>Ga0302175_10000056_pt1 | contig 49432 bp, 41 predicted proteins | sample I_Fen_N3_3_FD_198791 | JGI IMG/M metagenome (GOLD analysis project Ga0302175, IMG submission 198791) | Peat permafrost microbial communities from Stordalen Mire near Abisko, Sweden - I_Fen_N3_3 | ecosystem: Environmental > Terrestrial > Soil > Wetlands > Permafrost | place: Sweden: Abisko... | reverse complement strand
GGTCTTCGTCATCCATGAGGATGACCATCTTGCCTTGGCGGATGTCTTCAACCAGTTCTTCGATGCTGTTGAGCGCCACGCGGCACCCCCTTGGGTCAGGATTTGAGGTAGCCGTTGGCGGCCAGAAAGCTTTCGGTAATGGTGCCCTGGCCTTGAGCAAGGCTCGATTCGGCGGCCTTGTCGCCCAGCAGCAGACGCTCCAGGTAACGGGCCAGCAGGTCGACTTCCAGGTTCACCCGACGCCCTGGCTGGTACGAGGCCATGATGGTCTCGCTCAGGGTGTGGGGGATGATCGTCAGCAAAAATTCGGCGCCGTCCACTGCGTTCACGGTCAGGCTGGTGCCGTCGACGGTGATCGAGCCCTTGTGGGCGATGTACTTGGCCAGTTCCTTGGGAGCGCGGATGCGAAACTCCACGGCCCGGGCGTTTTCAGTCCGGGCAACCACTTCGCCGACACCGTCGACATGGCCACTGACCAGGTGCCCGCCGAGACGGGTGGTCGGGGTCAGGGCTTTTTCCAGGTTGACCGGGCTGCCGGTCTTGAGGTCGTTCATGGCGGTGCAGTCGAGGGTTTCGCGGCTGACATCGGCCATAAAACCATTGCCGGGCAATTCCACAGCGGTCAGGCAGACGCCGTTCACCGCGATGCTATCGCCCAGTTTGACGTCAGCCAGGTCAAGCTTGCCGGTTTCTACGTAGACCCGCACATCTCCGCCTTTTGGGGTCAATGCACGGATGCTGCCAATGGATTCGATGATGCCTGTAAACATGGAGTCCTCCTCGAGAACGGGTCCGCCGCTGGGCGAAAGCCGGCGATTATACGCTCGTCGCCGGCCGAGGAATGGCAGTGACTCGCCAGTCATCGCCGACAGCGCGCATGTCAATGATCTGCAGCAACGGCGCCTCGCTCATCTGCGCCAGGGACCAGTCGAGCAGAGGCCGGGCCGTGGAGCCGAGAAACTTGCCGGCGACGAAGATCTGGTACTCATCCACCAGGCCCTGCTGGGCAAAGGCGCCGGCCAGGCGTGGGCCGGCTTCCACCAGCACCTCGTTGACGCCACGGGCGGCCAACTGGCGAAGCAACTGGTGCAGGTCGACCTGACCGTCGGCGCCGGGCACGATCAGGCATTCCGGACCGTTGGCGTACTGTTCTTCCACCGCGGCGCACGTGGCGACCAGCGCCGGGCCGGCCTTGAAGAACGGCGCATCCAGCGGCACCCGCAGACGACCATCGATCAATACCCGCAGCGGTGGGCGGCTCATGGCCAGGGCCGTCTGTTCCGGGTCCAGCCCCAGTTCGGCTGCGCGCACGGTCAAGCGCGCGTCGTCGGCCAGCACCGTGTCGGCGCCGGTCAGAACCACGCTGGCCTGAGCCCGCAAACGCTGGACCGCTGAGCGCGCCGCCGGGCCGGTGATCCACTGGCTCTCGCCACTGGCCATGGCCGTGCGCCCGTCCAGGCTCATGGCCAACTTGACCCGCACAAATGGCAAGCCGTGTTCCATGCGCTTCAGAAAACCCTGGTTGAGGGCGCGCGCCTCGCCTTCAAGCACACCGCTGGCAATGGCGATACCGGCCTGGGCCAGGCGCTGCATGCCGCGTCCGGCCACTTCCGGGTTGGGGTCCTGCATCGCCGCGACCACCCGGACCACGCCGGCACCGACCAGCGCATCGGCGCACGGCGGGGTACGGCCGTAATGGCTACAGGGTTCGAGGGTGACGTAGGCCGTGGCGCCCCGAGCGTTGGCGCCAGCAGCGCGCAGGGCATGCACTTCGGCATGGGGCTCGCCGGCCCGCTCGTGCCAGCCTTCACCGACGATCTGCCCGTCACGCACGATGACGCAACCGACACGGGGGTTGGGGTGGGTGCTGTAGTGGCCCTTGCGGGCCAGTTCCAGGGCGCGCGCCATGTAATGGGCGTCGAGTACGGCCTGCTCGGAGGAAGTGTTCATTGCTTGGCCGGCTCGCGGGCCAGGCGGTCGATTTCTTCGCGGAACTCGTTGAGGTCCTGGAACCGCCGATAGACCGAAGCGAAACGGATATAGGCGACTTCATCGAGCTTCTGTAGCTCGGCCATCACCAGTTCACCCACCACCAGCGACTTGACCTCGCGCTCGCCCGTGGCACGCAGCTTGTGCTTGATGTGCACCAGCGCGGCTTCGAGTCGCTCGACACTGACCGGGCGTTTTTCCAGGGCGCGCTGCATACCGGCGCGCAGTTTTTCTTCGTCGAACGGCTGGCGGCTGCCATCGGTCTTGATCAGGCGCGGCAACACCAGTTCGGCGGTCTCGAAGGTGGTGAAACGCTCACCACAGGCCAGGCATTCACGCCGGCGGCGGACCTGCTCGCCTTCGGCGACCAGTCGCGAGTCGATGACCTTGGTGTCGTTGGCACCGCAGAAGGGACAGTGCATGGTGGCAGGCAACAAAAAAATGGGAGGGCCATGGTAGCGCATCCCACTGGCAAGACAAGCCATAGCCTTTACGGTATACAGACCGACTATTATGTTTCGCACATGGAATTTCGCCCTGTTGGAGCTTCACATGCCGCTACGACCGCTCGTTTTGCTCAGCCTTATCAGCCTGCTGGTCGCCTGCAGCAGCGATACCCCAAAGCCCGCGGCCCCCGCCCCCAGCTCGCAGCAAACAGTAAAAAAAGCTCAGGAATCCACCGAACTTGGCCCTTTGCCGGCCTATCAGCGTGAGTTGAGCGGCACTCTGGATGGGGTACCGGCCGGTGCGGAGGTCGAATTGGCGTTGCTGGTGATCGACGAGCGCGGGCGTCCGCAGCGCCTGCTGGCCAACAGCAACCTGATCGGCACCGGCAAGATCCTGCCGTTTCGCCTGCGTTTCAACCCGGACGCCTTCCCTGCCGGTGCGCGGGTCGAATTACGCGGCCGCGCCAGCCAGTCCGGGCAACTGATCCTGCACCTGCCGGCGCAACGGGTCGAGCAGGCCACCACCCAGGCCCTGGGCCAACTGCAGCTCGTCAAAGCACCATGACCCCACCGCTTGACCTGCAACGGGCCCTGAGCGAACTGCTCGGCGATGCGCAACTGGTGGCCTGCGGGCTGCCGCAGACCGATCTGCAACTCTGGTTGATCGACGCCGACAACATGGACCGCGCCTTCACCCCAGAAGAAACTCGACGCATTCTCCACGAGCCGCCCTACTGGAGCTTCTGCTGGGCCAGCGGCCTGGCCCTGGCGCGCTACCTGGCCGAACACCCGCAGTGGGTGCAAGGCAAACGGGTCCTGGATTTTGGCGCCGGCTCGGGGGTCGCGGGGATTGCCGCCGCCAAGGCGGGTGCACTGGAAGTGGTGGCCTGCGATCTCGACCCGCTGGCCATCGCCGCCTGCCAGGCCAATGCCGAGCTCAACGAGGTGCAACTGCGCTACTCCACGGATTTTTTTGCCGAGGCCGATCGTTTCGACCTGATTCTGGTGGCCGACGTGCTCTACGACCGGGCCAACCTGCCGCTGCTGGATCAGTTCCTCAGCCGTGGCCGCCAGGCGTTGGTGGCCGACTCCCGGGTCAAGGATTTCCAGCATCCGCTCTATCAACGCCTGGGCATGCTGCACGCCATGACCCTGCCAGACCTGGCCGAACCCTGGGAGTTTCGCGATGTGAGCCTGTATCACGCGCAGCGCCCCGGCGAGCCGTAGCGGCTGACGCTTCCGGCCACCCCCCGGCACCCTTTATAGTTGCCCCATTCCCGCTTTTCGAGATTCCCCATGAGCCAGGACACGCCGTACATCTTCGACGCCAGCACTGCCGACTTCGACCAGTCGGTGATCGAGAACTCGTTCCACAAGCCGGTGCTGGTGGATTTCTGGGCCGAGTGGTGCGCGCCCTGCAAGGCGCTGATGCCCATGCTGCAGCAAATTGCCGAGAGCTATCAGGGCGAACTGCTGCTGGCCAAGGTCAATTGCGATATCGAACAGGACATCGTCGCCCGCTTCGGCATTCGCAGCCTGCCGACCGTGGTGCTGTTCAAGGACGGCCAGCCGGTCGACGGGTTTGCCGGTGCGCAGCCGGAGTCCGCAGTCCGCGCCATGCTCGAACCCCATGTACAAATGCCGCCACCGGCCGCCGCCGACCCGCTGGAGCAGGCAGAGGCACTGTTCGCCGAAGGCCGGATCGCCGACGCCGAAGCGGTCCTCACCGCCCTGCTTGGTGAAGACAACAGCAACGCCAAGGCGCTGATTCTCTATGCCCGTTGCCTGGCCGAGCGCGGCGAACTGGACGAAGCCCAGACCGTACTCGACGCGGTCAAAAGCGATGAGCACAAAGCCGCGCTGGCCGGGGCCAAGGCGCAGATCACCTTCCTCAAGCAAGCCGCTGATTTGCCGGACGCCGCTGACCTCAAGGCGCGCCTGGCGCAAAACCCGCAGGACGATGAGGCCATCTACCAACTGGCAATCCAGCAACTGGCGCGCCAACAGTACGACGCCGCGCTGGACGCCCTGCTCAAGCTGTTTATCCGTAACCGCAGCTACAACGAAGGCCTGCCGCACAAGACCTTGCTGCAAGTGTTCGAATTGCTGGGCAACGATCACCCACTGGTGACCACCTACCGCCGCAAGCTGTTCGCCGCCCTCTACTGACGCTATTGCACCCAGCTATAGAGCGGCGTATCGGCGCCGCTCACCACCTTGACCTCGGCGCAATGGCGCAGGCGCACCAACAGGCGCTTGCCCGCCGCGGCGCTGCCGGTCAGACCTTCGAGTTGCTCCAGCAGGTCCGGGCCACTGAGCTGCCCGGCCTTGCGCAGCAGATCCTTGGCGATCAGCCACAGCGCGTCATCCTGATTCACCGGCTTGGCCGGCGTGGCTGCGGTTTCAGGCTTGCTCGCCTGCAACTGCGCGCCCAGCTGCGCCCAGTCGCCGGCGTCCAGCTCCAGGGTCAAGTCCACCGGCCAGTCGCCGATGCTTCCACGAATTCGCAACATTGCTCTGCTCCGGAATATTTCTGACGAGCATGCTCCCACGCGTCTTGCGCAACGCCAAGCAGGCGGGCAAACTCTGCGGCCAATCGTTATAAGATTACATAACATTTATTTCATCTTCGCCCGGAGTCTTACCATGCGCCGCCTGCTTCTCGCCTTGCCGTTCGCCCTGTTGCCGCTGGCCATCGCTCAAGCCGCCGAGGTCCATGACCACGACCATGAACACGAGCACGGCAGCCTCGGCGCCCATGAACATGGGGTCGGGCGACTGAACGCCGCCCTTGACGGCAAGACCCTGGAGCTGGAGCTGGAAAGCCCGGCGATGAACCTGGTGGGCTTCGAACATGTGGCCAGCAGCGACGCCGACAAGGCCAAGGTCGCCGCCGCCCGGGCCCAACTGGAACAACCGCTGGTGCTGTTCAGCCTGCCCAAGGCCGCAAGTTGCGTCGTAGCCAAGCAGGAACTGGAAAGCCCGCTGTTCGGCGACAAACCGGAGGCCGATGACCACGACGAAGACGCCAAGGACGCCGATGGTCACGAGCACCACCACGAGCACAGCGAGATCCACGCCCATTACCAGTTCACCTGCGCCAAGCCCGAAGCCTTGAAAAATCTTGATTTGACTCAGGTGTTCAAGACCTTCCCCGCCACGCTGAAAATTCAGGTACAACTCATCTCGCCCGCAGGCCAGCAAGGTGTCGAAGCCACAGCCAAGGCCGCCAACCTGAAGTTCTGACTGTTGCCGCCGCCGCGCAGGTCGCCACCTGCGGCGGCCATGCACCGATACTCATTTTTTTGACCGGCCCACCATGACCCAAGCACTTATCGAACTGTCCGACCTGAGCTTCAGTTGGCCCGGGCATCCGCCATTGCTGGACATCCCGGCGTTTCGCCTGGAAGCCGGCGAAACCCTGTTCCTCAAGGGCCCCAGCGGCAGCGGCAAGACCACCCTGCTCGGCCTGCTGGGCGGCGTGCAAAAACCCGACCACGGCAGCGTCCGCCTGCTGGGCCAGGAACTGACCGAACTCTCGGCCGGCGCCCGCGATCGTTTTCGGGTCGATCACACCGGCTACATCTTCCAGCAGTTCAATCTGCTGCCGTTCCTCTCGGTGCGGGAAAACGTCGAGCTGCCCTGTCACTTCTCCAAGCTGCGTGCCGGCCGCGCCGTGCAGCGCCACGGCAGCGTCGACCAGGCTGCCGCCACCCTGCTGGCCCACCTGGGCTTGAAGGACCCGGAGCTGCTCAACCGCCGCGCCGATTCGCTGTCCATCGGCCAGCAGCAACGGGTGGCCGCAGCCCGCGCGCTGATCGGCCAGCCGGAGCTGGTGATCGCCGACGAGCCGACTTCGGCCCTCGACTACGATGCCCGCGAGGCCTTTATCCGTCTGCTGTTCGCCGAATGCCGCGAGGCCGGGGCCAGCCTGCTGTTTGTCAGCCATGACCAGAGCCTGGCGCCCCTGTTCGATCGCAACCTGTCGCTGGCCGAACTCAATCGCGCCGCCACGCCCGCAGAGGTCTGAGATGTATTTGTTCCGTCTAGCCATGGCCAGCCTGGCTAACCGCCGCTTTACCGCGATCCTCACCGCCTTCGCCATCGCCCTGTCGGTGTGCCTGCTGCTGGCGGTGGAACGGGTGCGCACCGAGGCCCGCACCAGCTTTGCCAGCACCATCAGCGGCACCGACCTGATCGTCGGCGCCCGTTCCGGCTCGGTGAACCTGTTGCTGTATTCGGTGTTCCGCATCGGCAACGCCACCAACAACATCCGCTGGGACAGCTTCGAGCACTTCGCCAACAGCCCGAAAGTGAAGTGGGCGATCCCGATTTCACTGGGCGACTCCCACCGCGGTTATCGGGTGATGGGCACCACCGAGGCCTACTTCGAGCATTACCAGTACGGCCACCAACAAAGCCTGCAACTGGCCAGCGGCCGCGCCTTCGCCAGCGACCCGTTCGAAGTGGTGCTGGGGGCTGAAGTCGCCGATGCCCTGCATTACAAACTGGGGGACAAACTGGTGCTGGCCCACGGTGTGGCGGCCATCAGTCTGGTCAAGCACGACGACAAACCCTTCAGCGTGGTCGGCATTCTCAAGCGCACCGGCACCCCGGTAGACCGCACGTTGCACATCAGCCTGGGCGGCATGGAAGCGATTCACATCGACTGGCATAACGGCGTACCGGCCCACGGAGCCGGGCGTATCAGCGCCGACCAGGCCCGCAATATGGACCTCGCGCCACAAGCCATCACCGCCTTTATGCTCGGGCTCAACAGCAAGATCGCGACCTTTGCCGTGCAGCGCGAGATCAATGAATTTCGCGGCGAGCCGATGCTAGCGATCCTCCCCGGCGTGGCGCTGCAAGAGTTGTGGAGCCTGATGGGCACCGCCGAGAAAGCGCTGTTCGTGGTCTCACTATTTGTGGTCCTGACCGGCTTGATCGGCATGCTCACGGCGATCCTCACCAGCCTCAACGAGCGCCGGCGAGAGATGGCGATCCTGCGTTCGGTGGGCGCTCGCCCTTGGCACATCGCGACCTTGCTGGTGCTGGAGGCCTTCGCCCTGGCGCTGTTCGGGGTGCTCGCCGGACTCGGCCTGCTGTACCTGTGCATTGCCGTGGCCCAGGGTTACGTGCAGTCGACCTATGGCCTGTACCTGCCGCTGGCCTGGCCCAGCGAGTATGAGTGGACGCTGCTCGGGGGTATCCTGATCGCCGCGCTGCTGATGGGCAGCGTGCCGGCCTGGCGTGCCTACCGGCAGTCCCTGGCCGATGGCCTGTCCATTCGTTTATGAGGAATCGATTCATGCCCCGCGCCTTGCTTGCGCTGTTACTGCTGGTGGCCATGCCCCTGTGGGCGGCAGCACCCAGAGACCTGACCTGGTCGGAGATGATCCCGCCGGACGCGCCACCGGAAGTACCGAACATGCAGCCACTGCATGATCTGTCGCAAATGAGCGATGCCCTGGCGGCCGAATCCGCGCCGGCAGCCAGGCAGGACATGCCCAATGCGCCGGTGGTCAAAAACCTCGACGGCCAGTCGATCCGCCTGCCGGGCTATATCGTGCCGCTGGAAGTCAATGAGGAAGGCCGCACCACCGAGTTCTTGCTGGTGCCCTACTTCGGCGCCTGCATCCACGTGCCGCCACCACCGTCGAACCAGATCGTGCACGTCAAAAGCGAGGTTGGGGTCAAGCTTGAAGAGCTGTACCAGCCTTACTGGATCGAAGGCGCAATGCAGGTCAAGGCCTCCACCAGCGAACTGGCGGACGCCGGGTATCAGATGGATGCGCAGAAGATTTACGTCTACGAATTGCCCGAGTGAAGCATCGTCACGAACAACCGCACGTAGAGTAAGGGTAAGCAGAATAGTTCATGGCTTTGGCCAGCCATGACGATTTCATTGAGCTGAGTCAACGCCTAGGCGCGGACGATCTTTACCATTGGACACAGCCAACTTGAACCGTCCTTTGGAGCCCTCCATGCACAAGTCCTTGCTCAGCGCCTCCCTGATTGCGCTCGCACTCACCGCCCCCGTTGCCCATGCTCACGAAGCGGGCGAGATCCTTATCCGCGCCGGCGCCATCACCGTCAACCCGAAAGCCGACAGCGGTGACGTCAAGGTCGATCGTGGCTCGCTGGCAGGTACCAACCTGAACGGCAAGGCGACCATGAGCAGCGACACCCAGCTGGGCCTGAACTTTGCCTACATGCTCACCAACAACATCGCAATCGAACTGCTGGCCGCCTCGCCGTTCGAACACACGGTGAAACTCAAGAACACTGACCTGGGCTCGGCAGGCAATGGCAAGCTCGGTACTCTCAAGCACCTGCCGCCGACCCTGAGCGTGGTCTACTACCCGATGGACTCCAAGTCGGTGTTCCAGCCCTATGTCGGCGCCGGTATCAACTACACCTGGATCTACGACGAACACGTCGGCAGCAGCGCCAGCGCAGCCGGTTTCGACAACTTCCGCGCCAAGAACTCCTGGGGCCTGGCCTGGCAGGTGGGTGCGGACTACATGCTGACCGACAAGCTGATGGTCAACGCCCAAGTGCGTTACATCGACATCAACACCACCGCCTATGTCGACAACCTGAACGTGGGCACCGGTACTCGGGCCAAGGTCAATGTCGACGTAGACCCGATGGTCTACATGGTCGGCCTGGGCTACAAGTTCTAAGCCCGACAGACAAAAAAAGGCGCCTCCCGGGGCGCCTTTTTCATGCCTGGAATAACCCTCAACGCCCCAGAAGGCGCGCCAGGCCAACGCTCATCGGCGTCTGTTCAGCCAAGGTGAAACGCGCCAACAGACGCTGGTTGTTGGCCCGGGAATGGCGGATATCCCCCGAGCGCGGTGGGCCATAGCTGATCGGCGGCAAACGGCCCAGCACCTGCTCCAGGGCTGCGAGCATCTGCTTGAGGGTCATCGACTGATTCAAGCCGACGTTGACCGCTCCCACTTCCAACTGCGGCGCCTCGACGGCTTGCAACAGCAGGCTTACCAGGTCTTCGACATACATGAAATCGCGGGTCTGCTCGCCATCGCCAAACACCGTGATCGGCAGGCCCTGCTGCGCGCGCTCACAGAAAATGCTGATCACCCCGGAGTACGGCGAGGATGGGTCCTGGCGTGGCCCGAAGATATTGAAGAAGCGAAAGATCGCCGGCTCCAACCCATGCTGGCGACGGTAAAAATCCAGGTAGTACTCGCTGGCCAGTTTGTCCGAGGCGTAGGGCGTCAACGGTGCCTTGGGCGTGTCTTCGTCAATCGAATGGCCTTCGCCATTATTGCCATAGACCGCCGCGCTGGAGGCGAACAGCACCCGCTTGACCCCGGCCTGACGCATGGCTTCGCAGACGTTCAAGGTGCCGATGAAGTTGCTCTGGTGGGTGCGTACCGGGTCCTCCACCGAGGCTTGTACCGAGGCCACGGCCGCCAGATGGGCCACGGCCTGGCAACCGACCATGGCCCGGGCGACCAGGGCTGCGTCGGCGACATCGCCTTCGATCAGTTCGAGACGCGGGTTATCCAGTGCCAGGTTGCAGCGCTTGCCGGTCGACAGATTATCGAGGATGCGCACCGCATACCCCTTGGCGAGCAGTGCGTCGCTCAGGTGCGAGCCGATAAAACCGGCGCCGCCGGTGATCAGTACAGGGCGATCATCAGCCATGTCGGTAATACCTATCCAGTAAAGCCGGGAGCCCGGCGCGCCAGGCGCGGGGCTTGATCCCGAAGGTGTGCAGAATCTTCTTGCAGGCCAGCACCGCGTGCTGCGGTTCATCGGCGGCGTCCGGCCGCGCGGCGTGGGCCTGGGCGGTGGGCGACTCGATGGCCAGGGGGTGTTGCTGTCGGGCTTCGGTGAGCACCGCCTGGCCCAGGGCCAATGTGGTGGTCGCCTCGTGGCCGGCGTAGTGATAGGTGCCCCACAGTGGCGCGGCGCAATCGAGTTGCTTGAGCACCGAGATAATCACCCGTGCCGCATCGTCCACCGGTGTCGGGTTACCACGCCGGTCATCAGCCATAAACAGCTCTTCGGCGGTTTCGGCGCAGGCCAGGAAACGCCCGAGGGTGCCGTCGGCGCTGTCGTCGAGCAGCCAGCCAAAACGCAGCAGCACATGCTGCGGGCAGGTGGCGCGCACGCTCTGCTCAATCCGCCACAAAGCCTGGCCGCGCAATCCCAGGGGTACGGGTTCGTCTTTTTCGCTGTAGGCGGTAGCCCGCGAACCGTCGAAGACCCGGTAGCTGGAAGGTTGCAGAAGAATGATGTTGTGATGCTGGCACAGCTCGGACAGGCGTTCTACGGCTCGTTCCTGGCCGGCCAGGCGTGCCTCGGGCACGGCCTCCGCCTGAAACCAGTCGAAGTAGTACGCAAGGTTGATCAAGGCATCCGGGCGGGTGTCGTCGAGCAGTTGCGTGAGGCTCGCGGCATCCCAGCCGTCTTGCGGCGGACGGGGGGCGAGGAAGCCGATGTCTTCCTCCGCACCCAGGCGAATCAGCGCCTGCCCAAGGGCATTTCCGCCGCCCAGTAACATAAGGCGCATTCGCATAGAGTCAGCAGGCCCAGTCTGTTCGGAACGATGGTTTGAGTCGGCCAAACCCGCGGGTTCAGCCACCGAGAATTGCCAGAATCGTTGCATTTTGCGGGTTTGTGGCGCAACCGTCACGGATAAAGTAAAGAAGCGCCAAGCCTTTGGCACCTTACCCGAAAAAATCCCCCTTGTAGCCGCAGCCATGCACGATGTGCCGCCCAGGCCGCCCGGCGGGCCTTGCAAGTGACTTGAGGCGACCGCATAACTCAGCCCATGAATCTTCCCCACTCCGCGGACAACGCCCTGACCGGCTTCCACCCCGCCGTCAGCGCCTGGTTCAACGCCACCTTTCCCGCGGTCACCGCCGCGCAGGCCCAGGCCTGGCCGCTGATTCGCCAGCGCCAGTCGACCCTGATCGCCGCGCCGACGGGTTCCGGCAAGACCCTGACCGCCTTTCTCGCGGTGCTCGACGACTTGGTCTGGCGCGGCCTGGAACAAGGCGGCACGCTGCCGGACGCGACCCTGGTGGTGTACGTCTCGCCGCTCAAGGCGCTGAGCAACGATATCCAGATCAACCTGCAGAACCCCCTGGCCGGCATCACCGAACAGCTACGCGCCTTGGGTTTGCCCGAGCTGCGCATCCGCACCGCCGTGCGCACCGGCGACACCCCGCAAAAAGAACGCAGCGCCATGCGCAAGCAGGCGCCGCATATCCTGGTGACCACCCCAGAGTCGCTGTACGTGCTGCTGGGTTCCGACTCCGGGCGGCGGATGCTCGCCAGCACGCGCACGGTGATCGTCGATGAGATCCATGCCATCGCCGCCAGCAAGCGCGGCAGCCACCTGGCCCTGAGCCTGGAACGCCTGCAAGCGCTGTGCGCCGAACCGCTGATGCGCATCGGCCTGTCGGCCACGCAAAAACCGATCGAGGCTGTATCGCGCTTCCTGGTCGGCACACAGCAGCCCTGCGCCATTGTCGACATCGGCCACGCGCGCCCTCGGGACCTGGGCATCGAGGTGCCCCCAGTACCGCTGTCGGCGGTGATGGCCAACGATGTCTGGGAGCGGGTGTATGAGCGCCTGGCCCAACTGGCGCGGGAACACCGCACCACGCTGATTTTCGTCAATACCCGGCGCCTGGCCGAACGCCTGGCGCGGCATTTGAGTGAGCGCCTGGGCAAGCAGGCGGTGGCCGCGCACCACGGCAGCCTGGCCAAGGAACAGCGCCTGGATGCCGAGCAGCGGCTCAAGCGCGGCGAATTGCAGGTGCTGATCGCCACCGCCTCACTGGAGCTGGGGATCGATATCGGCGAGGTCGACCTGGTGTGTCAGATCGGTTCGCCGCGCTCCATTTCCGCGTTCCTGCAACGGGTCGGGCGCTCCGGGCACCAGGTCGGCGGCACTCCCAAAGGCCGTTTGTTCGCCCTGTCCCGCGATGACTTGATCGAATGCGCGGCCCTGCTCGATTGCGTGCGCCGTGGCGAGCTGGACACCCTGCACATCCCCGTGGCGCCGCTGGACGTGCTGGCGCAACAGATCATTGCCGAAGTCAGTTGCCAGCAATGGCTGGAGCCGGCGTTGCTGCAGATGATTCGCCGGGCCACGCCTTATGCCGCCCTCGACGAGACGCACTACCAGGCCCTGCTGAAAATGCTCGCCGAAGGCTTCAACGGGCGCCAGGGCATCCGCAGCGCCTACCTGCATCGCGACGCGGTGAGTGGCGCCTTGCGCGGGCGTCGGGGCAGCAAACTGACGGCGGTGACCAGCGGCGGCACCATCCCCGACAACGCCGACTACAGCGTGCTGCTCGAACCCCAGGCCCTGAACATCGGCAGCGTCAACGAAGACTTCGCGGTCGAGAGCATCGCCGGCGATGTGTTCCAGCTGGGCAATACCTCGTACCGCATCCTGCGGGTCGAACCGGGCAAGGTCCGAGTCGAGGATGCCCAGGGCCAGCCGCCGACCATCCCTTTCTGGCTCGGCGAAGCCCCCGGGCGCAGCGCCGAGTTGTCCCAGGCCGTGGCGCGCCTGCTGGGGCAACTCGACGCCTTGCTGGACGCCAGCCCCGGCGACCTGCAACCGAGCCTCGACTGGCTGACCGAGCACCTGGGCCTGAACCTGGCCAGCGCCGAGCAACTGGTGGAATACCTGGCCCGGGCGCGGCAGGCCCTCGGCGCACTGCCGTCCCAGGACACCCTGGTCATGGAGCGCTTTTTCGATGAGTCCGGCGGTACCCAACTGATTATCCATACGCCCTACGGCAGCCGGATCAACCGCGCCTGGGGCCTGGCCCTGCGCAAGCGCTTCTGCCGCGCCTTCAACTTCGAATTGCAGGCGGCGGCCAGCGAGGACGCGATCGTGCTGTCGCTGTCCACCAGCCACAGCTTCGAGCTGGATGAGGTCTGGCGTTACCTGCACAGCAACAGTGCCGAGCACATCCTGATCCAGGCGGTGCTCGATGCGCCGCTGTTCGGGGTGCGCTGGCGCTGGAACGCCGGAGTGGCCATGGCGTTGCCGCGTTATGCCGGCGGGCGCAAAGTGGCGCCGCAAATCCAGCGTATGAAAAGCGAAGACCTGATCGCCAGCGTGTTTCCCGACCAAATCGCCTGCCTGGAAAACCTCGTCGGCGAACGGGAAATCCCCGACCACCCGCTGGTGGAGCAGACCCTCGACGATTGCCTGCACGAAGCCATGGACAGCGAAGGCTGGCTGGCGCTGCTGCGGCGCATCGAGCAGGGGCAGGTGCGCCTGATCAGCCGCGACCTCCCCGCGCCCTCGCCCCTGGCCGCAGAAATCCTCAACGCCAAGCCCTACACCTTTCTCGACGATGCGCCGCTCGAAGAACGCCGGACTCAGGCCGTGCTCAACCGGCGCTGGAGCGACCCGCAAGCCAGCGACGACCTCGGCGCCCTGGACCCCGAGGCGATCCAAAGCGTGCGCGACGAGGCCTGGCCGCTGCCGGGCAATGCCGATGAACTGCACGAAGCGCTGATGAGCCTGGGCACAATCACCGCCAGCGAGGTCCAGGCTCACCCGCAGTGGCCGCTGTGGTTACGGGACCTGGCCGAGCACGGCCGCGCCAGTTGCTTGCAGATCGGTCATGGCCACGCCTTGTGGGTCGCCCGGGAGCGCCTGGTTTGCCTGCAGGCGCTGTACCCCGAGGCCCGCCCGCAACCGGTGCTGGCCCCGCTGCCGGGGTTTGACGAGCCCTGGGACGCCGACGCGGCACGGGTGGAAATCCTCCGCGCGCGCCTGGGCGGCTTTGGTCCACTGACCCTGGCGCAGATCGCCGCGCCCCTGCAGTTGCCGCCCTCGGCTATTGCCCAGGCCCTGGCCCAACTGGAAAGCGAGGGCTATGTACTGCGCGGGCATTTCAGCCCTGGCACTGCGGCGGAGCAATGGTGCGAACGGCACCTGCTGGCGCGTATCCACCGCTACACGGTCAAGCGCCTGCGCCGGGAAATCGAGCCGGTGGCGCTGCAGGATTTCATGCGTTTTCTGTTCGATTGGCAGCACCTGTCTGCCGGCACCCGGGGCCAGGGCAGTGCCATGCTGGCGCAAGTAGTCGGCCAGCTGGAAGGCTACCCGGCAGCGGCTTCGGCCTGGGACAGCGACCTGCTGCCGGCACGACTCAAGGATTATTCCGCGACCTGGCTCGATGAGCTGTGCCGCAGCGGCAAGCTGGTGTGGAGCCGACTCAGCGCCCAGCACACCAACACCGGCAGCGCGCTGCGCAGCACGCCGGTGGTCCTCCTGCCGCGGGCCCAGGTGCCGCTCTGGAGCGCGCTCAGCGCGCCGCCGGCAAGCCACGAGCTGTCACCCAAGGCGCAAAAGGTGCATGCCGCCCTGAGCCAGCACGGTGCGTTGTTTTTCGATGAGCTGGTGCACGAGGCCCATCTGTTACGCAGCGAACTGGAGATCGCCCTGCAAGAACTGGTGGGCGCCGGGCTGGTCAATGCCGACAGCTTTGCCGGCCTGCGGGCGCTGATCACCCCGGCCAGTAAACGCCAGGCCCGCAGCAGCCGACGTGGCCGTGGGGCGTTTGTCGGCGGCATGGACGATGCCGGACGCTGGGCGCTGTTGCGCCGAGCGCCCGCCGCCCCGCCGCCCACGTCGAACCGCCCCGCACCCACCGCGCCAGCCACCCTGGAGCATGTGGCCATGACCTTGCTGCGCCGCTATGGCGTGGTGTTCTGGCGCTTGCTGGAACGCGAGGCCGACTGGCTGCCCAGCTGGCGCGAATTGCTGCGCACCTTTCATCGCCTGGAAGCCCGGGGCGAGATTCGCGGCGGCCGTTTTGTCAGCGGCCTCGCCGGCGAACAATTCGCCCTGCCCGAAGCCATCCCGCTGCTGCGCGAAGTGCGGCGCCGGCCCCACGACGGCAGCCTGATCGCGGTGTCCGGGGTCGATCCGATGAACCTCGCCGGGACCTTGTTGCCCGGCAGCAAGGTCCCGGCCCTGGCCGGCAATCGCCTGGTGTACCGCGACGGCGTGCCAGCGGCGGCGCACATCGCCGGCAAGCCTCATATCTGGCTGGAGCTGGACGAGCACGCCGCCCTGCTGCTGCGCACCGCCCTCATCCGTCACTGACTGCCTCGCCGGCTACTGCGGGCGAGGCGAGTCAGGCAGCAGTACGCCCGGGGTGTCGTGGTGCTCCGGCTCATCCTCTTGGGCGTTGCGCTTGGGCAGCAGCACCTGCTGTGGATAAGTCTGGGCGAAGTGCACCCAGGGGCTGTTATCCACAAGCTTTTTCAGGCGCTGGTTGAAGGCGCGGTTGACCGCATATTGGCCGCCGGAGACGGTACGAAACTGCGCGGTCAAGACCACACCGTTGAGGTCCATCTTGTCCACCCCGAACACATCCAGCGCGCCTTGCAGGTTGTACTTGAGGAATGGGTCTTCGCTGATGGAGCGACCGGCTTCGCGGATCAATTCCACCGCCTTGTCGACGTCGGTGTCGTAGGTGAACTGCACCGAGAAAAACGCATAGGCGAACTGCCGGGACTGGTTGGTGACCGCCTTGATCTGGCCGAACGGCACCGAATGCACGAAACCCTTGCCGTCGCGCAGGCGTAAAGTGCGGATGGTCAGGCCCTCGACGGTGCCGGCGTGGCCGGAGTCGAGCACCACCCAGTCGCCCACCGACAGCGTGTCTTCGATGATGATGAACAGCCCGGTGATCACGTCCTGCACCAGTTGCTGCGAACCGAAACCAATCGCCAGGCCGACCACCCCGGCCCCCGCCAGCAGCGGGCCGACGTTGATCCCCAGGTTGGCCATGGTGGTAATCGCGCAGATCACCACCAGCACGATTTTGATCGCATTGCGCAGCAGCGGCAGGATGGTCTTGACCCGGGTGCTGGGCTGGCGCGCGCCGCGTTTGCTGACCGGCGGTTTCAAGGCCTCCTGGATGGCCGTGTCCAGCACCACCCACAGCAGCCAGGTCACGAGGAAGATCAGGCCGATGCTGCTCAGGGAATCGCTGATGGCCCGGCCCACGGTATTGCGCTGGGCGAACTCGAACAGCGACAGGCCCCAGATCCGCCCGAGGAGCTCAATGAAGGCGATGGCCATCACGATGCGCAGCAAAGCGTGCAGCAAGCTCAGGAAACGCTCCTTGTAGGCGCTGCTGCGTTGCAGGGCCTGAGCACTGCGGGACTTGAACAGGTGCTGGAACACCGTGCTGAGAAACACCGTGGCGATCAGCAACACCGTGGTCAGCAAAGCGCAACGCAGGGCTTTCTGATTGTCTTCACCGACGCCGATCAGGTTGATCGCCGAGACCATCACCATCAGTAGAATCGGCCAGTACCAGAGCCCGGAAAAAATCCGCAGCGACTCTTGCAGCGCCGGTTGCTTGAGGCGCTGGGCCAAGGGTCGGTTGCGAATCAGGTGCGCCACCGGCCGACGCAGGCGAATCACCAGCAGGCCGAATATCACCGAGGCAAACAGCCCGGTGAACACCGCGATGCTGCTGGTGATATTGCCGCCCAACTGCCGGGCGATCTGCGGACTGGTCAGAGCATCGCTCAGGGCCGCGAGAAAGCCGATCAGGAACAGCGGCCGGGGGCAATGGCGGCGAATGATCGCCACCGCCGGGCGTTTGTGGCCGACATTGAACATCACCACCAGGCACAGCAGCACCGAGGTGGAGACAATGCCGCTGCTGGTGGCGTAAGCAAAACACAGGGCCAGGGCCCGGCCCACCGATGCCGGCAGAAAGTGACTGATGTACAGGGTCAGCGGCAGGCAGATCAGCGCCGGCAAGGTGTAAGGCAGCAGGTAAGCGAGCAGGGATTGGCTGCGCTGGCGACTCACGAGCAGGCGGTGCTGGCTCAGGCGCTTGGCAAACAGGCCCGCGACCAGGGTGAGCACGATGAACGCGCCGATCCATACCCCCGAGAGCATCAGGAAGTCCCCGACGACGCTCCAGGTCGAGCGATCCGATGGCTGGTTGACCAGCCGGCCCACCTCGTCCGCTGCCCGGTCGGCGCGCAGGCGCCAGGCGTCCACCAGGTTTTGATTCAGATCGAGTTTTTCCTGAACGTCATCGATGCTCGAGCTGATGGCCCCGAGCAGGCCGCCTTGCACCAGCAGTTCAGGCTTGGCCGGCGCCTCGGCGGCGTCGGTGCTGGTGGTGGCCGCAGGAGCCGGTGCAGCGGCGGCTTCCAGCTCGCTGCTGCCGAGCACCAGCACAATCCCCAGCAGTAGCGCGATCTTGAAATTGAACAAAACGCGGAGCTCCTTCAGAAGGGTCTGTAAGGAACTGATCGGCAAATGCCTGGCAAGTTCGGTTTGCCGCGCAATCAATCCGACTGCGCAGTGCCCTCAGCAGTGCCATCCGTAGCCCCGTCGAAACTTTCCCGGCGCCACCACAGTCAGCAAAAGATCAAGGGCAATGCACCGCGGTGCACGGGAGGACAGATGGCGGCGATTCATCCAGGTATCTCGGGCCGGTGCCGGCGCGATAGCCACGGGCCCTTGGCCCCCGCCTTCGGCTACGAGGGCCTGCCATGAGCAGCCAGCAGACTGCGGTGCTCGGTGATCCTTCGACGCCAGCCGAGGCCCGCGTGCAGCGCTTCAGCATCCTCACGGTCAACACCCATAAGGGCTTCACCGCGCTGAACCGGCGTTTCATCCTTCCCGAATTGCGCGAAGCAGTACGCAGCGTCGGCGCCGACCTGGTGTTCCTGCAAGAGGTGCACGGCACCCACCAGCAGCACCCGCAGCGCTACAGCAACTGGCCAAGCATGCCCCACTACGAGTTCCTGGCCGACAGCATCTGGCCGCAGTTCGCCTATGGCCGCAACGCGGTGTACCCGGAGGGCGACCATGGCAATGCCGTGCTGTCGAAATTCCCGATCATCCGCCACGACAACCTCGACATCTCCCTCAGCGGTCATGAAAACCGTGGCCTGCTGCACTGTGTCATACAACTGCCCGGCCAGGAGCAGGAGCTGCACGGGATTTGCGTGCACCTCGGGCTGCGGGAGGATCACCGGGTGCAGCAGTTGCATCTGCTGCGGCAACGCCTGGAGCAGATCCCGCCCGAGGCCCCACTGATCGTGGCCGGCGATTTCAATGACTGGCGCCAGCGGGCCGATCGGGTCTTGGCCGGCAGTGGCCTGCGCGAAGCCTTTGTCGATACCCATGGCAAGCCGGCCCGCAGCTTTCCGGCGCGCTGGCCGCTGCTGCGGCTGGACCGCATTTACCTGCGCAACCTGCGCATCCACCGGCCCCAGGTACTGGCGGCTCACCCTTGGTCCCATCTTTCCGACCACGCGCCGCTGTCGGTGGAGGTCGAATTATGAGCAGCACGCCCCTGGAGAAAACCACCCTGGAGCCCCTCGCCCCCCCCGTGGCCGCCAGCGAAGCGCCTGCGCCGGACCTGGAATATGGCTGGCACAGCAACAACCGGGTCGAACTGCTGGAAAACGGCGAAGCCTACTTCCCGCGGGTCTTTGCCGCATTGCGCCAGGCCCGGAGCGAAATCCTCCTGGAGACCTTCATCCTCTTCGAAGACAAGGTGGGCAATGAGCTGCATGCCATCCTGATCGAGGCTGCGCAGCGCGGGGTAAGGGTCACGGTAAGCCTCGACGGTTTCGGTTGTGGCGAGCTAAGCCGGGACTTCCTCGGCGCCCTGAGCGAGGCCGGGGTGCAGTTGCAATTGTTCGACCCGGCCCGACCGGTGCTGGGGGTGCGCACCAACTGGTTTCGCCGCCTGCACCGCAAGATCGTGGTGGTCGACGGGCGCCTGGCGTTTATCGGCGGGATCAATTTTTCCGCCGACCATCTGGCGGATTTCGGCCCCGAAGCCAAGCAGGATTACGCGGTCGAAATTGAAGGCCCGGCGGTGGTGGATATTCACCATTTCGCCCTGGTGCAAAGCGGCCGCACGGCCCGCGCCAAACATGGGTGGCAATGGCGCCGTCGACGCCGCTGCGAACTGGCACTGAGCGACCACGACGGCCAGGTGCGGCTGGTGTATCGGGACAACCGCGAGCATCGCTCGGACATCGAAGAGGTGTACCTGCATGTGCTGCGTGGCGCCCAGCAACGGGTGGTGATCGCCAATGCCTACTTCTTCCCCGGTTACCGCCTGCTGCGGGAAATCCGCAACGCGGCCCGGCGTGGGGTCGATGTGCGCCTGATCCTGCAAGGCGAGCCGGACATGCCCATCGTCAAATTTGCCGCGCGCATGCTCTACGACTACCTGCTCAAGGATGGCGTGACCATCTACGAATACTGCCAGCGCCCGCTGCACGGCAAGGTGGCCCTGGTGGATGAAGACTGGAGCACCGTCGGTTCGAGCAACCTCGACCCCCTGAGCCTGTCACTGAACCTTGAAGCCAACGTGCTGATCCGCGACCGGGCGTTCAACCGCCTGCTGTTCGAGCGCCTGGAACGGTTGAGCCAGGACCACTGCCAGGCGATGCCGGAAAACCGCCAGCCTCGGGGTCGCCTGTGGCGCCTGACCGTTGGCTTCATGGTGTTTCACTTCCTGCGCCACTTCCCGGCCTGGGCCGGCTGGCTGCCGGCGCACAAACCGCAGCTCAAGCCTTTTGTGCCGCACAAGGCGCCACCGGAGCAGCCCTCATGAGCCAACCCAGCGCCCATGCAGCACGCTCCGACAACAAGGCCTCCAGAACCCATTGGCACCGCCTGAAAAAGCCGCTGACGGTGCTGTTTTTCCTGCTGTTGATCGTGCTGTTCACCTTGCTCGCGCGGCGCATCGACTGGAGCGAAGTGTTCAGCACCCTGGCCGACTTCAAGGTGCGAACCCTGATCATCGCGGCCGGCCTGACCCTGGCCAGTTTCCTGGTCTACGCCTGCGTAGACCTGATCGGCCGCACCTACATCCGCCAGGATCTCGGCTGGCGCCAGATCCTGCCCGTGGGGATCATCAGCTACGCCTTCAACCTCAACCTCAGCGCCTGGGTCGGCGGGATCGCCATGCGCTACCGCCTGTATTCCCGGCTCGGGGTGAGCACCGGCAATATCGCCAAGATCCTCGGCCTGAGCCTGGCCACCAACTGGTTCGGCTACATGGTCCTGGCCGGGATGGTGTTCGCCAGTGGCGTGGTGCAGATGCCGCCCGGCTGGAAACTCAGCAGCAGCGCGTTGCAGGCGGTGGGCGTGCTGTTGTTGCTGCTGAGCATCGGCTACCTGACCGCGTGCCAGTTCTCCCGACGTCGGGAGTGGGCGATCCGTGGCGTGGAAATCAACCTGCCGTCACTGCGCATGGCGCTGCTGCAACTGGCGCTGGGGGCGCTCAACTGGTCGTTGATGGCGGCGGTGATTTTCACCTTGCTGCCGGGCAAGCTGGATTATCCGGTGGTGCTCGGGGTGCTGCTGATCAGCAGTATTGCCGGGGTCATCACCCATATCCCGGCCGGGCTCGGGGTGCTGGAGGCTGTATTTATCGCCCTGCTGCAGCACGAGGTGTCCCGGGGCAGCCTGCTGGCCGGGCTGATTGCCTACCGGGCGATCTACTTCATCCTGCCGCTGCTGGTGGCCCTGCTGATGTACCTGGTGGTGGAAGCCAAGGCCAAGACTTTGCGGGTTTCGAAGAAACCGGCCTGATGCACCCGCCGCCTGGGTCCTCGATCAGCGCTCTTGAATGATGCTCAGGCGCTCGCCGACCACCATCTCGGTGATCCAGCTGACCAGGATCGAGGTGTAGGCCTGCTGCGACACCGGATCGCTCAGGGAGTGGTCGGCGCCATCGATGATGCGATGGGTCAGGGAATGGGTCTGCTGGCACGCCGCGCGGTAACTCATGATGGTGGCGTGGGGCACGTGGTCGTCGGTCTCGGACTCCACCAGCAGCACATCCCCGGTAAAGGCGGCGCAGGCATGCAGCGCCCGATTGCTGTCGGCGCGCACCAGGCTGCCGCGGTAGGCAATCAGGTCGGCCTTGTCCAGGTCACGCTTGGGCGTATGCCACTGCTCGTCGCGATACAGCGCGGGCACCCGCAACGCCAGCCAGCGCACCGGGCGCAGAGAGGTGAGGATGCTGGCCAGGTAGCCGCCGTAGCTGGTGCCGACCACGGCAATCGCCGAGGTGTCCAGGGCCGGGTGCGAGAGCAACCGGTCGTAGGCCGCCAACAAGTCGCGCAGGTTGTCTTCGCGGGTGACCCGCGACAGTGGAATGCCGGTGCCGGCATGCCCGCGCAGATCAAAGGTCAGGCACACGCAGCCAAGGCCGGCGATGCCCTTGGCGCGCTCCAGGTCGCGCTCCTGGCTACCGCCCCAGCCGTGGACGAATAAAACCCCCGGGACTTTCGATTTGGGGCTGAGAAAATTCCCGCTCATCTGCTCATCATCGATGTCGATTTGAATGCTTTCGCTTCTAGCCGTCATAGGATTGGACCGTTACGTACTTGAGAAGAAAATCGCTGTTGTCCGCCGGCCCGCGATACACCTCGATGGCGTCCGCAGGCAGCGCCTGATCACGGTAGGTTTCCACCGAGGCGACGTTGATTGCGCGCATCCCGGGGTCGTTGATAAAGGCCTGCAAGGCCGCCACCTCGGCGCTGCTGGCGCCGCCCATGCGCCAGGATTGTTCGAGCACGCCGCTGCGTACCTGGCCGTCGGCCGCCCGCCCCTGGGCGATGTCGTAATTACGCCGCGAGGCAAAGAAGCCTGGGTAAACCTCATCGGCGGCGCTGTCGAACACCTGAGCCTGCTGCACTGCCAGGCGCACGTCCTGGGGCAGGTCCAGGGCCAGCAGGGTTTCGTAGCCGCCCTGCACCACCAGCAAGCGTGAGCCACCATAGACCTGTTCGCCGTGGGCGTCCTCGGTCAGGAACTGCTCGCCGCAATAGCTGATGACGTGACCGGCGATAAACGACTGGCCAACACTGTGGGTGATCACCCCTTGCAGGTCCTGTTCAAGTACCACGCCCTGCTCGAACAGTTTGGCAGTCTGCGGCTGCGCCAGGATCTGGTCGAAATGCTCGAGGCTGTCGATCACCTGTTGCCCGCGGCCAGCCGAAGCGTGAATCGGCTTGAGTCGGATCGGCCCGCACTCCAGCAAACGGCTGGCGGCGGGCCGTGCATCCTGCTCGGAAAACACAGTGAAGCCGTCCAGCACCGAATCCCCAACCCGCTGCGCAAACAGCGGCGACCAGCCCGGCGGCGCTACGGCCTCGGTGCTGAACAAACCGTGGGTGATGGCTTTGGTGGCGATAAAGTCGTGCTCGACGTAGCCGCCCCATAAATCGTCGGCATTCGTCACCCCCAGCGAGCGCGCCACATCGGCCCCCACCAGGGTCTGGGTCGGCAACCAGTACAGGTCACGCCCGGCATGCTGCGCCGAGTCGTAGCTGCCGCCGTATTTCAGGCCGAGGATCTGCGCCAGCCAGCGGGCCAGGGCGCGGTTGGTCTCGACTTCATGCAGGGGCGCCTGAGGACGAGTGGAATGTGCGACCACCCGCTTCTTGCGGTTTGTCGGGGTCATGGGGCCACCTTGGCCAACCGGCCGATGCGTGTGCCCTTTGGGCTGCACGGATCAGGCCAGCGACCCGATGGGGCAAAACCCCTTGCAAATCAGCCAGCTGGAAAAGCGTACCGGCACCGTGCCCGTTGCAAACTGCACGATCGGCGCCAACGCCTGCGGATATTGCACGACCGGCCTCAGGCGGCGTTGGCCAGCTTGATCGCCTGCGGGTCCTGGTACAGATAAAAACGCCCACCGCCCAGGTAGTCGGCAGTCACCAACACCTGCGGGTGCATACCCGGCAGGATCGGGACGACAAAACACTCGTCGAAGTAGCGCGACATCGGATACTGCTCGGGGTCGGCCGCGGGCTTGTGCAGAAAGTGGCTGATGAGCAGCAAGAGCACCCCGGCGACCGGAATTTCAATCCAGTGGCGAAACACCGCAGCCAGAAACGCCGGTTCGAAGCTATCCACATCGACCCCGGAGAAGCGCCCGGTCGCGGCGATCACCGCCAGTACCAACAGCGCCACCCCTAACACATGGCACCACCAGGACAGCCGATTGGAGCCGCCTTTGCGCTGCAAGTAGGCGTAGTAGCCGTACTCGAAATACTCGATTTCGCACTCGCAGGGCATCGCGTCGATGGCGATGATTTGCTTGTTGGGCTGATCCTTGAGGTCTTGCACGAGCCTTCTCCCTGAAAAACAGCGCCGATCTTAACCAGCTTCGGGCAAAAGACAATCCTGCGCGCCTAGCGCCCCAGATCGGCCCGCAGCGGTGGCGCAGGGGTTACGCCGAAGCGGCTGCGATATTCACTGGGCCCAAGGCCGGTGATTTTCTTGAAGATCGCGCGAAAGGCGCTCGGGTCCTGATAACCCACGGTCCAAGCGATATGGTCGATGGTGCCGTTGCTGAACTCGAGCATCTCCCGGGCCTTGCCGACCCGCAGGTGCTGGCAGTATTCGGTGGGTTTGAGGCCGGTGGCGGCGCGAAAGCGACGGAGGAAGGTGCGCTCCTCCAGCCCTGCCTGCTGCGCCATGACTCCCAGGGATACCTCCACCGCGCCATTGCCCTGCAACCAGTGCTGGACCTTGAGAATCGCCGGATCGCCGTGGTTGAGGATCGGCGCGAAATTGCTCCCGCACTGGCTGGCGCTGTCGCTGTGCTCGACCACCAGAAAGCGTGCGGTGCCAGTGGCAATGCTCGGCCCCAGCAGCCGGTCCACCAAACGCAGGCCCAGCTCAGACCAGGCCATCAGCCCGGCCGTAGTGATCAGGTCGCCATCGTCGACGATAGGCTTTTCCGCACTGAGGCGGATCTGTGGATAACGCTGGGCAAAGCTCTTGGCCGAGGTCCAGTGGGTGGTGGCGCTGCGCCCGTCCAGCAGGCCGCTTTCGGCCATCAGGATCGAGCCCACACAGACGCCGCCAAGGGTGGCGCCGGCGGCATGCTGCTCGCGCAGCCAGTGAATCAGCGCAGACATGGCCTGGCCCTCGGAAAATCCCGCCAGGGACGGCGGAATCAGCACTGCCAGCAGCGGCGCATCGGGGGCTGGGTGGCTGTCATAAACCCGCACCGGTGCCTCATCGAACGATGCCTGCCAATGGCTGATACGCAGCAATGGCAACTGCTCACTCTGGTGCTCGGCGGCAATCCGGTTGGCCACCCCGAACAGGTCGGTCAAGCCGTGGACCGCAGCCATCTGCGCACCGGGATAGATCAGCACGCCCAGTTCGGCGACCGCACGTTGCGTGGTCATTGTCAGTTTTCCCCCTGCTATTGTCGGTGCGGCCAATCCTCGAAAGACCCGCCGGCGCCAATACTGGACGCCATACCCACCTCTGTTCAAGGAAACCCTTATGGCCAAGCAAGCACTGATCCTGATCGATATCCAGAACGACTACTTTCCCCGGGGCAAGTGGCCTTTGGCCGAAGTCGAGGCTGCCGCCGACAATGCCGCCAAGCTGCTGGGCGCCTTTCGCGCAAGCGGTAAACCGGTGATCCATGTGCGCCATGAATTCACCTCGACCGACGCGCCGTTCTTTACCCCGGGCTCCGAAGGCGCGCACCTGCATGCCAAGGTCGCCAACCAGGGCGACGAACCGGTGGTCCTCAAGCATTTCGTCAATGCGTTCCGCGACACCGAGCTGGAGTCGATTCTCAAGCAACAGGCCATCGAGGAGCTGGTGATCGTCGGCAGCATGAGCCACATGTGCATTGATGGCGTAACCCGGGCTGCCGCCGACCTGGGGTACGGGGTCACCGTCATTCACGACGCCTGCGCCACACGCGACCTGGAGTTCAACGGCCAGGTAATCCCGGCCGCCCAGGTGCATGGGGCGTACATGGCCTCCCTCGCGTTCGGTTATGCCAGTGTGGTCACGACCAATGAGTACTTGAACGCCAGTCGCTGAGACCCGACGCCACTCTCCACTGATAAAGCCCCGTGGCGCTATGACGCTGCGGGGCTTTGTTGTTCATGAACAATAGGACGTTGGTAATGGAGCAAAAAGGTATTGATTGCTATTCTCAAAAAACTCAACAACCAACTTGCCGTACAACTTCCCCACCCCGCAGACAAAACAACTAAGCGTAGACCTCAGCCGGTCAAATATCTTTTACCCAGACAACTTACAACCTGCCTGTAACTCATTTCCAAATCGCCAACTTAAATCCATATAGCCAAGCATAATAAAGCCTATAACCAACAATAATGACAACGCACCATTATTGGTTGTTTACCTTGCTATTGAATAATTGACCCCGTTTTTTTCAATTTGATTCAGTAGATTTAAACTTCATGGAAACGCCGAAATAATCGCGGCAAAAAGCGTTAACCCCCAGGCATCTGCGTAAAACCTTGCTCCATCGGCAACACCTTCAAGCGACGGTTAAATCGAGGTGCAAAACTCTTGCACCGCCCTTGCTTGCAAAAGCGCAGGGCGCGTCTAAGTTCATAACTATTGTTCAGCCGCCGTACTACGCGCCCAAACAACACCGCCTCCGACGAGGACACTCGGTTATTTAAAATACGCTTCAGATACTGCGTTAACTGCTGACACGGAATTCAGTCATAACAATCAAGAGGGACGCTTGATGAAGCGCAGCCAATGGTATCGTGCGTGCTCGCAAAGAGGGTCAGCCGGACTTTTCTGGTTGTCGCTGCTTTGCTTCTGCGGTCTGGTCATCGTCAGTTTCCTGTTGTTCGAACAGCAGATCCAGGACGCCCTGGCCCATCTGAACCTGTACCTGCCCTCCACCCCCGCGCAGAAATTCAACCTGGCCCTGCTGCTGATCGCCCTGCTGGCGTTCGACGTCGTGCTGCCGGTGCCTTCAAGCATGGTGGCGCTGCTGGCGATTGCCATGCTCGGCAGCCTGGGTGGCTACCTGGTGATTTTCATTGGCCTGTGCCTGGGCGCCGGGCTCGGCTACGCCCTGGGGGCCGGCTATTTTCGGCTGTTGTCCGGCCGCCTGGGCCTGCACCAGCGCCAGCCGGGGCAACTGGGCTATCGCCTGGGCACCTTGTCGCTGATCTGCCTGCGCGGCGTGCCGGTACTGGCCGAAACCTCGGTGGTGGCTGCCGGCATGCAAGGCTACCCGCTGCGCTCGTTCCTGCTGGTCACCACCCTGGCCAACGCCGGCCTGGCATTGGCCTACAGCGCCATCGGCAGTTTTCTGGTGGAGCAAAATGCGCTGCTGCTGACCCTCCTCGCCGGGATGCTGCTGCCCGCCCTGTTTATCGCCGCGCGCAGCCTGTTCAAGCCGCGCCACGCCCTGGACGCCAATCAACCGCTGCACGGGCGCTTCGAGGTCAGCTACGACTACCCGGTGGTGTTCACCGACCATCTGTTCGACCCGGCCAACCCCTGCCTGCACCAGCAACTGTGCGCCCAGCATCGCGGGCCGATGAACGCGCTGGTGTTCGCCGATGAGCAACTGCTGCACAGCGCCCCCCACTTGCTGCAACAGATCGACCAGTACTTTGCCGCCCACCCGGACCTGCGCCTGCTGGCCGCGCCGATTGCGGTGCCGGCCGGCGAATTGAGCAAGGACCCACAGGTGCTGCAACAGCTCTACAGTGACATGCTGCAACAGGGCCTGGACCGCCACTGCTACGTGCTGGCCCTGGGTGGTGGCGCGGTGCTGGATGCGGTGGGCTACGCCAGCGCCACCTTTCACCGGGGGATTCGACTGATCCGCATCCCGACGACGGTGCTGGCGCAGAACGACGCTGGCATCGGGGTCAAGAATGGCATCAACGCCTTCGGCCAGAAAAACCTGCTGGGGGCCTTCTACCCCGCCACCGCAGTGATCAACGACTTCCAGTTACTGACCAGCCTGACCCGTCGCGACCAGATCGCCGGCCTCGCCGAAGCGGTCAAGGTGGCGCTGATCAAGGACCAGGCGTTTTTCCAATGGATGGAACACCACGCCGAAGCCCTGGCCAACTTCGAGCACAGCGCCAGCCGCTACGCCATCCGCCGCTGCGCCGAGCTGCACCTGGGGCACATCACCGGCGCCGGCGACCCCTTCGAGCGCGGCAATGGCCGACCGCTGGACTACGGGCACTGGGCCGCGCACAAACTGGAAAACCTCAGCCACCACCGGCTGCGCCATGGCGAGGCCGTGGCGGTGGGCATGGCCCTCGACGGGCTCTACGCCAATGCCCTGGGCCTGTTGAGCGATGCCGACAGCGAGCGGGTACTGCGGCTGCTGGTCATGCTCGGCTTCAACCTGTGCCCGGCGGAGTTGCTGCTCAAAGATAGCCAGGGTCGCTCCCAGGTGCTGATCGGCCTGGAGGAGTTCCGCCAGCACCTGGGCGGACAACTGTCGATCCCCATGCTCAACCGCATCGGGGGTTCGGTGGACCTGCATGAAATCGACACCCCGCTGATGGAACAGGCGCTGCTGCGACTGGCCACGGGCAGCGGTCCGCTGTTGAGCTTGAGCGAGGGCTGCGCGCAATGAACCTGGCGCCGCACCGCCTCAAAACCTGGATGACCCTAGGTCGGGTGTCCAACCTGCCGACGGTGTGGACCAACACCCTGGCCGCCGCCCTGCTGGCCAGCAGCACCAGCGCCCTCGCCCCGCCCTCGTCGCTGGTGTGGATTCTGCTGTTGGCAGCCCTGTCCCTGTTGTACCTGGCCGGCATGCTGCTCAACGACCTGCTGGACGCCAACTGGGACCAGCAGCACCACAATCCGCGCCCCATCACCCTGGGGCTGGTCAGCCGCCAGCAGGTGGGCCTGGCCACCGCGTTGCTGCTGGCCCTGGCCGCGGCATCGGTAGTGGGCCTGAGTCAGTTGATCGACCAGCCGCACTGGCTGCTGGGCAGCGCCACCCTGCTGGTGGGCTGCATCCTGAGCTACAACCTGCTGCACAAAAAATACGCCCACAGCGTGTGGCTGATGGGCGCATGCCGCTCGGCCCTGTACCTCACCGCGGCGGCCAGCCTCGCGGTGCCGCCGGAGCCGATCTGGCTGTGTGCGGTGTTGCTTGGCGTCTACATCAGCGGCCTGACCTACCTGGCCCGCCAGGAGCATCGCAACCAACTGATCAGCCGCCTGCCGCTGCTGTTGATGCTGAGCCCCCTGGCGCTGGCGGTATACGCGGTCAACGTCTGGTTCTGGGCGCTGCTGTTGCTCTGGCTCGGCTGGTTGGGCTGGCATTACTGGCGCCACCTGGCCAATCCCCGGCAACGCCAGGTCCGGGCCTTTATCGGGGCCGGCCTCGCGGCCCTGCCACTGTTCGATGCGCTGGTGCTGGCCGTCGCCGACCAGCCCATGGGCAGCCTGTTATGCGTCCTGGTGTTTTTCCTGCTCCCACACTTCCAGCGCTGGATCAAACCCACATGAACACCGACCTCAAACCACAGCCATCGGCCGCCCTGGACATGCGCCAGGACTGCCTCGACGCCCAGCGCCAGCGACTCACCCAACAGCTTGATGACAACGAGCGGCGCTGGTGGTGCCAGGCCCTGGAGCAACTGGCGCAAGGTGCCGATGCCAGCATGGCGGCGCTGTTGAGCAGCCAGTGCAAGCGCCACCTCAAGGAACGGGCCCTGCCCGGCAGCCACTGGAGCCTGGTTCAGCTGGCACGGGCGCTGCTGCTGGCTCAGGTCCTGGAACAGCAGCCAGCCACCGAGCAGCTGTCCGTTCTGCGCCAGCTGTTTTTGTGGGGTGACGATCAGGAAAAAATGGCCACCCTCAAAGCCCTGGACTGGCTCGACAGCCAGGGGCTCGGCGTGGAGCTGGCGTTGCAGGCCGGGCGCACCAGCAACAGTCAGGTCTTCGCCGCACTGGCCCTGGACACCCCCTACCCGGCCCGCCACTACAGCGAACGGGCCTTCCACCAATTGCTGCTGAAGACCCTGGGCATGGGGCTCGATGTGCGCCGCCTGCAAGGCCTGGCGCAACGCCACAGCGTCAGCCTCAACCAGTTGGCCCTGGACCTGCTGGACGAGCAGCTCGCCGCCGGACGCCCGGTGTCTCCCGGGCTGCCCCTGGCGATCGCCTTCGAGCTGTTGAGCCCGGCGCAACGCCAGCGCCTGCTGGGCCTGAGCCAGCAGCAACGTTTGCCGGACGAATGGCGCACGCACCTGCCGCTGCCTGCTTCCTGATCGAACCCAAGCCTAACGACTCCCTCCCCTCGACGAGGATTCACCATGCTCAAGTACTTCGACCCCCACATCCATATGGTCAGCCGCACCACCGACGACTACCAGAACATGGCCGCCGCCGGTATCACCGGGGTGATCGAGCCGGCCTTCTGGCAGGGCCAGGCCCGGACCAGCGTCGGCAGCTTCGTCGATTACTTCGACACCCTGCTGGGTTGGGAGCGCTTTCGCGCCAGCATGTTCGGCATCCATCACTTCTGCACCATCGGCCTCAACCCCAAGGAGGCCAATGACCTCTCGGTGGCCAACGAAGTGCTGGAAATTTTGCCGCGCTACCTGCTCAAGGACGGCGTGGTGGCCGTAGGCGAGATCGGCTACGACGACATCACCCCGGAGGAAGACCGCTTTCTCGCCGCCCAACTGCAACTGGCCAAGGAGTTCAACCTGCCAGTGCTGGTGCACACCCCGCACCGCGACAAGATCGGCGGCACCAAGCGCACCCTGGCGGTGATCCGTGAGGTCGGCATCGCCGAGAACCTGGTGATCATCGACCACCTCAACGAACTGACCCTGCCCCTGGTGCTCGACAGCGATTGCTGGCGCGGCCACTCGATATACCCCAACACCAAGATGTCGGAGCAGCGCATGGTCGCCCTGCTGCAGGAGTACGGCACCGAGAAAATGGTGGTCAACAGCGCCGCCGACTGGGGCATCAGCGATCCGCTCAAAGTGCCGAAAACCGGCCAGGCCATGCTCGCCGCCGGCTTTAGCGAAGCCCAGGTGGAACAGGTGCTGTTTCACAATCCGGTGGATTTCTTCGCCCAGAGCGGGCAACTGGACAAGGCCCTGGTCAGCACCCCGCTGCCCATCGACCAGCGCAAGCAGTGGCAGGAAAATTCGGCCCTGCGCGGCCAGGAGCCGGTGATCAAATGAACCAGCCAAGGGAATGGACGCCCACTCAGATCGGCTATTGCGGCAACGTGCACCCCACCCCGGAACTGGCCGGGCTGCGGGCCTCGATCGAGGCCGACTTCCAGGGAGTACGTCGGCTGCGTGGGCTGAGCCAGCAGGACAGCGGACTCTGGATCAGCGCCCGGACCGCCGCCGAGCTGCAACAGCCGACGGCGCGCCGGTCATTTTTCGAGCTGTTGCAGCGCAGCGGCCTGCGCCTGACTTCCCTCAATGGCTTCCCCTATGGCCGGTTCCATGAAGGGGCGGTGAAGGCTGAGGTCTACCGCCCGCACTGGGCCGATCCGCAGCGCCTCGACTACAGCCTGCAACTGGCACGCCTGCTGGCCGATGCCCTGCCCCCAGGCTGCACCCAGGGGGTGATTTCCAGTGTGCCCCTGGGTTATGCCGCGCACTGGAATCAGGCCCTGCAGCACAGCGCCGAACAACAACTGCGCCAGCTCACGGCGGGCCTGGCCAGGCTGTATCAGGAGAGCGGCAAGAAGATCCGGCTGTGCCTGGAAATGGAGCCCGATTGCGTGCTGGAAAACACCGGCCAGGCCATTGCCTTTTTCCAGCATTGGCAAGCCACCGACCCGCACCAGGAATACCTGGCGCTGTGCTTCGACGTCTGCCATCAGGCGGTGCTGTTCGAGGATTGCTACCAGTCCCTGCACCGCCTGCAACAGGCCGGCGTACCGGTGGGCAAGATCCAGCTGTCCAGCGCCATGGTCTGCCAGCTGCCCGCGGCGGAGCATCCACGTCGGGCGGCGGTGGTCCAGGCCCTCGGCGACTTTGCCGAAGGGGTCTACCTGCACCAGGTCAAGGCTCGCGACGTCCAGGGGCGGCTGCTGTCCTGGCCCGACCTGCCCGCGGTGTTGCAGGACATCGCCCAGGGCCGGGTCCTGGAAGCGGAGCTGCGTATCCACTTCCACGTGCCGTTGTTCAGTGAGCAATTGCTGTTGCCGGAACTCAGCGGCAGCCAGGCCGCGTTGGCTCAGACCTTCGATTACCTGGCCGAGCATCCGGCGCTGCGCCCGGTGCTCGAGGTCGAAACCTACAGCTGGGGCGTGCTGCCGGAGCCGCTGCGCCCGGACAGCCCCGCGGCGCAGTTGCAGGGCATCGCCCGCGAACTGCAATGGGTCGAGGAACAACTGCGGGCCAGGCAACTGCTGCAAACCCACCCACGCCCGCTGGAGGTGGCCCATGGCCGCTGAAGCACCGCGCGCGCCCCTGCTGCTGATCAACGTGGTCGGGCTTACCCCGGGGTTGCTCGGGGCCGCCACGCCACGCATCAATCAACTGCTGCACAGCGGGCAGATGGCCCGTTTGCAGCCGGTGTTCCCGGCCGTGACCTCGACGGTGCAAGCCTCGATCCTGACCGGGACGGCGCCGTCGGAGCACGGAATTGTCGGCAACGGCTGGTACTTTCGCGACCAGGCCGAGGTGCGTTTCTGGCTACAGCCCAATGGGCTGATCCAGGGGGAAAAAGTCTGGCAGGCGCTGCAACGGGAGATCCCCGGGTTTCGCTGCAGCCAGCTGTTCTGGTGGTTCAACATGTACGCCGAGGTCTCGGCCGCCATCACCCCGCGCCCGCACTACCCGGCCGACGGGCGCAAAGTGTTCGGCCTGTACTCCGACCCGCCCGGGCTGCACGAGGCCATCGAGCAGCAGATCGGCGAGTTCCCGTTCCATGGTTTCTGGGGGCCGGCGGCGGGCATTGCCTCCAGCCGCTGGATCGTCGACTGCGCCATGGCCGAGTTCCAGGTCAACCGCCCGGACCTGCAACTGGTCTACCTGCCCCACCTGGATTACGGCCTGCAACGCCTGGGGCCGGAGCACCCGGCCATGGCCGATGAATTGCGCGCCATCGACCACGAAGTCGGGCGCCTGCTGGACTTTGCCGAGCAACAGGGCGCGGCGGTGATGCTGCTGTCCGAGTACGGCATCGAGCCGGTGCAGCAGTCGGTCTCGCTGAACCGGCTGCTGCGCTCCGAGGGTTTGCTCCAGGTCCGTCAGTCGTTGTCCTGGGAACTGCTCGACCCCGGCGCCAGCGCGGCCTTTGCCGTGGCCGACCATCAGATCGCGCATATTTACATCCGCCGCGCCCAGGACGTGGCCCGGGTCAAGGCCCTGTTGCAGCGCCAACCCGGCGTCGAGCAGGTGCTGGATAAAACCGAACAACGGGCCTGGCACCTGGACCACCCGCGCAGCGGCGAGCTGGTGGTGGTGGCCGCTGCCGGCTACTGGTTCGATTACTACTACTGGCTGGACGACCGCAAGGCGCCGGACTTCGCCCGTACCGTGGACATCCACCGCAAGCCCGGCTACGACCCGCTGGAGATGTTCATCGACCCGGCCATCCGCTGGCCCAAGCTGAAAATCGCCCGCCGCCTGCTGCAGAAAAAACTCGGCTTTCGCTACTACATGGACCTGATCCCACTGGACACGCGGATGGTCCGCGGCAGCCATGGCCGCCTGCCCGACAACCCACAGAGCAGCCCGCTGCTCATCACCAATTGCGACCTGGCGCTACCGGAGCAACTTCCGGTGACGGCAGTCAAGCAACTGCTCCTGCAGTACTTCCTGGGGCGCCCATACCACGACAAGGCCAATGCCAAGGAGCTTCCATGCGGCGAGCCATTTCCATAACCGTTCTCAGTGCACTGGCCGGTTTGGCCCAGGCACAGAACGCCCCCCCCTATGATTGCAGTAACTTCCTCAAATACGGGGCCAACCCCGGCCAGACAAAGGCCAACTTCTTGCAAAGCCCGGAAACCCAGGCTTGGAACTGGTTCGTCTGCCTCAACCAGCCTGCGGCACAGGGCAGCCCGAACCGGGTCTGGGAAGGGTTCAAGCCATCTGACCAGGTGTACCTGGCCAACGGCGCCCAGCCCAAACCCTATCTGCCGCAGCAGCCCACGCCGATGGCGATCCAGGCCCAGGCGCAAAAACTGGGGATGAACCCCAACCGGGTGTTCCAGAACCTGGACAGCACGCAACAGGTGGACGGCCTGATCCTGCAAATGGGCAACCAGGTGCCGGCAGCGCAACGCGGCCAGGCGGTGCGCTTTCACATCCTCATGGGCCAGGACACCTTCAATTACATTCTCGACAAGAAGATCTACAACATGAACGGCCAGGCGGCCCTGACCGGCAACCTAAACTTCCCGGCCACCGCCTGGGAACTGAAAACTTCATGGATCTGGATCGGTACCGATGCTGCCTTCAAGCAGAAACTGGAGAGCGATGGCTACTACATCATCCAGGCCTACTACCCGGACAAGAACCAGTACCAGGTCGGGTACGCCGCCCTCAGCGGCATGCACGTCATCAACAAGCTGAACGCCAACTGGGTGTGGACCACCTTCGAAAACGTCAACAACAGCAAGTACACCGTGACCAATGCCGTCCCGGCCACGCCGATGACCAACACCACTGGCCCAACCTCGGCCGCCAAGCCGGTCAACCTGAGTTTCCAGGCCACCTACCCCGGGCTTGCGAAATACGAGCTGATCGGCGTCGAGTACCAGCCCGTGACCCAGGTGCTGGCCAACTCGCAGTTGGAGTCGGCGTTCCAGAGCACCTCGTCGTGCCTGGCCTGCCACAGCACCGCCGCCTACTCGAACCAGAAGGGTTATTTCAATTTCGCCCTGAAACAACAGGGAGGCATCGTCTACCCGACCACCCCGCTGCCGGACTCGGCTTACGCCGGTTACAAAAAACTGGATTTTGTCTGGTCGCTCAAACGCGCCCAGTGGCAACGCTAAGGAGCATGACATGAGCGTATTGAACTTCCCCCGCATCTACCTCAATGGCCATATGTTCTGGAACCCGCCGACCGCCAACAACAACGATGTGTTCCCGTTGTACGACGCGGTGAAGATGGACATGAACTGGCCGTTCCTGAAGTACTACGACATCACCCCGCAAAACGCCCCGACCGCGCTGATGCCGTGGTCGATCCGGCCGCTGGCGATCAATCAGGTGCCGGACTACGTAAAGCAGGTGCCGACCAACGCCGACCCGAAAACCTTCCCCTTCATGCCCGCCGAGTGGGACCTGTTCGGCGACAACGCCTGCGGCACAGTGACCCACAAAGACACCCGCTCGGTGGTGGTGGGCGGCGAGTTGCAGGCCAACAATTACATCCTCCAGGACGCCCTGATCAGCAAGAACTACCAGTTGCAGGGCAACCCCTTTGGCGGCAACGCGCCCAGTGCCGCGCGCTTTGTCGATGTCAGCCCCTGGCAGAACACCTTTACCGCCTTGTATTTCGACAAGCTGGTGCTGGGCGATGCCCAGTGCGGCCTGACGCTCAATCGCCAGTACCGGATGCTCGATCGCTTCCTCAACTTCAAATGGGGCGCCTTCGGCAGATTGAGCACCGTGACCACCACCTGGCAGACCTGCTTTCCCAAGGAAAACCTGCAATGGGTCATCGGCAACTCGGTGCTGCTCAATAACCTCCAGCAGCAAATGACCCAGCAGGGCGCCAAGGGCCTGATGTTCCGCTTCTCGACCTACCTGACCTACTACGACAAGAACGGCATCTTCAACGACTTCCCGAAGATCAACACCCACTCCCACGACCCGGTAGAAATGGAAAAAGTGCAGGCGATGTATCAAAAGGGTTTGGACAACGTCGCCGATATCTTCTTCAACCCGGCCTACAGCCGCACCGCCGGCACCCTCGGGCTGTGGTTCGCCGATGAATACCCCACCGCCCCGGCCGGCCGGCGCCTGATGCCCGCCAGCGAGGTGTCGGTGTACAAAAAAGTCCCAGGCGACACCAATCCGCCAAGCACCCATCTGGGGGTGATTTCAGCCCAGGTCAACCCGGGGGTCTTGTCGCTGGACCTGTCCTGCGGCTTCCCGTTCTACCCGATCGACCCCAATGCCCCGATCCCGAGGGCGGAACGCTTCAACGCCGGCAACTACTCCGTGGGGGTGCGGCTGAACGGAAAATATCAGCCCCTGGCCCAGTTCGGCTTCGAGCAATACAACCAGGCGGCCTTCGATAAACGCTCGGGCCTGCTCGACCTGCCACTCAATAGCGGGCAACAGAGCGCCTTGCAGAGCGGGTCGCTGGAGCTGCAACTGCTCAGCCATCCTCCCGTGGTCGCCGCCGCGCAACGCAAATGGACCGCCGAGGTCATCGAGAGCGGCAGCTTCATTGATGTGGGCGATCACAAGACCCTGCAGATCATGGTGCAGCAGGATGGCGTCCCGGCCCCCGCCGGCACCGAGTTGTGGGTCGCCGAGTACGGCAATGCCTACATGGTGACCACCAGCAACTACTACCTGGCGTTCAGCAACCCGGCCAACTTCACCCTGTTCTATGACAACCCGAACGATCGCGACAAGAACAAGCCCTGCCTGCCGCAGTTCACCGACGCGCCACCGATTGCCAGTCAGTTGGCCACCGGCAGCGGGCGACGCCTGACCGCACTGCACGAGGTGGCCGCCACCAGCGACGCGGTGCCACCGGGCACGCCCATCGGCTACCAGCAGTACCTGAGCAAACCGACCGCGATCAACTTGCGTCCGTGCCTGGCCTTCGATGGCGCGATTGCCAAGAGCGGCACCCTGAGCGACACCGCCGGTGGCGGGCTGATCAACTACTCCATCACTAAAATCCGCACTGACGCCAAAGGCATCGCGCAACTGGGGATGCGCGCCGTGGCGCCAGGGTTCCCGACCCTGCGTTTCTTTCTGCAAGAAGGCGTGATCTCGCCGCAGATCCCCTTCAGCTTCGATTACACCAAGGCCTACACCGACTTCCTCGCGCCCTTGCGCGTGCTGCCGATGGAGCCGCAGTTGCAGCAAGACTTCATCAACTACTGGAACTCCATCTACAAGAGCGAGAACGCCAGCCAGCTGCTGTGGAACAACTTCATCTACGCGCGGATCCTGCAGCCCTTCTATTACCTGTACCCGATCATGAACAAGTTCATGCCGCTCAACTCCCAGACCCGGGTCGAAGGCGCCATCGACCAGTTGATCGTGCTGATCAGCAAGCCGTATCAGGAAGAAAGCACGCTCTCGATGCCCATCACCCGCGACATGTCGCAAAGCCGGCGGGCGATTCTCGAGCTGTGGGCCCAGGCCCTGGTCAAGCGCAATTACCCGCCCATCCCCCTGAGCATGAGTGACTTCAACAACCCCAACTGACCGCTAACGCGTCAAGCAGGAACGCCGGGGGACACACCGTCACCCGGCACTTCAAGGGAGTGTGTTATGAACGCCAGCTTCTTTACCCGGCTGCTGTTGCCGACCCTGCTTATCAGCTCGCCGCTGTTCGCCCAGGAGGACAGCCCCGCCGTCTACTTCACCAACGGGGTGCACAACACCCTGGGGTGCAATGCCAAAAACGGCAACTGCATCGCCCCCCGTGCGCCCACCGATCCCAGCGATCCGTTCTTCCCGGCCTACTGGATCAGCGACTGGACCATGTACCGGGTGATGACCAACTACCAGAACAACCCGCCGCCCTACAGCTCGCCGCCCAGCACCCTGAAACCTTCGGACTACACCGTGTCCAAGGGCACCAGCTACTACGACACCAGCTACCTGCCGCCCGATGGCGACGGTTACGGCGCGATGTTCGAGCACTACGAGAAGTACTGCCTGCCGATCTTCCCGATCAAGAACAACAACTACAGCTGCACCTTCGTCTCCCTGGGCAACAAGGCGTATTTCCTGACCTACGACGACCGCCCCAAGGACATGCCGGCCTGCTGCAGCTTTTCGCCGATGAACCACCCGCCACGCCAGGACTTCGTGCAGCACCTGCCCTACAGCCCCAGCCGCAGCCAGAACCTCAAGGGCAGCGTGCAGGCCTACGCTCTGGACCTGGATTCGCCCCAGGGTCCGATCCTGTTCGGCTATGCCTTCAATAAGGCGCAGACCGGCACGCCGCCCTACCGCAAGCCGCAGTCGTTCTTTTTCTCCGGGGACGCCAGCGTCGCCAACGCCCCTATCGTCAGCCAGAACTACGTCAACTTTCGCATAGAGAAACCCAAGCCGGCCGAGACCTGGGACCAGGTCGCGGCCATGTGTCCGAGCAACCCGCCACCGTGCCAGCTGTTCGAGCCACCCGCCGGCCAAAGCAACGGCAAGCCGGCGCAATGGAACAAGTTGATGCAACGCCAACCCTGACAATGACGAAGGATCGCCATGAACACTTTTCCGCGCTTTAGCCTGATCTTGCTCGGCCTGCTCAGCCTGCCCGCCGTCGCCCGGGAGCAGCCGGCCCAGGCCACCTCGAACACCGACCTCTCATGCCAGCCCCCCAGCGTCATGCCCATCGCCGACGCCAGCCAGGAGGCGTTCGATCGCTACAGCTGGCAGATGTTTGTCGCCCTGAGCTGGCCCGCCGAGGCCGGAGCCCGTGGCCAGCCCGATTGCTCGGCGGCCCTGGGCGCCCCCGGCCCGACCGTGTGGCAGACCTACAAAAACGTCGATGAAATCTTCCTCCCCGGCGCCAAGCCACCCGGACCGTGGAACTCAGCGTTGCAAGCCAAGCGCCTGCGGCTGATCAACATTGCCGCGCTGAAGAACAACACCGTCGTGCACTCCGACAACCAGGCGGTCGGCGGCTGGCTGATCGACCAGAACGGCAACCCCACCTATTACGAACTGGCCGCCAACGAGGCCTCCTACAACTACATCGTCGCCAACAACTTCTACAACGCCGACATCGTGTCCAAGGCCAGCAACATCAAGTTCCCGAACGCCACCAGCGAGATCAAATCCAGCTGGCGCATCCTGACCGCCAAGGACGATGTCAGCCGCTACCTGCAAATGCCCGCCACGGTCACCCAGTTCAATGACCAGGGCGTCCCGAATGGCACCACCCAGGTCAACCTGGGGCTGGTCGGCCTGCACATCATCACCAAGGCGTCGGGTTACCCGCAGTGGATCTGGTCGACCTTCGAGCAGGTCGACAACGTTCCACCCAAGTCCCTGGTCGAGGGTAAATGGGTCAATCAACCGGCGCCGGGGGTCAAATACTCCTACTTCAACGCCAGCGCCCCCGCCGACACCCTCAACCAATCACCCTGCAACTGGACCCTGCAGGATGGCCACCAGGTGTGCCAGCCCAAGCCCGGGACCAGTTTCACCACGCCCAATCCGCTGGACCGGTTCACGCCACTGAGCCCTGCCACCACAGCCCTCAACAGTCAGTTCCAGGCCGCGCCCCAGGTGCAACCGACGGTGTTCAAGTACTACCAGTTGGTGACCACCCAATGGCCCACCGACCCCAGCAACCCCAGCAACCCACTGGGCTCGCCGGCACCGGCCCTGGCCGCCAACGTGACCATGGAAAGCTATATCCAGCCCAACAGCAGTTGCACCGATTGCCATTCCAAGGCAACGCCGATCAACAGCCGCTTCAAGGCAGACTTCTCCTACTTGTTCAAATTCGCCAAGGCACCCGCAGGCACTTCCATCAAGGATGAGGAATAGACCATGAGTATTCTGAATGGCCCACGGCTGAATTTCTGGGGCGGAATCCGCACCAACGTCAGCGTGCCGAACAACGCCGCCACCATCACCATCGAACAGGACCAGACCCTGGCCCTGTTCGACCTGACCACCTCGACCGTGTCGCCCCCCGCCCAGACCTACAGCGATGACCAACTGAACCAGTTCATCAACGCCCCCACTGGCGACAAGTACACGGCGGGCGGCTGGAACCACTATGGTCAGCACGCCGTCGACATGCAGAACGTGTTGATCAGTTCCCAGGGCCAGCCGGGAGACATCAGCACCCACGGCGATCTGATCGGCCAGCCGTTTTACCTGATGGGCTCGGTGGACCCGGTCACCCAGAACCCGCCGGTCACCGGCCCGATGATGGTCGACCTCGACCCGACCGGGACCATCAGCACGCAGATTTTCGTCGGTGGCTTGCAGATCGGCAGCAGTGACAGCCCTCAGTTACTGATTCAGGGCAATACGGTGTGCAGCAGCTTCGACGTGGCCCTGCGGATCCTTGACGGCGAAGCCGATGCGCCCGGGTCCAACCGGATCAGCGGCACCTTCCAGTTGACCTTCCCCCTCAAGGACATCGTCAGTTACAACCAGAGCAGTGCGATCCTCAAGTCCATCATTGAAGCACCGGGGGCCACCGGAATTGTGGTGCGCTTCGTCATGTTCGAGATGTGCCCGACCATGACCACCCCCGAGCTCGACGCCGACTACGCCGCCAAGCTCTTCACCGCCAACCCGAGCATCGGGCGCATGGTCGGCACGCTGGCGCCGGCGTTCCCCGGGGAGCCGTTGATCTTTCCGGCAGGTCGCCAGTTGATCAATCAATCCAGCGGCGGCACCGGTTACGCCACATTGACCAGCAATGAGCTGCTGAGCATCGACATGCTCAACATCATTCCCAAGCAGGCCTTTCGCAGTGTGCGCACCGATATCACCAGTCCCATCGGGCCCAATGCGGATTACGGCCCGGTCTCCATCACCGCCGGATCGACCAAGCTGACCACCCTCAACCCCTACAGCCAATGCCTGCAGTACTACTACCTCTACGGCGGTATCGTCGATTTGCCGCTGAGCGCCGACCAGCAACAAGTGGTCGCCACCCAGCCACTGGGGATCAGCGCCCCACTGACCCTGGCCAAGACCAAGGTGAACGCCTCAGAGCAGACGTATCGGCTGAGCGCCGACCAGCGCAACATCTACCTGGACGACCACCCGGATGGCGTCCAGATCACCCTGAACGTGACCCAACTGGGCGGCCCCGTGGCGCAAGACACGGTGATCAACATCAAACCCGGCCCTTCCAACGACGACAAGGACGCCCCCTACCTGGACCCTAAATATTGGGACTTCCTGGTATTCGAACCGCAGCAGACCGTGAGCAAAGGCAGTGCCAGCGTCAGCTTCAAGGTCACCCTCAAGCCAGGCTCCGAAGCCCAGGCCGGCTTTGCCACCTTGAGCTTCAGCGTCGCCGGCAGCGATGACGTGGCGTATTTCATCAACTTTCGCAAGTTCGCCCAGACCCATTTCGGCATCGACCCGGGCAGCCACATTACCTGGGACCAGGTCTACCAACACGTGCTGCGCTTTCACTACCTGGCGTTCCCCGCGATGTCGCGCTACATCCCGCTCAACCAGGAAGATGCGGTGTGGAACGCGCGGCAGATGATCCTGGCGCGAACCTCCGAGGTCTATAACGGCACTACGTTGTACATGCCGGTGGTGCACTCGATGTCACCGAGTCAGCGGGCGCTGCTCAAGGCCTGGATCAACAGCGAACCCTGGCCGCCCCAGTTGTGATGCCCCCTGCCCCCTTTGCACTGGAGAGTCACCATGCCAATGCCGATCCTGATTCCCCCCAACCCTGTGCAAAACCTGCTCCCCAGCAGCGTCATTGCCCAAGGGCTGCTGAACCCGCGAGGCCTGTGCCTGCAAAGCGATGGCAGCCTGTTAATGGTCGAAGCCGGTTCAGGCCTGCCCGACCAAAGCTTCAGCGGGCGCATCAGCCGCCTGCGCCCCGATCCTGATGTACCGGGGGCGTACCTGCCGCCGGAAATCGTGGCCGATGGCTTTCGCTCCATGAACCTGCAGGCGCGCATGTTGCGCGATGAAATCATGGGGCTGTCGGATATCGCCTGTGGCGAGGGGCGCTGCCTGGTCAGCCAGACCGACTATGTCGAAGGCTCGAAAATCCTCGACCTGCAACACCGACCGCCCGAGCCGGTGTTCAACAGCCGTGGCAATCTGAACTCGCTGTGCTATCACCCGGTGCGCCGCAGTTGGCTGGCGGTCAAACCCGATACCAACCAACTGGTCGAGTTCAAGGGCGACAAGGAAGAGCGCGTGCTGTTCGACTTGCCGGACCTGGGCCAGGGCCAGGAAGCCGTCCCAGTGACCTTGGTGTATGAACCGGCGACTGCCGCGGTGCTGATCAGCCTGTTCTCCGGTGAGCTGCACAGCGATCCGGCGCGGCGCGGCATCGACTTCGCCGAGCGTGCCGGCCAAGTGATCCGGGTGTGGCTGCACAGCGGGCGAATCGAGGTCCTGATCGATGGCCTGCAACTGCCCACCGGCCTGACCCTGAGCCAGGATGGCCAGGTGTTGGTCCTGGAGCTGTGCGACCGCCTGCTGCAACCCCTGCTCCCGAGTTGGTCCGGCGAGTGCCTGCATGGCGGCTTTGCTCGCTTCAGCGGCCGGCTGCTCAATTGCAGCCTAAACACCGGGCAGGTCGCAGTGCTTGCACAGCATCTGGATACCCCTTCCAACCTGTGCCTGGTGCCGGGGGCCGTATTGATCAGCGAAGGCATGGGCCTCACCGGCCGCCCCTTGCCTACGCCGGACAACGGCGTCGCCGCGCTGTCCGGCCAGGTACGCAGGGTGCAACTGCCCTAGCGGGCTGATTGCCAGGCAAAGAAAAAGGCCCTTGGCGGTAATCGCCAAGGGCCTTTGCTCAGTGCTTTTGACGGCGCTGGATCAGAACGGAATATCGTCATCGAAACTGTCGAAATCCGGAGCCGGTTGCGGTGCCGCCTGCTGAGGTGCTGGACGCGACTCACGCTGTGGCTGCTGGCTTGGCTGCGGACGGGACTGCTGAGGTCGTGGCGCCGAGTTGGACATGCCACCGCCTTGCTGGTCGCCCTGTGGACGGCCACCCAACAGTTGCATGGTGCCTTGCATGTCGACCACGATTTCAGTGGTGTAACGCTTGATACCGTCTTTTTCCCACTCGCGGGTTTGCAGTTTGCCTTCGATGTAGACCTGCGAACCTTTACGCAGGTACTCGCCAGCGATCTCCGCGACTTTGCCGAACATCGAGACACGGTGCCATTCAGTCTTCTCGACTTTCTGGCCGGTCTGTTTGTCAGTCCACTGTTCGCTGGTTGCCAGACTCAGGTTGGTCACGGCATTACCGTTAGGCAGGTAGCGAACTTCGGGATCCTGGCCGCAAGTGCCGACCAATATGACTTTGTTAACCCCACGGGCCATAACGTTCTCCTAGGCTTCGCTCGCCGCCGGCGCTGGATTGACCAGCTGCTCGAGGGTCGTGCGATCCAATAATTCGGTGTCCAATTTGATGTAAATGGCGGCCTCTTCTGCCACCACCACTGCATCTGTTACCCCAACAACGGCCTTCAGGCGCTCGACCAGACCGGCTTCGCGGATCGCTTCGGGCGATAACGGCAAGCGCAAGCTCGTCACATACGGGGGTTCGCGCATGGTAACAGCAAAGACCAGCCAGAGTGCAGCCAGACCTGCGCATCCCAGGAACACAACCGACAAACCGCCATGCTGGAACAACCAGCCGCCAAGGATACCGCCCAAGGCCGAACCGAGAAACTGACTGGTGGAATAAACCCCCATGGCCGTGCCTTTGCCGCCGGCCGGTGAAACCTTGCTGATCAGCGATGGCAAGGAAGCTTCCAGCAGATTGAACGCGGTGAAGAACACCACCGTACCGATCACCAGCGCCCGCAAGCTGTCGCCGAACTGCCAAAAGAATAGCTCAGTGAGCATCAGCGTACTGACGGCGCCGAGCAAAACTCGTTTCATTTTGCGTTTCTTCTCGCCGTAGATGATGAACGGAATCATGGCGAAGAAAGAGATCAGCAACGCGGTGAGGTAGACCCACCAGTGCTGTTCCTTGGGCAGGCCGGCTTTTTCCACCAGCGCCAAAGGCAGTGCAACGAAGCTCGACATCAGCATCGCGTGCAACACGAAGATACCAAGATCCAGACGCAGCAGGTCTGGATGCTTGAGGGTCGGCAACAGCGCCTGGCGGGCCACGCCAGATTCACGATGCTGCAACGGCCCGGTAGAGCGCGGCACCATAAAGGCAACGATCAGAATCCCCACCAGGGCCATCCCGCCGGTCGCCAGGAACAAGCCGGACAGGCCGAAGCTGCGGGTCAGCAGCGGGCCAACCACCATGGCCACGGCAAACGACAGACCGATGGTCATACCGATCATCGCCATGGCCTTGGTCCGGTGCTGCTCGCGAGTCAGGTCCGACAACAGCGCCATGACCGCCGCGGAGATCGCCCCCGCGCCCTGTAGGACCCGTCCGGCAATCACGCCCCAGATCGAATCGGCATTGGCCGCCAACACACTGCCCAGGGCAAAAACGATCAACCCGAGGTAGATCACCGGGCGCCGGCCAATGCGGTCGGAAATGATGCCGAACGGGATCTGGAACAATGCCTGGGTCAAGCCATAGGCGCCGATCGCCAGGCCGATCAGGGCCGGAGTCGCGCCTGCCAGGTCCATGCCATAGGTCGCCAGGACCGGCAACACCATAAACATGCCAAGCATACGGAAGGCGAACACCAGGGCCAGACCGCTCGCTGCGCGGGTCTCGCTGCCACTCATGCGTTCGCTGTGGGGATCGTGCATGGATAAACCTCATGTGAACCGGCGGCGATTCTACCAGTCCCATCGATAGACGGGGTACATGGCGACTCTTTGTCACGTACCCGTGCCGCGACCTGGGGTCACACCCCCTGGCCCGCTGCTGAAATCTGCTCGTTGATAGTGTGCATCCATCCAGTATTTGGCTTTATACTCCTTCGTTTTCGATGCCCGCCAAGCGAGGCCGCTTTTGGACAAGATCCTGATTCGTGGGGCCCGAACCCACAACCTGAAGAACATCGACCTGACCCTGCCGCGGGACAAGCTGATCGTCATCACCGGCCTGTCCGGATCCGGCAAGTCGTCCCTGGCCTTCGATACCCTGTATGCCGAGGGCCAGCGCCGCTATGTCGAGTCACTGTCGGCCTACGCCCGACAGTTCCTGTCGATGATGGAAAAACCTGACGTCGACACCATCGAAGGTCTGTCGCCAGCCATCTCCATCGAACAGAAATCGACCTCGCACAACCCGCGCTCCACCGTGGGCACCATCACCGAAATCTACGACTACCTGCGCCTGCTGTATGCCCGTGTCGGCATCCCGCGCTGCCCCGATCACGACATCCCGCTGGAAGCCCAGACCGTCAGCCAGATGGTCGACCTGGTATTGGCGCAACCGGAAGGCAGCAAGCTGATGCTACTGGCCCCGGTGATTCGCGAGCGCAAGGGTGAGCACCTCTCGGTCTTCGAAGAACTGCGGGCCCAGGGCTTTGTCCGGGCGCGGGTCAACGGCAGGCTGTGCGAGCTTGACGAGCTGCCGAAGCTGGACAAACAGAAGAAGCATTCGATCGATGTGGTGGTGGACCGGTTCAAGGTCCGGGCCGATCTGCAACAGCGCCTGGCCGAATCCTTCGAGACCGCCCTGAAACTGGCGGACGGCATTGCCCTGGTGGCGCCGATGGATGATGAGCCCGGTGAAGAAATCATCTTCTCCGCCCGCTTCGCCTGCCCGATTTGCGGGCACGCCATCAGCGAGCTGGAACCCAAGCTGTTCTCCTTCAACAACCCGGCCGGCGCCTGCCCGACCTGTGACGGATTGGGGGTCAAACAGTTCTTCGATATCAAGCGTCTGGTCAACGGCGACCTGACCCTGGCCGAAGGTGCGATTCGCGGCTGGGACCGGCGCAACGTCTACTACTTCCAGATGCTCGGCTCCCTGGCGTCGCACTACGGTTTCAGCCTCGAAGTTCCGTTCAATCAACTGCCAGCCGACCAGCAAAAGGTCATCCTCAACGGCAGCGGCTCGCAGAACGTTGACTTCAAGTACCTCAATGACCGTGGTGACATTGTCAAACGCTCGCACCCGTTCGAAGGCATCGTACCGAACCTGGAGCGTCGCTACCGCGAAACCGAGTCGGCCACCGTGCGTGAAGAGCTGGCGAAGTTCCTCAGCACCCAACCCTGCCCGGATTGCCGCGGCACTCGCCTGCGTCGCGAAGCACGCCATGTATGGGTCGGCGAGAAAACCCTGCCGGCGGTGACCAACCTGCCGATCGGCGATGCCTGTGAATACTTCGGTGTGCTCAAGCTGACCGGGCGTCGTGGCGAAATTGCCGACAAGATCCTCAAGGAGATCCGCGAACGCCTGCAGTTCCTGGTCAACGTCGGTCTCGACTACCTATCGCTGGACCGCAGCGCAGACACCTTGTCCGGTGGCGAAGCGCAGCGGATTCGCCTGGCCAGCCAGATCGGCGCGGGCCTGGTGGGAGTGCTGTACATCCTCGACGAACCTTCAATCGGCCTGCACCAGCGGGACAACGATCGCCTGCTGGGCACCCTCAAACACCTGCGGGATATCGGTAATACGGTAATCGTGGTCGAGCATGACGAAGACGCCATTCGCCTGGCCGACTACGTGGTGGATATCGGCCCGGGGGCCGGGGTGCACGGTGGATACATCGTTGCCGAAGGCACACCCGCCGAAGTCATGGCCCACCCTGATTCGCTGACTGGCAAGTACCTGTCGGGACGGGTGAAGATCGCGGTGCCTGCCAAGCGAACGCCGCGTAATAAAAAGCTCACCCTGTCGCTCAAGGGCGCCCGTGGCAACAACTTGCGCAACGTCGACCTGGAGATTCCAATCGGCCTGCTGACCTGCGTAACCGGGGTCTCCGGCTCGGGCAAGTCGACGCTGATCAACAACACCCTGTTTCCCCTCAGCGCCACGGCACTGAACGGGGCAACCACTCTGGAAGCGGCCGCCCACGACAGCATCAACGGCCTGCAGCATCTGGATAAAGTGGTCGATATCGACCAGAGCCCGATTGGACGGACACCCCGCTCCAACCCGGCGACCTACACCGGCCTGTTCACACCGATTCGCGAACTCTTCGCTGGCGTCCCCGAGTCGCGCTCTCGCGGCTACGGGCCGGGGCGCTTCTCGTTCAACGTCAAGGGTGGACGCTGTGAGGCTTGCCAGGGCGACGGCCTGATCAAGGTCGAGATGCACTTTCTGCCGGACATCTACGTGCCCTGCGACGTGTGCAAGAGCAAGCGCTACAACCGCGAAACCCTTGAGGTCAAATACAAGGGCAAGAACATCCACGAAGTGCTGGAAATGACGATCGAGGAAGCGCGGGTGTTCTTCGATGCAGTGCCAGCACTGGCGCGCAAGCTGCAGACCCTGATGGATGTCGGGCTGTCCTACATCAAGCTCGGGCAGTCGGCAACGACGCTGTCAGGTGGCGAGGCCCAGCGGGTCAAGCTGTCGCGTGAGTTGTCCAAGCGCGACACCGGCAAGACCTTGTACATCCTCGACGAGCCGACTACCGGCCTGCACTTCGCCGATATCCAGCAACTGCTCGACGTCCTGCATCGCCTGCGCGACCACGGCAACACCGTAGTGGTGATCGAGCACAACCTGGACGTGATCAAGACCGCTGACTGGCTGGTGGATTTGGGCCCCGAGGGCGGCTCCAAGGGCGGGCAGATCATCGCGGTCGGAACACCGGAGCAAGTGGCCGAGATGGACCAGTCCCACACCGGGTACTACCTCAAGCCACTGCTGGCTCGCGACAGGGATTGAGCCCCACGAAAAAGCCCCTGGCATTGTGAAATGCCAGGGGCTTTTTTATGTCACTGAAATCGCCTTGGGAGCGATTAAGAATGACGCGGATGGAAAATCAGAACTGCGATTGCAGGTAGTTTTCCAGTCCGATGACCTTGATCAGGCCCAACTGCTTCTCCAGCCAGTAGGTGTGATCTTCCTCGGTGTCGGCCAACTGAATGCGCAGGATCTCGCGGCTGACGTAGTCCTTGTGCAGCTCGCAGAGCTCAATGCCCTTGCACAGCGCAGCACGAACCTTGTATTCCAGGCGCAGATCGCTGGCGAGCATCTCAGGTACCGTGGTGCCGGTGTCCAGATCATCTGGACGCATGCGCGGTGTGCCTTCGAGCATCAAGATGCGACGCATCAGGGCGTCAGCATGTTGCGCCTCTTCTTCCATCTCGTGATTGATACGTTCGAAGAGCTTACTGAAACCCCAGTCTTCGTACATGCGCGAATGGATGAAATATTGGTCACGTGCTGCCAGCTCGCCCGTTAGCAACGTGTTGAGGTAATCGATTACGTCCGGGTGACCTTGCATCGCCCTACATCTCCCTGCTTGAAAGCGGATAGTTTGAACCAAGCTGACTTGCAGGTCACTGGAAAAACGCTACTGAAGTGAAGATTTTCTGAGAAAAGTAGCTTAAATAACGCAAAAACCGCCCAAATGAGGGCGGTTCTGCTTCTTGTTTAGACTTAGTTCAGCTGTACGCCCAACGCCTTTGCGATTCCTTCTCCATAAGCCGGGTCGGCCTTGAAGAAATGTTGCAATTGACGCTCGACCACATCCGCCGAAACACCTGCCATGGCGCCGGCGATGTTGCTAATCAGCAAGGCCTTCTGGTCGTCGTTCATCAGGCGGAAAAGCGCGCCTGCATGGCTGTAGTAATCAGTGTCTTCACGGTGATCATAACGATCTGCCGCACCGCTGAGCGCTAATGCCGGCTCGGCATACTGAGGAGCCTGCTTGGGCGCACTCGCGTAACTGTTCGGCTCATAGTTCGGCGCCGCACCACCATTGCTGCCAAAGGCCATGGAGCCATCACGCTGGTAGCTGTTCACCGGACTGCGCGGGGCGTTGACCGGCAGTTGCTGGTGATTGGTACCCACGCGGTAGCGATGAGCGTCGGCATACGCAAAAACTCGACCTTGCAGCATACGATCCGGCGACAGGCCTACACCCGGCACCATGTTGCTCGGACCAAAAGCCGCCTGCTCGACTTCAGCGAAGTAGTTCTGCGGGTTGCGGTTCAGCTCCAACTCACCCACTTCGATCAACGGGAACTCCTTCTGCGACCAGGTCTTGGTTACGTCGAACGGGTTCTCGTAATGAGCTGCGGCCTGGGCTTCGCTCATAATCTGGATACAGACGCGCCATTTCGGGAAGTCGCCGCGCTCAATCGCACCGAACAAATCGCGCTGTGCATAATCCGGGTCAGTGCCCGCCAGCCTTGCGGCGTCGGCCGGAGTGAGGTTCTTGATCCCTTGCAGGGTCTTGTAGTGCCACTTCACCCAATGCCGCTCGCCGTTGGCGCTGATCAGGCTGTAAGTGTGACTGCCGAAGCCGTGCATGTGACGGTAGCCATCAGGAATACCCCGATCCGAGAACAGGATGGTGACTTGGTGCAGCGCCTCGGGCGAATGCGACCAGAAATCCCACATCATTTGAGCACTCTTCAGATTGCTCTGCGGGAGACGCTTCTGGGTGTGGATAAAGTCGGGAAACTTCAGCGGGTCACGGATGAAAAACACCGGCGTGTTGTTGCCAACGATGTCCCAATTACCTTCCTCGGTATAGAACTTCAAGGCGAAACCACGGGGATCGCGCTCGGTATCAGCCGAACCACGCTCGCCACCTACTGTAGAGAAGCGCAGGAAGGTCGGAGTCTGCTTGCCAACGGACTCAAACAGCTTGGCGCTGGTGTACTGAGTGATGTCGCGGGTGACGGTAAACGTACCGTAGGCACCTGATCCCTTGGCATGCACACGACGCTCAGGGATGTTTTCACGGTTGAAGTGGGCAAGCTTCTCGATCAGATGAAAGTCGTCGAGCAGCAACGGGCCACGGGGGCCGGCGGAGCGGGAATTCTGGTTATCGGCGACTGGAGCGCCACTGGCGGTGGTAAGCGTTTTGTTCTGGCTCATGCTCAATCTTCCTCTGTCAGTCTTGTAACTGCCGGCTAATCGGCTGACATCGAGTATTGACCATCCAGGTGACACCATCAAATTCATTAATTCATGAGCTTCGATAGATATTTACTAATTAACCAGGAAGAGAAATAGCCAGATCGGGCTCCGGAGAAAAAGATTGAGTGGCTTCCAGCCTTTTCAGCAAACACAAAAAACCGGGCACTAGGCCCGGTTCTTCGTTTCAGACTGACGTCTTACTCAGCGGATACAGCTTCACCGCTGACAGCACGATCAACCAACTCGACGTACGCCATAGGAGCGTTGTCGCCAGCACGGAAACCGCACTTAAGGATGCGCAGGTAGCCACCCTCACGGG
>Ga0302175_10000055_pt1 | contig 50777 bp, 39 predicted proteins | sample I_Fen_N3_3_FD_198791 | JGI IMG/M metagenome (GOLD analysis project Ga0302175, IMG submission 198791) | Peat permafrost microbial communities from Stordalen Mire near Abisko, Sweden - I_Fen_N3_3 | ecosystem: Environmental > Terrestrial > Soil > Wetlands > Permafrost | place: Sweden: Abisko... | reverse complement strand
CGGAATTCGAGCTTGGCGAGGTTTTCCTCTAGACGGGCCAGCTCGGCGATGACATCGCCCACTGCGCCTTCGTCGTTTTCTTCGACGGCCATGTCCAGCAGGTCACGGCAATCGGCCAGACCGGTGTTCAGTTCGTCGAGGGTGTCGACGATCTGCGCCAGCGCAGCGCGCTCGCGGCCCAACTCTTGGGCGTATTCAGGTTTGTTCCAGACACTCGGATCTTCAAGCTCACGATTGACTTCGGTCAGACGCTCATGCTTTTGATCGTAGTCAAAGATACCCCCGAATAGTTTCGGAGCGCTCGGACAGGTCCTTGATGGTGTTAAGGATCGGGTTGATTTCCATGGCGGGCAGCACTCGTTGGCGAACTTTTGAAAGCCGGCGAGTATAACGGAATCGCCGATTCACGGCAGCCCGCTTAGCGGGTTTAGCGGCGAATCGGCCATCTAATTTTGCCGATAAGGCCTGCAAAAAACCGCCTTACGGGCTATTTGAACCCGCATATCTGCCCGTACACCCGCTACAGCGGGCACCCACAGTGCCACGGGACCGGCCCGCGCTATACAATCCCCGCCGCGCAATGACAAGGAAGCAACAGGCACCATGGGAAGACGACTCAGCCACGCCGAGATCGAACACATCAAGCGCCGAGAACGCAGAAACCTCAGGGGTGGCCAGGCGTTCATCTCGGCGCTGCTCAGCGCACTGGTCTTTATGCCGCTGATGGGGATCTGGCTGATCGTCTCGCCGGAGTTGGCCGGCGTGCTTGGGGTGGTTTGGCTGATCTTTTTATGGTGGTGGGTCTACTACCGCTTGCGAGCGATGGTCGATGTGGTCGGCGAGCAAACCCAATGGCTGCAAGCCCGCTTCAGCGCACACCCGGTGTATGCCCACAGGAACTTTCACTTCGACTATCGCTTTGGTGACTACACCATTGCCGGCAGCAACCTGCTGGACAACTGGTTTATCGACAACACCCTCAACACCCACACCCTGTATCGCATTGAAGCGGTAAAACTCACCTGCCCGCAGACGTCGAACATCACCTACTACCTGTTCCGGGAGACCCTGGTCGAGGCGACGCCGGCGCAGGTAGTAGCCTGCGAAGAGGCCGATTCACAGGCGGCTAGCTGAAGACGCCTACTCGATCCCGACCTGATTGCGCCCATTGTGTTTGGCCAGGTAGAGCCCCTTGTCCGCCGCCGAGATCAACTGCCGGCAGTGGCTGTTGGGCTGGGGGGTCATGGTCGACAGGCCGATGCTGATGGTCAGGCTCGAACCTTCGGTCGGCGCCAGATGGGGGATTTTCAGCATGGCGACGGTCTGGCGCAGCTTTTCAGCCACCAGGCGCGCCCCGCCCGGCGAGGTGTTGGGCAGCACCAAGGCGAACTCCTCACCGCCATAGCGCGCTGGCAGGTCCGAAGGCCGGCTGCTGGCCTCGCGAATGGCCGTGGCCACTTTACGCAGGGCTTCGTCGCCCTCCAGGTGGCCGAAGTTGTCGTTGTAGGACTTGAAGTAGTCGACATCGATCATCAGCAGCGACAACTGGCTCTGGTCGCGCATGGCCCGGCGCCACTCCAGCTCCATGTATTCGTCGAAGTGGCGGCGATTGGATAGCCCGGTCAGGCCGTCGGAGTTCATCAGCCGCTGCAGCACCAGGTTGGTGTCGAGCAACTGCTGCTGGCTGACGCGCAGGGCACGGTAGGCTGCATCACGCTGCAACAGGGTCATGTAAGAGCGCGAGTGGTAGCGAATACGCGCCACCAGCTCGATGTTGTCCGGAAGCTTGACCAGGTAATCATTGGCCCCGGCGGCGAAGGCCGCACTCTTGATCAGCGGGTCTTCCTTGGTCGACAGCACGATGATCGGGATGTTCTGGGTTGCCGGGTGGTTGCGGTACTCGCGCACCAGGGTCAGGCCGTCGAGGCCGGGCATCACCAGGTCCTGCAAAATCACCGTCGGCTTGATGCGGATCGCCTGGGCGATGGCCTGGTGCGGGTCGGCACAGAAATGGAAATCGATGTTTTCTTCATGGGCCAACCCTCGCCGGACAGCTTCGCCGATCATTGCCTGGTCATCGACCAACAACACCATCGCGGCATTTTCATCGGTCTTGAAGTCGTCGAGCTGTAAATCATTCATGGGTTGTCACCTGAGTTGCTACCTGGCCAGGACAGCTGCATGTATCAGTCATTTGGCAAATATCTCCAGCAAACGTGGAGCGATCTTGTCCAGTGGGCGTATCTCTACCGCGGCGTCGATGGCAGCGGCCGCCTTGGGCATGCCATACACCGCGCTGCTGTTCTGGTCCTGCGCGATGGTCATATAACCTTGCTCGCGCATGAGTTTGAGGCCCTGGGCGCCGTCGCGCCCCATGCCGGTCAGCAGCACGCCAACCGCATCGCCATTCCAGTAGGTGGCGACGCTCTCGAAAAACACATCGATCGAGGGTCGATAGATCTCATTCACCGGCTCGGCGGTGTACGCCAGGGTGCCGTTCTTCAACAGGCGGATATGGTGATTGGTGCCCGCCAACAGCACCGTGCCGCTTTGCGGCGGCTCGCCTTCCCGGGCCAGGCGCACCTTGAGCCCGCAGGCACTACTGAGCCATTCGGCCATGCCGGCGGCAAACACCTGGTCGACATGCTGGACCAGCACAATGGCGGCACGAAAGTCCTGGGGCAAGCCCTTGAGCAAGACTTCCAGGGCCGCCGGGCCGCCCGCCGAGGAGCCAATGGCCACCAGGCTCTGGCGCGGCGCACCGCTGCGCAAGGGCACCGGTGCCGACCGCACGCGGCTGCCGCGCTGGCCGATCAGCCAACCAATATTGAGGATCTTGCGCAACAGCGGCGCAGCCGCCTCCTGAGCATTGCCGGCACCGAGGGCCGGGGTGTCGACCACGTCCAGGGCGCCATAGCCCATGGCTTCGAACACCCGGTGCACGTTCTGCTGGCGATCCACGGTGACAATCACAATAGCGCAAGGGGACTCGGCCATGATCCGCCGGGTAGCCTCCACGCCATCCATCACCGGCATGATCAGGTCCATGAGGATCAGATCCGGAGTCAGCTCGGCGCAGTGCTTGACCGCCTCCGCGCCGTTGGTGGCCACCCACACCAGCTCATGGCTCGGATCGAAGGCCAGGGCTCGCCGCAGAGCCTCCACGGCCATGGGCATGTCGTTGACGATAGCGATTCTCATGCCCGCGCTCCTCCAATCAACTCCACCACCGCGTCGAGCAGGGCGTCGTCATGGAAACTGGCTTTGGCTAGATAATAGTCGGCTCCGGCGTCCAGTCCACGGCGGCGGTCCTCCTCCCGATCCTTGTAGGAAACCACCATCACCGGTAACGACTGCAAGCGGTTGTCGCGACGTAAAAGTGTGACCAATTCAATACCGTCCATGCGGGGCATATCGATGTCAGTGATCAGCAGGTCGAAGTCCTCGGAACGCAAGGCGTTCCAGCCATCCATGCCATCGACCGCGACCGCCACGTCATAACCACGATTGAGCAGCAGCTTGCGCTGCAATTCACGCACCGTCAGCGAGTCGTCGACCACTAGAATGCGTTTACGCGCGGCCTCGGCCTGGGGCCGGTCATGCCGGGCAATCCGCTCCAGACGCCCGGTGTTGAGCAGTTTGTCCACGGAACGCAGCATGTCCTCGACATCGACGATCAGCACCACCGAGCCATCGTCGAGCAGCGCACCGGCGGAAATATCCTGAATCTTGCCCAACCGGTCATCCAGCGGCAGCACCACCAGGGTCCGCTCGCCGACAAAACGCTCCACCGCCACGCCATACACCGCGTCGCGTTCGCGAATCACCACCACTTTCAGGGTCTGCTGACTGCCCTGGGCCGCAGGGCGCTGCAGCAACTGACTGGCTGCCACCAAGCCTACGTGACGGCCTTCGTGCCAGAAATGCTGGCGCCCCTCGACCTGCACAATGTCCTCGGGCGCGAGGTCACACATGCGTTCGATATGGGCCAGCGGGAAGGCGTAGGCCTCGCCACCGACCTCCACCACTAGGCTGCGCACCACCGACAGGGTCAGCGGCACTTCAAGATGGAAGCGACTGCCTTCGCCGGCGGTCTGCTCCAGCACCACCGCGCCGCGCAATTGGCGAACCATGTGCTGCACCGCGTCCAGCCCCACGCCACGCCCCGAGACCTCAGTGACGGTGTCACGCAGGCTGAAGCCGGGCAGGAACAGAAAGGTCAGCAGCTCTTCTTCACTGAGCTGGGCAGCGGTGTCCGCTGGGGACAGTTGGCGCTCGATGATGTTCTGCCGCAGCCGGTCCAGGTCCACGCCATGGCCGTCGTCGGTCAGTTCCAAGACCAGCAGGCCGGCCTGGTGCGAAGCCCGCAGTCGGATCAGGCCCTCGGCCGGCTTGCCGGCCAGCAGGCGCTGCTCCGGCGGTTCGATACCATGATCGACGGCATTGCGCAGCAAGTGGGTCAGGGGCGCTTCGAGCTTTTCCAGTACATCGCGGTCGACCTGGGTCTTTTCACCTTCGACTTCGAGGCGCACCTGTTTGCCGAGGCTGCGGCCCAGGTCGCGGACCATCCGCACCTGCCCTGCCAGCACATCGGCAAACGGGCGCATGCGACAGGCCAGTGCGGTGTCGTAGAGCACCTGGGCGCGCTGGCTGGCCTGCCAGCCGAACTCGTCGAGCTCGGCGGTCTTTTCCGCGAGCAACTGCTGCGACTCGGCCAACAGCCGGCGGGCATCCTCAAGCGCTTCCTGGGCCTCCAGGCTCAGGGCATGCTCCTTGAGGTGCACATTGAGACTTTCCAGGGCACGCAGGCTGTTGTTCTGCATACGCTTGAGACGCTGCAGATTGGCCAGGTAGGGTTTCAGGCGCTGGGTTTCCACCAGCGACTTGCTCGACAAGTCGAGCAGGCTATTAAGGCGTTCGGCGGTCACCCGCAACACCCGCTCGCCCCCTTCGGTAAGGCGCGAGCTCTTGCGCACCGGGGCCGTCACCGATTCCGCGGGGGCATCGGGCAGCAGCGGTTCGGGCTCGGGCTCGGCAGCGGGTTCAACATTCGGGGCCTGCAACTGCAACTCGGCCATCGGTGGCGACGCCACGGGCGGCGAGACCGGGCTCACGCCGGGCGTTGTCGGCGCCAGCAGACGCGACATCAGGTCGACATAGGCTTCGATATCCCGGGGCCCGACATGGGCACTGCCCGGGGTGGCGATGCGCATCAGGAGATCGGTGCCCTGGAGCAGGGCATCAATGTGTTCGGGCAACAGGTACAGGCGCCCTTCCTGGGCACTGACCAGGCAATCCTCCATGACGTGGGCGACGCTGACGCCAGCATCGACGCCGACGATCCGCGCCGCGCCTTTAAGCGAGTGCGCGGCGCGCATGCAGGCTTCCAGTTGGTCGGCCTGGGTCGGGTTACGCTCCAGGGCCAGCAACCCGGCGCTGAGCACCTGGGTCTGGGCCTCGGCCTCCAGGCTGAACAACTCCAGCAGCGATGCGTCGCGCATTTGATCAGGGGTCATGAAAGGCTCCGGGTCACGGCCGCAAGCAATTGTTCTTCATCCAGCAGGCGCAAACTGCGCCCCTTCCACTGCAACACGCCACGGGTGTAGCGGGCGCTGGCTTGCGGGCCCGAAACCGAAGCGGCCTCGAGGATGCGCTCGTCGATGGCGTGGATCCCGTCCACCTCATCCACCGGCACCACCACCGGCCCGCCATGGGCCGCGATAATCAGCATGCGCGGCATGATCCGCGCGCCCGAAGCCGCGCCGACGCTGGCATCCAGCCCCAGCAGTTCGACCAGCGACAGGCAGGCCACCAGCGCACCGCGCACATTGGCCACACCGAGCAGGGCTCGCGAGCGCTGGTGGGGCAAGGAATGAAGGGTCTGCAACGGCGCCACTTCGACCAGGCAGCGGGTTGGCAAGCCCAGCCACTCCTCGCCCAGGCGGAACATCAACAGCGAACGGGTGACGATGTCGCTGTCGACCTCCAGCGCCATGGACTGCACTCGGCTCTCCTGCTGCAACGAATAGCGATCGAGCAAGCGGGTAGCCGCTGCCGAGTACACCGAACAGTTGCGGCAATGGATGTGATCAGCCAGCAGCGGACAGGATTTATCGCCATGGATGCCAATGCGGTTCCAGCAGTCATCGATCTGCTGAGCATCTTCATGGGTCACGTTCAACGAATAAGAGCGGCTCATCGTTCAGGCTCACGGTCAACGGTGCGTACGCTGCGGGCGGCACGCTCCTGCAATCGACGGGCTCCGGCGGCATCGCCCTGGGAGGCCAGCAACGCGGCCAAGTGCGCCAGCGCCTCGGGATGCTGCGGCTGCAGGTACAAGGCCTTGCGATAGAAGCCCTGAGCCTCCAGGGTCCGGCCGGCCACATCGCTGAGCAGACCCAGCCAGTAAAACACCTGGGCTACCGGTTCATGGCTGCGCAAATACAGTTCGCAGGCAGCCCGGGCCTCGGCGCTCTTACCTTCGTTGGCCAGCGCGGCAATGCTCGCCAACAAGGCGCTGGCGTCGCTTGGCGGCGCGGCCGGAGCAGGCCGCGCAGGCGCCGGCATGGGGCTGAATGGTCGAGCGCGCGCGGCCGGCGGCGGCACGCTACGCAGCGGCTGGCGCGGCGCCAGGGGCAACACGGGTGGCGCCAGGACTGGGGCCGGTGCGGGGACCGGCTCGACATGGCGCTTGAAGGCAAAGGACTGCGCGATACCAATCGAGCGCATGCCCAGGCGGCCCAGCAGGCTGCCTTCGGCCGGGCCGATAAACAGCACACCGTCGACATGGGTCAGTCGCTTCAGCACTTCGAACACCTGCTGCTGGGTCGGCTGATCGAAATAGATCAGCAGATTGCGGCAGAACACAAAGTCATAGGGCGGCTCATTGGCCAGCAGGCTGGGGTCGAGCACGTTGCCAACTTGCAGGCGCACCTGCTCGCGGACCCGCTCATCCAGCCGAAAGCGTTCGCCGTCGGCACTGAAGTGGCGCTCGCGAAAACCGCTCTGCTGGCCGCGAAAGGAATTCTTGCCGTACACCGCCGCTTGGGCCCGCTCCACCGACAACGGGCTGACGTCCAGGCCTTCGACCTTGAACTGGTGCGGCGCGATGCCGGCGTCCAGCAGGGCCATGGCGATGGAATAAGGTTCTTCACCGGTGGAGCACGGCAGGCTCAGCAGGCGCAGAGCGCGCATGCCGCGAATCTCGTCCAGGCGCGCCTGGGCCAGTTTGGCCAGGGTCGCGAAAGACTCCGGGTAGCGAAAGAACCAGGTTTCCGGGACGATCACGGCCTCGATCAGCGCCTGCTGCTCATCCTTGCTGCCATGCAGGGTGCTCCAGTATTCCTCGGCATCTCGGGCCTGTTGCACGGCCATGCGCTGGCGCACCGCGCGCTCGATGATGGCCTCGCCCACCGACGCCACGTCGAGGCCGATGCGCTCCTTGAGAAAATCGAAAAAACGCTGATCGCGGCTCACGGCAGCTCCTCAAGCAGCGCCGGATCCAGCGGCGGCGAAGGAAACAGCAGTGCACGCACCTGGGTATTGAGCAGGTCATCGACCCGCACCCATTGCAGCAGGCCGTGCTCGTCTTCACACACCGGGCCCAAGTACGGGCTTTGCCGGTTATCCAGGCCATAAGGCTGGAACTGCGCCGGGTCGCAGCGCAAGGTGTCGCTGGCCTGTTCCAGGATCAAGCCAAGCAATTGCCCGGCCTGCCCGGGGCTGGCGCGATAGTGCACCAGCACCAGCCGGGTGCTGGTCCGCGCCTGCGCCGGCTGGCCAAAGGTCAGGGCACTGAGATCGATGACCGGCACCACCACGCCCCGGTAGGCAAAGATCCCGGCGACCCAGGCCGGGGCCTGGGCGATGGGCTTAAGCAGCAGACGCGGCAGGACTTCGACCACCTCGGTAGCCTGCAGGGCATAACGTTGGTTGCCGATGCGAAACACCAGAAACAACACCTTTTTCGGCGGCGCCTGTGAGCCGCGCCTGGCCGCGAGATCGCTCATCAGACTTTGAAGCGCGAGACGCCGCTGCGCAGCCCCACGGCCACCTGGCTCAGTTCGTCGATGGCGAAGCTGGCCTGGCGCAGCGATTCAACAGTCTGGCTGCTGGCATCGCCCAGTTGCACCAGCGCGTGGTTGATCTGCTCGGCGCCGGTGGCTTGGGCCTGCATGCCTTCGTTGACCATCAGCACCCTTGGCGCCAGCGCCTGGACCTGATGAATGATCTGCGACAGTTGCTCACCCACCTGCTGCACTTCGGACATGCCGCGGCGCACCTCCTCGGAGAATTTGTCCATGCCCATGACCCCGGCCGACACCGCCGACTGGATCTCGCGCACCATCTGTTCGATGTCATAAGTGGCCACGGCGGTCTGGTCCGCCAGGCGCCGGACTTCGGTCGCCACGACGGCGAACCCGCGCCCGTATTCACCGGCTTTTTCCGCTTCGATCGCGGCGTTGAGCGACAACAGATTGGTCTGGTCGGCGACCTTGACGATGGTCACCACCACCTGATTGATGTTGCCGGCCTTCTCGTTGAGGATCGCCAGCTTGGCGTTGACCAGATCGGCCGCGCCCATCACCGAGTGCATGGTGTCTTCCATCCGCGCCAGGCCTTGCTGGCCCGAACCCGCCAGTACCGACGCCTGGTCGGCGGCGGTCGAGACCTCGGTCATGGTGCGGACCAGATCCTTGGAAGTGGCAGCGATTTCCCGGGAAGTGGCGCCGATCTCGGTGGTCGTCGCCGCTGTTTCGGTGGCGGTGGCCTGTTGCTGCTTGGAGGTGGCGGCAATCTCGGTCACCGAGGTCGTGACCTGCACCGAAGAGCGCTGGGCCTGGGACACCAGGGCGGTGAGCTCGGTCATCATGTCGTTGAAGCCGGTTTCCACCGCGCCGAATTCGTCCTTGCGGTCGAGGTTGAGGCGCCCGCTGAGGTCACCGGTGCGCATCACGTCGAGAATCTGCACGATGCGGTTCATCGGCGCCATGATCGCGCGCATCAACAACAGCCCGCATAACCCGGCGGCCAGCACCGCGATCAACAGCGACAGGCCCATGCTCACCTTGGCGGCGGCCACGGCGTCGTCGATGGCCGTCGTGGCGGCGTCGGCCACCGACTTGTTCTCAGTGATCACCTCATTAAGGCGCATGCGCCCGGCGATCCAGGCCGGGGTCAACTGTTCGTTGAATACACGATTGGCCTCGGCATCCTTGGTTTGCTGGTGCAGGTCGAGCACCACCGCCTGGATTCGATTGAATTCCTGATGCTGGCTCTCGAAGGCGTCGAACTCGGCCTGATCTTCACCGCCGTTGATGGTGGCCCTGTAGCTGGCCATGTGTTGCAGCAGACGTTGTTCGAAGGTTTTGAAGTTCGCGATGCTTTCAGGGCTGATCCCCCGCCCATGCTCGAACCCGAGGATCTGCTGGGTCAGCAGGTAACTGTCGACCCAGGCGCTGCGAATCATCGAACTGTAATACACCCCGGGGATGGCGTCGGTGCGCATGCGCTCTTCACCGGCCTCGATCTTCAACAGACGGGAATACGAGACCACGACCATCAACAGCATGATGGCGATAATCACCGCAAAGCTCGCCAAAATGCGTTGGCGCAACGTCCAGTTCTTCACAGTCAGTCCTCGGGGCCATTCAAATGGGGGGCAGTATAGCCGAGGGCGGACCATCATTTATCTGCGGTTTGCGCACCAGGTCTCAGTCGGCGCTAAAGCCTGCGTAGGCTCTGGGTGGCTACTTTCCGCCATACGACCAAGAGCGAGCCAGTGCTATTTCGGTAAATACAGACAGCATACTCGCCATCCAGCCCGCCCCCCCCCCAGTGAACCCACGCTGCAATGCCCCCTCCCCAGGCCTCAGGTCGCTGCCAGGCGCACCTGGTTTTCCAGCTCGCGCTTGAGCCCCGGCTCGAGCTTGAGTTGGCGGGCCAGTTCGTCCAGGTAGGACTTCTCCATGAAGTTCTCTTCATCCACCAGCATCACGCTGGCGATGTACATTTCAGCAGCCATTTCCGGGGTGCTGGCCGCGCGGGCGACATCCGCCGGATCCAGCGGCTTGTTGAGCTCGGTGTGCAGCCAGTGCTGCAACGCCTGATCGTTATCCAGGCGGGTGAATTCGCCCTCGATCAAGGTCCGCTCGCGTTCATCGACATGCCCGTCAGCCTTGGCTGCGGCCACCAAGGCCTTGAGGATCGCCTGGCTATGCTGCTCGACCTGCTGCGCCGGCAGACGGTCGATGGTCTGGGGTTCGCGCTGGGGCGCAGTTCCCTGCTGCGCCTGCCAGTTGCCATAGGCCTTGTAGGCGATCACCCCGAGGGCCGCCAGGCCACCGTAGACCACCGCCTTGCCGCCGAACTTGCGGGCTTTTTTGTTGCCCAGCAAAAGGCCCATGGCGCCGGCGGCCAATGCGCCGCCGCCCGCACCGGACAACAGGCCGCCCAGGCCGCCAGCACTGCCGCCGAGCAGGCCGCCCAGCGCGCCCTTGCCCGCCGGCGCCTTGCCCGTCGCGCCTGAGGCCTTGTTTTGCAGCAGGTCCTGGCCGGACTTGAGCAGTTGATCGAGCAATCCACGGGTATTCATTAGCGACCTCCAGAAACTTCGGTTCAGTGGATAAATAAGGCCACCAGCCTAGAGGGAAGTGCCCGTCCGCTGTGCTCGAGAGTGCTTCGGGATGTTGCCTGGGCGCAGCGGCCCATCGATTAAAAAGATATACACTGCGAAAAATCTATAAAACCGTCCAACCGGTACCCCCCACCATGATGACCCTGCGCCAGATCCGTCACTTTATCGCCGTGGCCGAAACCGGCTCGATCTCCGCCGCCGCCCAGGCAGTGTTCATCTCGCAGTCGACCCTGACCCTGGCGATCCAGCAGTTGGAGCAGGAGATCGGCGTCAACCTGTTCAATCGCCACGCCAAGGGCATGACCCTGACCCACCAGGGCCACCAGTTCCTGCGCCAGGCGCACCTGATCCTGGCCACCGTCGACAACGCCAAGCGCAGCCTGCAACAGAGCACCGACCAGGTGGCCGGGCAGTTGATCGTCGGCGTGACCAGCCTGGTGGCTGGCTACTACCTGGCGGACCTGCTGACCCGCTTCCAGCGGGCCTACCCCAATGTCGAAATCCGGGTGATGGAGGACGAACGTCCGTACATCGAGCACCTACTGGTCAGCGGCGAGATCGATGTCGGGGTGCTGATCATCTCCAACCTGGAAGACCGCCATGCGCTGCAGACCGAGGTCCTGACCCACTCGCCACACCGGCTCTGGCTGCCGGCCCAGCATCCGCTGCTGGAACGCGACAGCATCAGCCTGGCTGATGTAGCCGGCGAACCGCTGATCCAGCTCAACGTCGATGAAATGGACCACAACGCCCAGCGCATGTGGACCGGCGCTGGCCTGCAACCGCGAATCACCCTGCGCACGGCCTCGACCGAAGCGGTGCGCAGCCTGGTGGCTGCCGGCCTGGGGGTGTCGATCCAACCGGACATGACCTACCGCCCATGGTCACTGGAGGGCGACATCATCGAGGCTCGCGCGCTCGCCGACCTCGGTCAGACCCTCGACGTCGGCCTGGCCTGGCGCCGTGGCACCGCCCGCCCGGCGCTGGTGGACCCGTTCCTGACCGTGGCCCGCGAACAGCCCCACGGCGGGCGCAAGCCATCGATTTAATCGAATGCCCAATTCTGTATTTAGTATTTGTCGCCCCCCTGCCCGGCCACTAATCTCTTCCCACTTCGCAAGAGACGCTGGTCGGGCACTGGGCACCCGGGAGCAACCATGGCTACGCAAGAAAAGAGAACCCGCAAAATGGCTGGCGTGCACACTCCATTACTGACCGCTTTATTGATCGATGGTGAACTGGTCGCCGGCCAGGGCGTTGTCGAACCGATCATCAACCCGGCCACCGGGGAGGTGCTGACGCACATTGCCGAAGCCAGTACCGAACAGGTCGAAAGCGCGATTCTAGCCGCGCACCGCGCCTTCTCCGATTGGTCGCGGACCACCCCGCAGCAGCGCTCGAACATCCTCCTGGGCATCGCCGACGCCATTGAAAAACACGCCGATCACCTGGCCCGCCTCGAATCCCTGAACTGCGGCAAGCCATTGCACCTGGCACGCCAGGACGACCTGAGCGCCACCGTCGATGTGTTTCGCTTCTTCGCCGGTGCGGTGCGCTGCCAGACCGGCCAGTTGTCCGGCGAATACCTGCCGGGCTTTACCAGCATGGTGCGCCGCGATCCGATCGGCGTGGTGGCGTCGATTGCGCCGTGGAACTACCCGATCATGATGGCCGCCTGGAAAATCGCCCCGGCCCTGGCCGCCGGCAACACCCTGGTGTTCAAGCCCTCGGAGCACACGCCGCTGTCGATCCTGGCCCTGGCGCCGACCCTGGCCCAACTGCTGCCACGCGGGGTGATCAACATCATCTGTGGCGGCGGCGAAGGGGTCGGCAGCCACCTGGTCAGCCACCCGAAAGTGCGCATGGTGTCGCTGACCGGGGATATCGTCACCGGGCAGAAAATCCTTCAGGCCGCGTCCAAGACCCTCAAGCGCACCCACCTGGAGCTGGGCGGCAAGGCGCCGGTGATTGTGTGCAACGACGCCGACTTGCAGGCGGTGGTCGCCGGCGTGCGCAGTTACGGCTACTACAACGCCGGCCAGGACTGCACCGCGGCCTGCCGTATCTACGCCCAGGCTGGGATCCATGACCGCCTGGTGGCCGAACTCGGCGCCGCCGTCAGCAGCCTGCGCTTTGCTGGCAAGCGCGACGCCGACAACGAGATCGGCCCCCTGATCAGCACCCGCCAGCGCGACCGCGTGGCCAGCTTTGTCGAACGCGCCCTGGGCCAGCCTCATATCGAGCGGGTCACCGGGGCCGCGGTGCACGCTGGTCCCGGTTTCTATTACCAACCGACCCTGCTCGCTGGCTGCAAGCAAAGTGATGAAATCGTCCAGCGCGAAGTGTTCGGCCCGGTGGTCACCGTGACCCGCTTCGACGAACTGAGCCAGGCAGTGGACTGGGCCAACGATTCGGAATACGGCCTGGCGTCCTCGGTCTGGAGCCAGAGCCTGGACAAGGCGATGCAGGTTGCGGCGCGCCTGCAATATGGCTGCACCTGGATCAACAGCCACTTCATGCTGGTCAGCGAAATGCCCCACGGCGGCCTGAAACGCTCCGGCTACGGCAAGGACCTGTCCAGTGATTCACTGCAGGACTACAGCGTGGTCCGACACATCATGGCCCGCCATGGCACCGACCTTTAGGAGCAATTGCTAGCGGCGAGCTACAAGCTGCAAGTGAGCGCAGGTTCTACCTGCAACGTGCCGCGGCTCAAAAGCAGGTGCCTTCGGCGTCGCTGCACACCCCATAAGGCGTATTGCTGATAAACCAGTTGAGCCAATGGGGCTCCCAATCCCTCCACTGGATAAAGTAGGTCTTGGTCGCGGTGTTGAATTGCATGCCGAAAATACTCAGTTCCCTGGCACTCTCCGACATGCGCATGTCCAGCGAATCGTCGTAGATCAAGGGCGAGCGGTAAACCCGCTGCGGGTTCTGGAGGTCAACCACCTGCAGATACCCCAGGTGCCTGAAGGGTATGAACAGGTTACCGGCCCGGACATGTTGCAAGAGGTAGCGACCCGAAGGGCTGGTACTTGAATACGGCTTGCGATTGAGCACATCGATCAACTGTTGGGCGAACACGCCGATGCCAAGGGCAAACAGTATCAGCAGGACCAAAAAGGTCTTCTTGAACTTCATCAGGCAGCGCCCCAAATACTGCAATTCATTTGCCTGATCTCCCTGAAAAGACGCCATTGAACGAGTTCTGGATAAGCGAATCAAGTTGCGGCACTATCCGCCGCCATAAAGTGCCCGACACCCTCCACCGGGGCGCTAGAAACGCACCCTGGTAGCAAGGACGCCCCCATGTCATACCCTCTGTTGTCCCTCCGAAGCGGGTCGACTCCGCTGCGGAGCGCCCAGCGATGACCCTCACCCGTGACGAGCTGATTCGCCTGGTCACCGCCCTTCTGGCCCACAGCCTAGCGGTGGCGACTTGCGTGCTGATCGATTACTACGGCATCCCGCTCTACGAGCAACTGTTCGGCAGCATCAGCAAGTTTTTTGGCTTTGGCCCGATGATGCGCACCCTGTTCTGCCTGTTCGTCGGGGTCAATCTGCTGATCGCTATCGTTCCGGCGCTCAAGATCAAGCTGTTGCTGATCCTGCCACTGTTGCTGCTGACCGCTTACATCATGTTTCCCCACAACCCGATTCGTGGCCTGGTCTACTGCTCAGAACTCGGCCTGCTGCCCTTGGCGGCGATCTATCTGTCCCGTGGGCTGCATCAGTTACTCAGCCCAAGGGCGAAACGAGCCTGCGCACCGTGAGCCGCGACACATTCGTGCGCATGTTCTGCGCGCTATTGGCACACAGCCTGGCGGTGGCCCTGTTTTACCTGGCGCATCTGCTGGGGGTACCGCTCTACCTGCAGCTGTTCGGCTCGATCTCGCGCGGTGTTGCGGTGGGGCTTGGGGTCTATTACCTGTTTATCCTGTTTATCGGGGTCAACGTAGTGGTGGCGCTGGTGCCCCATCTCAAGCTTAAGTTGGGCCTGATCCTGCTGCCAGTGCTGGCCAGCGCCTGGATGTTTTTCCCCAGCAACCCCATACGCGGCCTGGTGTATTGCGCTTTGTCCGGCGGTTTGTCGTTACTGGCGATCTGGCTGGCGCAGCGCCTGCATCGAGTGCTGCGCCCCAAGGACCTGCCCCATGAGTAATGGCCTGCGCCTACCGGCGCCACTTCGATACCTGAGCCTACTGCTGATGCTGGGCGCCAGTGGCAATTGCCTGGCCATGAGCCTGGACCAACAGTTCGCCGGCCTGGCCAGTTGCAGCGTCGAGCAGGTGTTTCTCGACCCCGGCAACCAGCAGGTCAGCGGCCAGTACTTTGTCGAGCGTCAGCTGCAACCCTGCGACCTCGCCGAAGGTGCGCGCTATTGCCTCAACGACCAGTTCCACGGGCTGGCCGTGCATGCCATCGGCATTCCCTATCGCGGGCCGTTTTCAGTGCATGCGCTGTACCTCGACGCCGATGTCCAGACGGTGCGCCAGCAATTGGGCCAAGGTTTCGACGGCGACGGCTTACAGGCCCCGCTGTTGATTGCCGACCCGAAAAATCCTGGCGGCTCGGTGCTGTACTGCGACCCGGACAGCCAATAACCCTTTTGCCCCACCCTGCCACGGAGCTCACGATGCCTTCTCCCTTCAACACCCTGGGCCTGGCCCTGCTTGGGCTGCTGATCAGCCTCGCGCCCCAGGCGCTGATGGCGGCTGAGTCCGGCTGTCCGAGCGGGGATTTGCCGAGCTTCGTCCAGGCGTTCGCCAGCAGCCCCGAGCTGCAAAAGACCTACACCCGCTCGCCGCTGATCGAACAACGACCGGCCTATGGCGAGCAGGGTTATGGGGTCACGACCCTGCACAAAGTGCCTGCCGCCAGCGCCGCGAGCCTGGCCCTGCTCGACCCTCGGGTCCAGGCCAAGGCCGGTTTGCGCACCTTCTGGATCGACAAGCGCAGCCTGGTGGTGCACGACACCCTGGGCGATGTACTGCAAGTCTTTGTGTTCCAGCAGTTGCCGTGCTGGACCCTGGTCCGGGTCGAACAGTGGTCGCTGCAAGGCCTGCTCGATGAGCGCGTGCCGGCCAATGAAACGCCCGTGCAGCGCGAGCTGCGCAAGGCCGATCTATTCGAGGGCTATGGCGGGGTGGAGCTGTATCCGCTGACTGCGTACTTCTTCGAACTGGCGCAGCGCATTGACCTGCACGCCGCCGACAACGGCTCGGCCGATGGCGCTACCCGGGCCGTGATCCTGGGTTATTCGGGGATGTCACCGGAGCTGGAACCGGCGCGGATCGAATCCCTGCTGAGCACCTATGCCGAATCGGACGTCGAGGCCAAGCTGCTGCTGGCGGACTTTTACTGCTTCCGTGGCAATCCGGTGTCGGAGCGAAAATGCCAGGCGCCGCGCCAGGCCGAAGACACTGTGATCCAGGCCGCCCGGCAGTTCGACACCGGCATGGCCTATGCCACCCTCGCCTACGGTTACAGCGAAGGCCGGTGGGGCACCGCCGACCTGCCGCGCGCCCTGGCCTGCCTCAAGGAAGCCGCCGACCGCCAGGAGCCGAGCGTGCTAGAGAGCCTGGTCCGCTACGCCAAGGAAGGCCAGGTGCCACAGCCGGGGGGCAGCTGCCTGCAAGCTCCGGCGCCGAGCGCCGGTTGAGCGTTTCGGGCGCCGGACTGGAGCGGCTGAACCACGCTTTCGACCAATAGGCACGGGGGAAATCAAGGTTTTTTGCTGGCGCGCTGGATTTTTTACCAATGGACACAGCTAATCATTTTTTCAGTTGAGGCGAACCGTTTATCCTCTGCGGCATCTGTTTAAAGTCCGTTGCGTTTGGCCGAAGGCATGACCGAACCTCACATAGCGATCCAGCGCGCAGCCAGGAAGGCCTCGGGATCCCCAGAACAAGGTTCACCTATGCACCGCAGGAATCTACTCAAAGCCTCCATGGCCCTGGCCGCCTACACCGGCCTCTCGGCCAGCGGCCTGCTGGCGGCCCGTGCCTGGGCCGGCGCTGCCGATGGCGAGGCGCAGACTTTTAATTTCGAGGGCCTCAAGGCCCAGGCCAAGCAGTTGGCCAGCAGTCGCTACCAGGACACCAAACAGGTGTTGCCACCGACCCTGGCGACCATGACCCCGCAGAACTTCAATGCCATCCAGTACGACGGCGCACACTCGCTGTGGAACGACTTGAACGGCCAGCTGGACGTACAATTCTTCCACGTCGGCATGGGCTTCAAGCAGCCGGTGCGTATGCACAGCGTCGACCCGAAAACCCGTCAGGCGCGGGAAGTGCACTTCCGTCCGCCGCTGTTCAACTACCAGAACACCAGCGTCGACACCACGCAGCTCAAGGGCGACCTGGGTTTTGCCGGGTTCAAACTGTTCAAGGCCCCGGAGCTGGACAAGCACGACGTGGTGTCCTTCCTCGGCGCCAGCTACTTTCGCGCGGTGGACGCCACTGGCCAGTACGGCCTGTCGGCCCGTGGCCTGGCGATTGATACCTACGCCAAAAAACGCGAAGAATTCCCCGACTTCACCCAGTTCTGGTTCGAAACCCCGGACAAGGACAGCACCCGCTTCGTGGTCTACGCCCTGCTCGACTCGCCAAGCGCCACCGGCGCCTATCGTTTCGACATCGACTGCCAGGCCGAGCGCGTGGTGATGGACATCGACGCCCATATCAACGCGCGCACCGCCATCGAGCAACTGGGCATCGCCCCAATGACCAGCATGTTCAGCTGCGGCACCCATGAGCGGCGCATGTGCGACACCATTCATCCGCAGATCCACGACTCCGACCGCCTGGCCATGTGGCGCGGCAACGGCGAGTGGATCTGCCGCCCGCTGAACAACCCGGCGACCCTGCAATTCAACGCCTTCGCCGACAAGGACCCGAAAGGTTTCGGCCTGGTACAGACCGACCACGAGTTCGCCAGCTACCAGGACACCGTGGACTGGTACAGCCGGCGCCCGAGCCTGTGGGTCGAACCCACCACGGCCTGGGGCGAAGGCTCGATCGACCTGCTGGAGATCCCGACCACCGGCGAGACCCTGGACAACATCGTGGCCTTCTGGACCCCGAAAAAACCGGTGGCTGCCGGCGAGTCGCTGAACTATGGCTACAAACTGTACTGGAGCGCCCTGCCACCGGTGGGCACGCCGCTGGCGCGGGTGCATGCCACGCGTTCGGGCATGGGCGGCTTCGTCGAGGGCTGGGCCCCGGGCGAGCATTACCCCGAGGTCTGGGCCCGGCGCTTTGCCGTGGACTTCACCGGTGGCGGCCTCGATCGCCTGCCGGCCGGCACCGGCATCGAACCGGTGGTCACCGCTTCCAACGGCCAGGTCAAGGACTTCAACGTTCTGGTGCTGGACGAAATCAAGGGCTACCGCATCACCTTCGACTGGTTCCCCACCAACGACAGCGTCGACCCGGTAGAACTGCGCCTGTTTATCCGCACCCACGACCGCACCCTGAGCGAAACCTGGCTATACCAATACTTCCCGCCCGCTCCGGAGAAACGCAAATACCCTTAACCTCGCCCCTGCGGCAGCGGCTACAGCGGTTACGTTATGCAATGAAAAACCGGCCTGTGAAGGCCGGTTTTTTTATGCTTCGGGTTGGTCAGTCGCGCAGATCCGATTCATGAATCGGCTGGTCCCTGTGGGTTGCTCGCTGGTACTGCGCCGGCCAGATGGCCTTGCGTCCGCCCAAGTCATCGTCGGCATGCAGTGGCCAGTACGGATCGCGCAGCAGTTCGCGAGCGAGGAAGATGATATCGGCCTGACAAGTGCGCAGGATGTGCTCGGCCTGGGCCGGCTCGGTGATCATGCCGACGGTGCCGGTGGCGATCCCCGACTCCTTGCGCACCCGCTCGGCGAAGCGCGTCTGATAGCCGGGTCCGACAGGAATCTCGGCATTGGCCGCCGTGCCCCCGGACGACACATCGATCAGGTCCACCCCCAATGCCTTCAGGCGCCGTGCCAGTTCCACGGTTTCATCCGGGTTCCAGCCGTCTTCCACCCAGTCGGTGGCCGACACTCGCACAAACAGCGGCAGCTCTTGCGGCCAGACCGCGCGCACGGCCTCACTGACCTGCAGCACCAGGCGAATCCTGTTTTCGAACGAGCCTCCGTACTGATCGCGACGCTGATTGCTCAACGGCGAAAGGAATTGATGCAGCAGGTAACCGTGGGCGGCATGCACCTCGACCACCTTGAAACCGGCAACCAGTGCACGTTTGGCGGCGTCGACAAAGGCCTGGACCACCTCGGCGATCTGCCCTTCATCCAATTGGGTGGGCGGCGTGTGCTGCGGGTCGAAGGCAATCGGCGAAGGCCCGACCGGCGTCCAGCCGCCGTCTTCGACCTTGACGCTGCCATGCTTGCCCAGCCAGGGCCGATGGGTGCTGGCCTTGCGCCCGGCATGGGCCAGTTGAATCCCGGCTACCGCGCCCTGGGCCGCGATAAAGCGGGTGATGCGTTGCAGCGGTTCGATCTGTTCGTCATGCCACAGGCCCAGGTCCTGGGCGGTGATGCGCCCGTCGGCGGTGACCGCCGTGGCCTCGGTGAAAATCAGCCCGGCACCGCCCACGGCGCGGCTGCCCAGGTGCACCAGGTGCCAATCGTTGGCCAGGCCATCGACGGCGGAGTATTGGCACATGGGTGAAACCGCGATGCGGTTGAGCAGGGTCAGTTGACGCAGGGTATAGGGTTCAAGCAGCAGACTCATGGGGCACCTCTCGATCAATGGTCAGGCTCCAGGGTTCTGTTTGAAAAGTCGACGAGTGACTACAAGGTGAAACGCCCGCCCCCGCGGGGTGAAAAAGGACAAGAGGTCACAAGGCCAATCAGACAGTGCTTAGAGACTAGTCGACAACATTGGCCGGAGTAGGGTTCCTGGTAAAAAGCCCGTTGGGGTGGGCGCCGGTGTATTGGGAATAACGGCGGTGGGTGTAGCCGCTGCCGATAGGCTGCGCTGGCCGGGGCAACCGCCAAGGGGGGTAGGAGGAACGGTGGTGAGGCTGATGGCCAGCGCAGCCTGGCGGCAGCGGCTACTGTCAGGAAGAACAGCCCTGGCCATCAGGATCAACGGGGTTCGATATGAGCGATCAGCAGTTGTACGGTTTCCTGGCCACGGAATTCGTTGACGTCGAGTTTGTAGGCCAATTCCACCCAACGGATGGTCGGGTTGGGCCAGACTTCGCGGTCGATGCTGAAGGCGATGCCGTCGAGTTTGAGCGAACCGCACTCGCTGCGCAGCACCACCTTCAAATGGCGCTCGCCAACGATGCGCTGTTCCACCAACTGGAATACGCCGTGGAACAGCGGCTCCGGGAAGTGCTGCCCCCAGGGCCCGGCATGACGCAGGGCCCGGGCCAGTTCCAGGTGGAACTCTTCGATGGCCAGGGTGCCGTCCGACAACAGGCGCCCGGTCAGGTCTTCTTCCTGCAACTGGCGGCGCACTTCTTCATCGAAGGCCTCGGCAAACGCCGGGAAATTCCCTTCAGGCAACGACAGACCGGCCGCCATGGCGTGCCCGCCGAACTTGCTGATCAACTGCGGGTGCTTGGCGGCCACCGCGTCCAGCGCATCGCGAATATGGAAACCCGGCACCGAGCGCGCCGAGCCTTTGAGCATGCCCTCGCCAGCATCAGCAAAAGCAATGGTCGGCCGGTGATAACGCTCTTTGAGGCGCGACGCGAGAATCCCGATCACCCCCTGGTGCCAGTCGGCATCAAACAGGCACAGGCCGAACGGCATGGATTCCAGCGGCAGGTCCTTGAGCTGGGCCAGGGCCTCGCGCTGCATGCCCTGTTCGATGGATTTGCGGTCCTGGTTCAGCTCGTCCAACTGCCCGGCCATTTCCCGTGCCGCCGTCGCATCGGCGGTGAGCAGGCATTCAATGCCCAGGCTCATGTCGTCCAGGCGCCCCGCTGCGTTCAAGCGCGGGCCGATGATAAAGCCCAGGTCAGTAGAGGTGATGCGCGCGTGATCGCGCTTGGCCACTTCCAGAATCGCCTTGAGCCCCGGGCGCGCCCGTCCGGCGCGAATCCGCTCCAGGCCCTGGTGCACCAGGATCCGGTTGTTGGCATCCAGCGGCACCACGTCGGCCACGCTGCCCAGGGCCACCAGGTCCAGCAGCTCACCAATGTTCGGCTGGGGCTGGTTGTCGTACTTGCCCAGGCTGCGCAGGCGCGCGCGCAACGCCATCAGCACATAAAAAATCACCCCGACCCCGGCCAGGGCCTTGCTCGGAAACTCGCAACCGGGCTGGTTGGGGTTAACGATGGCATCGGCCGCCGGCAGTTCATGGCCCGGCAAGTGGTGGTCGGTCACCAGCACCTGCAAGCCCGCCGCTTTCGCGGCGGCCACGCCTTCAACGCTGGAAATACCGTTGTCCACCGTAATCAGCAACTGCGGCTCGCGCTGCAAGGCCACGGCGACGATTTCCGGGGTCAGGCCGTAGCCGTATTCGAAACGGTTCGGCACCAGGTAGTCGACATGGGCCGCCCCCAGCAGCCGCAGGCCCAGCAGGCCCACGGTGCTGGCGGTGGCGCCGTCGGCATCGAAATCGCCAACGATCAGAATGCGCTGGCGCAGCTCCAGGGCCACCACCAGCAAATCCACGGCGGCATCGATACCCTTGAGTTGCTGATAGGGAATCAGCCGCGCCAGGCTCTTATCCAGCTCGGCCTCGGACCGCACGCCACGGGCGGCGTACAGGCGGGTCAGCAAGGGCGGCAGATCACCAAGAAACGGCAGGGTGGCGGGCAACTCACGGGGTTCGATACGCATGGGGCGACTGGGGCTTCTCTTCTAATGCAGGGTGACGTCTGAGGACGGGAGCAAACGGCCGGCAATCAGCCGCGATCGCCCATCAGCCATTCGAGCTGGACTTCGTGCTGACCACGGTCATCGGTGACGAAGATCGTGCCTTCGCTGATCATCACGTCCCACTTGATCACCCGGGGCATGTCCTTGGCCAGGGTCTCCAGCACGTCCTGGGGCACGCCGGCGATGTTGACGTTTTTCAGGTTCTTCAGGGTGTCGACCACCCGGGTCTGCCACACGCGCAGGCTGCCGTAGGCCAGCAGGCTGGTGCGCTCGGTACGGCGCGAGCACCAGGTCAGGCGGTCGGCATCCGGCTGGCCGACTTCGATCCAGTGCAGTACGCGATCATCCAGGCTCTTTTCCCACAGGGCCGGCTCATCCACATCCGACAGGCCGCGACCGAACGACAAGTGCTCGTTGTACCAGAAGGCGTAGGCCAGCAGCCGCACGGTCATGCGCTCTTCGGTTTCCGAAGGGTGACGGGCGATGGTCTGCTTGACGCTCTCGTACACCCCACGGTCGAGGTCGGTGAGGTTCAGTTCAAACTTGTAGGTGGTGGACGGCTGGGCCATGTGCGCGCTTCTTGATGTGCGAAAAGGCGGCAAGTCTAACCCGAAACCTTTCCCCCTGCCCGGCCGATGACCCGCCGTCGGGCACCTGAAGCCACCCGACGGCCAGCGTTCAGGCACGCAGGCGCAGGCACAAATCTGGCGCGGATTGCCACGTTCCGCGCTTGCGGGGGTTGTTCCCACGGGCCGAGGGCTTTATAACCCTCGCGCGATTCAGGGATGTGCGTTGTGCCCACCTGACCGCCATCGACGGAAAAGGAAGCTCATGGAAGTGTTTGTATGGATCGGCGCCATAATTGCCGTGATTGGAACAGGCTATTGGTTTTACCGGCGCAAGAAGGCCCAAGCCCTGCACCTGAGCCCCCAGGACGTCGCGCAGATCAACCGGGTCTATCTGATCGCCACCCGCGAACCGCTGCTGGCGCTGGAAATGGCCCAGCGCCTGGAAGGCCATGCGCGGCAGCTGGCGTTGCAGTATGTGGCCCCGCCGCTGGTCAAGAACGGCCACCGCGCTGCCGGTTTCCAAGCCCTGGCTGAGCTGGTCAAGCCCAACCACGCAGCCCCGCTGCAAGCCATCATCGAAACCCTGCTCGAACAAGGCGACCCGCAAGCCGCACGGGAGCTGATGGACATCAAGGGTTCGCAACTGCCGGACAACGCGCTTCTCACCAGCATCAACCTGGACCTGGCCACCGGCAGACAGGATTCAGCCCTGAAACATCTCAAGCTCATCACTGAAATGCAGGAAGTCGCTGGAACCTTCCTCCTGTCGCGCGCCGACAGCCTGAAAGTCGCGGCGCTGCAACGCACCTTCGATCTGAACAAAGCCGCGGCCGTGAGCATTGCATGGGCCTGGTCGACCCTGGGCGCCGATGGCCAGTTGGATCGCCAGGAACTGCGGGCCATTCTCCAGGAGTTTTTCACCCAGGACGGCGCCGCACGCGTCATCGAACTCGCCGAACAACTGCCCGAAGCGTGCAAGGATTGCGCCGCCAGCGTACTGTTCGACAATGGCGAACTGGAACCGGCCTTGATCCTGCTAGGCCAGGCCGGCACGGAGCTGCCCTACGAGACTTACCCGCAACTGCTGGCCCTGGCCCTCGCTGCCGAGCGGCTGGAGGACGCCTTGCGCCTGATTGACTCCACCTCCGGCCATGTCACCGATGAATTGCTGCTGCAACTGTTGCAGTGGCACGTGCAGCGTGGTGAAACCGCAGCCGCCGACGCCCTGATCCAGGCCCGCCTGAACAGCCCCGTGCAGCGCCTCACCCTGGGCCTGGAGCTGGCGACGTTCAGCCACGCCTACCAGCCGCAATGGAGCCTTGCCCTGCGGCAACAGAGCGCGCAACAGCTGGAACAACTGCGCGGCGAAGAAGACTCGGAGCGCTATCAGTTACTGGTATTGGAAGGTCAGTTGCAGGCCCAGGCTCACCTGCCCGAAGCGCGCCGCGATCCGTCGTTGATCCGCAGCGTGCTGGAACAAATCGCCCCGCTCAACGCGTCACTGGAAATGCCGGACATACAGTTTCGCCTTGAGGCACAAGCGCTGCTGTTGCATGCCCTGGGCCAGGACGACGCGGCCGGCCAGCGACTGCAAGTGCTGGCGCAGCACATCAAGGACCATCCGGACGAAGATGACGAGGACGAAGGCCCGGGCCGGTATGGCTTCAGCCAGAAACTGGACCTGGAACAGGTCGCCGAGACTTATCTGCGGATCGACCAGCCTCAGCCCGCCATGGCCTTGCGCGATGAGCTCGAGCGGCAGGACTTCCAGTGCCGTGAGGTGTCGTTGCAGATCGCGCTCAACCACATTCGCCACCAGCGCCTGGCGCAAGCCATCGAAGCGCTCGACGTGAGCACACTGATGGGCGGTGAAAACCTGCTGACGCGATTGTTTCAGGCCATTGAACAGTTGCAGGCACAAGCCCCGACCCGCTATCGCGAGTTGCGGGAAAAACTCCTCGACACCTTGATCAACGGCGACCTCAGTGCCCAGCCGGTGCCTTGACCCAGGCGCCAGCGCGTCGTTAACAGCCTCGGGCGCCACCCGTCCTGCAAAGGAAAACGCATGGATACACTCACAGCAACCGGGTTGACCCTGGCCATTGCCGGTGTCGCGGCCTATTGCTTTTACCGCTACCGCAAAGCCCTCACCCTGCGCGTCACAACGCAGCAGTGGGCAGTGATCAACCGGGCCCTGCTCCTGGCCCGCAGCAACCCACTGGTCGGCCTTGAAATAGCACGGCAGTTGGATGGCCATGCCCGGCAAATCGCCCTGCAAGGCCTGGCCCCGCTGCTGGTCGGTGCCGGCTACCGCCAGGAAGGCCTGCTGGCCCTGGGCGAGCTGGAAAAAAACAACCAGCCCCAGCCCCTCAAGGAAGTGGTCGAGCTGCTGCTGGACCAGGGTGACCACCTGGCCGCACAGGCTCTACTGGATCAGACCGGGGTTCTGATGCCGGTCGACGGGCATATCGCGCTAATGAAGCTGCGGTTCGCCAAAGGCGACAAGGACGGCGCCCTGCAAATATTGAAGATGATCGGCAGTGTCCAGACCCAATCAGGCGCGGACTTGCTCTCGGCCCACGACAGCCTGCGCGTCGCCCCGCTGCAACGCCAATTCGGGCAGCCCGAGTGCGCCGCCATGAGCATCGCCTGGGCGTGGATCAATGCGCGCGAGGCAGACGGCAGTCTGCCATCGAAAAAACTACGCGCCCTCTTGCACGAGTTCTACCAACAGGACGGCGCTACGCGGGTGATTGAGCTGGCCCAGCAACTGCACGGAGGCGAGAAAGCCATCGCCGCCAGCGTGCTGTTCGAGTTCGGAGAGCTGGAACCTGCCCTGACCCTGCTGGGCGAAGCCGGCAACCATCTGGATCACGATGCCTACCAGCAGTTGCAGCGCCAAGCCCTGGCCGCCGCCGAGCTGGACAAGGCCGAGCGTTTGATCGAACTCGCCCCCGCCCACGAAAAACATGAACTGCTACTGCAACTGATGAGCTGGCACGCAAAACACGGTGCCACCGCCCTCGCGGAGGAACTGCTGGAGACCCGCATTCACCCTCCCGAACGCCGCCTGGAGCTGCTGCTCAGGCTGGTGAACATGAGCCATGCCAGCCAGCCGCAATGGAGTGCCGAACTACTGGGTCGGGCCTCGGAGTTGCTGCCAGAGGTGCTGCACGGGGAAGCCGACAGTTGGTATCGCCTGCTGATCCTGGAAGGCCAGTTGCAGGCCCAGGCCCGCCTGCCCGAGGCTCGCCGCGACCAGGACCTGATCAGCCACAACCTGGCGCAACTGCAGGCCCTCAACCCGGACCTGAACCTGGAGGAAAAACTCGATCGCTACTGCGCCCAGGCCCCACTGCTGCACCTGTTTGGCCAGATCGGGAGTGCTGTCCTGCTCCTCGAACACCTGGTGGAGCAACTGCACGGCGATCAAGCGGCGGATGACATCGAGCGGCTGTTCGATCTGGAGCGCGTGGCGCGGGTCTATCTGAGCATCGACCAGGTTGAGCCGGCCGTCGCACTGCACGAGCATTTGCGCACACTTGAGGCGCTCTACCGCCACGAACTGTCCCAGGGCATCGTGCTCAACCACATCCAGCACCAGCGCTTTGACGAAGCCATCGCCGCCATCGACTTTAGTATCCTGCTCGACCCGAACCGCGTGCTGACGACATTGCATCAGGCCTTGCAGCACTTGCAGTTACAGGAACCGGAGCAGGCCCGCGTCCTGCACCAGCAACTGCTTCACACCCTGACCAATAGCCCGCTGACCACAGGCACCCCGGACTGACACCCGTCTAGCTGCAACCCGGTCGTCGAAGGCGACTCTGTAGACCGCACCTGCCCTGACCCGCACCAGAGGAAAATCGAATCATGGAAGTGTTTATCATCCTGCTGCTCATTACCGGCGTGATTTCGCTGCTGGTGGTGTTTGCACACAAGCGCAGCACCGGCGATGACCTGGGCATCACCCAGGACGAGGCGGCGCAGATCAACCGCGCTGCCCACCTCAGCGCCATCGACCCCCAGGTGGCCTTGCAGTTGGCCCAGCGCCTGACGGGCAAAGCCCGGCAATTGGGGCTGTTCCAGATGCCCGCAGCGCTCTACAGACAAGGTGACCAGGCACAGGCCCTGGAGGTACTGGCCGAACTCGACGAAACCTACCAGCCCATGGCGTTGCAGCAACTGCTCGAAACCCTGCTCGACAAGGACGGCCCGCAGGCTGTGCTGAGCCTGCTGGAGCGTCTGCATCAACCCCTGCCGTCAGCGCCCATGCTGCGCATCCCGCTGCTGGTGGCCTGCGGTGAGCACGAGCAGGCCCGCGCGCTGCTGGTGACTTTCGGCGTCGACCAGTTGAGCCCGGACTCCCCCCGCGAGCACCGCCAGTTGGCCGCGCTGCAACGCAGCCTGGGCCTGCCCGACAAAGCTGCCATCAGCATCGGCCTGGCCTGGCAACTGCTGCTGAAACAACCGGCCAACGAACTGGACCCGGATGAACTGGAACAGACCCTGCTCGAGTACCGTGCCCAGGGGCAGGACGCGCAGTTCCCGGCCATGGCCGCGCAATTGCCCGAGTCGGCCCAGATCATAGTCGTCGTCCTGCTGATGCAGGCCGGGGAGTTCGACGCCGCGTTCGAACTCCTGGCGCAGAACCCTGAGCCCAGCGACTACTTCGGCTACCCGCCGTTGCTCAAGCTGATCCTGGATGCCAACCGCCCGGATCTGGCTGCACAGCTGATCGCCCAGGTGCCGGAGACCTACGCCAGCGAGCTGCTGTTGAGCCTGTTGAATTGGCATGTCGCGCGCAATGAGATGGCCGAGGCCGAGGCGGCCTTGCAGGCGTGTGCCGTCTCGACCGGGCAGCGTATCTGGTGCCTGATCTGCCTGTGGGGCACCCACGTCGAGGAACACGCGCAATGGTGCGCCCATCTGCTGGAGCAAGCCTTGCAGGCACTGGAAACCTTGCGTGGCGATGAACAATGGCCGTGGTTGCGCCTGCTGATCCTGGAAACCCAACTGCGGGTGCAGGCCGCCCTGCCGCGCCTGCGCCGCGACAGCTGGTTGATCCGCAACAACCTGGAGGAGATGGCACGCCTCAACTCGCAGCTCGAATACGCCGATCGCCCGATGAAGCTGGCATTGCAGGCCAAGTTGCTGCATGACCTGGAGCAAACCCGGCAAGCCAGCGAACTGCTGGACCAGGCCGTGCAATCCCTCGACGACGACAGTCAGAATGCGGCGCTGGACCCTGCGGAAAAAAACCTTTTTCTGGAACAGCTGGCGCTGAGCTACGTCTACATCGACGACCAGGCAAAAGCCGTCGAGCTGAAGACACGCCTGGAACAACAGGCGGCGTACACCCACCAGTTAAGCCAGGCCATGGTGCTGAACCATATCCGCCAGCAACGCTTCGAAGAGGCTATTGCCGGCCTGGAACTGCGCAACCTGTTTATTGCGGAAAACCCGGTGCAGCAGTTGCACCAGGCCCTGGAAGCCCTGAGCCAGAGCGCACCGGAAAAAGCCCATGGGCTGCGCCAGAAGCTGATCGACAGCCTGGCCGCCGAGAGCGCCTGGGGTTACCCGAACGCCGCCTGAGGCCGTGTCGAGGCTAGCCGCTGCACGCCTTAGCGTGGTGCGTAGCGGCTCCAGAGCTCGTTGAACTCCTTGAGATAACTGACCACCAGTTGCGGGTGGTCGATCACCAACAGGTTTTCCTCGTTGCCGGTGGTGGCGCTGCGGGTCCAGTTGAAGCTGCCATTGAGCAAGGTTCGGCCATCGAACACGGCGAACTTATGGTGCATGTGGAACGGCGTGTCGTCGATCCGCACCGGCACGCCGGCCTCGCGCAACGCAGCGATATCGCTGCCGACATCGAACTGCTTTTCACTGTCGCTGATCACCCGCACGGCCACGCCGCGCTGGTGGCAAGCGCGGATTTCGTCGCTCAGTTGATCGTCGGAAATGGTGAACACGCAAATATCCACCGAGATTCGAGCCTGGCGACACAGATCGCGGATCTTGCGTCGGCAGTCTTCGCCAGGGCTGAAGTGGGCACTCGCCATGTCTCGCACCGGGGCGTTGTTGGCATCCAGGGTCTTGATCACCTGCTCCAGCCACTTCAGCGCCGGCAGCACATTGGCGCTGTCGGCCAGGGCCAGTTCACGCACCAGGTCAAAGGCGCGGTTACGCATGTAGCGCACCTGATCCTGGTCCAGTTCGCTGCCCAACTGACGCAGCTCGTCACGCTCTTCGTTGCTCAGCCGCAGGTCCAGCACGCTGTCGCGCAGTTGACGGTCCAGCCCTTCAAAATCCATGCAAACTCCCTGTTATTCAGATCCACGCAAGTGGCGCCCGCAGCCTTGGCCCGGGCGCCCCGATTCAAGGTTGCTTGTCGTCCAGGGTCGGCACCTGGCCATTGCCGAGCATCTGCCCCAACTCATTGAGACGGTTGGAGATGTCGGTGATGCGGTGGTGGGTGTAGAGGTCGACGTCGATCTTCTTGTGCATGACCTTGATCAGCGGCAAGAAACTGCTCTCCAGGTTCACCGCCAGGCTTTCCAGGACCTCGCGCAGGCCCTTTTGCTCTGGCGCCAGCACTTCGACCTCGATGTTGGTCGGTTGCCGCCCCAGTTGCTCCAGGCCGGCCAGCAGCTCGCGCCATGGCAAGCCGCCTTCGGCACCCACGGCCACAGGTTGGCGCGCCAGGCCGCGCACGCCTTCCACCAGATCGTTGAGCTGAGCCACCACGCGGCTGCCAACGTCGCTGTCGCTGCCGCCCATGGAGCGGTTGCGCTGGAAGTCACGCTTGATCTGCGCCCAGCGCTGCACCTGCTCCGGTGTCTGGTTAGCGCGCAGCTCGGCGAGTTTGAGCAGGTTTTCCTCGGCGCCGGTGGTCAGCAACTGGGACTCGCCCTGGTAGTGGTCGGCGAGCAATTGCAAAAGCTCGGCGTCGTTCATCACCGCAGAGATCTTCTCCGCCATTTTGTTCATGTTGCGGTAGCTGCCCTGCAACTTGAACGGCGGTTCGGTGCGGTACTGGTCGGCCTGGGCCGCACTGGCGATGTACTGCTGGTTGACCTTGAGCACCACGTCGCGCACTTGCATCAGGCGCTGCAGGGTGGTGGTGATCTCGTTGATCTCGGCGCCGCTGTAGCTGTGGCTCAGCTCGTTGCTGGAGAACGGCTTGCCCTCGGCCTTGGCCACGAAACGATAGACGTCGGCCATGTCGCGGGTGGCCAGCGGCGCCAGTACCGGGTTGGAGGTCAGGCCGTTTTCGATGTAGCTCAGGGCAAAGGATTCCTGCATGCCACCCAGGGTGTCGCCCAGGTTATAGATATCGGCCCGGTTGGCGAGCATGTCGGGGATCTTGAACACATCGCCGGACTCGGTGTACGGGTTGCCCGACATCACCACGCAGAACTTCTTGCCGCGCATGTCGTAGGTCTTGGTCCGCTCCTTCCATACACCTTCAATGCGCCGGGTGCCGTCGCACAGCGAGATGAATTTCTGCAGGAACTCCGGATGGGTGTGCTGGATGTCGTCGACATACAGCATTACGTTGTTGCCCATCTCCAGGGCCAGGTTGAGTTTCTCCAGCTCCTGGCGTGAGGTGGCGTCAGGGGCCTGGGCCGGGTCCAGGGAACGCACGTCGTGGCCCAGGGCCGGACCGTTGATCTTCATGAAGATCAGGCCCAGGCGATGGGCGACGTATTCCATCAGGGTGGTCTTGCCGTAGCCCGGTGGCGAAATCAGCATCAACAGGCCCATGAGGTCGGTGCGCTTGTTCTCGCCGACCGTGCCCATCTGCTTGGCCAGGTTGTCGCCGATCACCCCCAGGTACACATCGTTGATCAACTTGTTGCGCACGAAGGAGCTCAACGGACGCGGCTTGAATTCACTCAGGCGCAAGGCCTCGCGCTCGCGGCCGATGATGCCCTGGCGCAATGCCTGGTAACGCTGCAGGCCCGGCAGGAAGTGCTCGCGATGGCTGCGCAGACGGGCGAAGAACTCGTCCACCGCCAGGGTCAGGCTGCGTTCCTTGATCCGTGGGTGTTCGCCCATCAAGTTATCGACGCTGAACCGCAGGTCGACCTCGGTAATGCGCTTGACGAAGTCCTGGGCCAGCAGCGACAGGGCCACGGCTTCAGGCACGTAGTCCGCCAAGGCAGCCAGTTCCGCCTCCGAGCACAAGCCGTCGAGCCAGTTGCCGGCCAGTGCCCATTGCGCCGCCGGGCGATCCGCCAGCCGTGCCAGCGCCTGCTGGTAATCGTCCCACATGCGCGCCCCCTGCAAGCGCACCTTGAGTGCTTCCTGCAATTGCTTGGCGTACTTGCTGAAGGTGAACTCGATGCGCTCGGCGGACAGTTCCTGGACCAGGTACTCGGCGGCCTCAGCCACCTGCGACCCATTCAGCGCCAGGGGTTGTTCAAGCAAAAACAGCTGCATCGCCGTGGCGATTTCCGCCTGCAATTGCAGCAGCCCTTCGCGACGTCCGAACAGTTGCTGGATATGCCGGCTGGTGCGCGCGCGCTCCGGCCATTGCGCCGGGGCCTCAAGGCTGCGTTGCAGGTTCCAGAACACACTGGCGAAGGCCCGTGGCAGCGGCCCATAGCGCAGCAGGCCGGCGCTTTCGCGCAGCGGCAGCAGTTGGATCAGAATCGCCGCAGCGTCGTGGTCGTGGATGCCCTTTTCGTAGCCTTCCTTGTAGCGCGGCGCGGCGAAATCACGGATCACCCGTGCCAGTTCGTCCGGCTGCGCCAACAATGGCTTGAGCAGGTCCAGACTCAGGCCTTCCTGTCCGGCATCGGCCGCATCCAGCACCTGGCCGGCGAGGTATTCGGCGCGATACAGCTGGGCCGATTCGGACTCCAGCGCCACCTGCCAGAAGTCGCGCAAAGCTTCGAGTTCGGCATCGTGCAACGGCTCGAGGAAATCGGTGCCGGTCAGGTGCAAGTGCAGCGCGTCGCCCCGGGGCATCAGGGTCAGGTCGAGTTCCTGAGTGTTGACGCTGAAGCGATGGCGCGGGCCAAGCTTGATGACATTGCCGCCCTCCTCGAACAGCTCGGTCTTGTCGCGCAGGGCGCGTACCGCCTGATCGCGGGCACCCTTGAGACGCGCCTCGACGTCGTCGGCCTTGACGCTGTCCTTGAGCTGGCGCAGGCGTTCGGCCAACTCGCGCAACTTGAGGATCAGCGGGTCAGCGGCGAAAAACGCATTGAGCTCTTCGGCCTGGGTGAACTTGGCAGTGCGCCGGGTCAGGCTGTCGAGAATCCGCCGCGCGGCGTCGAGCAGGCCCTGGGCCTTGCGCTGACGCTCGTCGAGCAGGGATTGCTTGTGGGCTTCGAAGGTTTCCAGCAACTCCTCACGCTTGGTGAGGATATCGCCCATGAATTGTTCGTGATCGCCGAAGCGGCTTTCCAGCTCCTCCAGTTGCACCAGCAGGCGTGACAATTGCTCGTCGCAACGCTCCGGGTCCTGGGCCTGTGCCAGGGCATTGGTGATGCCCTGGCTGAACAGTTTGAACTGGGCACCGAACTGGGCCACGGTCTCGGTCGAGCCCAGGGCCTTGCGCCGTTGTTCGGCACGGGCCTTGGCCTGGTTCAGGCGGGCGTAGATCTCGGAGATCGACTCGATGATCCGGGTGCGCTGGGTGGCGTCGTCGATCTGCAGCGACGCCATCAGCCCGGACAGCATGTCCAGGTCGGCGGCCATGGCCTGTAAGGCTTTGAGCGGCTCGCCCAACTGGGCCACGGTTTGCGCTTTCTGCGCCTCGCCATCGAGGCCCTCCAGGCGCGTGACGAACGGCTGCAGCGCCTGCTCGCTGGCGAGGAAGGTCGCAGTGCCGGCGGCGGTGCGTTCCTGGGCCTGGAGCAGCTCGGCTTCCATGGCGTCGATGCGCGCCACGTCGATGTAGCGGTATTCGCGAATGGTCAGCAGCAGGCCGCGCTGGGCGGTAATGGCGTTGAGCGCATCAACGAAGTTCTGCACCTGGTCCCAGCTGTCCACCAACAGGGCGGCGAGCAGGGCTTTCTGCTTGTCTTCGGCGCCGAGCATGGCTTGGTCGGACTGGCGGCGAATGCCCTCGACCTTCTCGTACTCGTCGAGCACCAGCTCGGAGGTGGCGGCCACTTCGCGCAGCAGCGGCGCCAGGCCGCCGACTTCCTCGCTGCCCAGCCAGTGGTAGACGTCGAACAAGCGACGGGTGTTCTGGCACAGCAGCGAATAGCGCTGCACCGACACCGACGGGGTGCCGATCTCGCGGCACAGGTCGTAGAGGTCGGACACGCTGCGCACCAGCTCGGCATTGCCTATACGCCCCAGGAAACCGCTGCGCGCCGGCTGGCGGGCTGCGTATTCCTCGGTGAAAAACGGCGTCTGCCAGACCTGCATCGGGTGGATACGGGTCGGCTCGTCGCCTTCGGCGGCAAAGATCACCATGCGCCCGTCTTCCAGGCGCGCGTAGCCGTGGCCGAACAAGGGGTTCTGCAACTGGCGGTTGATCATGTTGTAGGTGAGCAGCACCGAACGCCCCTGCTCGGGGTGATAGAAGATGTACTGCACGTCTTCGCCGTTGGGCGAGCGTACCGAGCGCTTGAAGCGCATGCCTTCCATCGATTGCTCGAAGGTTTTGTACTCACCGCTTTGCAGGTAGTAGCCACCGGGGAAGATGATCCCGTGGTCTTCCGGCAGCTGCACGCAGGCCAGGCCAATGGCATCGATGCGCTCGACCTGGCGGGTCAGGCTGTTGAACACCAGGTAGCGCCACTGCTCTTCGCGGTACGGCAGAATCTTGAGCAGGATCAGGCTGCCCAGGCGGGCGAATTCGATCTGGCCGTCGTCCAGGGACTGGGTCTTGTCCAGCACCTCTTCACGGTAGATGCCCAGACCGTCCTCGGTGTTGTTCTCGACCTTGACGGTGAGGTCGCCGCTCATGGTTTCGACAAACACGGTGTCGAGGATGTTCATGTGCGGGAAACGGCCTTCGACGGCCATTTCCCGGGTCGCCTTGCGCCATTCGAAATCGAACGGGGCCGGCAGCGCTATGTCGCGCTCGCCGCGGTTGTCGATGTAGCGCACGTCGTGCCCATCCAGAGAGATGGACCAACGGAACACCCGCACGTCGGTGATGCGTTCACCGATCTGGAAACTCGCCAGCAGCTTGCCGTCGCGAATCGCCAGTTGCAGCAGGCGGGTGTTCTTGTAATAGGTGTAAAGCTCGTTGAAGTCGTTGAGGAAGCCCTGGGCGGCGAGGAAGGTGCCTTCCAGCGGCACCGGTTCGGCCTCGTAGCCTTCGCCCTCTTCGACCAGCCGATAGAGGGAGAACACGTCGGCGACGCTGGTCTCCTTCTTCAGGCCGATAAAAACGTTGTAGCCAAACAGCAGGCAGTCGCCGACCTGGACGATGTCCCGGGCGATGCAGTTGTTTTCGGTGCGGATACGCACGCGCCCGACCACTTCCATACGGCTGTTGCCGAACTCTTCCAGGCGGCGCTGGTTGAGGCCTTCGGCGGTTTGCCGCAGGCGTTGGCCCTGGTCCAGCAGGCGCTTTTGCAGCACCTCATAGGCGCCGCCTTCGGCGACGGCCTTGTCCAATACATCCTGTGCGGGAGTTGCGGCTTGTGCGTCCGACATCGTGGCCTTCCTGGATCTACGGCGGTGTACAAAAAAAGAAGCTAAGCGCTGCTAACTGATGCGATGGGGCTGTAGTGGGCGTGGCGGCTAAAGGCTGAGGGCGCTGGCGCCTGACAAACCGTTGATCTTCCGGGGTTATCCGGAGGGTTGTCAGGGCCAGCTCAGCCTCTCGGGCTCGGCAGCGACTACAGGTGCATCAGGCTTCGGCGGCCGGGGTTTCGAGCTTGCGCTCGGCGGCAGCGGCAGCCAGCTCGGCGGCTACGGCAGGAATGCCCTTGCCGTTGAGCAGGCGGGACAGGACGTCCTGGACCACCGGGCTCTTGCCGACCACGCCTTCGATGGCTTTGCCCACCGACAGCGACTTGGCGAAGGAGTTGAAGAAGTCGCCTTCGCCGCCGACGATCTCGATCTTGGCCTTGCTGAGGGCTGCGGACAGCACTTGGGCCTGGTCCTTGGCGATGTCCTTGTTGGCGGCGATGGCAGCCATCGCTTCCTCGAAGTTCTTCTCCAGCTGCATGCGGAACTCTTCGTGCTGACGGGCGCTGTCGCTGAGGGAATCGAGGGCACCGAACTTCTTGCCCAAGCCTTCGGCTTCGGCGTTCAGGCGCTCCAGCAACACTTCGGCCTCGGCCGAACCCATGTCCTTGGTGGCCTGGGCCTTGGCCGCGCCCAACTGGGCTTCGCCACGGGCCTGGGCACCGAGCTTCTCTTCCATGACCTTGGCTTCGGCCAGACCATCTTTCTCTTTGGCTTGCGCCTGGGCTTCCATGACACGGGCGTCGGCCAGGCCTTTTTCCTGCTCGCCACGGGCTTCAGCGATCATTTGCTCGGCGCGAACCCGCGCCTGGGCCATGCCTTCCTTCTCCTGCGCGGCGGCAGTGACTTCCAGCACCCGCGCATCGGCCAGGCCAGGCGCAGCGCGTTCGGCTTCCAGGCCTTCGGCCAGGCGTTTCTTGGCTTCGGACTGCTTGGCTGCGGCCTCGAGATCGGCCTGGGCCAGGTTGTTGATTTCCACCGCGCGGTGCTTGGAGCGGGTTTCGTCGGCTTCGGCCTGTTTCACCTGGCGGACCATTTCCTGCTCGGCTTCGGCTTGCGCCTGGAGCACGACGACCTGCTTGGCACGTTCGGCCTGGGAGATCTCGCGCACTTCCTTGATCCGCTCTTCTTCCTGGGCCACGGTTTTCTCGACCGCCACACGCTCGCGAATCACCAGGGCGATGTTCTTGCGCTGTTCTTCCAGGGCTTTTTCGCTGTCGATGCGCTGCAGCTCAACTTCACGCTCACGCGACACTATTTCCAGGTCTTTGGCGCGGGTGACTTTCTCCACCTCGATCACCACCGCACGCTGGCGGTTCTGCTGCGCCACTTCGACTTCACGCTGATGGTTCTCGGTGCGTACGTCGATTTCCTGCTGGGTCTGGATGCGCGCCTGCTCGGACTTCAGGCGCTCCTCTTCCTTGACCTTGGAGGTCTCGGCCTCTTCGCGGGCACGTATGGTTTCGATCTCGCGCTTCTGCCGCGCCTCGGCATCAGCCTGCTGGCGCTCGAGGGACAGCGAGGCTTCTCGGGTCTCGACGTTTTTCTTCTGGATCGCCAGTTCCTGGTTGCGCTCCAGCTCGTTGGTGATCACGTTCTGCATGGCCGTCAGTTCGGTGATCTTGCGAATACCCTCGGCGTCGAGAATGTTGCTCGGGTCCAGGGAATGCTTGGCGGTCTGTTCCAGGTAGTCGATGGCCACGTCTTCCAGCACATAGCCGTTGAGGTCGTTGCCGATCACTTCGATGATGCGATCGCGGAAGTCCTGGCGGTTCTCGAACAGCTGCACGAAGTCGAATTGCTTGCCGACGGTTTTCAGGGCTTCGGAGAACTTGGCGTTGAACAGCTCGTTGACTGCCGAGCGATCGGAGGCCCGATCGACACCGATGGCCTTGGCCACCTTGAGCACGTCTTCCTGGGTTTCATTGACCCGCAGGTAGAAGGCCACGGTGATGTCGGCGCGCATGTTGTCACGGCAAATCAGCCCGTCCTTGGCGCGACGGTCAACTTCCAGGGTCAGCAGGGAGATCTTCATGAACTCCTTGAGGTGGATGACCGGGTACACCAGGGCGCCAGTGAAATGCACCTTGGGCGTTGCGGACATGTCGTTGACGATCAGCGCGGTGCCCTGCGGGACTTTGATGTAGAACGCCTTGAACAGCGCCAGCAGGCCGAAGACCACCAGAACGACAAGGCCGACCCCGAACAGGATGGGCAGCAGTGACGGTAAGTTCATTAAAATCAATCTCCTTTGATCTGAGGGAGTCGGGGTCAGATGCCCCGGAACTCGGCCTCGGTAATGACCCGATAGGCGTGTTGCGCCTCCAGATACTCCAGTAACACGACGCGATCGCCGCGTTTGAAAGCCAGTGCCTCATCGGCACGCACGCGCAGGATCAGGCCCGCGCCACCGTCTTGCAAAATGGCTTCGCCGTGCTCCAGGGTGACCCGGCCACTGCGGACAATCGCCGTCTGACCGATCACCGACCGGCTGTTGGGCGCTTCCATTTTGTGAAACAACGGCCGCAACGGGCTGCATACCAGCGCACTGATGGGCGCGGCGATAAACAGGGCGATCACGGCCAGCACCAGGCCCAGGGGATAGCGCAACAGCCCCAGGTCCAGATGGCTGAGCACGAACAGCTCGGCGAAATAGGTGATGAACCAACTGAAGAAAAACAGCAGGGTCAGGACCAGGGTCAACGGAATGCCGTTGAGCTTGAACTTGATCAGCAGGCCGGCCAGGCCTTCGGCGTTGCCGGAGCCTTCGAGCAGCGAGTCGGCCTCGACGTCCAGCAGGTCGATGTCGATCATGCCCAGGGCGACGATCGCCCAGTAGATGACCGCCAGGCACAGCATGAAGCTGAACAGCACGGTGGGAAATGACAATACGGTCTGCAGGAAGATTTCCATCGCTTTCCTATCCCTGAAAAAAGCAGGCAAGGCCAACTGGCCTCGCCCATCGACAACGGTGAATCAGGTCTTGCCCTGGTCCTTCAGACGCGCCAGCACGCTGTCGGCGCTGTGGCGGTCTTCAACGATCCCGGCGGCTCGCAGCTTGGCGTGCAGCGCCTCCTCGGGGCTGGCGGCACTGGCCAACTCCTCGGCGGCCTCCATCTGCGCCGCGCGTTCAGCCTGCTGGCGCTTGATACGCTCCAGGGACTCGACCGCGGTTTGCAGCTTGTTCTGGGTTCCGCCATAACGCTGGGCCACGGCCAACTGGGCCTTTTGCACGCTTTCGGTGGCCTTGACCGTATCCACCTGTTGTTTCAAATGCTTGATATTGCCCTCGGTCTGATTCACCGCTTTGCGCAACTGACTCACGCTGACCGCAAACCCCTCGGCCTGTTCACGCTCGGCACGCAACTCGGCTTCCAGCTCGGCGATCCTCTGCGCCACTTCCAGGGCCAGGGCTTCGTTGCCGACTTCCAGGGCCTTGAGGGCATGGGTTTCGTATTCGCTGACCCGGGCCGCCGTTTTCTGCACCTGCTCGGACGCCAGTTTCTGGCGCGCCATGATCTGCGCCAACGACTCCCTGGAGGTGCGCAGCGCCTGCTCGGCGTCGCGGATTTCCTGATCGAGAATACGCAGCGCCTGGCTGTCCACCAGGGCCTCGCCGGCTTCCGTCGCGCCGCCACGCAGGGCGGTGAGCAATTTGCTCCACACGTTCATGTGCATTCCTCCAGATCAGGCCTGAGCCTTGAGATAGCCTTCGTAAGCCTCGGTCGCGCGAATCACATTGCTGGCCAGGGTCTCGATCTCGTACAGCACGTTGGACAGCAGCGAGGTCGCGCTCAACGCGCCGAACATGCTGTAGCAACGTTCGCCATCGGCCTGGGTGTCCAGACCGATGCTCGACAGCGGAAACAGTTGGCGACTGAGCAGCACTTCTTCGTTGAAGGCCGCCACGTCGCTCACCGCACTCTGCGGCCAGAGCAGCGCCTCGACCAGGATCTGCCCTCCGTGCAAGGCCACGAACAGCGGCAGATCGCCGTATTCATGCATGGTCACGTGGAGGCTGGCGTCGGCGCCGTCGAGCAACTCGACGCTGGCATCGCCAGCGCTGAACAACTCGGCACCGGCCAGCGCCTGGCACAGTGCTTGGGCATTCCAGATGTGCGACATGCTCATGTCTCCTTCCTTTTCCACCAGGCCCCAGTCAGACGGGCGCTGGCGAAATATTGGTGGGTATCAACTGAGGACTCGGTTTGCATGGAAGAGAGATTAATTCATCACGCGTGAGATTTTCAATAACATCACGCGTGATATTTAAAAGGCATTTTTTCGGCACGCAAAACAAAACCTCAGGGCACGCCTGAAGCCGGAAAAAGGGAGGGAGGTAAACAAGACACGAGGACCTTTCCCTGGTTTTCCGAAGCGCGCAATCCTTGGCAGACGGCAATTAAACCCGCTGGAGCCCGGAATGAGAAGCACCAATTGCCCAGCCGCGCCGCGCCGCCTTGGAAAAAGGCCGGCGTCCGGCAGTGCCCTAATCGCCATCAATGGTCTAGGCTAAGCGGATTTTCCTGCCTCGCGGACGCCCCATGGATACCCTCAGCAAGCCTCTCGCCGGATTGAAAGTGATCGAACTCGGCACCCTGATCGCCGGCCCCTTTGCCTCGCGCATTTGCGCCGAATTCGGCGCCGACGTAATCAAGGTCGAGTCGCCGGATGGCGGCGATCCGCTGCGCAAGTGGCGCAAGCTGTACGAGGGCACTTCGCTTTGGTGGTTTGTCCAGGCACGCAATAAAAAGTCCCTGACCCTCAACCTCAAGCATCCCGACGGCCTGGCCATCCTCAAGCAATTGCTGAGTGATGCGGACATCCTGATCGAAAACTTTCGCCCTGGGGTCCTGGAAAAACTCGGCCTGGGCTGGGACGTCCTGCATGCCCTGAACCCGAAGTTGGTGATGGTGCGCCTCTCCGGCTTCGGCCAGACCGGCCCCATGAAGGACCAGCCGGGTTTTGGCGCGGTCGGCGAATCCATGGGCGGCCTGCGCTACATCACCGGCTTCGAGGATCGTCCGCCAGTGCGTACCGGAATCTCCATCGGCGACTCGATTGCCGCCTTATGGGGTGTGATCGGCGCACTAATGGCACTCCGCCATAGAGAGGTCAACGGCGGACAGGGGCAAGTGGTGGATGTGGCGCTGTATGAAGCCATCTTCGCGATGATGGAAAGTATGGTCCCGGAGTTCGATGTATTCGGATTTATCCGCGAGCGCACTGGAAATATCATGCCTGGGATCACGCCTTCGTCGATCCACACCAGCGCCGACGGCAAACATGTGCAGATCGGCGCCAATGGCGATGCGATTTTCAAGCGTTTCATGCTGTTGATCGGTCGCGAAGACCTGGCCAATGACCCGGTCCTGGCCAGCAACGACGGACGCGACAGCCGGCGTGACGAGCTGTACGGGGTGATCGATCGCTGGGTCAGCTCGCTGCCGCTGGACCAGGTGGTCGAACAGTTGAACCGCGCCGAGGTGCCTGCCAGCCGAATCTTCAGCGCCGAGGACATGTTCAGCGACCCGCAGTTTCTGGCCCGGGAAATGTTCCTCCAGGCCAAGCTGCCGGACGGGAAAGATTTCAAGATGCCCGGCATCGTGCCGAAACTCTCTGAGACACCAGGCACTTGCGAATGGGTCGGCGCGCAGTTGGGCGAGCACACCACGCAAGTTCTGGAGACGCTGGGTTATGACCGCGAGCAGATCAGCCGTCTGCGCGCAGCCGGGGCCATCTAGCCCCTGACGAGGATGCAGCAGGATGAATGCTTGCCACAGAGAATCGACACCCTGATGGGCTCACGCAGCAACCGGCGAGCCACGCCCGCGAAGCGCATCCTGCCGCTGCTGCTGGTATTGAGCGGTTTTCCACAGATCGCCCAGGCCAAGGAAACCCTGCTCTGGCTGTTACGTGACTTGCCGCCAACCACGATTTTCGAAGGCCCGCAAAAAGACCAGGGTGTGGTCGATCAACTATTGCCCGCCCTGTTCGCCAACCTGCCGGAATACCAACACACCGTCGTCCACGTCAACCGCGCCCGCGGCATACAGATGCTGCGCGACGCGCCCTTCGCCTGCGACCCGTCATTGATGCTGACCCCGCAGCGCGCGCAGTGGGTGGCGTTTTCCAAAATCAGTTTTCGTGCCTTCAGCAATGGCGTGGCCGCCTTGCGTCAGGACCATGCGAGCCTGCGGACATTTATCCAGGACGGTCGGCTTGACTTGGCAGCGCTACTGGCCAGCGGACCGCGCAGCGTCGGCATTGTCGCCGAGCGCAGCTATGGCGATCAGATCGACAGCCTGCTAGCTAACGCCCCCAGCGACGCCCTGACGGCCCACTATGGCAACAACGCCATCGGCAACCTGCTGCAGATGCAACGCCGGGGCAGGCTCAAGACCCTGATCGGCTACCAGCCGGAAATCCGCTTCCAGGCGCAGCAGCAAGGCATCGACCCGAGCGGCCTGGAGTTCTATCCGATTATTGGCGTACAAAAATACCAGGCGGTGCATGTCGGCTGCTCGAACACGGCCCAGGGGCGGCACGCCATCGAGCGTATCAACCAGACCCTGCTGCAACTGCGCCAGAACCGCCTGATCGAGCTGTATGCCGCCTGGTTGGAGCCACCGATACGCGAGGAGTACCGCAAGGATGCCCTGGCGCTGTTTCGGGAACATCCCGAACAGTGATAAACGCCGGACAAAAGAAACCCCGAGAAGTGGGGAAACGACTCGGGGTTAAACGTGGCCTACAAAGACCAGTACAACAAGCTACAAGCACCGGAGCACAATGCTTGATCCTGCCGATACAAGGTCTGACTGACCTTGGGGCAGGAAGGTTCCGCAAATAGTTAAATCAGGGCCTGCTGTCGAAGGCCTTTCCTTGCGCCGCATTGCGCAAGGCTGCAATCACGCAGGGTTCCAGACGCCCTTCGGCAATCAACAAGTCTCGGTGCAGGCCATCCACGACATCGGTCAACAGGCGTTTGTCGGTCAACTGCGCCTGATTGATCTCACGTTCGAGCACCAAGGTGCCTTGCACATTTTTCAAGGTCACCAAGCATTCGCCATGGGCACCCGACGGGGTCAGAGTTACCTGATACGGGCTCAAAGCTTCACCCAGCAATAGGCTGATACTTTCCATCTCGATCACCACTCAATAGTCCGAAAACACAGTGCTTTAGGGCGCGCCCACACTAAGTGACCACCAGCCCGAGAAGAAAGTTCGTCAGCAGGCCCCTGGCCATCCCGACCCGAGTCTTGCGAGCATGCACGGCAAAGATGACAGGAATAAAACACAGGCCGGCGACCATCAGCACATTCCGCCTGGGCGCCGCCCACAAAAAAGCCCGTCAGGAGACGGGCTTCAAGAGGCGTACGGCCTGCTCGATCAGAGCGGCTTGCCGCGGTTACCGTGCTGGCTGACAAAGCTCTGGACCGCTTTCAGATCATTGGCCAAGACCGTGCAACGCTCCTCGCGCTCGAACAGATCGGACAGGTGCGCCGGCAGTTCGAGGGCCTTGCCAACACCGGCCTTCTCCACCGCTTCCGGGAACTTGACCGGGTGTGCGGTACCCAGGATCACCATCGGCGTATCCAGGCTTCGACGGCACTCGCGGGCCGCTTTCACGCCGATGGCGGTGTGCGGATCCAACAGCTCGCCGCACTGGGCGAAGACTTCAGCGATGGTCTCGCAGGTTTGCGCGTCATCCACGGCCAGGGAATCGAACAGCTTGCGGGCTTCGGTCCAGCGCTCTTCTTCAACGCTGAAACCGCCACCCTGCTTGAAGCTGTCCATCAGGCCGGCGATTGCCGCGCCGTTGCGACCGTGCAGGTCGAACAGCAGACGCTCGAAGTTCGACGAGACCATGATGTCCATGGACGGCGACAGGGTCGCGTGCAGGGTTTCCTTGACGTACTGATTGCCGCTCATGAAGCGGTGCAGGATGTCGTTGCGGTTGGTGGCGACGATCAACTGATTGATCGGCAAACCCATGTTGCGCGCCAGGTAACCGGCGAAGATATCGCCGAAGTTGCCGGTCGGCACCGAGAATGCCACCGAACGTGCCGGGCCACCCAACTGCAGGGCTGCGTGGAAGTAGTAGACGATCTGGGCCATGATCCGCGCCCAGTTGATCGAGTTCACCGCCACCAGGCGCGTGCCCTTGAGGAAGCCCTGATCAGCGAAGCTGTTCTTGACCATTTCCTGGCAGTCGTCGAAGTTGCCTTCGATGGCGATGTTGTGGATGTTCTCGCCAAAGATGGTGGTCATCTGCCGACGCTGCACTTCCGACACACGTTTGTGCGGGTGCAGGATAAAGATGTCGACGTTCTCGCAATGCTTGCAGCCTTCGATGGCCGCCGAACCGGTATCACCGGAAGTGGCACCAATGATCACCACACGTTCGCCACGCTTGGCCAGCACGTAATCGAGCAGACGACCCAGCAGTTGCAGGGCGAAGTCCTTGAACGCCAGGGTCGGGCCGTGGAACAGCTCCAGGACCCACTCATTGCCATTCAACTGACGCAATGGCGCGATGGCGCTGTGGGAAAACACGCCGTAAGTCTCTTCCAGGATCTTCTTGAAATCCGCATCCGGAATGCTGCCCGCGACGAACGGGCGCATGATCCGGAACGCCAGCTCGTGATACGGCAGGCCGGCCCAGGAGGCGACTTCTTCCTGGGTGAAGCGTGGCAGGCACTCCGGCACGTAGAGACCACCATCGCTGGCCAAACCGGCCAGCAGCACATCTTCGAAATTCAGGGCCGGTGCCTGGCCACGCGTACTGATATAGCGCATAAGAGCAAACCTTCGGTTTGAGCTGCAAGCTGCAAGCTGCAAGCGACAAGTGAAAAGCGGCTCTGCTCCCACTTGCAGCTTGAAGCTTGAGGCTTGCAGCTGCTGTTAATTCAGATGTTCGACACGGATGCGAACCACCGGGCCCACGACACCCTGCAGGGCTTCCAGGGCGTTGATCGCATCATTGATGCGCTGCTCCACCACGCGATGGGTCAGCAGGATCATCGGCACCAGGCCGTCATGCTCTTCGACTTCTTTCTGCATGATCGATTCGATGTTGATGCCGCGCTCCGACAGAATGCTCGCCACCTGGGCCAACACGCCAGGGTGATCCTTGGCCTGGATCCGCAGGTAGTAGGCGCTTTCGCAGGCCTCGATCGGCAGGATCGGGTGGGCCGACAGCGAGTCCGGCTGGAAAGCCAGGTGTGGCACGCGGTTTTCCGGGTCGCTGGTCATGGCGCGAACCACGTCCACCAGGTCGGCGATCACTGACGAAGCGGTCGGCTCCATGCCCGCGCCAGCGCCGTAGAACAGGGTCGAACCGGCGGCGTCACCATTGACCATCACCGCGTTCATCACGCCGTTGACATTGGCAATCAGGCGATCGGCCGGGATCAGTGTCGGGTGCACACGCAACTCGATGCCGGCAGCCGTGCTGCGCGCCACACCCAGGTGCTTGATGCGGTAGCCCAGGGCTTCGGCGTAGTTCACGTCGGCCGTGGTCAGCTTGGTGATGCCTTCGGTGTAGGCCTTGTCGAATTGCAGCGGGATACCAAAGGCGATGGACGCCAGGATGGTCAGCTTGTGCGCGGCATCGATGCCTTCGACGTCAAAGGTCGGGTCGGCTTCGGCGTAACCCAGGGCCTGGGCTTCGGCCAGCACGTCTTCGAAGGTACGGCCCTTCTCGCGCATTTCGGTGAGGATGAAGTTACCGGTGCCGTTGATGATCCCGGCCACCCAGTTGATGCGGTTGGCCGATAGGCCTTCACGAATCGCCTTGATCACCGGGATACCGCCGGCCACTGCTGCTTCAAAAGCGACGATCACGCCCTTTTCACGGGCCTTGGCGAAGATTTCATTGCCGTGGACCGCAATCAGCGCCTTGTTCGCGGTGACGACGTGCTTGCCGTTTTCGATGGCCTTGAGCACCAGCTCACGGGCCACGGTGTAGCCACCCATCAGCTCGATGACAATATCGATTTCAGGGTTGGTGGCCACGGCGAAGACATCGTTGGTAATCGCAATACCGGTCGTCTGGAACTGAGGCTTTGGCGTACGCATGGCAATTTGTGCCACTTCGATTCCACGCCCGGCACGGCGGGCAATCTCCTCGGCGTTACGCTGAAGTACGTTGAGGGTGCCGCCACCGACGGTACCCAGCCCACAGATGCCTACTTTGACCGGATTCACTTTGAACTCCCCATAAAACGGCCGACTCAAGGTCGGCCGTGGAAATCAGCCGCAGACCGCGCGGCTCTCTATTAATGACGCAGCGACCAAAAGCGCCACGCCATGATCGTCAAAGGCTCGACGACGCAGGATTATTTCGCACCCAGCGCCAGTTTGGCGACTTGTGGTGCAGGCTGGTAGCCCGGAATCACCTGGCCATCAGCCAAAACGATGGCCGGCGTACCGTTCACACCAATCGACTGGCCCAGGGCGAATTGCTTGGAAACCGGGTTGGCACACTTGGCAGCCTTGACTTCCTTGCCGTCGGTCATATTGTCCATGGCGGCTTTTTTATCCGCCGAACACCAGACCGCCTGCAACTGCTCGTCACCCGGCGAGCCAAGGCCCTGGCGCGGGAACGCAACATAACGCACTTCGATACCCAGCTTGTTCAGCTCGGGCACTTCGGCGTGCAACTTGTGGCAGTACGGGCATGTGGTGTCGGTAAAGACGGTGATGTGGGTCTTGGTTTCGCCGATGGCCGGGTAAACCACGGTTTCCGCAACAGGGATACCGTTGATCAACTTGGAAACGCCCAGGCGTTCGGTTTTTTCGGTCAGGTTGACCGGCTTGCCGTCCTTGAGCTGAAACAGGTAGCCCTGCATCACGAACTGGCCGTCGGCGCTGGCATACAGTACGCGGCTGCCCTTGAGCTTGACTTCATACAGGCCAGGCAGCGGGCTTTGGCTAATGCTTTCGACCGGCGTTTCAAGCTGCAGGCTTTCAAGGCTCTTGCGGATATTTTTTTCAGCGCCGTCATCGGCAACGGCAAAGGTACTGACCAACGCAATGGCTGCGGCGGCGATAATCTGGGTCACGCGCATGGGAACTCCTGGAGGCGGACAAATGGGACGGGTAGAACGCCCGTACTGGAACACCGGGTCATAACCGCCCACTTTGCAAACCGGCAAAGCCTATCACATAAGCCCGCAGGGGCCGACTACAGCTGACGCAAGAGCGTTGGCAGCGGTCGGTTATCGATCAGCCGCGCGGATGATGCCGGGCGTGCAGATCCTGCAGACGGGCGCGAGCCACATGGGTGTAGATCTGGGTGGTCGAGAGATCGCTGTGCCCCAGCAGCATCTGGACCACGCGCAGGTCGGCACCATGATTGAGCAGGTGCGTGGCAAAGGCATGGCGCAACGTGTGGGGCGACAGCGATTTACCGATGCCGGCGACCTTGGCCTGGTGCTTGATGCGATGCCAGAAGGTCTGGCGGGTCATCTGCTCACCACGCTGACTGGGGAACAACACATCGCTGGGGCGCCCGCCGAGCAACTCGCCACGGGCATCGCGCATATAGCGCTCGACCCAGACAATCGACTCCTCGCCCATGGGCACCAGGCGCTCCTTGCTGCCCTTGCCCATCACCCTCAACACGCCCTGGCGCAGATTGACCTGCTCCAGGGTCAGGCTGATCAGCTCAGTCACTCGCAAGCCGCAGGCATACAGCACCTCGAGCATGGCACGGTCGCGCTGGCCGATGGCGTCGCCGAGGTCCGGCGCGGCCAGCAGGGCTTCGACATCCGCCTCCGACAGCGACTTGGGCAGCGGCCGACCGAGCTGCGGCATGTCGATTTGCAGGGTCGGGTCGACGGCGATCAGTTTTTCCCGCAGCAAGTAACGGTAGAAGCCCCGCACCCCGGATAGAAAACGCGCCGTGGAACGCGGCTTGTACGCCTGCTCGACGCGCCAGGCCAGGTGATCGAGGATCAGCTCGCGCCCGGGATTGGGCAGCTCCAGGCCTTGTTCCTGCAACCAGCCGTTGAACAGCGCCAAGTCACTGCGATAGGCGTCGCGGGTATTGTCCGACAGGCCTTTTTCCAGCCACAGCGCATCGAGAAAACGGTCGATCAGGGGATGGTCGATGGCGGCCATAAATACTCGAAAGGCGCAGGCCAAAGGCCGCGCTTAAATAAATAGTGAACTGTGCTGAGGGTCGCTAGTCTTTCATAGCCGGCTATTTCAAGGAACAGGGAGCGTCAATGAACGAACAACAGATACTGCTGGCCATTGGCGGCATCGGTATCACAGCCCTGGGCTGCCAATGGCTGGCCTGGCGCCTGAAGCTGCCGGCCATTCTGTTTCTGTTGCTGAGCGGGATCCTCGCCGGCCCGCTGCTCGGCTGGCTCGACCCGCAAGAGCTGTTCGGCCCGCTGCTGATGCCCATGGTGTCGCTGGCGGTGGCGCTGATCCTGTTTGAAGGTAGCCTGACCTTGCGCCTTGCCGAATGGCACGAAATCGGCAACGTCGTGCGGCGCCTGGTAACCATCGGCGCCCTTTCGACCTGGGCCGTGATTAGCGTGGCGACTCATTGGTTGCTGGGCTTCGACTGGATGCTGGCCCTGCTGTTCGGCACCCTGACCCTGGTCACCGGGCCGACCGTGATCGTGCCGATGTTACGCGTGGTGCGTCCCCGGGCCTCGATCGCCAACATCCTGCGCTGGGAAGGAATTGTCATCGACCCCATCGGCGCCCTGCTGGCCGTGGTGGTCTACAGCTTCATCATTGCCAGCGCATCCGGCGACGGCCTGAGCCACAGCCTGCTGACCTTCGGCGGGGTGATCCTGTGCGGCAGCCTGTTCGGCATCGGCGGCGGCTGGGCCCTGGGCAGTGTCATGCGCCATCAGTGGCTGCCGGAATACCTGCACAACCTCGCGACCCTGGCCACGGTACTGGGGATTTTCATTGCCGCCAACCAGGTGATGCACGAGTCGGGCCTGCTGGCGGTGACGGTGATGGGCATGTGGCTGGCCAATATGAAGGGCGTCGATGTGCGGCAGATCCTGCACTTCAAGGAAAACCTCAGCGTGCTGCTGATTTCCGGCCTGTTCATTCTGCTGGCGGCGCGCCTGGACCTGCAGGCGCTGATCGCCCTCGGACCGCTGGTGCTGATTCTGCTGCTGGTGATCCAGTTCATCGCCCGGCCGCTGAATGTGCTGCTGTCCACCGCCGGCTCAAGCCTGAACTGGCGAGAGCGCGCCCTGCTCTCCTGGATCGCCCCCAGGGGCATCGTCGCGGCGGCCGTGTCGGCGATCTTCGCCATCCGCCTCGACCAGGCCGGCCACGAAGGCGCGTTACTGCTGGTGCCGCTGACCTTCGCTGTGATCATTGGCACCGTGGTCCTGCAAAGCGCCACCGCACGCCCACTGGCGCGCCTGCTGAAAGTCGCGGAGCCTGCGCCCAGTGGTTTTCTGATCGTCGGCGCCAACACGCCCGCGCGGACCATCGGCAAAGCCCTGCAGCAACTGGGCAGCCGGGTATTACTCACCGACTCCAACTGGGAAAACATCCGCGCCGCCCGAATGGACGGCCTGCCGACCTATTTCGGCAACCCGGCATCACAACATGCCGACGCCCACCTGGACCTGGTCGGCCTCGGCCACCTGCTGGCGCTGTCTCCCGCCGGCGAGCTGAATGCCGTGGCCGCCACGCGCTTTCGCCACGACTTCGGCCACCACCGCCTGTTCACCCTGACCAGCGGCCTGGAGCACCATCGCAGCGACAAACACCGCGCCAGCCTTGAACACCGCGGGCACCTGCTGGGCAATGAAACCCTGACCTACAACCGTCTGGCCAGCCTGCTGAACCAGGGCGCCGAGCTGTACAGCACCCACCTGACCGCGGGCTTCACCTGGGATGACTACCAGGCCCTGCACGGCGAACGCGCAACCCTGCTCTTCGCTCGCGACAGCAGCGGCTGGGTGCACGTGGTGACGCCCGCCAGCGCACTGCAACCCACCGCCGGCTGGACCTTGCTGGCACTGATCGAGAAGGGCAGCGCCTGAGCCGTGGCTCAGGCAGCAAAACCCGGTAGCACTGGGACCGGGCGTTTGTCTTCATCAATCGCGACAAAGCTGAACAGGCCGTGAATGGCCTTTTCACGCCCATCGCAGCTCATGCTTTCGACAAACACCTCGACCTCGACCTTGAGGCTGGTATTCCCCACCTTCACCACCCGCCCCACCAGCTCGACAATCGATCCGGCGGCAATCGGATGGTTGAAGTCGATGCGATCGGTGGAGACGGTCACCAACGGCAGGCGGCAGAAACGGGTGGCGGCGATAAACGACACCTCGTCCATCCAGGCCAGGGCAGTGCCGCCGAACAGGGTGTTGTGGTGGTTGGTGGTGGACGGGAAGACCGCCTTGGTCACACGGGTGACCGACAGCTCGGTCCGGCGCTGGATTTCTTGCTCACGAAGGGTCATGGGTCTACTGCCTGAATGGATCGATCCGCGCAGGGGCACGCTGCGGGCATGGAGGGCCGATGAGCGCTGCACGGCAGCGACCAGGGGCTCGTTGGGAACAACGGGGTGGCCGTTCGCCTGTGGATAAAAACAGGCCGAGAGCGCCGGGAGGATGTGACGCACCCTGTCGTCCATACAGGCTGCATGGCTCGGGCGATCACACTTTATTGGGGCGGCGAGTATATCGCCGCCGGCCTGGGGCCGATAGAACCCGCCATGAACCAGAGGCGACGATCGGCCACAAAAAAATGCGATCATCCGCGCACCGAAAATGGAGACCCCGCGCCATGGATGCCCTGCCCACGCCCTCGCTCGTCGAACACCTGCTGCAACGCCTGAGCGCCGACAGTCCGGATCATCCAGCCTTTGTTGGCGCACCGATCGACATCAGCCCCCTGACACCTGAGCAATTGGGCAGCCTCTGGCCAGCCATCCGCCACGCCCTGCGTGACTATGCAAACCCGGCTGCGCAGCAAATGGCGACCTCGATTCTGCAACAGGTCACCCAACTGGAACTGAGCCCAGCTCTCGATCAAAGCACCCTGCTGGAGGCCCTGCGCACGTGCCTGAACTGGCAGGATGCGGTGGAGCAACTTGCCCATTTCACCGGCCAGCCGAGCACCGCGCTGGCCAGCGAGTTGCGCAGAATCCTCGATGAACCTTCTGTGCGCTGGGCGACGAATTACCACCAGGCGTACGTCCTGGCGCACTGGGTCGACGAAGAGGCCCAGGCCGCGCTGCGACGTTGCGTGGAAGAACACTACGCCGCTGCACCCTACGCCCGGCAGGAGTTCGAACTGCTTGGACAACTGGAACCACAGTCACGACAGGCCCTTGCCGGCAGCGAATACTGGACCGGCCATCACCACCTCTGCACCGACCCCGCCAGGGTACTGATGGGGGACGCTGCTTACGTCGAGTTCTCGCAGCAGATCCTCAACCTTGCAGCCCGTCGCCTGGAAGATATCCACAGCGGCCACACGCCCTATGTGGCCGATGGCGCCTTCACCACCGATGACACGCCCGTGATCGCCCGCGCCGCCCGGGTCGCGCTGCTACGGGATGCACCGTGGCTGCCGCCGCTGATGAACACCTTGCTGACCATGGCCTGCGTCGCCCCGACCCAGACCAAGACCGCGCCGTCGCAATCCCTGGCCATCGCCCTGGGCCACTGTATCGAGCAGGTGCCCACTCCAGAAAGCGTGCAGGCACTGCGCAGCGCCTTGAGCCTGGTGCGGCATGCCAGCGTCCAGAAAAAACTCACGCGCAACCTCAAGCCCGCCGAACGCGGGCTGGCGCAACGCCCCGAAATCGCCCTGCGCCTGGCGCCGACCAGCACTCCCGGAAAGGCCCAGCACGCGCTGTTGGCCAGTTGCCTGGAGTCCGGACTGTGGCAGCCCTTTGAATTGCCTTTTGCCGACTGGCGAACACAACTAGCGGACTCCGCCGTCGGCGCGCCCTTTGCCCGCTCACTGGTATGGATCGCCCATCAGGACCGGGGGCCAGGTCAAAGCTTCGTGCTGGACGCCGACGCCCATGCGGTTGATGCCTGGGGCCAGCCAGTGACGCTGGACGCCGGGTGCCGGATTTCGCTGTGGCACCCATTGTCAGCCGGCGAAGCAGAGCGCCACGCCTGGCAAAGCCTGATCCTCGGACGCCGGCTCAAGCAGCCGCTGCGCCAGGTATTCCGTGAGTACTACCTGCCGCCATCAACGGAGCGGGAGCGCCACACCAGCCAGATTTTCGCCGGGCACAGCCTGTCCATCCGCCCGCTGATCGGCCTGGCGCGTCGCGAAGGCTGGAAGATCGACCGCGACAGCGGCCTGAGCCGCAACCTGGGCGATATCCGGGTGACCTTTGAGGTAGGCGCGGAACTCTATCCGGGCTTGCAGGGGCACTGTCTGTCCGGCGCCGCACGTTTCGACCGACGCAGCGAAAAACACTGGCAGCCCATGCTGCTGAAAGAGGTGCCGCCGCAGGTCTTTTCAGAAGCCTGCCGGGCCATCGATCTGCTGGTCAGCGTCAGCAGTTTCGCCATCGAGGAGCTGGCGCAGACCGCCGCCGGCGAGCCCATCAGCCCAATGCCTCCAGGCAAGCGTGAGCAACGCCTGGACCTTCTGGCCGGGCACAACCTGAACCAGATGACGCTGATGCGCCGGCACGTGCTGAGCACGGCCTTCGCCACGCTGATCGAGGAGGGCACGTTGACGATGGATGAACGCCATGTGCGGGTCGACGATTACGCGGTGCACCTGGTCACCGGGCGCGTAACCCGCGACGGAGCGCCGGCGGATGTGGCGCTGACAGCACAAAGTGGCAAGCTGGCTGCCCTGCCCTGGCTGCCGTATGACGAGGTCCTGCTGGAGAGGATCGCCAATACCGTCTGCGCCCTGCTTAATACGTCAAGGCGTTAAATCCCAGGCAATAAAAAAGCAGCCCGTAGGCTGCTTTTTCTGCATCGGAAGCTGGACTTAAGCCAGTTTTTCCTTGATGCGAGCTGCTTTACCCGACAGGTCACGCAGGTAGTACAGCTTGGCTTTACGCACGTCACCGCGACGCTTAACA
>Ga0302175_10000053_pt1 | contig 51151 bp, 48 predicted proteins | sample I_Fen_N3_3_FD_198791 | JGI IMG/M metagenome (GOLD analysis project Ga0302175, IMG submission 198791) | Peat permafrost microbial communities from Stordalen Mire near Abisko, Sweden - I_Fen_N3_3 | ecosystem: Environmental > Terrestrial > Soil > Wetlands > Permafrost | place: Sweden: Abisko... | reverse complement strand
GATGACCTGAAGCAGCTCGCTGTCGAAAACTGCGTAACTCTTTGTTTACCAAGGAGTTTTCCGTTTCGACTGCGCCGGAAGTGGGGCGAATTATAGACTTCCAGAATCTGCCGTCAACCCCTATTTTCAGCTTTATTCAGATTTGAGGGTAATCCGTGCAAAGGCCTTCTTACCAGCCTGGCAAATATGGGTCGCACCCAGCTTATATATAAAGGTGCGATCAGCCACCTCACCATCTATACGTACACCACCCGAACCGAGAAGATCCCGAGCTACAGCAGAGTTCTTCACCAGGCCTGCCTTATTAAGGACAGCAGCGACCGGCATATCCTCAGCTGCAACCAACTCGACTTCCGGCAGATCGTCCGGCAGCTCACCATCTTTCATGCGATTGCCCGCGCCGCGATGAGCGCTCGCCGCAGCCTCTTCGCCATGGAAGCGCGCAACAATCTCTTCCGCCAGCTTGATCTTGATGTCGCGCGGATTAGCACCCACCTCTACGTCCGCCTTAAAGGAAAGAATCTCTTCCATGGTGCGGAAGCTGAGCAGCTCAAAGTAACGCCACATCAGCGCATCAGGAATGGAGACCAGCTTGCTGTACATGACGCCCGGTGCTTCCTGGATACCTACATAGTTACCCAACGACTTGGACATCTTCTTGACGCCATCCAGCCCCTCGAGCAACGGCATAGTGAGGATGCACTGAGCCTCCTGACCATATCCACGCTGCAACTCACGCCCCATCAGCAGGTTGAACTTCTGATCGGTCCCGCCCAGCTCCACGTCGGCACGCAATGCCACCGAGTCATACCCCTGAACCAGCGGGTAGAGAAACTCGTGAATAGCAATGGGCTGATTGGTCGAGTAGCGCTTGTCGAAGTCATCACGCTCAAGCATGCGGGCAACGGTGTACTGGGAAGTCAGACGAATGAAATCCGCCGGCCCCATCTTGTCCATCCACGTGGAGTTGAAAGCCACTTCGGTTTTTGCCGGGTCAAGAATCTTGAACACCTGACTCTTATAAGTCTCGGCGTTGTCGAGAACCTGCTCACGAGTCAAAGGAGGACGCGTTGCGCTCTTGCCGCTCGGATCGCCGATCATGCCGGTGAAGTCGCCGATCAGGAAGATCACCTGGTGCCCCAGATCCTGGAACTGACGCAGCTTATTAATAAGCACGGTATGACCCAGGTGCAAATCCGGCGCAGTCGGATCGAAGCCAGCCTTAATACGCAGCGGCTGGCCGCGCTTGAGCTTCTCGATCAGCTCGGACTCGACCAATACCTCTTCCGCACCACGTTTGATCAGCGCTAGCTGCTCTTCAACCGACTTCATAACAGACCCGTAAGGCTCAGATTCAAAGGGAACCAACCATACAAGATCACGGACTAATTACAAGTTTTGCCCCGCGCGCAGAGGCCATTGCACGCGCAGAGTGTCCGCAAGCTTGCGTCACAGATGATTTGGTTATATTTTATACAGTTATTTCATCTTCATCATGTCATTCATCTTTTCCAATTCATCTTTTCAAAGTCAAAGTCAAATTACCTATGACCACAGAACCGTCTAAAGCGCCGCCGCTTTATCCGAAGACCCACCTGCTCGCAGCAAGTGGTATCGCCGCCCTCCTAAGCCTGGCACTCCTGGTATTCCCTTCCAGTGATGTAGAAGCCAAACGAACAACCCTGAGTCTTGACCTGGAAAGTCCAGCAGAACAACTGACACAAGATCAAGACGCCGCCGACGCCGCCCAAGCCACAAATGAAGCCGTCGCATCGCCTTTTGCACAGATTGAAAACACCACTGACGACGCTGTGCAAACCGCTGAGACCAAACCTGCTCCAGCTGCAGCGGAAGAGCCGAAAGCGCCTGGTCATAGAGAAGTCATTGTTAGCAAAGGCGATACGCTTTCCATGCTATTCGAAAAGGTCGGCCTGCCCTCCTCATCGGTGCATGAACTGCTGGCCAGCGACAAGCAGGCCAAGCAATTCACCCAACTCAAACACGGTCAGAAGCTTGAGTTCGAACTGGGCCCTGACGGTCAGTTGAACAACCTGCACAGCAAGGTCAGCGACCTCGAAACCATCACCCTGACCAAAGGTCCCAAGGGTTATGCCTTCAATCGCGTCACCACCAAACCGGTTGTCCGCTCAGCTTATGTCCATGGCGTGATCAACAGCTCACTGTCCCAGTCGGCAGCCCGCGCAGGCCTGTCTCATAGCATGACCATGGACATGGCCAACGTGTTTGGCTACGACATCGACTTTGCCCAGGACATTCGTCAGGGCGACGAGTTCGACGTGATCTATGAACAGAAAGTGGTCAACGGCAAGACCGTCGGTACCGGCAACATTCTTTCCGCTCGCTTTACCAACCGCGGCAAGACCTATACTGCAGTGCGCTACACCAACAAACAGGGCACCAGCAGCTATTACACCGCTGATGGCAATAGCATGCGCAAAGCGTTCATCCGCACTCCTGTGGACTTCGCACGCATCAGCTCGCGCTTTTCCATGGGCCGCAAGCATCCGATCCTGAACAAGATCCGCGCTCACAAAGGCGTCGATTACGCCGCACCACGCGGTACGCCAATCAAGGCGGCAGGCGATGGCAAGGTATTGCTGGCAGGGCGCCGCGGCGGCTACGGCAACACGGTGATCATCCAGCATGGCAATACCTACCGGACGCTGTACGGTCACATGCAAGGTTTCGCAAAGGGCGTGCAAACCGGCGGTAACGTCAAGCAGGGTCAGATCATCGGCTATATCGGTACTACTGGTCTCTCCACCGGTCCGCACCTGCACTATGAGTTCCAGGTCAATGGCGTCCACGTCGATCCTCTGGGCCAGAAGCTGCCAATGGCCGACCCGATTGCAAAAGCAGAACGTGCACGCTTCCTGCAGCAGAGCCAGCCGCTGATGGCGCGCATGGATCAGGAACGAGCCACCATGCTGGCTTCGAGCAAACGCTAAGCCATGGCGCTCTATCTAGGTGTGATGTCCGGGACCAGCCTCGATGGCCTGGACATCGCATTGATCGAAGAGAGCCCAGCGATCAAACTGGTCGCCACGCACTACACCCCCATGCCTGAATCCCTACGCGCCGAGCTCCTGGCTTTGTGCGCCAGCGGCCCCGATGAGATTGCCCGCTCAGCCATCGCCCAACAACACTGGGTTCGGCTTGCGGCACAGGGCATCCACAGTCTTCTCGAACAACAGCAGTTGAAACCCGACCGCATTCGCGCGATTGGCAGCCATGGGCAAACCATTCGCCACGAACCCGCTCGGGGGTTTACGGTGCAGATCGGCAACCCGGCGCTGCTGACAGAGCTGACCGGGATCACTGTAGTCAGCGACTTTCGTAGCCGTGACGTGGCCGCGGGCGGGCAAGGCGCCCCGCTGGTCCCAGCCTTTCACGAAGCACTGTTCGAACAGCGTGCCGGCCAGCGTGCGGTGCTGAACGTGGGCGGATTTAGTAACCTGAGCCTGATCGAGCACGACAAGCCAGTGGCCGGATTCGACTGCGGCCCAGGCAACGTCCTCCTGGATGCCTGGATCCACTCCCAACGCGGGGATAACTTCGATCGGGACGGCGCATGGGCCGCGAGCGGAAAAGTCGAGCCCGGCTTGCTGAAGACGCTATTGAGCGATCCATTCTTTGCCACCCAGGGCCCAAAGAGCACCGGCCGCGAAGTGTTCAACCTGCAATGGCTGCAACAGCATCTCGCCGCACTACCAGTCTTTGCGCCTGAAGACGTACAAGCAACCCTGCTCGAACTCACCGCACTGACCATCGCCGAGTCATTACAAGCCGCACAGTCGGCAACCCAGGAGCTGCTGGTCTGCGGCGGCGGCGCTCACAACTCTGCCCTGATGAACCGCCTGGGCCAGTTGCTCCCTCACAGCAAGGTCTCCAGTACCGCCACCCATGGCGTGGACCCGGATTGGGTCGAGGCCATGGCTTTCGCTTGGCTGGCGCACTGCTGCCTTGAAGGTATTGCCGCTAACCGCCCGAGCGTCACCGGCGCCCACGGCCTGCGTGTACTGGGCGCGATCTACCCGGCCTGACCACCAGACAGCAAAACGCCGCAAAGCCTTGAGGCCATGCGGCGTTGAGTGAAGCCTTGAATCAGGTCAGATCGAGAATGATGAACCGCAACCACAAGTGGTGCTGGCATTCGGGTTCTTGATCACGAAACGCGAGCCTTCCAGACCTTCCTGATAATCCACCTCGGCACCTGCCAGGTATTGGAAACTCATCGGATCAACCACCAGACTCACACCTTCGCGCTCAACGATGGTGTCGTCATCGGCCACTTCCTCATCGAAAGTGAAACCGTATTGAAACCCTGAACAACCGCCGCCCGTAACGAATACGCGCAGCTTCAAGCGATCATTACCCTCTTCATCGACCAGGCTCTTCACCTTGTGCGCAGCACCGTGGGTGAATTGCAAAGCCGTGGGGGTGAAGGATTCGACGCTCATGCTGACTATCTCCCGGCGTTACGCCGCCATAATGCGTGATGACGGGCATTATCCGCTTCTCCTAGAAAAGCGGTCAACTATTAGCGGAGCAGCGGCAAGCCTGAAGCTACACGCTCGCCGCTTGGACGCCCCGCGCAGTTACGGCAACATGCCAGCGTGGGACAGGCCCAAACGCTCATCCAGGCCGAACATGATGTTGAGGTTCTGCACCGCCTGGCCGGACGCGCCCTTGACCAGGTTGTCGATTACCGACAACACCACCACCAGATCACCGCCCTGCGGCCGATGCACAGCAATCCGGCAGACGTTGGCACCGCGCACACTGCGCGTTTCCGGGTGGCTGCCCGCTGGCATCACATCCACGAAAGGCTCGTTGGCATAGCGCTTTTCAAACAGCGCCTGCAAATCAACCGACCTGTCGACCACGCTCGCATAAAGCGTGGAGTGAATGCCGCGAATCATCGGCGTCAGGTGCGGAACAAACGTCAGCCCCACATCCTTGCCCGCCGCGCGACGCAGGCCCTGGCGAATTTCCGGCAGGTGGCGATGGCCTTTGACGGCATAGGCTTTCATGCTCTCCGAGGTTTCCGAGTACAGGGAACCAACGCTGGCGCCGCGACCGGCACCGCTGACTCCGGATTTGCAGTCGGCGATCAGGCGGGAGCTATCGGCGAGGCCGGCTTCCAGCAACGGCAGGAAACCCAGCTGAGTCGCCGTCGGATAGCAACCTGGCACAGCAATCAGGCGGGCTCCCCTGATCTGCTCGCGATTGACTTCCGGCAAGCCGTAGACCGCTTCACCCAGCAACTCGGGGGCGCCATGGGGCTGACCGTACCACTTGGCCCACTCCTCGGCATCCTGCAGACGGAAATCGGCCGACAGATCGATGACCTTGGTCCCGGCCGCCAGCAACTCACCGGCCAGTGCGTGGGCTACGCCATGGGGCGTCGCAAAAAACACGACGTCGCAGGCGCCCAGGGTGTTGATATCCGGCACACTGAATTCCAGGCCGTCATAGTGGCCTCGCAGGTTGGGGTACAAATCGGCTACAGCCAGCCCGGCCTCGGATCGCGAAGTAATGACTTCCACTTGCGCCTGCGGGTGCTGTGCCAATAGACGCAGCAATTCGACACCGGTGTAACCCGTGCCGCCGACGATACCGACCTTGACCATATACCTGCCCTCTACGAACCCACTGGAAAGCCGTCGATGATAGGGCGCGCTCTGCCCTGCGACAACCGTCAAGGTGACGTGCGGACGCTCTACCCTCTACTATCTCGGCTACCGTGAACCTGGGAATAACTAAAAATGCTTTATCTATGGCTCAAAGCTTTTCATATCGTCAGTGTGGTCTGCTGGTTTGCCGGCCTGTTTTATCTGCCGCGACTGTTTGTCTACCACGCCCAAAGTGAAGACACCGTAAGCAAGGAGCGCTTCAGCCTCATGGAACGCAAGCTGTATCGCGGGATCATGGGCCCGGCGATGATCGCAACCCTGGTGTTCGGTATCTGGTTGCTGAGCCTCAATCCCAGCGCCTACTTCGGCCAGGGCGGCTGGATGCACGCCAAGTTGACCCTGGTGGTGATCCTGATCGGCTACCACCACATGTGCGGCGCGCAAGTAAAACGCTTTGCCCGTGGCGAAAACACCCGCAGCCATGTCTTTTATCGCTGGTTCAATGAAGTGCCCGTTCTGATATTGCTTGCCGTTGTAATTTTGGTTGTTGTACGACCGTTCTAACCTCTACAGACGTCATTAGCCGGGGTACTTCCAATGTCGCTGCCTGCTCTGCTCGAACAACGCCTGCGCCTGCCCGTAGTCGTAGCCCCCATGTTCCTGATTTCCAACCCCCAATTGGTCCTGGCCTGTTGCCGTAACGGCGTGGTCGGCAGCTTTCCGGCGCTGAACCAGCGTGAAAGCAGCGGGTTCAAGGCCTGGCTTGAGGAAATCGAAGCGGGGCTGGCGACACTGGAAAATCCCGCGCCCTATGCCGTCAACCTGATCGTGCATAACAGCAACCCGAGATTGCAGGCCGACCTGGAGATTTGCATCGAGCACAAGGTGCCGATCGTCATTACCAGCCTGGGTGCCGTGAAGGAGTTGGTAGACGCGGTGCACGGCTATGGCGGCCTGGTGTTCCATGACGTGACCACGCGCCGCCATGCAGAAAAGGCAGCCGAAGCCGGCGTCGACGGACTGATTGCGGTGGCCGCCGGCGCGGGTGGGCACGCCGGCACCTGGAGTCCCTTCTCGTTGATCGCAGAGATCCGCCAATTCTTCGACAAGACCTTGTTGCTCGCCGGCTGCCTGAACCACGGCCATGAGGTCCTCGCTGCGCAGTTACTGGGGGCGGACTTGGCTTACTTCGGCACCCGTTTTATCGGCACCACCGAAAGCCAGGCCCCGGATGCCTATAAAGAGATGCTGCTGAACTCCCGAGCCGCCGATATCGTGCACACCGCGGCGGTGTCCGGGGTTCCCGCCAGCTTTATGCGCCAGAGCCTGGAGAATGCAGGCTTCGACCTCGCCGCCCTGCAAGGCAAGGGAGAGGTCAATTTCGGTTCCAAACTCAAACCCGTCAGCGACGAAGCCAAAGCCTGGAAAACCGTGTGGTCTGCGGGCCAAGGGGTAGGTGAGATCCACGATCTACCCAGCGTCGATCAACTGATTACCCGTCTGGGTGCCGAGTACCGCCAAGCCCTGGAGCAGGCGAGCCAACTGCCGAAACGTTGGCCGCGCTGAAATGTCTGAGGTTTTTTAGCCAGCCGAGGGTAGCTGGCTTTAAACTGCTGACCTTTATGTAAGCCTTCATTTCAGATGACAAGGATGCCCCCATGAGCGAAACCCGCTTCAAGATTGTTTTCGATGGCGCCCTGTTGCCCGGTGTCGAAAGAGCCAGTGCTCAACAAAAGCTCGCCGAGCTGTTCAAGAGCGACATTGCCGCAATCGAACCCCTATTCGGCGGCCAGCCGGTAGTACTCAAGCGCGAACTGTCCCAAGTCGATGCCGAACGCTACCTCGAAGCCCTGCACAACACCGGGATCGCCGCGCGTATCGAGGCTGAACCCACCCTGGACCTGAACCTCGCGCACGTCGAACACACAGCTCCCGTCTCGGCCCCGATCGCGCCCAGCAACCCTGAATCGCCCTACGCCCCACCCCGGGCCACTGTGGGTGCAGTACTGCCAGAGTTTTCCGAACTCAAGGTCTTCAGCATCCAGGGCCGCATCGGCCGCCTGCGCTACCTGGCCTGGACCCTCGTACTGACGGTGGTGATGATGGTGGTGGTTGGGATCGGTGCACTGATCGGTTTCGCCAGCCTGATGTCCGCACAGTCCTCAGGATTGGCCATAGGCTTCGCCGCACTGGTCGCGATTGTGCTGTTCGTGGCCTTCATCGTGGTCAGCATCCAGATCAGTGTCCAGCGTCTGCATGATCTGGGCTGGTCGGGCTGGCTGTGGCTGATCAACTTTGTGCCCATCGTGGGCAGCTTCTTCCCGCTGGTCCTGGTCGTCAGCCCTGGTAGCAACATCGCCAATCGCTACGGCCCTCCGCCACCGCCAAATACCACAGCGGTAAAGGCGTTGGCGTGGATGTGGGTGGCCTTGATCGCACTGATCATCGTTGCCGGCGTGGCGGGTGGCCTGAGCTCCCTCGGTGAGCAGTACAGCGAAAGCAGCTACAGCGAAAGCCAGAACGCCACGGGCGATGAAGACTCGGCCGAAGCCGCGTCACCCGCTGTAGACTATGAAGAAGAATAAACGTACCTGAGCCTGCGACCTCTCTGTCGCGGGCCGTTGGCCGTTGCGATGGAGAACTGCATGACCCGTTACGCTCTGATCACTGGCGCTTCCAGCGGCATAGGCCTGGCCTTGGCGGAAGCACTGGCCCGGCGCGGGCGCAACCTGATTCTGGTGGCCCGTCAGCGTGATCAGTTGGAAAGTATCGCCCTTGAGTTGACCCAACGCTTCGGCGTTGAGGTGCTGTTTCGCGCTTGCGACCTGGGCGAACCACTGCGTCTCTCCGGTTTCCTGCTGGAGCTCGAAGAAGGCGATCGGCAGATCGATCTGCTGGTCAATTGCGCAGGCATGGGCACCAGCGGCCCATTCCTGGCACAGGACTGGATGACCGAGCAGGACCTGATCGAAGTCAACATCCTGGCCCTGACCCGTCTGTGCCACGCCCTGGGCAACAGCATGGCACTGCTGGGCGGCGGGCAGATTCTGAACGTCGCCTCAGTCGCCGCGTTTTATCCCGGTCCGTGGATGAGCACCTACTACGCGAGCAAGGCTTACGTCCTGCACTTTTCCGAAGGATTGCGCGAAGAGTTGAAAAGCTGCGCAGTCAAGGTTTCGGTACTCTGCCCCGGCCCGACACGCACCGCCTTCTTTCGCACCGCCCAATTGAACGCGGAAAAGCTCCAGGCCAGCAAATGGCTGATGAGCCCCGAGGAGGTCGCCCTCTATGCCGTGCGCGCCCTGGAAAAGAATCGCGCGATCATCATCCCCGGCCGCCTGAACCGCTGGATGGCATTCAGCAGCCGCCTGGGCTCACGCTGGCTGACACGCAAGCTGGTCGGCTACGTCAACAGGGCTTACTGCCCACGCTAACCCTTACGCAAATGGCTGGGCGCGCGCAGGTCGCCTGAGTACACTCAGCCCGGACCCACCCAATGGAGAAACAGCTGTGGATACTCTGTTCACCAAGATCATCAACAGAGAAATACCCGCGAAGATCATCTACGAGGACGACCAGGTCCTGGCCTTCCACGACATCGCCCCGCAGGCGCCCGTGCACTTTCTGGTGATCCCGAAGAAGCCGGTGCGCACCCTCAACGACCTCACCGAGGACGACAAGGCACTGGCAGGACATATTCTGTTCACCGCTCAGCGCCTGGCCAAGGAGTTGGGCTGTGAAGATGGTTTCCGCGTGGTCATGAACTGCAATGAACTGGGCGGCCAAACCGTCTATCACATTCATATGCACGTACTTGGCCAGCGCCAGATGAACTGGCCTCCGGGCTGATCGCTCTATCTGGCACCTTTGCGGCGCACTCTCGGCTTATTTCCACCGAGGGTGCGCTGATCCAGCGCAGGTTTCGTCCCATCGATTGGGGTAAACTGGCCGCCGTGATTCTTCCCGGAGGTAAGCATGACTACCCAACGTCACTACTCGCCGATTGACCGTCTGCTGCTGCAAGCCGATACGGCCATGCGCACCCTGCTGCCCTTCAGTGGCCAGCCTTATCGCCCTTCGCCAGCCATCGTGCAGCCTGATGCGCAGATGACTGAAGAAGACACCCGCCACGTCGCGGGCCTGATGCGGATCAACCATACCGGCGAGGTATGCGCCCAGGCGCTGTATCAGGGCCAGGCACTGACCGCCAAGCTACCCCAGGTGCGCGAAGCCATGGAGCACGCCGCCGAAGAGGAAATCGACCACCTGGCCTGGTGCGAACAACGCATTCGCCAACTGGGCAGCCACCCCAGTGTGCTCAACCCGCTCTTCTACGGCCTTTCGTTCGGCATCGGCGCGGTCGCCGGCCTGATCAGCGACAAGGTCAGCCTGGGTTTCGTGGCCGCCACCGAAGACCAGGTGTGCAAGCACTTGAATGAACACCTGGAGCAATTGCCGGCCGAGGACGAAAAGTCCCGGGCGATTCTGCAACAAATGCGCACCGACGAAGAACACCATGCCCAAAGCGCGCTGGAGGCCGGCGGCTTCCGCTTCCCGGCACCGGTGAAGTTCGGCATGAGCATCTTGGCCAAGGTCATGACCAAGAGCACCTACCGCATCTGATGCGGTAAATCGCGGACACAAAAAAGGGCGCTATCTCAGCGCCCTTTTTTTTGCCTGAAAATCAGCTCGGCATGTTGCGCGCGTAGAAGATTTCCAGCATTTCGTGTTTCACACGCTCTGTCACCTGGGCACGCTGCTCATTGGACAGGTTGCTGGTGGCGTCGCCGAACAGGTAATTATCCAGTTCGAAGTTCTTCAGCAGCATCTTGGTGTGGAACATATTCTCCTGGTACACATTCACATCGGTCATCTGGTAACCGGCGCGGGTGTCTTCGGACAAGTAGTTCTGGATCGAATTGATCTCGTGGTCGATGAAGTGCTTCTTGCCTTCAACGTCACGGGTGAAGCCCCGCACGCGGTAATCCACGGTCACGATGTCCGACTCGAACTGGTGAATCAGGAAATTGAGGGCTTTAAGCGGTGAAATGACCCCACACGTCGACACATCGATATCCACACGGAAAGTCGCAATACCGTCCACCGGATGGATTTCCGGGTAGGTGTGCACCGTGATGTGGCTCTTGTCGAGGTGGGCCAGGATAATTTCAGGCAACGGGCCGGGGGACTCTTCGATCTGGCTCTCGGTAGGCGTTACCGGCTCTTCCGAAATCAGAATGGTCACGCTGGCACCTTGGGGATCGTAATCCTGACGGGCGATGTTCAGGATGTTGGCACCAATGATATCGACAACTTCCGTGAGGATCTGCGTCAGGCGTTCCGCGTCGTACATCTGGTTGATGTATTCGACATAGGCCTGCTGGTCCTGCGGGGTTTCCGCATAGCAGATGTCATAGATGTTGAAGCTCAAGGTCTTTGTCAGGTTATTGAACCCATGGAGCTTGAGTTTGCTTTTCACCGTTTGAAAACTCTCTGTGTATTGCGGCACGGCCGCGTGATCAAGCATGCCCGTCAGATGCGAACGACGCAGCTGCGTAGGACGGTTAACACCTCTTCGCGATGGCGATTTTGGTTGTCTGTTCGGGCGCGTGACCTGTTGATTAACCGATCACTGCCCTGAAAAAAGTGGCGCATTATGCAGACCTCAGCCAGTGATCGCCAGAGTCTGCGCCGCTTTTATGATAGTTGAATGTCGATTCAACCCAGCTCGACGATTTCGTAATCGTGAGTAATGGCTACGCCGGCAGCGCCAAGCATGATCGAAGCCGAGCAATACTTCTCGGCCGACAGCTCGATGGCGCGCTTGACCTGGGCTTCCTTGAGCCCGCGGCCCTTGACCACGAAGTGCATGTGGATCTTGGTAAATACCTTGGGGTCTTCGGTGGCGCGCTCGGCTTCGAGGAAGGCTTCGCAGCTTTCAACCGCCTGCCGGGACTTCTTGAGGATGCTGACCACATCGAAGTTGCTGCAACCGCCCACGCCCAGCAGGAGCATTTCCATAGGCCGAACGCCCAGGTTGCGACCACCGGCTTCCGGCGGGCCATCCATTACCACCACATGCCCGCTGCCCGATTCACCGAGGAACATGGCTTCGCCTGCCCATTGGATGCGTGCCTTCATGGCCAAGACTCCACTGCTAAAAAAGGGTCGCCAGCTTAGCACAGGGGCCTGAAACGGCGGCGTGCTGGCGATTCATCGGCACCCGTGGCCGCCACTCGGAAATATCTTAATTTGAGCGAGATCCGTCTGTTAAGCTGGCGCCAAATCAATGGCGCATAGCCAGCTTGAAATGGCCCGGCGACAGGCCGCATAAGAAAACCAAAACACCACTGCGTAGTCTTTTCGGGATACAACCATGGTTGCTATTGCCCCCACCCCCAAGATCAAGAACCTCGACAAGCTGCTGATGCACTGTCAGCGCCGTCGCTATCAGGCCAAGAGCAATATCATTTGCGCGGGCGATGCGTCGGACACGCTGTTCTTCATCATCAAGGGTTCGGTCACCATCCTCATCGAAGATGATGACGGGCGGGAAATGATCATCGCCTACCTCAACTCCGGGGATTTTTTTGGCGAACTGGGACTGTTCGAACAGGCCGGACACGAGCAGCAACGCAGCGCATGGGTCCGGGCCAAGGTCGAGTGCGAGGTGGCGGAAATCAGCTACGCCAAGTTCCGCGAGCTGTCCCAGGTCGACCCGGACATTCTGTACGTGCTCAGCGGACAGATCGCCCAGCGTTTGCGCAACACCACGCGCAAGGTCGGCGACCTGGCCTTCTTCGACGTCACGGGGCGGGTTGCCCGCTGCCTGCTGGAGTTGTGCAAGCAGCCGGACGCCATGACCCACCCCGACGGCATGCAGATCAAGGTCACCCGGCAAGAGATCGGGCGGATAGTCGGCTGTTCGCGGGAGATGGTCGGTCGCGTGCTCAAGGACCTAGAAGAACGCAACTTGGTGAGCGTCAAAGGCAAGACCATGGTGGTGTTCGGCACCCGCTAAGCGGCGAATACCTGCGCCAGCATCTGCCGATACAGCGTATCCAGGCGTTCAATGGCCTGAGGCGCGGCAAAGGCCTCATGCAGCGCGATATGGCTCTGGGCGCGGCAACGCTGCTCCAAGCCACAGGCCTGATTAAAGCAATTGACCGCAGCGACCATCGACTCGCGCTCGTTATCCAGCAGCAAGGCACCATGCACTAACCCCACCGGGCGCTGGCCGCCCCGGCTCTGACGCCAGCGTTGCGCCGTGCCCACCAGTTTGCGGCCATCCAGATTGACGTTGAACCGTCCATCGCAGAAGGCGCCGTCCACCTCTCCCAGCGAAGGCGTACCGCCCAGCTCGCTCAGCAGATCGCAGATCGGCTGGCACAGCCGACGGTAGGCGGTCTCGATCCGATTCTGATCCCCTTCGCTGCGCGGCGGCGCGTAGACCAGGGCGATATTGATCGTCGCGGCCGATTGCGGCACCGGTTCACCGCCGGTCTCACGCAACAACACCGGCCAACCAGTGGCCGCCACCGCCGTGCAAGCCTGCTCGAAACCCGGCAGCCGACTCAGGCGACGGGGCATGACCAGGGCTTTATCGCTCGGTTGCCAGAACAGCAAGCCGAACTCTTCATCGCCGGCACAGATGCGTGCCAGCAGATCCTGTTCGGCTTGCAGGCCGGCTTCGACGGTCAAGGCAACGGGCTGAGTCATGGCAGTCAAACTTCCTTGGCGATGGCTATAAAAAAGCCGGCATCGCCGGCTTCTTCATGGGTCAGGTTCAATCCAGTGTGGAGCCGCTCACCGGCAGGCCACGCTCGGGGAAGAACAGACGCTGCAACTCCGCTCCCGGGCTTTCGGCGCGCATGAAAGCCTCGCCAACCAGGAACGCGTAGACGTCGCTGATTTCCATCAACTCCACATCCGCGCGGTTGAGAATGCCGCTCTCGGTGATCACCAGACGATCGCGGGGAATGCGTGGAAGCAGGTCGAGGGTGGTTTCCAGGCTGACGTCGAAGGTGTGCAGGTTGCGGTTGTTGACGCCCACCAACGGCGTGTCGAGGGTCTTGAGCGCCCGCTCCAGCTCGTCACCGTCGTGCACTTCGACCAGTACATCCAGGCCAACACTTTTGGCGACGGCGGCCAGCTCGGCCATTTTGCCGTCGTCCAGGGCGGCCACGATCAGCAACACGCAGTCGGCGCCCAGGGCCCGGGCTTCCACGATCTGATACGGATCGATCATGAAGTCCTTGCGGATTACCGGCAGCTTGCAGGCCGCACGGGCCTGCTGCAGGTAGGCATCGGCGCCCTGGAAGTAGTCGATATCGGTCAGCACCGACAAACAGGTCGCCCCACCCTTCTCGTAGCTCCTGGCGATATCCGCCGGCACGAAGTTGTCGCGGATCACGCCCTTGCTTGGCGACGCTTTCTTGATCTCGGCAATCACCGCCGGCTGCTTGAGCTTGGCCTGCGCCAGCAGGGCCTTGGCGAAACCACGCGGTGCATCGGCCGCCCGAGCCAGGCCTTCGAGTTCAGCCAGGCTGACCCGCGCGCTACGCTCGGCGACTTCCTGCACCTTACGGGCAAGAATCGCTTCCAGAACCGTCGGCACACTCATCCCTCATTCTCCTGCTTGAATACCGCGGTAAAGGCACCCAGCTCCTCGAGCTTTTCCCGGGCCAGGCCGGTGTGCAAAGCATCGTGGGCCAAGGCAACGCCCTCTTTAAGGCTGCTGGCATGGTCGGCGGCATACAGCGCGGCGCCGGCATTGAGCACGATCATCTCCGCCGCTTTCTGCCCATGTTCGGTCTTGCGCCGCCCGAGTGCGTCGCGGATCAACTCAAGCGACGCCGACGGGCTTTCGACCACCAGGCCGAACAGGCTCTGGCTCTTCATGCCCAAGTCTTCGGGCTGGACCCAATACTCGGTGATGGCATCGTTTTTCAGCTCCGCGACAAAGGTCGGCGCGGCCAGGCTGAATTCATCCAGGCCATCCTGGGAATGCACCACCAACACATGCTTGCTGCCCAGGCGTTGCAAGACTTCGGCCAACGGACGGCACAACGCCAGGCTAAACACCCCGACCACCTGGTGCTTGACCCCGGCCGGATTCGTAAGCGGGCCGAGCATATTGAACAGGGTTCGCAGCCCCAGGTCGCGGCGCGGCCCGGCGGCGTGCTTCATCGCACCGTGGTGCGACTGAGCGAACATAAAGCCGATACCGACGTTATCGATACAGCGCGCCACCTGGACCGGCGTCAGGTTCAGGTAGATCCCGGCCGCTTCCAGCAGGTCGGCACTGCCGCTCTTGCCGGAAACTGCACGATTACCGTGCTTGGCCACGGTGCAACCGGCGGCGGCGACCACAAACGAGGACGCGGTGGAAACGTTGAAAATATTGGCCCCATCGCCGCCGGTGCCGACCACGTCGACCACACCGTCGAGGGTTTTGAGCTCGACCTTGTCTGCCAGCTCACGCATGACCGAGACCGCGCCGACAATTTCGTCGATGCTCTCGCTTTTCATGCGCATGGCCATCATGAAGGCGCCGATCTGCGCATCGGTGCATTGGCCGGTCATGATTTCGCGCATGACATCGCGCATTTCGTCCGTGCTCAGGTCCAGATGGCCGACGATACGGCTCAGGGCAGTCTTGATATCCATGGAAAGTCCTTAGCGCGTGCCGCCGCTCTGTTTAAGAAAATTGGCGAACAGCTCGTGACCCTGCTCGGTGAGAATAGACTCGGGGTGAAATTGCACACCCTCGATATTCAATGTCTTGTGGCGCAACCCCATGATCTCGTCGACGGAGCCGTCTTCAAGCTGCGTCCAGGCGGTCAGTTCCAGGCAGTCCGGCAGGGTTTCGCGCTTGACCACCAGCGAGTGGTAGCGGGTCACGGTCAGCGGATTATTCAGGCCGCCAAAAACGCCCTGATCCTTGTGGAACACCGGGCTGGTCTTGCCGTGCATCACTTGCCGGGCCCGCACCACGTCACCGCCAAAGGCCTGGCCGATGGACTGGTGGCCCAGGCACACGCCGAGAATCGGCAGTTTGCCGGCGAAATACTTGATCGCCTCGATGGACACACCGGCCTCGGTCGGCGTGCACGGGCCCGGGGACACCACGATGCGCTCAGGCTTGAGCGCTTCAATCTGAGCCACAGTCAGCTCGTCGTTGCGCACCACTTTGACCTCAGCCCCCAACTCGCCGAGGTACTGCACGACGTTATAGGTGAAGGAGTCGTAATTATCGATCATCAGCAACATAGTAAAAGCTCCTCAGGCATCGGACGCGGGGGATTGTGCAGCGAGCGCAACGGCGCGAAACATCGCGCGGCGCTTGTTCAGCGTCTCTTCCCACTCCAATGCCGGCACCGAGTCGGCCACAATGCCGCCCCCGGCTTGAACATGCAGTTCGCCGTCCTTGATCACCGCCGTGCGAATCGCAATCGCGGTGTCCATATTGCCGTTCCAAGCGAAATACCCCACCGCGCCACCATAGACGCCACGCTTGACCGGCTCCAGTTCGTCGATGATTTCCATCGCGCGAATCTTCGGTGCCCCGGACAGGGTGCCCGCCGGCAGAATCGCCCGCAGTGCATCCATGGCGGTCAGCCCGGCTTTCAGTTGGCCGGTGACGTTGGAAACAATGTGCATCACGTTGGAATAACGCTCGATCACCATCTTCTCGGTGAGCTTCACTGAACCGATCTCCGATACCCGACCGGTGTCATTGCGTCCCAGGTCGATCAGCATCAGGTGCTCGGCGATTTCCTTGTCGTCAGACAGCAGGTCCTCTTCCAGCGCCAGGTCCGCCTCTTCAGTGGCGCCACGGGGACGGGTCCCGGCAATCGGCCGCACGGTGATCAGGTTGTCTTCGACCCGCACCAGCACTTCCGGCGAACTGCCCACCACGTGGAAGTCGCCGAAATTGAAGAAGTACATATAAGGCGTCGGGTTGAAGCAGCGCAGCGCGCGATAGAGATCGATCGGCGCCGACGTGAAGTCGATGGACATCCGTTGCGACGGCACCACCTGCATGCAGTCGCCCGCCAGGATGTATTCCTTGATGGTGTCGACCGCGCGCTCGTAATCGCCCTGGGTAAAGCTGGAGCGAAACACCGGATCAGCCGCCTGTTGCTGGCTGAAGTCCAGGCCGCGACGTGGCGTGATCGGCTGGCGCAATTGCTCAAGCAATTGCTGCAGGCGGGCCTGACCCTTCTCGTAGGCATCGTCCTGGGCCGGGTCGGCCAGCACGATCGCGTGCATCTTGCCGGCCAAGTTGTCGAACACCACCACGGCGTCGGACACCATCAGCAGAATGTCCGGGACGCCAAGCGGGTCCGGGTTCGGGCACTTGCCCAGACGCGGCTCCACATAGCGCACGCAGTCATAACCGAAATAACCCACCAGGCCGCCGTTGAAACGCGGCAGGCCGGCGATGGTCGGCACGTTGTAGCGCGCCTTGAATTCTTCGACAAAGGCCAGCGGGTCAGCCACTTCACGGCTTTCGATCTCGACGCCGTCGTGGGTCACGCTGACCTGGTAGTCATGTACCCGCAGCACGGTGCGGCACGGCAGGCCGATGATCGAATAACGCCCCCACTTCTCGCCGCCCTGCACCGACTCCAACAGATAGGAGTTGGGCTGGTCGGCCAGTTTGAGGTAGATCGACAGCGGCGTATCGAAGTCGGCCAGGGTTTCGCAGGCAAGCGGAATGCGGTTGTAGCCGGCAGCGGCCAAACGCAAGAATTCTTCACGGATCATGAGGTGCCTCGTGGCTTGAGGGTCTAACAGTCAGGTATGCAAACGTGCCGGCGAAGCCGGCCAGAAGAAGTCAGGCGCGCCAACGCCAGCGGGCAAGGGCCTTGATGACTTTCATCCAGAGTTTGCGAGTGACCACCACGATGGAGTTTCCAGGAGGGGATGGAACAGCGTCGGGCAACGTTATCTCAGCGGCAGGATCCAGGCAACCGGGAATTAGCTGGCGCAGGTCGTCGATCACCAGCGCTGGCGACTCCTCGGCAATCGGCCGGCCATGGTTGTAGCCGTAACTCAAAGCCACGCACTTCACCCCGGCGGCCTTGGCGGCCAGCACGTCACTGCGTGAATCACCGACAAACAGCGATTGCGAGGCCGGGACGCTGGCCATTTTCATCACGAAAAACAGCGCCGCCGGATCAGGCTTCTTCTGCGGCAGGGTATCGCCGCCGATGATCCAGCGGAAATACCGGCCAATCTTCATCTGATCCAGCAGCGGCGCGACAAAACGCTCCGGCTTGTTGGTGATGAGAGCCATCTCCACGCCCTGTTTGTGCAGCCACTTGAGGGTTTCCCGCGCGCCGGGATAGACCACGGTCAGCGCATGCCCATCCTCATAAGCCACATTGAACAGCTCCAGGGCATGTTCGGCTTCGACGTCATCGACGCCTTCGGGATCCAGGCTATTGGCCAGGGCCCGACGTACCAGCATCTGTACGCCGTTACCGACCCACTCACGCACCGACTCGATGCCCGCGGGCGAGCGCCCCAGTTTGAGCAGCATGTCGTCCACGGCCGCCGCCAGGTCAGGGACCGAATCGACCAGGGTGCCATCGAGGTCGAACATCACCAGCCGTGGCAGGCGCCCCGGGAACAACTGCTCAAATCCGCTCATGGACGAGCCAACGCCAGTTCGGAGCGCATCTTCTCGATCACTTCCTGATAGTTCGGCGTGTTGAAAATCGCCGAGCCGGCCACAAAGGTATCGGCGCCAGCAGCGGCGATTTCACGGATGTTATTGACGTTGACCCCGCCGTCGATCTCCAGGCGGATATCGCGTCCGGAGGCATCGATCAAGGCCCGCGCTTCACGCAGCTTGTCGAGGGTGCCGGGGATGAATTTCTGCCCGCCAAAGCCCGGGTTGACGCTCATCAACAGGACCATGTCGACCTTGTCCATCACGTACTTGAGCGCGTCCAGCGAGGTGGCCGGGTTGAACACCAGGCCAGCCTTGCAACCGCCTTCGCGGATCATTTGCAGGGAGCGGTCGATGTGCAGCGTGGCTTCCGGGTGGAAGGTGATGTAGGTCGCACCGGCCTCGATGAAGTCGCCGATGATGCGATCCACCGGGCTGACCATCAGGTGCGCATCGATCGGCGCGGTAACGCCGTACTTGCGCAGGGCAGCACAGACCATGGGGCCGATAGTCAGGTTCGGCACATAGTGGTTGTCCATGACATCGAAGTGCACGAAGTCGGCGCCGGCGGCGAGAACGTTGTCCACTTCCTCGCCCAGGCGGGCGAAGTCGGCGGAGAGAATCGACGGAGCAATTACGAAGGGCTGCATGACGCACCTTTTTTGAGCAGAATCACGGTGGCGCGCATTGTATACCTCATGCTTTGGGGCGCACACCGTGGCCGCGATGATCAGTAGGCTGCGCGATAGATCTTCTCGATATCGGCAGGGCTCAGTTGGCGAGGATTATTGCGCATCAGACGCTCGATGCCCGCCGCTTCCTGGGCCATGGCCGGGATCGCTTCTTCCGGCACACCGAAACTGCGCAACCCCTGGGGAATCTCCACCGCCGCGCACAGCTGGGTCATGGCCAGCACCGCGCTGTCGGCCGCATCCAGGGCACTCAGGTGGGTGGTCTTCACCCCCATGGCTTGGGCGATATCCTGCATACGCTCGACGCAGGCCATTTTGTTCCAGGTCATGACATAGGGCAGCAACAAGGCGTTGCTCACCCCGTGGGCGATATTGAAACGCCCACCCAGTGGGTAGGCCAAGGCATGCACCGCACCGACCCCGGCATTACCGAACGCCATCCCTGCCATCAGGCTGGCGGTGGCCATGTCTTCGCGGGCCTGTTGGTTGGCGGAGTTGGCGAAGGCCTTGGGCAGCGCCTTAGATATCAGCTTGATAGCACCGATAGCCAGGGCATCGGTGATCGGCGACGCATTCAGCGACAGGTAGGCCTCGACCGCATGCACCAACGCATCCACCCCACTGGCCGCGGTCACGCTGCGCGGACAAGTCAGGGTCATCTGCGGGCTGACCAGGGCCACATCGGGCAGCAGGTAGTCGCTGATGATGCCCTTTTTCAGTTGCGCCGCCTTGTCGGAAAGAATCGCCACATTGGTCACTTCGGAACCGGTGCCGGCCGTGGTCGGGATCGCAATCAGCGGCGGCCCCTTGCGCGGCACCTGGTCCACGCCGAAGAGGTCCGACAGGGCGCCGTGATAACCCGCGTACGCCGCGACGCTTTTGGCGATATCAATCGCACTGCCGCCGCCCAGGCCGATCAGGCCGTCGTGCCCGCCCTCGCGGTACACCCGCATGCAGTCTTCGACGATGGCGACTTCCGGGTCCGGCTGCACCCGGTCGAAAATTTCGTAGCTGCGCTCGCCCAATTGCGCCAGCGCCAGCTGCACCGTGCCGGACTTGACCAGTGCGGCGTCGGTGACGATCAGCGGGTTATCCACATCCAGGCGGGTCAGCTCGGCGGACAACTGCTCGATGGCGCCAGCGCCGGTGAGCAGTTTGTGAGCGATTTTGAACGAGGAAATACTCATGGGCGCAGCCTCTTATAACGATGGGAGCTGGCACAAAGAGTAGCTGGGGATCAGGGTTTGTCAGTTCGGCTCGCCCTGCTGCCGACCAATGCCGGTCACGGGGCGAGCCGCGCAATCACCTAGACCGGCTCGCGAGCTGTCTGGCGTTGCGCCTTGGCTGCGGTTGCCGCGACTTCAGCGGGCGCTGGCGGCGCATCGGCGCTGTTCAGGTCCTTGCTGAAGGTCTTGTCGTTTTCACCCTTGAAGAAGTTCTTGCCGTAGATCAGCAAGCACAGCACCACGCCAATCGCAAACCCCCAGCTGGCGCCCTTGATCGCCAGGACCGCGCCGATCACCCCGGCAATGCCCAAGTCACGCTGGCTGCGCGCTTCGAGAATCCCCAGGCGCACGCTGACATAACCCTGAATCAGCAAGGTCAAGGCCAGGGCCACGCCAAGAATCGGCTGCACCAGGGTCACCACTGGCAGCAACAGCAAGCCCGTATTGGTGCCCCAACGAAACGAGCCCATACCGCCATAGATCGACTTCATGGCCTTGGGCCCACCCTTGAAGCGCTCGATGACCACCACCAGCATCGCCGCCCACTTCGGACCGCACATGGCGATGTCCGGGCCAAAAATACTCATGAAGGCGTTACGCCCACCGAAGATCAGGTGCGAACGGTCCGGGTCGTAGTCGATCTTCTCGTCCTTGCGGATGTGTTCGGCCTCGTCCAGCAGCACCTTGGCACTGAGCACGTCGCCAAACACGATGATGTACACCGCCAGCATGGTCGGCAGCGCGGTAATGAACATCGACAGCGGCGGCATACCCAGGCCGAACACCGTGTAGTTGCTCCACAGACCCGCGAAGTCCGGCTTGCTGAAGCCCCATTGGATGGTCGGCCACGGCGCCTCGCCGAACAGCGGCGCAATCACCACCGCCAACAGAATGATCGGCAGGATGCCGAGCTTGGCGAAGTTCCACCAGAAGCGGTTGCGCAGCTTGAGCTGGGCAAAGTGCTGGGAAAAGATCAGGTAGAAGGCAATGCCGATGGCGATGGAAATGGTCCAGGGCAGGCTGTCGAACTTGCCGCCCACCTGGAACACCGCCGTGACCGCGCTGATACCGGCGCCGACGATGATCCCCGATTTGATCGCCGAGGGCACGAACCCCACCACCTTGCGCGCCATACCGGTGGCCCCCAGGGCAATGGAAAACACCCCGAGCATCAACTGGAAGGCAATCAAGGCATGGACACGCTCCGGGCCCATGGGGAACTGCGAGCAGTAGGCCATCAACAACGGCACCGCCGGGGTGATCCAGCCCGGCACCACGGGGTCGCCCAGCAGGTGGTGGGCCAGGTACAGCAAACCATTGAGCATCACCACGGCCAGGGCGATTTCGAACGGCATGCCGAGAAACTCAGTCATCAACGGAATGGCCGCCAGGTCGACGGCGCACATCAACAAGCCCTGCAGGTAATCCGGCAGTTCGAACTTGTAGTGGATAAAGGGTAAACGCACCTTGAACGGGCCAAGGGGTATGTACGGCGACTCGTGCCGCGTATCGGAAGGGGTTGGCATCAACTGCACCTGTCTTATTAGTTTTGGTTGCGGTGTAAAACCACCCGCAGCGGCACGGACCGCTGCGGGCGCGACTCGATCAGTACGCGGCGCGGTAGATCTGTTCGATATCGGCGGCACTCAGCTTGCGTGGGTTATTGCGCATCAGGCGTTCGATGCCAGCGGCTTCCTGGGCCATGGCCGGGATCGCCTCCTCGGGCACGCCGAAGCTGCGCATGCCGTTGGGGATATCGACAGCGGCGCACAATTGGGCCATCGCCTCCACCGCCAAAGTGGCCGCATGTTGATCGCTGACGCCGGCCAGGGGCACGCCCATGGCGTCGGCAATATCGCGAAAGCGCTCGACGCAGGCCATTTTGTTCCAGGCCATGACATAGGGCAGCAACAAGGCATTGCTCACGCCGTGGGCGATGTTGAAACGCCCGCCCAACGGATAGGCCAGGGCATGCACCGCGCCGACTCCGGCGTTGCCGAAGGCCATGCCGGCCATCAGGCTGGCGGTGGCCATGTCTTCCCGGGCATGCAGGTTGGCCGGGTTGGCATAGGCCTTGGGCAGCGCCTTGACGATCAGGCGGATCGCCCCCAGCGCCAGGGAGTCGGTGATCGGCGAGGCATTGACCGACAGGTAGGACTCGATGGCATGCACCAGGGCATCGACGCCGCTGGCGGCGGTCACGCCGCGCGGGCAGCTCAAGGTCATCTGCGGACTGACCAGCGCCACGTCCGGCAACAGGTAGTCGCTGACAATGCCCTTCTTCAGTTGCGCCGCCTTGTCGGAAAGGATCGCCACGTTGGTGACCTCCGAGCCGGTGCCGGCCGTGGTCGGGATCGCAATCAGCGGTGGCCCCTTGCGCAGCACCTGGTCGACGCCAAACAGCGCCTCCAGCGGACCGTCATGACCGACAAAGGCCGCCACCGCCTTGGCGATATCGATGGCGCTGCCGCCGCCCACGCCGATCAGGCCATCGTGTGCGCCAGCCCGATAGGCCCGCGCGCAGTCTTCGACAATGGCGATCTCGGGCTCGGGCTTGACCTCATCGAACATCCCGTAGCTGCGCCCACCCAATTGGGCCAGTGCCAGGTCGACAGTGCCGGACTTGACCAGAATCGCGTCGGTGACGATCAACGGATGGTTGATCTTGAGGCGCGTGAGTTCGCCGGCCAGTTGCTCGATGGCGCCTTGGCCGGTAATCAGTTTGTTGGCAATTTTGAACGCGGAAATACTCATCAGCTCGGCCTTGATTAATTGTTGTGGCAAGAGCCGCGCAAGGGCGGCTCTCCGAAGGGCTCGAACGCTATAGAGCGAAAGCTGTGCCAAGATGTCGCAGGCCTTGTAGGTCAAGGTCTGCCGAGGTGCGAGGGGGAAATCAGCGGTCACATGCGATTGGTTTTCTAATCAACCAGGCGGCCCTTGATCAGCAATCTAATCAGAGCGCTCCCAGCGCTTCATCTTCTGCACCACCGTGGCCTGGCTCACCCCCAGTGCCTTGGCTGCCAGGCGGGTGGTCTTGTGCAACTGCAAGGCCGAACGAATGGCCTGACGTTCGGCGTTCTCCAACACCTTGCGCAGCGGCAGGCGGCTGTCATCGGTGTTGCGCGCCTGCCTATCGATGATTTCCTCGGGCAGGTCCAGGGCTTCGATCACCGGATTGCTGCAGGTCACCACCAGGCGCTCGACCACATTGATCAGCTCGCGGATATTGCCCGGCCAGGCGTATTCCCCCAGCAGGTCGAGGGCCTCCAGGCTCCATTGCGCCTGACGCTGATAACGCTGGTTGAAGTGCTGCAAGTAGTACTCGAGCAAGGGCCCGACCTCCTCGCTGCGCTCGCGCAACGCCGGAATCATGATCGGCACCACATTCAGCCGGTAATACAGGTCAGCGCGGAACTTGCCCTCGGCCACCCGCTGCTTGAGGTCGTGATGGGTGGCGCTGATGATGCGCACATCGACTTCCTTGAGCTCCAGGCCGCCCACCGGAATAAAGCGGTTTTCCTCGATCACCTTGAGCAGCTTGACCTGCACCGCCAGCGGCAGGTCGCCGATTTCATCGAGAAACAAGGTGCCGTTGTGCGCCAGCTCCAGCAACCCGCGCTTGCCCTTGCTGCCGGCACCGGTAAAGGCACCCGGGGCGTAACCGAACAACTCGGCCTCGATCAGGTTTTCCGGCAGGGCCCCGCAATTGAGGGCAAGGAAAGGTTCGCGGGCGCGTCCGCTGGCGTTGTGGATGTATTGCGCAACCAGGGTCTTGCCGACGCCGGTCTCGCCCTGGAGCAGGACCTTCACATCGCAATCGGCCACCTGCCGCGCCAGGGCGAACACCCGCCCGGACACTTCCTGGTCGGCCATCAAGGGAGATTGCAGCAGGTTGTCGCGCTGGCCGGCGTGCAGCCGGGCGGTGCTGTTGCGCAATTGCTTGAGCTGTTGCAGCTCGTCGCGCTCGCGCTTCATGCGCAGCAGCTCGGTCATGTCACGCACGGTGCTGACCACGTAGCGGATGCTCTGGTCGGCAGCCAGGATCGGCGTGGCACTGACCAACAGTTTTTTACCCTGGCTCAGGCTCTGCATCACCGAGGTCGGCTTGCCATCCTGCAGCACACGCAACGACGCCGACTGGGAAATCAGCCCGGACTTGACCAGCTCCTGCATCTGCCGCCCAAGCAACTCGGCGCCACTCAAACCAGTCAGGCGTTCGTAGGCCTGGTTGACCTTGAGGGTCTTGCCCTGGCCGTCGGTGATGTAGACACCGTCATGCAGGGCATTGAGCAGTTCTTCGAAACTGGCATCGTTGAAGTTCACCCGGGACTCCGCGGTCGGCTTATGGGACGCGAAGTTTACGGCTGATCGAACGGCAGGTGTTACGCGGCGGCCCCGACCTTGGTCCAAGGCCGCCGAGAAGGGTCAGACTTGTGCAGTACGCAGTTTCTCACTGCGTCCGCGCAGCCATTCCAGGGTCAGCAACAGCACCACCGAGAAAGCGATCAGCAGCGTTGCCGCCGCGGCGATGGTCGGGCTGAGGTTTTCGCGGATACCGCTGAACATCTGCCGAGGCAGGGTTGCCTGTTCCGGGCCAGCGAGAAACAGGGTTACCACCACTTCATCGAACGAGGTGGCAAAGGCGAACAACGCCCCGCTGATGACCCCCGGCGCGATCAGCGGCAAGGTTACCCGGCGAAACGCCGTCAGCGGTGACGCGCCCAGGCTGGCCGCCGCCCGTACCAGGTTGTGGTTGAAACCCTGCAACGTAGCCGACACGGTGATGATCACAAAGGGCACCCCCAGCACCGCATGGACCACGATCAACGAGAAGAAGCTGTTGCCCATGCCCAGCGGAGCAAAGAACAGGTAGCTGGCCACGCCGATAATCACCACCGGCACCACCATCGGCGAGATCACCAGCGCCATGACCAGTGCCTTGCCGGGGAAGTCGCCCCGGGTCAGGCCGATGGCCGCCAGGGTGCCGAAGATCATCGCCAGCACCGTGGCCGCCGGGGCGACGATGATGCTGTTCTTCAGGGCACGCATCCATTCGGCGGAGGCGAAGAAGTCCTGGTACCAATGCAGCGAAAAGCCCTGCAACGGGTACACCAGGAAGCTCCCCGAGTTGAACGACAGCGGGATGATCACCAGCACCGGCAGAATCAGGAACAGCAGGATCAGCCCGCAGAGAATGCGCAAGCTGTAGAACCAGACCCGCTCAACGGGCGACATGTAAGGGCTCAGCATTTCGATTCTCTCCTTAGCTCAGGCGCAGGCGACTGGCGCCTACCAACCAGCTGTAAATCAGATAGAGCACGATGGTCGCCAACAGCAGCAGCCCACCCAGCGCGGTCGCCATGCCCCAGTTGATGCTGGTGTTGGTGTAGAAGGCGACGAAGTAACTGACCATCTGATCGTTCGGGCTGCCCAGCAGCGCCGGGGTGATGTAGTAGCCGATAGCCAGGATGAACACCAGCAGACAACCTGCGCCGACGCCAGCATAGGTCTGCGGGAAATACACCCGCCAGAAGCTGGCGAACGGATGGCAGCCAAGGGAGATCGCCGCCCGCATGTAGGTGGGCGAGATGCCTTTCATCACGCTGTAGATCGGCAGAATCATGAACGGCAGCAGGATATGCACCATGGAGATGTAGACCCCGGTGCGGTTGAACACCAGCTCCAGCGGTTTATCGATCACGCCCATGGCCAGCAAGGCGCCATTGATCAGCCCCCCTGATTGCAGCAGCACAATCCAGGCCGCCACCCGCACCAGGATCGAAGTCCAGAACGGCAGCAGCACCAGGATCATCAGCAGGTTGCTTTTGCGCGCCGGCAGGTTGGCCAGCAAGTACGCCAGGGGATAAGCCAGCACCAGGCAGATGGCGGTGATCACCAGGCCCATCCAGAAGGTGCGGGCAAAAATATCGAGGTAAATCGACTGGTCCGGGGTGGCCGGAGCCACTTCACCGAGGTCGTCGATCCGATGGTCGACGGCCGCCAGCAGGTAATACGGCGTCAGGCTACTGGTGTTGCGGCGGATCGCCTGCCAGTAGGCCGGGTCGCCCCAACGCTCGTCCAGGGCTTCCATGGCTTCTTTATAAGAAGCTGGCTGCTCTTTGAACGGCAAGGCGCGGGCGGTTTTGGTCAGCAGGCTGCGATAGCCGGCCAACTCCATATTCAGCCGCTTGGACAGGTCGCCCAAGGTTTGATTCTTGCGGGCCTCGGCCAGGTCTTCGCTCAGGGCTTGATACACCGGCTCGGCCGGCAGGCCGCGACCATCCCAACTGGTCACCGCGGCCACGGTACGCGGCATGCCGCCGACCACTTCCGGGTTACCGACGCTTTTGTACAGCAGCGCCACAATCGGCACCAGGAACACCAGCAGCAGAAACAGCACCAGGGGCGCGATCAGGGCTTGCGCCTTCCAGCGGTTGACCCGCTCGGCACGTGCCAGACGCTGCTTCAAGGTGGGGCTGGTGACCTCGTTCAGGGGAACGGTGATGGCCATGACAAACTCCGCAAAACTTTAAACGATGGCGGCGTCACCCAGGGGTGACACCGCGTTTGCACGGCGCCTTACTTGGCCGCCCAGGCGTTGAAGCGCTGTTCCAGTTGCTCGCCGTTGTCAGCCCAGAAGCTGACGTCGATCTGCACCTGGTTGGCGATGTTTTCCGGGGTGGTCGGCATGTCTTTCAACACGTCCTTGGGCAGCAATGGCACGGCTTGGATGTTGGCCGGACCGTAGGCGATGTTTTCCGAGTAGGTCTTCTGCTGCTGCGGCATGACCGAGAACGCGATGAATTTCTTCGCCGCTTCGGCGCGGGCTTTGTCCAGGCCACGTGGAATGGCCCAGGCATCGAAGTCGTAGATGCCGCCGTTCCACACCACCTTGAGGTTGCTTTCTTTCTGTACCGCGGCGATCCGACCGTTGTAGGCCGAGCTCATGACCACGTCACCCGAGGCCAGGTACTGCGGTGGCTGGGCACCGGCTTCCCACCACTGGATGCTCGGCTTGAGTTCGTCGAGTTTCTTGAAAGCACGGTCCTGGCCATCTTTGCCGGCCAGCACTTTGTAAACGTCCTTGGGCGCCACGCCGTCTGCCATCAAGGCGAATTCCAGGGTGTACTTGGCGCCTTTGCGCAGGCCACGCTTGCCCGGGAACTGCTTGGTGTCCCAGAAATCCGCCCAGCTGGTAGGCGCGGTCTTCAGCTTGTCGGCGTTGTAGGCCAGCACGGTGGACCAGACGAAGAAACCAACGCCGCACGGCTGGATCGCACCCTTGACGTAGTCTTCAGACTTGCCGAACAGCGCCGGGTCCAGTTGTTCGAACATGTCCTCGTCGCAACCACGGGACAGTTCAGGGGATTCAACCTCTACCAGGTCCCAGGACACGCTTTTGGTGTCGACCATGGCTTTGACCTTGGCCATTTCGCCGTTGTATTCGCCCGCCACGATCTTGCCGTGACCTGCCGCTTCCCACGGGGCGTAGAAGGCCTTGACCTGGGCCGCCTTGTTCGCGCCGCCAAAGGACACCACGGTCAGGTCCGGGGCCGCCGCCATCGCGTTTGCCGCACCCATCAAGCCCAGAGTCAGGGCGGTGAATTTCAGGGATCTCAACATTTATTGTGTTCTCCACGTGCAGGGTTGGTGAAGCAAGGGGGCGATCAATGCGCCTCTAGAAGTGGGTCGAGCGCACGAACGTGCTCAACCTGCCAGCCAAGCGGAACCACATCGCCCACTGCCAGCGCAGGATCGAGCTCGGCAATCGGCTGTTTCACAAAGAAGTCGGTCTTGCCACAGACTTCCAGGCGAACCCGGACGTGGTCGCCCAGATAGATGAATTCCGCGACCCGTCCCGAGAAGCGGTTAACGCAACGTTCGCTGGAGCCGTTGAGGCTCACACGCTCCGGGCGGATAGACAGGGTGACCGGACCACCGATCTGGCCGACGTTGACCGCCAGCGCCTCGACCTTCTCGCCACGGCCCAATTCGACCACGCAGCGGTCGCCGGCGAGGCTGTGCAGGCGGCCATTGAGGCGGTTGTTTTCGCCGATGAAGTTGGCGACGAAGGTGTTCTTCGGCTCTTCATAAAGCGTACGCGGCGGAGCGATCTGCTGGATCTCGCCTTGATGGAACACCGCCACCCGATCGGACATGGTCAAGGCTTCGCCCTGGTCATGGGTCACGTAGACCACGGTCACGCCGAGGCGCTGGTGCAGGTGCTTGATCTCCATCTGCATGTGCTCACGCAGCTGTTTGTCCAAGGCCCCCAGGGGTTCGTCCATCAGCACCAGTTGCGGCTCGAACACCAGCGCCCGGGCCAGGGCCACCCGCTGTTGCTGGCCACCGGAGAGTTGCGCCGGGTAGCGCTGGGCGAAGGCATCAAGCTGGACCATGCTCAGCACACGCTTGACCCGCTCACTGACGTCGGTCTTGCTGAGGCCGCGCACCGACAGCGGGAACGCCAGGTTCTCGGCCACGGTCATGTGCGGGAACAGCGCATAGTTCTGGAACACCATGCCGATGTCGCGCTTATGCGGCGGCACGTTGTTGATGGAGCGACCGGCCAGCTGGATCTCACCAGCGGTCGGGGTCTCGAAACCGGCCAGCATCATCAGGCTGGTGGTCTTGCCGGAGCCGGAAGGCCCGAGCAAGGTGAGGAATTCGCCTTTGCGAATTTCCAGGTTGAGGTCTTTGACGATCAGGTTCTCGCCGTCGTAGCTCTTTTGCACTCCACGAAAGCTGACCAGAACATCACTCGCCCCAGCGCTTGAATCGACCTCGCTCATACCCGCACCTTTGTATTCTTCGTATATAGGACTGCTGTGGACCCAGCCTAGTGGAGGCCAAGGCCCCCGCAAATCGGGGGGTAGGAGAGATTTGCCTCAGATGCTTGGAAGGTTCCTTGTAGGGATCGCCCTACAAGGATGGCGGGGATAGATAAGAGCAGCGGCTGGCGACAAGCTGTAAGCGGCAAGAACAGGCAAAAGCCCTGGAGTGGGGGGTGTCGCAAATGGGTATGTCGCCCTTTTTGGCGGTGTGGGGCTCGTCAGAGCAGTTTGTGCTCCATGGCGTATTTCACCAGTTCAGCGAGGGAGGTGATGTTGAGTTTTTGCATCAGCCGCGCCTTGTGGGTGCTGATGGTCTTGCTGCTCAGAGCCAGTTGCTGGGCAATGTCGTTGACGTTGGCGCCCTGGGCCAGTCGTTCAAACACCGAGAACTCGCGCTCCGAGAGCAGGGAATGCAAGGGGCGGGAATCGGTCAGGCCAACCTCGAACACCATGCGGTCGGCCAGGTCAGGGTCGATATAACGCCCGCCCGCCGCGACTTTGCGGATGGCGGTCAGCAGCAGCGCGGGATCGCTGTCCTTGGTGGCATAGCCGGCAGCGCCGACTTTCAGGGCTCGAGCCGCCATTTGCGCTTCGTCATGCATCGACAACACCAGGATCGCCGGCGGATTGTGTAACGCGCGAATCCGTGGAATTGCCTCCAGGCCGTTGACACCGGGCATGGAAATATCCAGCAGCACCACTTCGCAGGGAACGTGACGCAGGGTTTCGAGCAATTGCTCGCCATTGCTCGCCTCCCCCACCACGGTCAGGTCCTTGGCCAGGCCGATCAGTTGCTTGATGCCCTCACGCACGATGGTGTGGTCTTCAGCTACCAGTACACGGATCACTCGTTTCTCCTCTTTATTAGGGCGATCGCCGCAAACCTCGCAGCCTATGAGTCGAGCGGCACGCGGACGCTCAAGGTGGTGCCTTCACCTAGCTCGCTGTGCAGCACCAGGCTGCCGCCCATGATCAACACCCGTTCGCGCATGCCCACCAACCCGAAGGACGTGGGGCGACCGGAGTCGACCACAAAACCCTGGCCGTCATCACTGATGCTCATGCACAACTCGTTGCCCTCAAGCACCAGGCTCAGTTCGACAGTATGCGCCTGGGCATGGCGCATGACATTGGTCAGGGCCTCTTGCAGGATCCGAAACAAACCGATGGCCTTGGCGTCGCTGAGCAAAGGCAGGTTGTCCGGCACCTGCACCAGGCACGGAATCTGGGTGCGCGCCTCGAAACGCCGGGCCTGCCATTCGATAGCCGAGGCGATGCCGGCGTCGAGAATCGGCGGGCGCAGGGCGGTGGCCACATCGCGGACCAATTGAAACAGCTGGGCGATCAGACGCTTCATGCTGTTGAGACGCTCATGCAGGCCGGGGTCGAGTTGGGCATAGGCCAGCTCGCACATCGAGGTTTCCAGCTTGAGCACCGTCAGCATCTGCCCCAGCTCGTCGTGCACTTCACGGGCAATGCGGGCCTTTTCTTCTTCGCGCACGCTTTCCAGGTGCGCCGACAACTCCCGCAGCTGCTCACGGGAAGCGGCCAGTTCCAGCTCGATGCGCTTGCTCTCGCTGATGTCCCAGACGATGCCGTCCCAGACAAAGGCGCCATCGTCGAGGCGGCGGGTGACGGCCTTGATCTCGGCCCAGCGCTGCTCGCCCTGGCGCGTGAGGATCCGCCCCTGCCAAGACCAGTCGCTGTCAGTGTCCAGGGCCAGGTCCTGGGTCCGGTGGTAGCTGGCCTTGTCGTCCGGATGGACCAGGCTGCGCAATCCAGTGTCGCGCTGGCTGAGCACCGCCGGGGCATAACCCACCAGGCTCTCGCTGCCTTCGCTGATGTAGGCGAAATCGATCTGCCCGGTGACCGGCGCCCGCTCCAGGCGGAACACCAGCCCCGGCACGTTGGCGGCGATGCCTTGCAGCCGCGCCTCGCTCTCCTGCAAGGCGGCCAAGGCCCGACGGCGCTCGGTGACGTCGTTGAGGTAAACCACCAGGTACTCGCTGTCACGAAAGCGCAAGAAGCTCAGGGACACATCGGCAGGCAGAATGCTGCCATCGGCCCGCACGCAACGGGTTTCGAAACTTTGCGCCGCGCCCTCGCTGGCACGGGCGCGTTTCCACAAACTGAGCCAGCGGTCCATGTGCAGCGTGGGCTCGAAATCGATCAGCGGGCGATCGATGACCTCACCTGTGGGGTAACCGAGCATCTCTTCGGCGGTCCGGTTGGCGTAGCGAACGTGGCTGTCCCAATTGACCCAGAGAATGCCCACGGTGCTCTGGTCGATAGAAAACTGGGTCAGCCGCAGCGCCTCCTCGGCCGTTTCGCGCAGGGCAATATCGGCACGGGCCGCCAACAGCCGCTGCTCCAGCCCACGCTGCTGGCGCCGCTGCCAGAACACGATCCCCAGGCAGGCGAAAAACAGCACTGCGAACAACAGGCTGAGGTTCTGCCAGAACCCCGGGGACTCGGCCAGCCGCGGGTATTGCGGCTGCAGCCAGCGATTGTGCAACTGCTCGATGTCGCGGGCAGGAATCGCATGCAGCGCGCGCTCAATGATGCCGGCCAGTTCGGGCCAGTCCCGGCGCGTGGCGACCCGCAGCAATTGCGGCAGGCCGATATCACCGACCACCGCCAGGCCGGCGAACTCCGGCTCGCTGGACAAGCGACTGAGCTGGGCCTCGTCGATCACCGCATAGCGCGCCTGCTGACTCAGCAGCAGTTGCAAGGCCTGGCGCTCCAGAGGCACCCCTTGCAGATTCAGGTTGGGATAAGTGGCGCGCAGATAATCGGCCACCGCACCGGGCATACGCACCGCCACCCGCGACTGGGCGTCGAGTTTCTCCAGTTCCACCGCGCCGGCACCCTGGCGCTCGCCGACGACCAATTGCGGAACCCGCATATAAGGATCGCTGAATTGCCACAGGCGCAGGCCGGCGGGGGTTTGGGTCAGACCTGGCGCGAGGTCCACCTCGCCCTCGCGCAACGCTCTCTCCAACTGCGCCTGGTCCGGGAAGTTGCGCCAACTCAGCTCGACCTGCAACGCCCGGCCCACCCACTGCATCAACTCGACGTTGACCCCGGACAAACGCTGCAAGCGCCGGTCATATTGGGCGAAGGGGGCCTGCAACACCACGCCGACCCGCAGCTCAGGGTGCTGGACCAGCCACTCGCGCTGCCCGGCACTCAGGTTTGCCGCAGGCACATGGGGCCCAGGGGCTGCCCAGCCCATCAAGGGAAAACTCAGCCAGCCGATAACCAACAGACAGCGAAAAAGCATCATCCGAACTCTCGCACACTGACAAATACTGACCAACCCATTAGGCTGCCGGGATTACTTCTGGCCTGGAATCTCCGATGCCCTTCGTTTACCGCTCGGCACTGAACGCATTGTGCCTGTCGCTGCTGTTGCCCTGTGCCCTTTCCGTCAAGGCTGCCGATCCGACGCCCGCTAGCGGCGACAAGTCGGCGCAGGAAAAGCCCGCCGAACGCCAACCCCTGCTGGAGCGTAGCCAGGAAGATGCGCTCGCCCTTGAGCGACGCATTCCGCAACAGGAGCAGCAGCAACTGCAAGCCGGCGGCGTCACCTTCCTCGCCCTGTGGAAACCGGCCAACACCAGCGAGCCCAAGGGCGCGGTGATTATCGTCCCGGGCGCCGGCGAAACCGTTGACTGGCCTCAAGTCGTTGGTCCGCTGCGCAATAAACTGCCGGATGTCGAATGGTCCAGCCTGAGCCTGACCCTGCCCGACCTGTCGAGCCAGGCCAGCGCGCCTCGCATTGCTGAAGCCGCACCGGCGCAGGCTCCCAAGGACACCAGCAGTAAGGATGCCAGCACCGAAGCCAAGCCGATCGAGCAGGCCGCTGGCGGTGAAGCCGATATCGCCGACCGCGCGGTGGCTGAGAGCGGCGAAGAACAAAGCAAAGCCGATGCCGAGCGGATCTTCGCCCGGATCGATGCCGCCCTGGCCTTTGCCGAGCAACAGAATGCCCGCAGCATTGTTTTGCTGGGACACGGCACGGGGGCCTACTGGGCCGCGCGCTACCTGAGTGAAAAACAGCCTTCCCAGGTGCAGAAATTCATCATGGTCGCCGCCCAGGTGCCGACCAGCGCCAAACCGCCGCTGGCCGAGCTGACCCCGACCCTGAAACTGGCAACGGCGGACTTCTTCTATAAAGACACGCCCCTGGCGCAAAAGGCCGCACTCGAGCGACTCCAGGCCAGCAAACGGCAGAAGACGTCGACGTTCACCCAGATCCCCCTCAAGGCCCTGCCCGGCAATAGTGCGGCGCAACAGGAACAACTCTTTCGCCGCGTGCGCGGCTGGCTGAGCCCGCAGCCCGTCACCGACTGAGCCTCGAGCCATCGCGGCCCAGGCCGCGATGGCAACTGCTTCAGCGGAAGTCCCGGCGTTCACGAATCAGCGTATAGGCACTGTGCAACTCACGGGTTTTCTCCGTGGCTTCGCGCACCTGGGCCGGTCCGCCGCCGCTGCCGGCAATCTTGTCCGGATGATGGCGACTGAGCAGGCGCCGGTAAGCGCGCTTGATCTGGGCCGGCTCACTGGTGGTCGATACCCCGAGTAACCGCAACGCTTCCTGATAAGCCCCGGCGCTGCTGAGCGCAGGCTTCCTGGCCGGCTCGTAATCGGCCGCCAATGCCTGCACCTGCTGGGGCGTCCACCCCAACCACTTGCCCCAGAGTTGAATCAGCTCGCGCTCGGCGCGGCTGGCCCGCGCGTCGGCCCAGACCATACGCCAACAAGCCCGCAACACGCCCTCGGTGGCATGAGGCTGGGCGCTCAGACGACGCAGGTAGCCGCGCAGGGAATCGTTGCCCGACTTGCCTCGGTTGAACGCGGCAATGGCCCGGCGCTGCGCCGACTCGTTCATGTCCAGCGCGCGCATCTCCTGACGGGCCTGCTGTATATGGCCATCCACCACCTGGCCATCGCTCTTGGCCAGGCGCCCGAGCAAGACAAACAGCAATTCATCATTGCGCAGCGCCGGGCGCCCACCCAGGCGCTCACGCAGTTGCGCCCAGCTGTGTAGTTGCAGACGCCGGTCCAACGCCTGGCCCAACAGCGCACCCAATATGGCCCCCGGAATACTGGCTATGACATAGCCGGCTCCGGCTCCGATCAGAGTCCCTGGCCACCACATATCAGCGACTCGCCTCTAGCAATTGTTCCACTTGCGCCAAGCGCTCGACGGTCCCGACATCGACCCAGCGCCCCTGCATGTGCTCGCCGCTGACCTGACCGCGCGCCATGGCCTGGCGCAGCAACGGCGCCAGCTTGAATGGACCGGGCACGCAATCGGCGAACAGATCGGGGTGCATCACCGAGATACCACTGAAGGTCAGGGCCTCGGCGCCGGGCGTCGCATCACGCAGCAGGCCGTTCTCCAGGCAGAAATCACCGCCACCCGGGTGATGGGGCGGATTATCCACCATCACCAGGTGCGCCAGGCCCGGACGCGGTTGGCGCAAGGTGGCGAAGTTGTAGTCCGTCCAAATGTCGCCATTGACCACCAGGAACGGCTCAGTCCCCAGCAACGGCAAGGCGCGAAAAATACCGCCGCCAGTTTCCAGGGGCTCGGCCTCTGGCGAATAGGCAATGCTCAGCCCGAACGCCGAACCATCGCCCAAATGGTCTTCGATCTGTTGCCCCAACCAGGCATGGTTGATCACAACCTGGGTAAAACCTGCAGCAGCCAACGCCCGCAGGTGGTATTCGATCAGCGGGACACCGGCCACGCGAATCAGTGGTTTGGGCGTGGTCAGCGTCAACGGGCGCATGCGCTCGCCTTTGCCGGCCGCAAGAATCATCGCCTTCATTGCACGGCTCCAGGCGAACGACGCAGGCTGGCCAACAGTTGGCCCAGTTCCGCCAGCTCAGGCCGGCGCGCCACCACCGCGTCTATATAAGCAAAGAAGCGCGGTACGTCGGCCAGGTAGCGCGGCTTGCCATCGCGATGGCAGATCCGCGCGAAAATGCCGATCACCTTGAGGTGACGCTGTACGCCCATCAGGTCGCTGGCGCGCAGGAAGTCTTCGAAATCGGCTTGCACCGGGATGCCGGCGCGGCCGGCTTGTTGCCAATAGTCCTCGAGCCAGCCACGTACCCGGGCCTCAGGCCAACTGAGGAAGGCGTCCTTGAACAGGCAGGTGACGTCATAGGTCACGGGACCATAGACCGCGTCCTGGAAGTCCAGCACGCCCGGGTTTGGCTCGCTGAGCATCAGGTTGCGCGGCATATAGTCGCGATGCACCAGGACCTTGGGCTGGGCCAGGGCGCTGTCGATCAGCAACTGACTGACCCGCTGCCACTGTTCTTGCTGCTGCGGATCCAGCGCTACCGCCAGCTCGCGCCCCACGTACCACTCGGGGAACAATTGCAGTTCGCGCCGCAACAGGGCGACATCGTAGCTGGGCAACGGCGCCTCCATCGGCAGTTGCTGAAAAGCCAGCAATGCCGCCAGCGCATCCTTGAACAAGGCGTCGGCATTCTCTTCGTTGATCACGTCCAGGTAGGTCTGATTACCCAGGTCATTGAGCAAAAGAAAACCGCGCGGTAAATCCTCGGCATAAATTTTCGGCACATTTATGCCGGATGTGGCCAGCAAATGAGCAATATCTACGAAGGGTTTGCAGTTTTCCTGGGGCGGCGGCGCATCCATTACCACAAAGCTGCGTCCCTCTCCCTGCCAGCGGAAATAGCGGCGGAAACTCGCGTCGCTGCTGGCTGCAGTCAATGTGGCCGGGGGTACGGCACCCCAGCCATGGGCGGCATAAACAATTGCCAACTGCTCATCGAGCCAAACTTTCAGGTGTTGCAAGCGTACATCTTGGTCAGGCATTGCAAGGGTCTCCGACGGCGCTAGCCGTCAAGCGGGTCATGCTTTATTATCCAGCATCTTTTTCAGACCATCGAGAGGCGTGCGGCCCACACCGCGGGCAGATGGCACGCAGGAAGCCCGGACTAATAAGATGGCATTGAAATCCCCCGCGTTTCGTAAAAAATTTCCGTTGTTGGTTACCGGCAGTTTGCTGGCCCTGCAACCTCTAGCCACTTCATTCGTGGTCGCCGCGGAACAGTATGACTGCTCAGTCTCTGCTTCCGGTGCCTGGGACTGCGCGCCGAAAACCAACTCGGCCCAGTTGCCGCCGCGGCCGGTGCATGACGCCAGCTCGATCAGCTCCGGCAACTCGACCCCGACGGACAGCGGCTCCACCGCAGACGCCGGTGACAAGCCGGTGCTGGTTACCGAAGCCAAAGGCCGTGGCCTCAAGGCTCGCAGCGCTGACTACAGTCACCTCGACTGGGTACCGCGGGAGAAGCTGACCCCTGCCCAATTGGCTGAGACCGGTCCTTACTGCTCTGGTAGCTATATCGAACCAATTCGTCCTGGCATGAATGACAAGACGAATAAAAGTGACGCCCCGACCTTTATCGGCGCCAAGGCATCGCGTTATCAGCAGGACGAGCAGGTTGCTACCCTCGCCGGTGACGTGGTCATGCGCCAGGGCAGCATGCAGGCCGAGGCTGATGAAGCCAGCCTGTATCAGGCCGAGAACCGTGGCGAACTGAACGGCAACGTTCGGGTGCGCGACAACGGCGCCCTGCTGGTCGGCGATCACGCTGAAGTCCAGCTCGACACCGGCGAAGCCAAGGTCGACAACGCCGAGTACGTGCTGCACAAGTCGCGAATTCGCGGTAACGCGCTGTACGCCAAGCGTGCGGAAAACGCCATCATCCGCCTCAAGGATGGTACGTACACGACGTGCGAGCCGAACAGCAACGCCTGGCAGCTCAAGGGCAACAACATCACCTTGAACCCGGCCACCGGCTTCGGCACCGCGACCAACGTGACGCTGCGCGTCAGAGACATCCCGGTCCTGTACACGCCGTACATCTACTTCCCGATCGATGACCGTCGCCAATCCGGCTTCCTGCCGCCAAGTTTCAGCAGCGGTGGCGAAAGCGGATTTACCCTGGTCACCCCGTACTACTTCAACCTGGCACCCAACTACGATGCCACGTTGTACCCGCGCTACATGAGCAAGCGCGGCATGTTGATGGAAGGCGAATTCCGCTACCTGACCAAGTCCAGCGAAGGACAGGTCGGTGGTGCCTACCTCAACGACGACAACAACGAGCGCAGCCGTCAGTCCGATTACGAGAAGACGCGCTACATGCTCAACTGGCAGCACAAGGGTGGCCTGGACTCTCGGGTCCTGACCGAGGTCGATTACACCAAGATCAGCGATCCGTACTACTTCCAGGATCTGCAGACCGACCAGATCGGCGTCGAAAGTCAAAGCTTCGTGAACCAGCAGGGCGCTGTGACCTACCGCGGCGACAACTACACCGCGCGCGTCAATGCCCAAGCCTACGAGCTGGCCACCGTTTCCGAGATCACGCCCTACAATCGCCTGCCGCAAATCACCTTCAACGGTGCGCTGCCTTACCACCCGAGTGGGCTGAACTTCGCCTATGAGACTGAAGCGGTCCGCTTTGAACGGGATCTGCAGAACGGTATGTTCACCGACGAGGGGGGCCTCTCCACTCGTCGCCTGGACACCTATGTCACGGGCCTGACTCGCGCCAACGGTACCCGTTTGAATGCCGCTCCAAGCGTCGAGCTGCCGATGAACTGGACCTACGGCTATGTCACGCCGAAGCTCAAGTATCAGTACACCAAGTACGATCTTGATCTCGATGGCACCGGTAAAGCGGACATGGCTAAAGTCGGCCAGTCCTTCAAAAGCTCCCAAGACCGGGCGATCCCGATCGCCAGCGTCGACAGCGGCCTGTATTTCGACCGCAGCACCCAGCTGTTCGGCAAGACCTACAACCAGACCCTGGAACCACGCCTGTTCTATCTCTATGTTCCCGAGAAGGACCAGGACGATATTCCGGTGTTCGACACCAGCGAATACAGCTTCAACTACGCCTCGCTGTTTCGTGACAACCGCTTCTCCGGCTCCGACCGCGTCGGCGACGAGAACAAACTGTCGCTGGGCGTGACCAGCCGCTGGATCGAGGAAAACGGCTTCGAACGTCAACGGGTATCCGTCGGCCAGGCCCTGTACTTCAAGGACCGCGAAGTTCAATTGCCAGGTGTGGTCGCCAAGGATCGCGCCGACGCGCAGTCCAATGTGTCGCCTATCGCCATGAACTACGAGTTCCGTTTCAACCGCGACTGGCGCGCAACCGCCGACTACAACTGGGACCCGGACAGCCACAGCCCACGCTCGGGCAGCGCGATGTTCCACTACCAGCCTGAAGACAACCCGAACAAGGTCATCAACGCTGGCTATCGCTATCGCAACGACCAGGTGGTCTACAACCAGTTGACCGGCAAATGGCAATTCGGTGGCGACTACGGTACCCCGGGCGCCGAGAACTTCGTGAAGGACTACTACAAGATCCAGCAACATGACTTCTCCGTCATGTGGCCGATCGTTCCGCAGTGGAACCTCATCAGCCGCTGGCAGTACGACTATGCCCGCAACCGTACCCTGGAAGCCTTCGGTGGTTTCGAGTACGACAACTGCTGCTGGAAACTGCGCCTGATCAATCGCTACTGGGTTTCCAACGACGAATACACGCAGATCGCTCCTCTCAACGAAAAAGGCGACCACGGCCTCTTCCTGCAAATTGTCCTCAAAGGGCTGGGCGGGCTGACTGGTACCAAAGTAGAGAGCTTCCTCGACAAAGGCATCCAAGGTTATCGTGAACGTGAAGACCAAGCTTTCTGATTGTCTGCGCCCGCTGATGCTGGGCGCGCTGTTCCTGGGTACCGCGGCCAACGCTGCGGTGCAATCCATCGACAAGGTCGTGGCCATCGTTGATAACGACGTGGTCATGCAAAGCCAGCTGGACCAACGGGTTCATGAAGTGCAGCAGACCATCGCCAAGCGTGGCGCCGGCCTGCCGCCGACCAGCGTATTGGAGCAGCAGGTGCTGGAACGCCTGATCGTCGAAAACCTGCAACTGCAGATCGGCGAACGCTCGGGTATCCGCATTGCCGACGAAGAGCTGAACCAGGCCATTGGCACCATTGCCCAACGCAACAACATGACGATCGATCAGTTCCGTGCCGCGCTGGCTCACGATGGCTTGTCTTATGAAGACGCCCGTGATCAGGTCCGTCGCGAGATGATCATCAGCCGTGTTCGCCAGCGCCGGGTAGCCGAACGCATCCAGGTCTCCGAACAGGAAGTGAAAAACTTCCTGGCATCGGACCTGGGCAAGATGCAACTCTCCGAAGAGCTGCATCTGGCCAACATCCTGATTGCGACCCCGGAAAGCGCCAACTCTGAAGCCATTCAGAATGCGGCTCGCCAGGCGATGGATGTGTATCAGCAACTCAAGCAAGGCGCAGACTTCACCCAATTGGCAATTGCTAAATCCGGCAGCGACAACGCTCTGGAAGGCGGCGACATGGGCTGGCGCAAAGCGGCACAACTGCCGCCTCCGTTCGACCGTGAGCTGAGCAGCATGGCGGTTGGCGACATCACCCAACCGGCGCGTACACCTGGCGGCTTCATTATCCTGAAGCTCCTGGAGAAACGCGGCGGCGGCAACCAGGTGCGCGATGAAGTGCACGTGCGGCACATCCTGATCAAACCAAGCGAAATTCGCAGCGAAGCAGAGACCAAGCGCCTGGCGCAGAAGCTCTACGAGCGGATCGAAGCCGGTGAAGATTTCGCTGAACTGGCAAAAAACTATTCGGAAGATCCGGGGTCGGCACTCAACGGTGGCGATCTGAACTGGATCGACCCGAATGCGCTGGTTCCAGAATTCCGTGAAGTGATGGCCAAGACCCCACAAGGTCAGCTGTCGAAGCCGTTCAAGAGCCCTTATGGCTGGCACGTACTGGAAGTCCTTGGCCGTCGCGCCACCGACAGCACGAGCCAGGCCCGTGAGCAGCAAGCGATGACCGTACTGCGTAACCGCAAATACGACGAAGAGCTGCAGACCTGGTTGCGTCAGATCCGTGACGAAGCCTACGTCGAGATCAAACTCCCTGGCGCCGACCAGGCAGCACAGTGAAACCCCAGCGTTTCGCTGTGACACCCGGCGAGCCGGCCGGCATTGGTCCTGACCTGTGCCTGCTGCTCGCCTCGCAACCCCAGCCGCACCCCCTGATCGCCATCACCAGCCGCGACCTGCTCCTTGAGCGGGCCGCGCAGCTGGGTGTGGCTGTCGACCTGTTGCCGGTCACCCTGGCGAACCTGCCAGACGTCCCGGCGCCAGCGAACAGCCTGTACGTCTGGGACACTCCACTGCAAAACAAGGTGGTTGCCGGTCAACTGGACCCAGCCAACGCCGCATTCGTCCTGGAGACCCTGACCCGCGCTGGCCAAGGCTGCCTGGATGGGCATTTTGCAGGGATGATCACCGCACCCGTACACAAGGGTGTGCTCAATGACTCCGGCATCGCCTTTTCCGGGCATACCGAGTTTCTGGCCGACCTGACGCACACTGAACAAGTGGTGATGATGCTAGCGACTCACGGCCTGCGCGTGGCCCTGGTGACCACCCATCTGCCGCTGCGCGAGATTGCCGACGCCATCACCAGCGAACGCTTGGAACGCGTCACCCGAATTCTGCATGCCGACTTGCGCAACAAGTTTGGCATCGCCCAGCCACGCATCCTTGTCTGCGGGCTCAACCCTCATGCCGGCGAAGGCGGGCATCTGGGCCATGAAGAAATCGACATTATCGAACCCACCTTAGAGCGCCTGCGCACCGAAGGCATGGACCTGCGTGGTCCGTTGCCCGCCGACACTCTGTTTACCCCCAAATATCTGGAGCATTGCGACGCAGTGCTGGCGATGTACCACGACCAGGGCCTGCCCGTACTGAAGTACAAAGGCTTCGGCGCGGCAGTCAACATCACCCTCGGCCTGCCGATCATCCGCACCTCGGTCGACCACGGCACCGCCCTGGACCTGGCCGGCAGCGGCAGGATCGACACCGGCAGCCTGCAGGTCGCCCTGGAAACCGCCTACCAGATGGCCGAGACCCGTATATGACCGAGCATTACCAACACCGGGCGCGCAAGCGTTTCGGCCAGAACTTCCTGCACGACGCCGGCGTCATCGATCGTATTCTGCGTTCGATTCATGCCAAACCCGATGACCGCCTGCTGGAAATCGGCCCGGGCCAAGGGGCACTGACCGAAGGCCTGCTCAACAGCGGCGCGCAACTGGACGTGGTTGAGCTGGACAAAGACCTGATCCCGATCCTCAACCAGCAATTCGCCGGCAAGAGCAATTTCAGCCTGCATCAGGGCGATGCCCTCAAGTTCGACTTCAAGTCCCTGGGCGCCGCACCGAACAGCCTGCGGGTGGTCGGCAACCTGCCTTATAACATCTCCACACCGCTGATCTTCCACCTGCTGCAGAACGCCAGCCTGATTCGCGACATGCACTTCATGCTGCAAAAAGAAGTGGTGGAACGCCTCGCTGCCGGGCCAGGCGGCGGTGATTGGGGGCGGCTGTCGATTATGGTTCAGTACCATTGCCGCGTGGAGCACCTGTTCAACGTCGGTCCTGGCGCGTTCAACCCACCACCGAAGGTCGACTCGGCCATCGTGCGCCTGGTGCCCCACGCCGTGCTGCCGCATCCGGCCAAGGATCACCGACTGCTGGAACGCGTCGTCCGCGAAGCCTTCAACCAGCGCCGCAAAACCTTGCGCAACACCCTCAAGGCCTTGCTCACCAGCGCCGAAATCGAAGCCGCCGGCGTCGACGGCAGCCTGCGTCCGGAGCAGCTCGACCTGGCCGCGTTCGTGCGCCTGGCCGACAAGCTCAGCGAGCAACCAGTGGCTGACACAAGCGCCAGCTGACACGCGGTGAGCGTTATCGGGTAGGACGCCAGACGCGATGTCTGGTTTACTACCCGATACTTGGCCTAGACTGAGCCTCATCCGTCTTGCGCCCCGCTTTGCTTTGCTTTTAAGGCCTCTTGCATGTCCGATCCTCGCTATCAGGTCGACGTCAGCGTCGTCACCCGCTTTCTGGCAGAACAATCCCAACCCGAGCAAAATCGCTTTGCCTTCGCCTATACCATCACCGTCGAGAACCATGGGCTGCTGCCAGCCAAGCTGCTCTCACGGCACTGGGTCATCACCGATGGCGACGGTCACGTCGAGGAAGTTCGCGGTGCCGGCGTCGTCGGCCAACAACCGCTGATCGCCCCAGGCCAAAGCCACACCTACAGCAGTGGAACGGTGATGACCACCCGGGTTGGCGCCATGCAGGGCACGTATCAAATGGTCGCCGACGACGGGCAGCATTTTGATGCCGTCATCGCGCCGTTTCGCCTCGCGGTGCCCGGAGCCTTGCACTGATGGCGACGTACGCCGTCGGCGACCTGCAGGGATGCCTAGAACCGCTGAAATGCCTGCTTGAACAGGTGGCCTTCGACCCGGCCCGGGATCGCCTGTGGCTGGTGGGAGACCTAGTCAACCGCGGTCCGCAGTCCCTGGAAACCCTGCGTTTTCTTTATGACATGCGTGAGTCGCTGGTCTGCGTCCTGGGCAACCACGACCTGCATTTACTGGCGGCCTGGCGCAATATCGAACGCCTGAAGAAATCCGACACCCTGCGTCCGATCCTCGAAGCCCCCGATTGCCCGGAGCTGATGCAGTGGCTGCGCCAGCAAAAGCTGATGCACTACGACGAACAGCGCAATATTGCCCTGGTCCACGCAGGCATTGCGCCCCAGTGGTCAATCAAGAAAGCCCTCAAGTGCGCCGCAGAAGTCGAAGAAGCGCTGCGTGACGACAACCTGTTCCTGCCTTATCTAGATGGCATGTACGGTAACGAACCGGCGAAATGGGACAGCGACCTGCAAGGCGTGACCCGGCTACGGGTGATCACCAACTACTTCACCCGCATGCGCTTTTGCACCAGCGACGGCAAGCTCGACCTCAAAGGCAAGGAAGGTGTGGATACCGCTCCACCCGGCTACGCCCCCTGGTTCAACCATAAAGAGCGCAAGAGCAAAGACACGAAGGTCATTTTCGGACACTGGGCAGCCCTGGAAGGCAAATGCAACGAGCCCGGCATCTTTGCCCTCGACACCGGCTGTGTTTGGGGTGGCGCCATGACGCTGCTCAATGTCGACACCGGCGCCCGCCTGCAGTGCGCCTGCGATGCCCAGGGCCATGCCAGCCAGCAGCCCTCCCCCACAAACCCGACACTGCCCCAGCCGGTCACGGCCAAGCACTAGACCGCGCCTTTATTCAGGCCCCAGGAGCCCGCCATGAGTGAATTCAAACGCATCCCCCCCGATCAGGCCCAGTCGCTGCGCGAACAGGGCGCGGTCGTGGTCGATATCCGCGACCCGCAGACCTATGCCCTGAATCACATCAGTGGCTCCCGGCATCTGGATAACCACTCCATCAGTGACTTCATCCGTGGCGCCGATCTCGACGCCCCGCTGGTCGTGGTCTGCTATCACGGCAACTCCAGCCAGAGCGCGGCAGCCTACCTGGTCAGCCAGGGTTTCTCCGACGTCTACAGCCTGGACGGCGGCTTCGAGCTCTGGCGCACCACCTACCCGGCCGAAACCGCTCAAGGCCAAGCCGAATAATTTTTTCCAAGCTCTAGCCCGCGTGCTACGTGGGCTAGACAGCGGCAGACGAACGGTCAGTCGCAACTAATTACTCATCTCGCCTTTACCTCTCGTATTCCGAACTATCCTTAGCCTCAGGCCATCCAAATCAGGGGAGAGCCGGTACACCGGCGCACGGGTCATCGGTACTAGCTTTCAAGGTAGATAGCTTTGAAAGTGTTCTGGGGGGTAAACAGCAACTGGACTTTCAGTTGCATGCCAGCACTTGACTGACTGATCCGGCGACGGCTCCACGTATCGAGCGAGGTGACGTCATGAGTATTTTTAGCCACTTCCAACAACGCTTCGAATCCACACGCCAGGAAGAGTTTTCACTGCAGGAATACCTGGAGCTCTGCAAAAAGGACCGAAGCGCCTATGCCTCCGCCGCCGAGCGCCTGCTATTGGCCATTGGCGAGCCCGAACTGCTCGACACGTCGACCAATTCGCGGTTGTCGAGGATCTTTTCCAACAAGGTGATCCGCCGCTATCCGGCCTTTGAAGACTTCCATGGAATGGAAGAATGCATCGATCAGATCGTCTCCTACTTCCGCCATGCCGCTCAGGGCCTGGAAGAGAAGAAACAGATCCTTTACCTCCTCGGCCCGGTGGGTGGCGGCAAGTCGTCCCTGGCTGAAAAGCTCAAACAACTGATCGAGAAGGTGCCCTTCTACGCGATCAAGGGCTCACCGGTCTTCGAATCGCCCCTGGGGCTGTTCAACGCCACCGAAGATGGCGCCATCCTCGAAGAAGACTTCGGCATTCCACGGCGCTACCTCAACACCATCATGTCGCCCTGGGCCACCAAGCGCCTGTCCGAGTTCGGCGGTGATATCAGCCAGTTCCGGGTGGTCAAACTCTATCCGTCGGTCCTCAACCAGATCGCCGTGGCCAAGACCGAGCCGGGGGATGAAAACAACCAGGACATCTCCGCACTGGTGGGCAAGGTGGATATCCGCAAACTGGAGGAATTCCCCCAGAACGACGCCGACGCCTACAGCTACTCAGGCGCGTTGTGCCGGGCCAACCAGGGCCTGATGGAGTTCGTCGAGATGTTCAAGGCACCGATCAAGGTGCTGCACCCACTGCTGACTGCTACCCAGGAAGGCAACTACAACAGTACCGAAGGCCTGGGGGCGATCCCGTTCACCGGCATCCTGCTGGCCCACTCCAACGAATCGGAGTGGCACACCTTCCGCAACAACAAGAACAACGAAGCCTTCATCGACCGGATCTATATCGTCAAGGTGCCGTACTGCCTGCGAGTCAGCGATGAAATCAAGATCTACGACAAACTGCTGTTCAACAGCTCTCTGGCCAAGGCGCATTGCGCGCCAGACACCTTGAAGATGCTGGCGCAGTTCACCGTGCTCTCGCGCCTCAAAGAACCGGAAAACTCCAACATCTACTCCAAAATGCGGGTCTATGACGGGGAAAACCTCAAGGACACCGATCCCAAGGCCAAGTCGATCCAGGAATACCGGGATAACGCCGGGGTAGATGAAGGAATGAACGGGCTCTCGACCCGCTTCGCCTTCAAGATCCTGTCCAAGGTGTTCAACTTCGACCCTCATGAAATCGCCGCCAACCCGGTGCACCTGTTGTATGTGCTGGAACAGCAGATCGAACAGGAGCAATTCCAGGCCGAAACCCGGGAACGCTACCTGCGCTTCCTCAAGGAATACCTGGCGCCGCGCTACATCGAATTCATCGGCAAGGAAATCCAGACCGCCTACCTTGAGTCCTACAGCGAGTACGGGCAGAACATCTTCGACCGCTACGTGCTCTACGCCGATTTCTGGATCCAGGACCAGGAATACCGCGACCCGGAAACCGGCGAAATCCTCAATCGCGTGGCGCTGAACGAGGAACTGGAAAAAATCGAAAAACCGGCCGGCATCAGCAATCCGAAGGATTTCCGCAACGAAATCGTCAACTTCGTCCTGCGGGCCCGCGCCAACAACAATGGCAAAAACCCGACCTGGCTCAGCTACGAAAAACTGCGGGTGGTCATCGAGAAGAAAATGTTCTCCAACACCGAAGACCTGCTCCCGGTCATCAGCTTCAACGCCAAGGCCAGCAAAGAGGACCAGCAGAAACACAACGACTTCGTCACACGCATGGTCGAGCGCGGCTACACCGACAAACAGGTACGGCTTCTTTCCGAGTGGTACCTACGGGTCCGGAAGTCGCAGTAACGCAGCTGCAAGCTTCTAGCTACAAGTTGCAGGAAAGAAGCGCCTGAACCGGACATCCGGCTAATCGCTTCTGCTTGCAGCTTGCGGCTCACAACTTGAAGCTGCCCGGAGGGCCACCCATGAGCTATGTGATCGACCGACGCCTCAATGGCAAGAACAAGAGCACGGTAAACCGTCAGCGTTTCCTGCGGCGCTACCGTGACCACATCAAAAAGGCCGTCGAAGAGGCCGTAAGCCGCCGCTCCATTACCGACATGGAGCATGGCGAGCAAATCAGCATTCCCGGTCGTGATATCGACGAACCGGTGCTTCACCATGGTCGCGGTGGCAAACAGACCGTGGTGCACCCCGGCAATAAGGAATTCACCAGCGGCGAGCACATCGCCCGCCCGCAGGGGGGCGGTGGCGGCAAAGGTCCAGGCAAAGCCGGCAACTCCGGTGAAGGCATGGACGAGTTCGTGTTCCAGATTACCCAGGAGGAATTCCTCGAATTCATGTTCGAGGACCTCGAGTTACCCAACCTGGTCAAGCGCAACCTGACCGGCACTGATACCTTCAAGACCGTACGTGCCGGCATCAGTAACGAAGGCAATCCTTCGCGCATCAACATCATTCGTACCCTGCGCTCAGCTCACGCGCGGCGCATCGCCCTATCCGGCAGCAGCCGCGCCAAGCTACGGGAAGCAAAGGAGGAGCTGGCCCGTCTGAAGCGGGAAGAACCGGACAACTTCGGCGATATTCAGGAGCTGGAAGCAGAAATCGAGAAACTCAGCGCACGCATCCATCGCGTGCCCTTCCTCGACACCTTCGACCTGAAGTACAACCTGCTGGTCAAGCAACCCAACCCCAGCTCCAAGGCGGTCATGTTCTGCCTGATGGACGTCTCTGGCTCCATGACACAAGCGACCAAGGACATCGCCAAGCGTTTTTTCATCCTGCTGTACCTGTTCCTCAAGCGGAACTACGACAAGATCGACGTCGTCTTCATTCGTCACCACACCAGCGCCAGGGAAGTCGACGAGGAGGAGTTCTTCTACTCCCGGGAAACCGGCGGCACTATCGTCTCCAGCGCCCTGAAGCTGATGCAAGAAATCATGGCCGAGCGCTATCCGAGCAACGAATGGAACATCTACGCAGCCCAGGCCTCGGACGGTGATAACTGGAACGACGACTCACCGATCTGCCGGGACATCCTGATCAATCAGATCATGCCCTTCGTGCAGTACTACACTTACGTGGAAATTACCCCGCGTGAACACCAGGCCCTGTGGTTCGAATACGAGCGAATCGCCGACGCCTTCTCTGACACCTTCGCCCAGCAGCAATTGGTCTCGGCCGGAGATATCTATCCGGTCTTCCGTGAACTCTTCCAGCGCAGGTTAGTGACATGACCGCCAGAGAGCAGAAACGCCAGCCCATTTCCACAGGCTCGGAATGGACGTTCGAGCTGATCCAGGCCTACGACCGCGAAATCAGCCGTATCGCGGACCGGTACGCCCTGGATACCTATCCCAACCAGATCGAAGTCATCACCGCCGAGCAGATGATGGACGCCTACGCGTCAGTCGGCATGCCCCTGGGTTATCACCATTGGTCCTACGGCAAACACTTCCTCAGTACCGAAAAGTCCTACAGCCGTGGCCAGATGGGGCTGGCCTACGAGATCGTGATCAACTCGGACCCTTGCATTGCCTACCTGATGGAAGAGAACACCATCTGCATGCAAGCCTTGGTGGTGGCCCATGCCTGCTATGGCCATAACAGCTTTTTCAAGGGCAACTACCTGTTCCGCACCTGGACCGACGCCAGTTCGATCATCGATTACCTGGTGTTCGCCAAGCAGTACATCATGCAGTGCGAAGAGCGGCACGGCATCGACGCAGTGGAAGACCTGCTGGACTCCTGCCACGCCTTGATGAATTACGGCGTCGACCGTTACAAACGGCCTTATCCGATTTCGGCTGAAGAGGAGCGCCGGCGGCAGAAGGATCGCGAAGAACATTTGCAGAAACAGATCAACGACCTGTGGCGCACCATTCCCAAAGGCGCGGACAAATACAGCGACAAGGACAATGCACGCTTCCCCGCCGAACCTCAGGAAAACATCCTCTATTTCATCGAAAAACATGCACCGCTGCTGGAGCCCTGGCAGCGAGAAATCGTGCGTATCGTGCGCAAGATCGCCCAGTACTTCTACCCGCAACGCCAAACCCAGGTGATGAACGAAGGCTGGGCGACGTTCTGGCACTACACCCTGATGAACGACCTGTATGACGAAGGCCTGGTGACCGACGGTTTCATGATGGAGTTTCTGACCTCGCACACCAGCGTGGTCATGCAGCCAGGCTTCGACAGCCCCTACTACAGCGGCATCAACCCCTATGCCCTCGGCTTCGCCATGTACCGCGACATCCGCCGTATCTGCGAGGAACCCACCGAGGAGGACCGCCGTTGGTTCCCGGACCTGGCCGGGACCGATTGGCTGTCGAGCATCAAGTTCGCCATGAGCAGCTTCAAGGATGAAAGCTTCATCCTGCAGTACCTGTCACCGAAGGTGATCCGTGATCTGAAACTGTTCAGCATCCTCGATGACGACCAGAAAGACGACCTGCTGGTCCCGGCGATTCATGACGAGGACGGCTACCGGACCATTCGTCAAACCCTGGCGGCGCAATACAACCTGGGTAATCGCGAGCCCAACGTGCAGATCTGGAGTATCGACCGGCGCGGCGACCGCTCGCTGACCCTGCGTCACCAGCAACATGACCGCAAGCCCCTGGGCGACTCCACAGATGAGGTGCTCAAGCATCTGCACCGCCTCTGGGGCTTCGATATTCACCTGGAAACCCTGCAGGGCGACCAGATCATGAAAACCCATCACGTGCCGCCCAGAAGTGAGCATAGCGAAGGTGACTACGGCCGGCTGGACTTGGCCGTCATCCATCTTTAAGCCGAGATCAGGCCTCCGGAAGTTCGACGCAAGGGTTATCCTGTCGAGCTAACGGAGGTTTTTTATGCAGATTTACAAGGTCGGCGGCGCAGTCCGCGATCGCTTGCTCGGCAAACCAGTCACCGATATCGACTGGGTGGTGGTAGGCGCGACAACCGAAGAGATGCTAGCCCAGGGCTTTCGCCCGGTAGGGGCCGACTTTCCGGTGTTCCTGCACCCCAAAAGCGGCGAAGAATATGCCCTCGCGCGCACCGAGCGCAAAAGTGGCCGTGGTTACGGCGGCTTTACCTTTCATGCCAGCCCCGAAGTCACCCTCGAAGAAGACCTGATTCGGCGCGACCTGACGATCAACGCCATGGCAGAGGATGCCCAGGGCACGCTGACCGACCCCTATCATGGCCAACGCGATCTGGAAGCACGCCTGCTGCGCCATGTTTCCTCCGCGTTCGCCGAAGATCCCCTCAGAGTATTGCGAGTTGCCCGCTTCGCGGCGCGCTATGCCGACCTGGGTTTCCACGTTGCGCCAGAGACTCTGGAACTGATGCGCCAACTGAGCACCTCAGGCGAACTGGAAGCTCTGACGGCCGAGCGCAGCTGGAAGGAAATTTCCCGCGCCCTGATGGAAAACCAGCCCCAGGTATTTATCCAGGTGCTGCGCGATTGTGGCGCCCTCAAGGTGTTGATGCCCGAGGTCGACGCCTTGTTCGGCGTGCCTCAGCCTGAAGCGCATCACCCCGAAATCGACACCGGCGTGCATACCCTGAGCGTGCTGCAACAGGCCGCGCAGCATCAGCAGCCGCTGACGGTGCGCTGGGCTTGCCTGCTGCATGATCTGGGCAAAGGACTGACGGCGCAGGATGAGTGGCCGCAGCACATCGCTCATGAGCAAAAAGGCTTGGCGCCGATCAAGGCGATCAATGAGCGCTTCAAGGTGCCGCGTGACTGCCAGGAACTGGCGCTACTGGTCGGCCAATATCACACCCATGGCCATCGCGCCCTTGAACTGCGGGCCTCGACCCTGCTGGAACTGCTGCAAAGCTTCGACATTTATCGTCGCCCACAGCGCTTCGAGGAATTTATCGCCGCCTGCGAGATGGATGCACGCGGGCGTCTTGGCCTGGAGTCGCGCGCCTACCCGCAAGCCGGCTACCTGCGAGGTGCCGCCCATGCTGCGCGTGCGGTCGCGGTACAACCGCTGCTGGAACAAGGGTTCAAGGGGCCGGAGCTGGGGGAAGCCTTAAGGCTGGAGCGCCTCAAAGCACTGAAAGCCTACAAGGAGCAACACGCGCCCTGAGCACATGGCCGGAAGGCCTGCCCTGGCAGCAGGCCCGCCATGCGCCGACAAGCCAGACGCGATCAGAGCCCCGGTGGCGTCAGTTGCACACCGCGCCATTCAAAGGCCACGGGGGCCAGCACCTGATTGATCTGTGACTCCCGCCACAGCACGCCCAAACTCTGCCCGGCAACCGGATGCAGGCGCTCGGGCGCCATCAGCGACAACGGCCAGAGCACGAAGGCATTTTTCAGGATTTCGGCACGCGGCAGGATCAATCCATCGAAGTTGCCGACCAGATCGCCATACAGCAGCACGTCTATATCCAGCGGCAGGCCTATGCGATCGGGGGCATAACGGCCGTTATCCGCCTCGATGAACTTCAATCGACGGTCCAGCTCATTCAGCGGCAAATCCGTGAAGGCCGACACCACCAGGTTGAAAAACGGACCACTCTTGATTCCCACCGGCTGGCTCTCGAATACCGCCGAGCAGCGCATGTCCTGCAGAAACGCGGCCAAGGCTTCGAGCCCGGCCTGCAAATGGGTTTCGCGCTCGATATTGCTACCGAGCCCCAGAAAAACCTGAGTTAGCGACATCCGCGCTCGATCTCCACGCCAACACCGGTAGCGGCGGGAACTGCACCGGGCTTGGTCAGCTTAAGGCGCAGCCAAGGAATATGAAATTCACTCATCAACACCTCAGCCAGACGCTCGGCAAAGGTTTCCACCAACTGGAACTGCGCCTGCTCGGCGAAGGCTTGAATGCGCGCCGAGACGCTGGCGTAATCGAGCGCCAGGGTCAGGTCGTCACCTGCGGCTGCCGGGCGGTTATCCCAGGCAAAGCTCAGGTCCAGACGCAGGCACTGACGGATGCCGCGCTCCCAGTCATAGGCACCGATCACGGTGTCGACTTCCAGGCCTTCGATAAACACTCTGTCCAAGCACTCTTCTCCGCAGCACGACAAGGGCGCAATGCGCCGTTAGAATCAGGGCGTCCTCG
>Ga0302175_10000049_pt1 | contig 54885 bp, 51 predicted proteins | sample I_Fen_N3_3_FD_198791 | JGI IMG/M metagenome (GOLD analysis project Ga0302175, IMG submission 198791) | Peat permafrost microbial communities from Stordalen Mire near Abisko, Sweden - I_Fen_N3_3 | ecosystem: Environmental > Terrestrial > Soil > Wetlands > Permafrost | place: Sweden: Abisko... | reverse complement strand
TGATGGCCGAGCTGCAGAAGCTCGACGAAGTCGCCTACATCCGTTTCGCCTCGGTGTATCGACGCTTCCAGGACCTCAATGAGTTCCGCGAAGAGATCGATCGCCTGGCCCGTGAGCCGGTGAAAGAATGAGCATGCCAGCCGAACAAGCCATCCTCGACGCCCATTTCATGGCCCGTGCCCTGGAACTGGCGCGCAAAGGTCATTACACGACGCACCCCAATCCCCGGGTCGGTTGTGTGATCGTGCGTGACGGGCAGATCGTCGGCGAAGGCTGGCACGAACGCGCCGGCGAACCCCACGCCGAGGTCCACGCCTTGCGCGCCGCCGGTGAACTCGCCCGTGGCGCCACCGCTTACGTAACCCTCGAACCCTGCAGCCATCATGGCCGGACACCGCCCTGTGCCGACGCACTGGTCAATGCCGGTGTGGCGCGGGTGGTCGCGGCGATGCAGGACCCGAACCCGGAAGTCGCCGGTCGCGGCCTGCAACGCCTGGAACAGGCCGGCATCGTTACCCAAAGCGGTGTGCTGGAAGGCGAGGCGCGCAAGCTCAATCAAGGCTTCTTGAAACGCATGGAACACGGCTTGCCGTTCGTGCGGGTCAAGTTGGCCATGAGCCTCGATGGCCGCACGGCGATGGAGAGCGGTGAAAGCCAATGGATCACCGGCCCGGCGGCGCGTTCGGCGGTGCAACGCCTGCGGGCCCAGGCCAGTGTGGTATTGACCGGCGCCGACACGGTGCTGGCGGATAACGCCCGCTTGACCGTGCGTGCCGATGAGCTGGGCCTGGACGCCGGGCAAACCGCCCTGGCCATGAGTCGTCCGCCGCTGCGCGTGCTGGTCGACGGTCGTCTGCGCGTGCCGCTGGATGCGCCATTCTTCAAGGCCGGCCCGGCGCTGGTTGCCACGTGCATGGCGGTGGAAGAACAATATGCCAACGGACCTGAGTGCCTGATCGTGCCGGGCTACGATGGCCAGGTCGATCTGCGCCAGTTGCTGGTCGAACTTGCCGCTCGCGGAGTCAACGAGGTGTTGGTCGAGGCGGGGCCGCGTCTTGCCGGGGCTTTTGCTCAGCAAGGTTTGGTCGATGAGTTTCAGATCTTCATGGCCGGCAAGTTCCTGGGCTCCTCGGCGCGCCCACTGCTGGACTGGCCGCTCGCGCAAATGAAAGACGCGCCAGTGCTCAAAATTATCGAAATTCGTGCGGTTGGCGATGACTGGCGAGTCACTGCCATTCCTTTGCCAGCAGCGAGCGTATAATTTCCGGCCATCGCTACAGCGCTGGCTCTGTTCTCGAGGAGAACCCCATGTTCACCGGCATTATCGAATCCATCGGCAGTATTCGCGCATTGACCCCAAAAGGCGGAGATGTGCGGGTCCATGTAGAAACCGGCAAGCTCGACCTGAGCGACGTCAAACTGGGCGACAGCATTGCGGTCAACGGCGTGTGCCTGACCGCGGTTGAATTGCCGGGCAACGGCTTTGCGGCCGACGTCAGCCGCGAAACCCTCGACTGCACCGCCATGAACGATCTGAAAAGCGGCAGTCCGGTCAATCTGGAAAAAGCCCTGACTCCGACGACTCGCCTTGGCGGGCATCTGGTCAGCGGGCACGTCGATGGCGTGGGTGAAGTGGTTGCCCGCACCGAGAATGCCCGTGCCGTGGAGTTCCGAATCCGCGCACCGAAAGAACTGGCCAAGTACATCGCCCATAAAGGCTCGATCACCGTCGACGGCACCAGCCTGACCGTGAACGCGGTCGATGGCGCCGAGTTCCTGCTGACAATCATTCCGCACACCCTGAGCGAAACGATCATGGCGTCGTATCAGCCGGGTCGTCGGGTGAATCTGGAAGTGGACTTGCTGGCGCGTTACCTGGAGCGCCTGTTGCTGGGCGACAAGGCCGCAGAGCCTACGGCTGGCAGCACCATTACTGAAAGCTTTCTGGCCGCCAACGGCTACCTCAAATCCTGACTCAAGGGGGTGCCTTGTGGCGCTCAATAGCATCGAAGAACTGGTTGAAGACATCCGCCAAGGCAAGATGGTCATCCTCATGGATGACGAAGACCGCGAGAACGAAGGCGACCTGATCATGGCCGCCGAGTGCTGCAAGGCCGAACACATCAACTTCATGGCCAAGCACGCCCGTGGCCTGATTTGCATGCCCATGAGCCGCGAGCGCTGCGAGCTGCTCAAGCTGCCGCTGATGGCGCCGCGCAACGGTTCCGGGTTCGGCACCAAGTTCACCGTCTCCATCGAAGCCACCGAAGGTGTGACCACCGGGATCTCCGCCGCCGACCGCGCACGTACCGTGCAGGCCGCTGCCGCCAAGGATGCCAAGGCCGAAGACATCGTCAGCCCCGGCCACATCTTCCCGCTGATGGCTCAGTCGGGCGGCACCCTGGCCCGCGCGGGCCACACCGAAGCCGCCTGCGACCTGGCGCGCATGGCCGGTTTCGAGCCAAGCGGGGTGATCTGCGAAGTGATGAACGACGACGGCACCATGTCCCGTCGCGCCGAACTGGAAGCCTTCGCCGCCGAGCACAACATCAAGATCGGCACCATCGCCGACCTGATTCACTACCGGATGATCCACGAACGTACCGTTCAGCGGATTGCCGAGCAGCCCCTGGACAGCGAACTGGGCCAGTTCAACCTGGTGACCTATCGTGATTCGGTGGAGGGCGATGTGCACATGGCACTGACCCTGGGCGAGATCTGCGCCGAAGAGCCGACCCTGGTCCGGGTGCACAACATGGACCCGCTGCGCGACCTGCTGATGGTCAAGCAGCCTGGCCGCTGGAGCCTGCGCGCGGCGATGGTCAAGGTGGCCGAGGCTGGCAGCGGTGTGGTGCTGCTGCTGGGTCACCCGCTGGATGGCGACGTACTGCTGGCGCATATCCGCGAAACCGCCGAGCACATCCCGGCGAAAAAACCGACCACCTACAGCATCGTCGGTGCCGGTTCGCAGATCCTGCGGGACCTGGGCGTGCGCAAAATGCGCCTGATGAGTGCGCCCATGAAATTTAATGCGATATCCGGTTTCGACCTGGAAGTTGTAGAATACGTGCCCTCCGAATAAAGGCCGGTCGTTTCCGGCTTGAAATTCGCGGTTCAAACATCACTGAAGGGCGCGCACCGAGCGCGCTCTGGCTCTTTAAGAGATTTGTCGAATGACCCTGAAGACCATCGAAGGTACCTTCATCGCCCCTAAAGGCCGCTACGCCCTGGTGGTCGGCCGCTTCAACAGCTTCGTCGTTGAAAGCCTGGTCAGCGGTGCCGTTGACGCCCTGGTTCGCCACGGTGTGAGCGAAAGCGACATCACCCTCATCCGCGCACCTGGCGCCTTCGAAATTCCGCTGGTTGCGCAGAAAGTCGCGCAGCAAAGCGAATACGCGGCAATCATCGCCCTGGGCGCGGTCATTCGTGGCGGCACCCCGCACTTCGAATACGTGGCTGGCGAATGCACCAAGGGCCTGGCCCAGGTGTCCATGGAGTTCGGCGTACCGGTTGCGTTCGGCGTGCTGACCGTTGACTCCATCGAACAAGCCATCGAGCGTTCCGGCACCAAGGCCGGCAACAAAGGTGCTGAAGCTGCCCTGTCCGCCCTGGAAATGGTCAGCCTGCTGGCGCAGTTGGAGGCCAAGTGATTAGCGACGAAAGCGATCGTTTCAACCCGCGCGATCCCAAGCCTGCGGACGCTGGCAAGCCATCCAAGAGCGCCAAGCGCCGCGAAGCCCGTCAGCTCGCGACCCAGGCCCTGTACCAATGGCACATGGCCAAGCACTCGCTGAACGAGATCGAAGCACAGTTTCGGGTCGACAACGATTTCACCGACATCGACGGTGCCTACTTCCGCGAGATCCTTCACGGAGTGCCCGCCCACAAGGGTGAGATCGACAGCGCTCTCATGCCTTGCCTGGACATCACCATCGACGAGTTGGACCCGGTCGAGCTGGCGGTCCTGCGCCTCTCCACCTGGGAGCTGCTCAAGCGCGTCGACGTGCCATACCGCGTTGTAATCAACGAAGGTATCGAGCTGGCCAAGGTTTTCGGTTCCACCGATGGCCACAAGTTCGTCAACGGCGTACTCGACAAACTGGCCCCACGTTTGCGTGAAGCTGAAGTGAAGGCGTTCAAGCGCTGATTCGCGCTTGCAGCTGCCATGGGCGAGTTTGAGCTGATCCGTAACTTCTTCGCTGCCGCGCCTTGTGCGCAGGGCGGCGAGGGCGTTGCACTGGGGATCGGCGACGACTGTGCCTTGCTGGCTGTGCCGTTTGGCGAACAGCTGGCAGTGTCTACCGATACCCTGGTGGCCGGCGTGCATTTTGCCGACCCCTGCGATCCCTTTCTGCTCGGCCAGCGTTCGCTGGCGGTGGCAGTCAGCGACTTGGCAGCCATGGGCGCCAGTCCCCTTGCCTTTACCCTTGCCCTGACCCTGCCGACGGTCGACGCCGATTGGCTGCAACGCTATGCCTGTGGTTTGAATGCCATGGCGCACAATTGCGCAGTGCGATTGGTGGGCGGCGATACCACCCGCGGCCCGCTGGCGTTGACCCTGACTGTCTTCGGTCGAGTGCCGGTCGGCCAGGCCCTGACCCGCAGCGGCGCGCGCCCCGGCGACCTGCTGTGCGTCGGCGGCGAACTGGGGAATGCCGCCGGGGCCTTGCCCCTGGTGCTGGGCCAGCGCAACGCCGAACCGGCCATCGCCGAGGCGCTGCTGGCTCACTACTGGTCGCCGCAACCGCAGTTGGCCCTAGGCCAGGCGCTGCGGGGCAAGGCCAGTTCGGCGTTGGATATTTCCGATGGGCTGCTGGCCGATTGCGGGCACATCGCCCTGGCTTCAGCTGTCGGCTTGCTGATCGAAAGTGAAAAGCTGCCGATGTCCCGGGCACTGCGGGGCTTTCTCGGTGAGAATGCCGCCCGGGTTGCCGCCCTCAGTGGCGGTGACGATTATGTGCTGGCGTTCACCTTGCCCCCCGCCGAGCTGTCGGGGTTGCTGGCAGACGGCTGGCCGGTGCACGTGGTCGGCCGGGTCGTGGCCGGGCAGGGGGTGACCCTGCTGGATGCCGCCGGACAAGACATCACCCCGGGCGTCCGGGGCTATCAACATTTTCGGGAGACACCGTGACAGATCATCCCAAGCAGGTCCCGGCCGAGTTCGTGCCGCCATCGGTATGGCGCAACCCTTGGCACTTCCTGGCTTTCGGCTTTGGTTCAGGCACCTTGCCCAAGGCTCCGGGCACCTGGGGCTCGCTGGTTGCGCTACCGTTTATCCCGTTATGGCAGATGCTGCCGGACTGGGGTTATTGGCTGATGCTCGGCATCACCATGCTGTTCGGTTTCTGGCTGTGTGGCAAAGTGGCCGACGATTTGCGGGTACACGACCACGAAGGCATCGTCTGGGACGAAATGGTCGGCATGTGGATCACCCTGTGGTTGGTGCCGGAAGGCTGGTACTGGCTGCTGGCGGGGTTCCTGATGTTCCGCTTCTTTGACATCCTCAAGCCCTGGCCGATTCGCTGGATCGACCGGCATGTGCATGGTGGTGTCGGCATTATGCTCGATGACGTGCTGGCAGGGGTCTTTGCCTGGTTGGCGATGCAAGGACTGGTGTGGTGCTTCACTTGAGGGATTAAGGCATGGCTTCTAGCCGCTGGCTGGTGGTTTTACTCTGTCTCTGGGCCTGCATGGGGGCTCGGGCCGCGGAGCCGTCGCCGGTTCTCACCGAGATCCATCTGGCCAGCGAAGAGTGGAACGATTATACCGAAGCCGATGGCCGGGGCATGGCCTGGGACATTCTGCGGGAGGTCTTCCAGGCGGAGGGGGTCAAGCTCGAGATCCACAGCGTGCCCTACATGCGCTCGGTTGGGCTGGTGCAGCGGGCCGAGGTCGATGCCCAGGTCGGTTCCTACAAGGGCGAGGCGCCAGGGGTGATCTACCCGCACTGGAACTACGACACAGATCACATCTACGCCCTGGGGCTGGCGACCAATCCGGCGCCGACCCTGGCCACCCTGGGTGACTATCGGCTGGTCTGGGTTCGTGGCTACAAGTACCAGGAGTACTTGCCGAATGTGCAGCGTTTCAACGAGATTCGCCGCCGTATCGGCATCCTGCCCATGCTCAGTTACAGCCGCGCCGACTACTACATCGATGCCATGACCGAGGTCGACTATGTACTCAGCCAAGCCAAGGACCCGTCGTTGTTCAAGCGTTCGCACCTGGCTGAACTGCCGTTGTATCTGGGGTTCGCCAAGAGCGAGCGGGGCCGCGCCTTGAGTGCGATGTTCGATCGGCGCATGGAAGAATTGGTGAAGAACGGCCGCCTGCGACCGATTTTCGAGCGCTGGCAGCAACCGTATCCGTTTGACGCGAACCTCGACGCTGTTGCCCGTTGATCAAACTTCTTGATCTTTATCTCCGATAATTCAGCCTAAGCGTCTGCCGAAAGCTGCTGTTACAATGCCGCCTCTGCGAATCTCCAGTCCCCATCCAGATCAGGAGCACAACGGTGCCCGTCGTTTTTGTCGCCGCTTCCAAGCTGCCAACCCCGTTTGCGCAATTCACCATGCACGGTTTTCTCGATGAAGCCACCGGTCGCGAGCACGTCGTGCTCAGCCTGGGCGACTTCGCCGATGGCGCCCCGGTCCTCGGACGCCTGCACTCCGAATGCCTGACCGGTGATGCCCTGTTCAGCCAACGCTGTGACTGCGGCTCGCAATTGGAAGCCGCGTTGCAGGCGATCGCTCGCGAAGGTCGTGGCGTCCTGTTGTACCTGCGTCAGGAAGGCCGTGGTATTGGCTTGCTGAACAAGATCCGCGCCTACGAACTGCAAGACGGCGGCGCCGACACCGTTGAAGCCAACGAGCGCCTGGGGTTTGCCGCTGACCAGCGCGACTACGCCATTTGCCTGCCGATGCTCGAGCACCTGGGGGTCAAGTCCCTGCGTCTGATGACCAACAACCCACGCAAGGTCAAAGCCTTGACCGAGATGGGCATCCGGGTGGCCGAGCGCGTACCGCTGCACACCGGGCACAACCCGCACAACAAGCTGTACCTGGCGACCAAGGCCAGCAAGCTCGACCACATGATGGGCAACGAGCACCAGAGCGAGGCGGATCCGGCGTGACCCGGGGCCAAGTCCGGCGGCGCCTGGCCGTCAGTTGGTGGCAATACCTGGCCCTGGCCCTGTTGCCGTTGTTTGTGGTCAACGCGGTGTTTGGCCAGAGCGAGGCGATTTTGCCGATGTTGGCGATGCCGTTCTTTATCGCCGGCGTGGCGTCGATGTTTGTCAGCCTGCGCTTCTTCAACGGTTACAAACACGCTCTGATCGCCACCCAGAAAGCCCTCGATACCCCTGAAGAGCCGGCCGCCTGGATCACCCTCGCGGCCTGCCGCCGCGTGGCTTTCCTGGTGGCGGCGTTGCCGGCCTGGATCGGCGCCCTGGCGGTGTTTGTCGGCCTGGAGGCCGTGCCGTTGATGCTGCTGGCCCTGTCCACGGCGGTGCTGTTCTACCTCTACCGTATTCCTCGCCAGCTCGGCTGATGCGTTGCTGGCTGGCTGTCCTGTGGCTGCTGGCCAGCGGCCCGACGCTGGCGGTGGAGCGGGTTGTCAGCCTGGCGCCATCGCTCTCGGAGATTGTCGTCGAGCTGGGCGCCGCCGATTTGCTGGTGGGGGTGCTGGACGCCGGCGAGCGCCCATCGGCGTTGCGGCACCTGCCGTCGGTGGGCCGTTATGGCCAGCTTGATATGGAACGCCTGCTCAGCCTCAAACCCGACTTGCTGCTGCTCTGGCCCGGCAGTGTCGGTCCGGCGCAGCGCGACCAACTGGCGCGCCTGGGCATTCCCACCTATGTCGCCGAACCCCATGATTTCCAACAACTGATCGCGCAGATCGCCGAGATCGGCGAGCGTCTCGGCCGACCCCTGGCCGGGCGTGAGCGGGCGGCGCAGTTGAGTGCGCAACTGGCCGGGTTGCGTCGGCGTTATCACCGCGAGCAGCCGCTGCCGGTGTTCTATCAGGTTTGGGACCAGCCGCTGTACACCGTGGGCGGCCAACAGATCATCAGCGACGCCTTGGGCGTATGTGGTGCGCGTAATGTGTTTGCCGACCTGCCGCTGCCGGCACCGCAAGTCAGCATCGAATCGGTGTTGCAGCGCAATCCACAGGCGATCCTGGCCACCACGCAGAGTCAGCTCGACAGCTGGAAAGCCTGGGCACAGATCGCCGCCGTGGCCCAGGGCCGCCTGTTGCTGGTGCAGGACAAGGGCCTGGAGCGGCCCAGTGGGCAGATGCTGGCCGCAACTGGGAGGTTGTGCGAGCTGATCGCCCCTGAGCGCTGAGGGCTTTTGTTGTGCAAAAGGCGGTTTGAGCCGTTCTAGAGCTCGGGCGTCCAGGTCACGCCAAACATCCAGGTTCGGCCTTCTTCGCGGTAGCCGTATTGGCTGCCTGAATAACTGTAGAGCGAGCGGCTGTAGGACGTGTCCAGCAGGTTGTCGAGTTTCAGGTCGAGCTTGATTTCGCGGCTGAGGGTCCAACTGCTGCGCAGGCCGAGCAGGGCGTAGCCGGGGATCCGGTCGTTGTTCGCCATGTCGTTGTAGCTGCTGCTGACCGCTTGCCAAGTGGCGCCGAGTCCCAGGCGGTCGAATTGTCGATCCAGGTCCAGGCTCAAGGTGCGTCGGGCGCGGCGGTTCAGGGTGTGGCCGCTGTCACGGTCTCGAGGGTCGATCAGCGCCACCCCGAGGTTGCTTTGCCAGCCGAACAGTTCCTGCTTGAGGGCGGCCTCGAACCCGTTGATCCGCGCGGCGCCGATGTTCTGTGGGCGAAATTGGCTGTCGGGGGTGATCGCATCCCGGATGTCGGTGCGGTAAAGCGAGGCTTCCAGGCTGCTGCTGTCGCTCAGTTGGCTGCGCCATTGCAGCTCATGGGTTTTCGAGTGTTCGGGTTTGAGCTCGGGGTTGTCGTAGCCGGGGTAGTAGAGGTCGCTGAAGTTCGGTGCGCGAAAGCCTTCGCTGTAGGACAGCAGCAGCTCGTTGTCCGGGTTCAGCGGCAGGGTCAAGGTCGCGCTCCAGGTGTTCTGGCTGCCGTACTGCTGGTTCTGGTCCCGACGCAGGCCCAGCTCCGTCGAGAAGCGCTCGCTTTGGAAGCGGTGTTGGATAAAGGCCGCGCGGTTCCAGCGGCTGTCTTCGGCGAAGGCGGTGCTGGTGTTGAGGTGATCTTCGTAGCCGTCCGCGCCGAGGATCAGGCTGTTTTGCGGATCCAGGCTCAGGTCGTTCTGCCAGTTGAGCGAATTGCGGTAGGTGTTGAACGTGCTGCGCTCGTCACTCAGTTTGTCGCCTTTGAAATCACGGTTTTCGACATGCCCGAACTCCACCCGCGAGTGCCAGCTTTCAGTGACGGCGCTGTCGACGTAGCTGCCGATGCTGCTCAGGTTGAAGTCGGTGTAGGGTTTTTGTTGCGGGCCGAAGGGGTTGTCGTATTGGCTTTTGCCGCGACTGTCCAGAAGGTTCAGGCCCACTTCAGTGGTATCGCTCAGGGCGTGGCTGAGTGTCAGGCTCATGGATTTGTTGCGGTAGGCGTCGCGGTCGGCATCGGCCGGAAACGATGGGCCGGTCGAGTCGATGCCGGCGGTGTCATCCAGGCTGGCACCCAGGCTGAAGCGCGTCTGCTGGTCGCCGCCAGACAGGCCCAGGCTGCGCTCCCAGCTCTGATGGCTGCCAACTCCGAGGTGCAGGCGCGGTTGCAGCCCGGACTCGGTGCCGCGCCGGGTAAAAATCTGGATTACCCCGCCAATCGCGTCGCTGCCATAGATCACCGAGCGTGAGCCGCGCAACACTTCCACCCGTTCGATCTGCTCGACGTTGAGAAACTGCAGGTTGCTGTCGCCGGAGCTGGAGCTGCTGATGCGCTGGCCGTCGACCAGCACCAGGCTCTGCGCCGATTGGGTGCCGCGAATCAGGATATTGGGCAGGCTGGTCCGACCGCCGCTGGGCGCGACCTGCACCCCGGGCACCCGTTGCAGCAAGTCGGTCAGGCTGGTCGGTTGCAGGCGTTCGATGTCGTCGCGGGTAAACACCGTATTGGCGGCGCTGCTGTCGTTGCGTGCCTGGACCTGACGGTTGGCGCTGATCAGCATATCCGGCAGTTTCAGCGCCTGGTCGCGGTCGGGGGCAGCGGCCAGCAGGTCGGCGCCGGGCAGTAACAGCAGGGGCAGGGTGAGGCGAGAAAATTTCATGGCGTTGCGCCGATGGCTCCTTGAACAGAGGGGGCGGTGTTGTGGCGAGGGTGTTTGCTCGCGCTGGAGTGCGTAGCACTCCAAACCCAGTCACCACGTTAAGACAGATACACCGCGGTGCCCGGGTTTGGCGACGCTTCGCGCTGCAAGGCCAGACCGGCCCAGCAGGAGCAGGTCGCCACAAGGGCGGAGGGTAACCAGTGCTGAGTTACAGCCCCATCAACTGCAGGCGCTGGCGTACCGAAGCTTCGATGCCGGCTTGGTCCAGGCCGCATTCGGCAAGCATCTGCGCCGGTTTGGCGTGTTCGACATAGGCATCGGGCAGGCCCAGGTGCAGCATCGACTTGAGAATGTTTTCCCGGGCCAGAAACTCGCTGACCGCACCACCGGCACCACCCATGATGGCGTTCTCCTCGATGGTCACCAGCAGCTCGTGGCTGCCAGCGATCTCACGCACCAGGGCTTCATCCAGGGGTTTGACGAAACGCATGTCGACCACGGTGGCATCCAGGGTTTCGGCGACTTGCAAGGCTTCGGCCAGTTGCACGCCGAACACCAGCAAGGCCACCTTGCTGCCTTGGCGGCGAATCACGCCCTTGCCAATCTCGATCGGTTCCAGGTCTTTGTCGATCGGTGCATTCGGGCCGTTGCCGCGCGGGTAGCGGACCGCCGCCGGACCGTTGTACAGATGGCCGGTGCTGAGCATCTTGCGCAGTTCGTTTTCGTCGCTCGGGGTCATCACCAGCATGCCGGGGATGCAGCGCAAGAACGACAGATCGAAACTGCCGGCGTGGGTCGGACCGTCTTCGCCCACCAGGCCGGCGCGGTCGATGGCGAACAGCACATCGAGGTTCTGCACCGCCACATCGTGGATCAGCTGGTCATAGCCGCGCTGGAGGAAGGTCGAATAAATCGCCACCACCGGCTTGGCGCCTTCGCAGGCCATGCCCGCTGCCAGGGTCACCGCGTGTTGCTCGGCAATCGCCACGTCAAAGTAGCGCAGCGGGAAACGTTCGCTGAAGGCCACCAGGTCGGAGCCTTCCTTCATCGCCGGGGTAATGCCCACCAGGCGTGGGTCGGCGGCCGCCATGTCGCACAGCCATTCGCCGAATACACCGGAATATTTCGGACCGCTGGATTTCTTCGGCGTAGCGGCCGGGGCGTCCAGGGGTTCGAGCTTGGTGATGGCGTGGTAGCCGATCGGGTCGACTTCCGCCGGGGCGAAGCCCTTGCCCTTTTTGGTGACCACATGCAGGAACTGCGGGCCTTTGAGGTCGCGCATGTTACGCAGGGTGGCGATCAGGGTCGGCAGGTCATGGCCGTCGATGGGGCCGATGTAGTTCCAGCCCAGTTCTTCGAACAGGGTCCCGGGAACCAGCATGCCCTTGGCATATTCTTCGGTGCGGCGGGCGATTTCCCAGGCGCCGGGCAGGCGCGACAGGACCTTCTTGCTGCCTTCGCGCATGCTGGCGTAGGTGCGGCTGGAGAGGATCTTGGCCAGGTAATTGGACAAACCACCGACATTGCGCGAGATCGACATGTCGTTGTCGTTGAGGATCACCAGCATGTTGGCGTCGACTTCCGGCGCGTGGTTCAGCGCCTCGAAGGCCATGCCGGCGGTCAGGGCGCCGTCGCCGATCACGGCAATGGCCTTGCGCTCGCTGTTCTGCAGGCGGGCGGCGATGGCCATGCCCAGCGCGGCGCTGATTGAGGTGCTGGAGTGGCCGACGCCAAAGGTGTCGTACTCGCTCTCGGAGCGCCGAGGGAAGGCGGCCAGGCCGTCCTTCTGGCGCAGGCTGGCCATGCGTTCGCGACGACCGGTCAGGATCTTGTGCGGATAAGCCTGGTGACCCACGTCCCACACCAGCCGGTCGTCCGGGGTGTCGAACACGTAATGCAGCGCGATGGTCAGTTCGATCACGCCCAGGCCGGCGCCGAAGTGCCCACCGGTCTGGCCGACCGTGTAGAGCAATTCCAGGCGCAACTCATCGGCCAGGGTTTCCAGCTCGGCTTCGCCTAACCGACGAAGGCCCGCCGGCGTGTCGGCACGGTCGAGCAAAGGCGTGGTCGGGCGTTTGCGGGGAATCTCATGAAACGTCGTGGGCATCAGGCGAATCGTTATAGGTATAGAAGAGGCGGCAGTTTACCTGATGCATCGCATGCTGCCCACGCAGAGCGCGGAACTTGGCTGATATGCACTCGGAACTGTCTGAGGTCGATCAGCTGCGCCGTTCGACGATATACCGGGCCAACTCCCGCAGGGGCTCGGCTGCCGCGTCAAAGGGTCGCAGCGCGTGCAGCGCCTGGTCGCGCAGTTCCAGGGCGTACTCCTTGGCCGCCTCCAGGCCCAGCAGCGACGGGTAAGTCGGCTTGTCGCGGGCAATATCGGCGCCCTGGCGTTTGCCCAGGGTGGCGGTATCGCTTTCGACGTCGAGGATGTCGTCCTGCACCTGGAACGCCAGGCCGATGGCCTGGGCGTAGTTCTGCAGGGATTTGAGTTCGTCTTTCTCAGCCTTGCCGCTGGCCAGGGCGCCGAGCTTGACGCTGGCCTCGATCAGCGCGCCGGTCTTGTGCCGGTGCATGTATTCCAGGGCTTTCTGGTCCAGCTTGAGGCCGACCGAACCGAGGTCGATCGCCTGACCGCCGACCATGCCCGCCGGGCCTGCCGCCAGGGCCAGGGCGCTGACCATCTGCAAGCGGATCTCGGCGCTCGAATCGCTCAGGCGCGGGTCGAGCAGGGCGCTGAAGGCCAGGCTCTGCAAGCCGTCGCCAGCAAGAATCGCGCAGGCTTCGTCGAAGGCCTTGTGCGTGGTGGGCTGGCCGCGACGCAGGTCGTCGTCGTCCATCGCCGGCAAATCGTCGTGCACCAGGGAGTAGGCGTGAATCAGTTCCACCGCGCAGGCCGCGCCGTTGGCTTGTCCAGGCTGGCCGCCCAGGGCTTCACAGGCCGCGTAGGCCAGCAGCGGGCGCACGCGTTTGCCGCCATTCATCACGCTGTAGCGCATGGCTTCGTAGAGCCGCGACAACTCCGGGCTCGGTGCGACGAACAGGGTTTGCAGGGCTTCATTGACCCGGGCCTGACTGCTGGCCTGATAGGCGGCAATCATTCGGGTTGTTCCGCATCGAAAGGTTGTTCCGCCAGTTCGCCATCGCGCTCCAGCAGGATCTGGACTTTTTGTTCGGCCTGGGCCAGGGCGGCCTGGCAGTCACGGGTCAGGCCGATGCCTTGTTCAAAGGCGGTCAACGAGTCTTCCAGCGACAGCTCGCCGTTCTCCAGCCGCTCGACCAGCGTTTGCAGGTCAGCGAGGGATTGTTCGAAATCTAGGGCAGCTTTTTTGCGGGCCATGGCGGCTATCTCGGTTGACGTTAAACCGGCGCGACACTAGCAGACAGAGGGGTTTCGGGCAAATCGACAGGCCCCGCAGCGACAGGTTCCAGGCCGCCGCCGGGCGGTGTAGTGCCGGCTCGGTTGTTGGGAGCCGGCTGAAGGAGGCGGGGGTCAGAAGTCGTATTTGAGGCTGGTCATGACATTGCGCGGTGCACCGTACACGCTCCAGTTGTCGGCGTAGGTGTAATAGGTGCGGTCGAACAGGTTGTTGACGTTAAGCGAAGCACTCAGGTGCTGGTCGATCTGGTAGCGGGCCATGAGGTTGGTCAGGGCGTAGCTGCCTTGCTGGAACTGATGCAGGTCCTGGCCGATCTTGCTCTGCCAATTGACGCCGCCGCCCACCGTCAGCTTGTCCCAGGCCCCCGGCAGGCGATAGGAGGTAAAGGTCTTGAGGCTGTGGCGCGGAATGTTGGTGACGATGCGTTCGTCATTCTGGTCGGTGCTGATGCTGTAGGCGTAGCCGGCCGAGGCTTGCCAGCCTTCGCCCAGTTCCCCGTTGAGCTCCATTTCCAGGCCCTTGGTGGTGGTGCCCTGTTCGGCGGTATAGGTATCAAATACCCCGGTAAACACCGCGAGGTTGTCCTGCTCCAGCTTGAACAGGGCCAGGCTGGCGTTGAGTTTGTCGTCGTAGAAACTGCCCTTGACCCCGACTTCGTAACCCGTGCCTTGCTGCGGCTCCAGGGGCTTGCCGCTGCTGTCTTTCACGCCGTAGGCCTGGGGATTGAAGATCTTGGTGTAGCTGCCATACAGCGACCAGGTGTCGTTCAGGTCGTAGACCAGGCCGGCATACGGCAGGAAGATGCCGTTGCGGGTTTCCTGATTGCGCGTGCTGCTGCCGTCATTGCCGTTGTTTTCGCTGCTGCGTTTCCAGTCAGTCACCCGGCCGCCGAGGATCAGTGCAGTCTGGTCGGTGACGTGCAGGCGGGTGGTCATGTAGGCCGCGTACTGGTTTTCTTCGATCACCGACTTGCCCATCTGCGTGGTGTCCGGGCGGTTACCTTTGCCGTTCCAGCCGTAGATGCTGCCGATGTTGCCGTCGTAGCCGGTCCATGGACCGATCCAGCCGCCGTACTCCGGAACACTTTCCCGGTAGCGCGAGAGGGTGACCCCGGTGATCAGCTCATGTTCGCGGCCGAACAGGCTGAACGGCCCGCTGACATAGGCATCGAGGTTGTTTTCCCGGGGCGTCCCCGCCCAGCGATTGGGGAACATGTAGGCGCCGGTGCCTGTCGCCTGGTCGATCTCGCCATTCATGTAGTTGATCAGTTCATCGAACCTGTACTCGCTGTGTCCCAGCTCGATCTTGGCACTCCAGCCGTTGTCGAACCGGTGCTCCAGCGAGGTGAAGAAGTTGCTGCGCGCCTGGTCGTAGTAGGACCAGTCCGGCGAACTGCTGGCCGAACGCTTGAAGTCGGTCTTCACGCCGTTGCTGAAATACGACTGCAAGCCGGTGCGCAGCGGCGAATCGGCGTTGCTCTTGAGGTAGCTGAAGCCCACCGACAGCAGCGTGGCCTCGCTCAGGTCGAACTCGGTGATGCCGTAGAACAACTGGTTCTGCTGCTTGTAGCGATCAACCCAGGAGTTCTGGGTCTTGTAGTCGAGCACCAGCCGACCGCGCACATTGCCGCTGTCGGTTAGCGGGCCCGATACATCCATGCCGGTGCCATAACGGTCCCAGCTTCCGGCTTCGACGGTGACGCTGGCCTGCGCCTCGGCGGTCGGGCGCTTGCGAATCATGTTGATGGTGGCCGACGGCGTGCCCGAGCCGCTGATCAGCCCCGTGGCGCCGCGTACCACTTCCACCCGGTCGTACATGGCCATGCCCTGGGAGAAGTTGGCCAGGCGCGGCGACGTGGGGATGCCGTCGATCTCGAAGTTGTTGATCTGAAACCCGCGGGACCAGTACGTGTCGTTTTCCGCGCCGACGCCGACCCGGGACACGGCAATCCCCGGCGTGGCCTCCATGACCTCGGTGAGGTTGTTCAGGCGCTGGTCATCCAGGCGCTGACGGGTGATGACGGTCAGCGATTGCGGGGTTTCTTTCTGCGTCAGGTTGAGCCGGGTCGAGCTGCTGGAGGAATAGGTGGTGTAGAGCCCGGTGCCTTCGGTGGTCGAGCCCGGGGCCTTGCCGGAAATGCTGGTGGCCCCCAGTTCCAGGGCGCCTGCGGCAGCCGGCCGGGCTTGCAGCTGATAGCGCTGGCCGCCGGTAGGCACCGCTTCCAGGCCGCTGCTGGCGAGCAACAGTTGCAGTGCCTGGTTCACCTGGTAACGCCCCTTGAGCGCCGGCCCGGTCTTGCCGGCACTCAAGCTGGCATCGCCGGCCAGGTAGATCCCGGCCTGGGATGCCAGCAGGTTCAATTGCGGTGTCAGTGGACCGGCGGGGATATCGAACGCCTGGCCCTGCGTGCGCTCGGCGCTCTGCTCGGGGGCGGCGAAGGACAGCGTGGCGGTTGCGCCCAGGGCCAGGGAAATGGCCAGCGTCAGTGGCCGCGCGCTGAAGCGCAGGGAATAAGGGGTGCGTGGTGACATGTTGTGTTCCTTGCTGATAGGGGCGCAAAGCCGTTGTCACCAGCTAAATCGAATGAGACGGCAAAACCGGAAGCTGCAAATGCGAATAATTCAAAAAAAGTTTCAACGCGGCTCCAGCGTCACCCACCACGGCAGCGTGCGCTGGATGCGGATCGGCAGCGTGCCTTCGAGCATGGCCAGGACCTGCTCGGTGTCATGCAAGGGGTAGGCCCCCATCACCCGCAGGCCGGCAATGCGCGGGTCGACACCCAGGTGGCCGCTGCGGTAGACCGTGAGTTCCTCGATGAACTGCCCGAGGCTGATGTCGTTGGCCAGCAGCAGACCCTGGCTCCAGGCCTGGCGCTCCTGCTGCACGGGGCTGTCGGGCGCGATGTCACGGCTGTCGAAGGTCAGGCCCAGGCCGCTGTCGACGATCCGCTCGGCGCCGCTGGCCTGGCACTGCACCTGGACCGCGCCCTGGTAGACGTTGAGGCGGGTGCGTTGCGCTTCCTGGCGCACGCTGAAGCGCGTGCCCAGTGGTCGCAGGCTGCCCTGGGCCGTTTCCACCCGCAGTGGGCGCGGGTCGCTGGCGGTGCTGATGAGGATTTCGCCGCGGTACAGGCGCAGGCGGCGCTGGTTGCGGCTGAAGTCCACATCCACTGCCGTGGCGCTGTTGAGCCACAGGCGCGTGCCGTCGGCCAGCAGTTGTTCGCGCACTTCGCCGCCGGCGGTACGGTAATCGGCTTGCCAGGCCATGAGCTGGGTGCCCAGGTCGGCCTGGCGCCAGCCGATCCAGCCGAGCAGGCTGGCACCGCCGAAGATCGTCAGGTTACGCAGCATCTGCCGCCGTGACTGCTGGCCGTGGCGCAGGCTGTCCAGGGTGCGCCCGGCCCTGTCGGCGTCCTGTTGCAGCGGGTTGAAGCGCTGGCTGACCCGCTCGACAAACACCCAGGCCTGGCGATGGCTTTCCTGTTGCCCGTGCCAATGGCGCCAGGCTTCCTGCAGTGCCGGGTCATCGGGCTGGCTGGCCAGGCGCGCAAACCAGTCGGCGGCCTGTTGCAGGGTGGTGTGGTCAGGTCGGTTGTCCATCCCTCAGTCCAGCGCCCCGTTGAGTTCCACTTCCAGCAACAGGCACTGGAACATGGCCTGGGACATGTAACTGGTGACCGTGCGCTCGCTGACCCCCAGCCGGGCGGCAATGGCCCGATAGCCCAGGCCGTGCAATTGCGCCAGCAGGAAGGCCTCGGCGACCTTGGCCGGCAAGCGTTCGAGCATGGCCTGCACCTGATGCAGGGCTTCAAGCACCATGGCCCGGTGCTCTTCTGAGGGCGCGCAGGCTTCCGGGCGGCTGGCCAGCACCTCCATCCAGGCGCGTTCGACTTTCTGCCGCCGCCAGTAATCCACGCACACGTGCCGCGACATGGCGCTCAGGTAGGCCCGGGCATGGCTGTCGCTGGAGAACTCCCTGGGTTTGCTCAGCAAGCGCAGGAATACGTCGTGGGCCAACTCGGCGGCATCGCTGCTGTTGCCGAGCTTTTTATTCAGCCAGGCGCGAATCCAGCCGTGGTGCTCCTGATAAAGCCAGCCGACATCGAGCTGAGAAGGGGGCAGGGGCATGGGGCGCGCTCCGTCGGCAGGTGCTGGGCAGGCAAAAGAAGGGAATGGGAATTGTTCTCAATGCTACGCGTTAGCAGCATGGCATGACAACCCATGCGCAAGCGGGCAAATGGCCGAATAAGCGTGAGGTATTGCGACTGCCGGCGGAATCGGTGATATCACCTTGAAATCATTGCTCCCGCTCATTGACGATTACCTCGCAAAAACCCTTTTCCCCAATTGTGTAACCGCCTGTGAGTCGATAATCTGCGGGCCTTTCCGGCGCCCTTTTTAAAGGGCCCTCTCTGACGATTCTTTGCTGCGCCGCGGATCTGGCGCCAGGGTTTTCCCATGCATGGCAGGAAGCACAACATGCGCCGGTTCTGGTCACTGCTGAGCGTCCTGCTCTGGGCGTCATGCGCGTGGTCCGATCCCTCCGCCGAACTCCAGGAACCGCTTGCCGGCTGGCGTTATTCCGGCTTGCTCGACCGCAGCGAAAACCCTCAGGTCGCCTACCCCACGCCCCCCATCGATCGTGGCATCCAGCGCAATCGGACGATGATCGAGGGTCAGATCAAGGCCATGGGGCACTTGCGCCAGCCCCACAGCTTGTCGGTCAACGGCAACCCGCTGAACCTGTACACCGACGAGCAGGGCCGTTTCGGCCGGCCCTATGCCTTTGGTGCGGGCTCCAACAGCGTCGAGGTGCGCAGTTCCGAGGGCAAATCCCTTAAGCGCGTGCAGTTCTACGAGGCCAATACCAGCAAGACGCCGGCGCGGATCCGCGTGGTGCTGGGGTGGGACGACCCCAAGGCCGAGCTGGACATGCACATCGTCACCCCCGACGGCCAGCATGCGTTCTTCGGCCACCCGGGCCTGACCAATGGCGGCGGCCTCGACCCGGATGGCGTCGACGGTCCGGGCCCGGAAATGTTCACCATGACCGCGCCGCTGCATGGCACTTATCTGATTTACGTCAACTACTGGGGCAACTTCGGCAGTGGCGGCTATAACTTCGACGCCGGCAGCAATCAGAACGAAGTGATCACCTCGCAGATCAACCTGGTGCTTAACGAAAACACCGTCAACGAGAAACGCGAAACCTTTATCGTGCCCATGCGCGCGATTGGCGACCTGTTGCTGGTCAAGACTTTCAACTACTGAACATCCCGCTCCACGGATGAATTGGGCTTTGCGAATCATGAGCGAAAACACTGCTTCCCCGGCTGCTGGCGTGCCAGGCACGCAACAACTTTCCAGCAAACGGCGTTGGCCGGCCCTGGCGCTTGGCCTGTGCCTGGTGGCTGCCGCAGCCGGTGGCATGGGCTGGTTTTTCCATAAGTCCAAAGCCCCGGTGGCGGAACTGGCCGGGGAAAAACTCGGCCTCAGCCGGCCCGATGGCCTGCTCGAAACCCACTCCCTGAGCCAACTGCCCAAGGATTTGCTGGCAGTGCCGTTCCTGCGCGAGACCCTGACCGAGGATTTCGTCTTCTATTACGAAGCCCATGCCGACCGCCTTGGCCTGATCGGCAGCCTGCGGCGGATCATCTACGAGCATGACTTGAAGCTGCAGGACAGCCTGATCGAGCAACTCTTCGACCAGCCGGCGGATGTGGCTCTGTGGCGCACCCCCGACGGCCGGCTCAAGGACTTCCTGTTGGTGATGGACCGCGGCGGCCTGGCCAAGTTACTGGAGCCCCTGGCCAAAGTGGCGCTGGATGACGCTCAACTGAGCAAGATCGGCGACCTGAAAGTGGCCGGCGATGACGTGGCGCTCTATCAACTGACGTTCAATGCCGGCAGGTCCCTGGTGTTTGCCTCCCATGGTGACAAGCTGGTGGTGCTGTCCAACCCCAGCAAACTCTACGACCCGGGCAGCGGTCCGAGCGACGAGCCGGGGCACGTCTCGACCACGTCCCTGGAGGCCCTGCTCAAGGGCGACAAGCTGTTCCCCGAAGCCTTCGGCCTGCAAGCGCGCACGCCTGAAGTCAAGCAGCGGCTGACGGTCAACGCCAGCGTGCTGGCCATGGGTTACCAGCGGTTTATTCCGAACTTCGCCGGCCTGCGCTTTGATATGGACGAGCAGGGCTGGCACAGCTTCCTGGCCATGGATGAGCTGGAAAACCAGCCCGACTTCGACTTCAAGCCGATCTGGCAAGCCATGCCCATGGGTGCCAGTGCCTGCGTGGCTTTGCCGCTCGCGGCCGAGCAGCAACAGCCGTTGCTGGTCAAATTGGGCGCCGAGACGGCGGTGGCCAAGGCCCTGACCGAGCATATGGCCGGTGCGGCCGGCTTGTGCTGGTATGCCGATTCGCGGTTGTACACGCCGCTGTTGGTGGCCAGCCTCAAGGACCAGGACAGCGCCAAGCTCGATGGTGAACTGGGCACGCTGTTTGGCTCGATGGTTGGTGCCAGGGAGCCTAATGTGCCGGAGCGGATTTTCCCGGTCACTGAGCAGCAGAAGGGCGACAGCCACCAGTGGCAGCGTCAGGTCAGTTCCAACTTTGGCCAGTACTCGGCCCGGGACGCCAAGGACCCCCAGGCCATTTCCGGCAAGGCCTTCCTCCAGGTCAGCCTGGCGCGGCACGGTTCGACCCTGCTGTTCTCCCTTGATGACAAGTTGGTGGACAAGGCCCTGGGCACCCTCGACAAACGCTTCCCGCCCCTGGCCGATGTGGTGCCCAAGGACGTGCTGATGCCGGTCTACCTCGGCCCGGATTCCCTGGCGCAACTGATGCAGCAGGAAACCTTCGACAGCCTGCCGCAAGACATGGAACCGGTGTTCAACAACGCTGCGCAAACCTACCTGGTGCCCAAGCTGCGCAAGCTCGGCAGCTACGGCAAATATGCACTGACCCTGCCCGAAGGCAGTGAGCCGGATGGCCACTGGCAATGGCTGCCCCTGCAATGGCGTGCGCTGTGATCGCGTTGCGTAAGAGCCTGGGCGGTTTCGGCTGGCTGGCGCTGTGGCTGCTGGGCAGTGCGGCCCAGGCGGCACCGACGCCGGCCCTGGACGCCCAACAGTCCCAGGTGTTTCGCGCCTGGTTCGTGCGCATCGCCCAGGAACAACTGACCCAGGGCCCGAGCCCGCGCTGGTATCAGCAGGACTGCGCGGGGCTGGTGCGTTTCGCCGCCAACGAGGCGCTCAAGGTGCATGACGGCAAATGGCTGCGCAGCAATGGCATCTCCAACCGCTACCTGCCACCTGAGCTGGAACTGAGCGAGGCGCAACGCAGCCTGGCCCAGCAATGGCAGCAGGGCGGCGGCAAGGTCGGGCCTTACGTCAATGCGATCAAGCTGATCCAGTTCAACAGCCATTTGATTGGCCGCGACCTGGCCCAGGCGCGTCCCGGCGACCTGATGTTTTTCGATCAGGGCGACGACCAGCACCTGATGATCTGGATGGGCCGCAACATTGCCTATCACACCGGCACCACCACCCCCACCGACAACGGCATGCGCTCGGCTAGCGTGCAGCAACTGATGACATGGAAGGACACCCGATGGATACCCGACTCAGCCAACCCCAACTTCATCGGCGTCTATCGACTGAACTTCCTCACCCAATGAGCGAATCGCGTATGCCCCGTTTCCTGTTTCGCCTGAGCCTGTTGCTGGCCCTTTGCGTGCCGGTGTCCCTGGCCAATGCTGAAGACACGGTGTTGTCCAGCAACTACGCGCCGGTGTCCGGCGAGAGCTTCTTCCTGCTGGCCGACAGCAGCTTTGCCAGCGACGAGCAGGCCATGGTGCGCCTCGAAGCGCCGGGCCGCGATTACCGGCGCTACCGCATGGAACCCTACGGCGGCGCGGACATCCGGGTGTATCGGATCGACCAGCCGCTGGACTTTCTCAAGCGCCAGAAAAACCTGCACCGGGTGGTCAGCGATGGCCAGTTCAAGGGCGAGGGCCTGTCCAACACCACCGCCTACCTGTGGGACAACTGGTACCGCAAGTCACGCCGGGTGATGCAGCGCGCGTTCTCCTACGAGTCGCGCAAGCAGGTGATCGACGAAGTGCCGGAACTGCGCATGGGCAACTCGATGCTGGTGCCGACCACGTTTGATGCGCCGCCGCAATTCGCGCTGATCAAGGGCCTGCCGCTGGTGACTCAGTTCCGCTACCCGCTGTGGGAAGCCAAGCCGATCCAGCCACCGGCCGGGGTCAACCTGGCGGGTTCCTCCAGCGAGTTCGTCAGCGTCGCGCCGGGTAACGTCTATATCCCGCTGGGCAACCTCAAGCCGGGCCTGTACCTGGTGGAAGCGCTGGTGGGCAAGTACCGGGCGACCACCATGGTCTTTGTTTCCAACACCGTGGCCGTGAGCAAGATCGCCGGTGACGAGCTGCTGGTCTGGGCCGCGCGCAAGCATGAAGGCAGCTCGGTGCCCAAGGTCAATGTGCTGTGGACCGACGGCCTGGGCGTGATGAGCAGCGGTGCCACCGATGCCGATGGCCTGCTGCGCCTGAAACACGTCAGCCCGGAACGCTCCTACGTGATTGGCGAGGACGAAGAGGGCGGGGTGTTTGTCTCGGAAAACTTCTACTACGACAGCGAAATCTACGACACCAAGCTCTACGCCTTTACCGATCGGCCGCTGTACCGGCCAGGGGATTGGGTGTCGCTGAAAATCGTCGGTCGTGAATTCAAGAACGCCCGTGATTCGGTGCAGCCCGGTGCCTCGCCAGTGAATGTCACGGTGCTCGATGCCATGGGCACCGCCCTGCAGTCTCTGAGTTTGAACCTGGACTCCAAGGCCGGCACTCAAGGCCGCTTCCAGCTGCCGGACAATGCCGTGGCCGGCGGTTATGAACTGCGTTTCAGCTACAAGGATCAGGTCTACAGCAGTGCTTTCCGCGTGGCCGAATACATCAAGCCGCACTTTGAAATCTCCCTGGCCCTGGCCAAGCAGGACTTCAAGACCAACGAGCCGATCAAGGGCAGCCTGGTGCTGCTGTACCCGGACGGCAAGCCGGTGGCCAATGCCAAGGTGGAACTGGGCCTGCGCTCCCAGCAGCTGTCGATGGTGGACAACGAATTGCAGTACATGGGCCAGTTCCCGATCGAGCTGACCAGCACCGAACTGACCACTGACGCCAAAGGCACCGCGACCCTCGACCTGCCGGCTGCCACCAAGCCGAGCCGCTACATGCTCACGGTGTTTGCCAGCGATGGTGCGGCGTACCGGGTCAAGACCACCAAGGAAATCCTCATCGAGCGCGGCGCGGCCAGCTTCAGCCTGAGTGCGCCCCAGCGTTTCAGCGCGGTGGGCGAGAAGGTGCAGTTCAGCTACGCCAGCGAAAGCAGCACCGAACAAGGCAAGAACCTCAAGCCCAACCGCTACAGCTGGGTGCGCCTGGAAGACCAGAGCACCGGCGAAGGCAAGCTGGCCGCGGCGGACAAGGGCTTTGCCCTGAGCTTCGAGCGCCCGGGCACCTACAACCTGACCCTGAAAGACGAGCACGATCGCGTGCTGGGCGGCACCGGTCATGCGGTCACCGGCGACGGCGTCAAATCCGTGCCGGGCACCGTGGAAATTGTCCTCGACAAGCCGGAGTACAAGGCCGGCGATGAAGCGCTGGCGCTGATCACCTTCCCCGAGCCGGTCAACGATGCGTTGCTGTCCCTGGAGCGGGACAAGGTTGAGTCCACCGCGCTGCTGTCCAAGGGCGGCGACTGGCTCAAGGTGGAAAAACTCAGCCCGACCCAGTACCGCGCGCGGGTCCCGGTCAAAGGCAACTTTGCACCGAACCTGACCTTCTCCGTGCTCTACACCAAGGGTAGCGAGTACAGCTTCCAGAACGCCGGGATCAAGGTCATCACGCCGCAGATCGACGTGGCGGTGGCGACGGACAAAGACAGCTACCAGCCCGGCGAAACCGTGACCGTGGACCTCAGCACCCAGTTCGCCGGCAAGCCGATCCCGGCGCACCTGACGGTGAGTGTGGTCGACGAAATGGTCTACGCGCTGCAACCGGAAGTGGCCCCGAGCATTGACCAGTTCTTTTACCACCCGCGCCGCAACAACGTGCGCACCAGCGCCAGCCTGTCGTTTATCAGTTATGACGTGGCGTTGCCGGGCACCCCGGCGGCACCGGGCAAGGCCAACCGCAGCGAGCGTGGGGTCAAGGTCCTGGAGCGGCCGCGCCGCGAAGATGTCGACACCGCCGCCTGGCAGCCGGAGCTGCTGACCGATGCCAGCGGCAAGACCCGTTTCACCTTCCGTATGCCGGACTCCCTGACCCGCTGGCGCATCACGGCGCGAGCCATTGCCGATGATGGTCAGGTCGGGCAGAAGAAACAGTTCGTTCGCTCCGACAAGGCGCTGTACTTGAAGTGGAGCGGGCCGACCCGTTTCCGCAGCGGCGACCATCCAGACCTCGGGGTGTTTGCCTTCAGCCAGGCCGAGCAACCGGTCAAGGCCGAACTGGTGATCCATTACGCCGGGGAAACCCAACGCCTGCCCCTGACCCTGAACAAGGGCATCAACTACGTAGCCCTGCCGGCCATCGCTGTGGGCAATGGCGATTGGACCGCTGAGTTGGTGCAGGGCGGCAAAGCCGTGGACACATTGGCGGTGCGCCTGAGCAGCGACGCTGCCGGCTGGCAAGTGGCGCAGACCCAGAGCCTGGACGTGGCCAATGGCGATACCGCGTTGAACCTGCCGGCTGATGCCAGCAACCTGCGCCTGCACCTGGACGACAGCCCGCAGGCCTTGTTCCGCTCGGTGCTGGACGACCTGCTGGGCTACCCCTACGGCGGTGTCGAGCAGACCGCCAGCCAACTGCTGCCCCTGAGCGTGGCGTACCCGGCGTTGTCCGCCAACCCGCAGGTCCGCGATCGCTTGCGCCTGATGCTGCAAAACAGCCGCTTGCGCCTGGTGCAGATGGCCGGCCCCGAAGCCACCTTCACCTGGTGGGGGGGCGACGCCGATGCCGACGCCTTCCTCACCGCCTACGCCTATTACGCCGACTGGCACGCAAGCAAGGTGCTGCAACTGAACCTGCCGCCGGAGCATTGGCAGCGGGTGCTGGAGGTCTACTCCAAAGAGGCCGGCAACACCCCGCTGCTGCAACGGGCGCTGATCCTGTCGTTCGCCCGGCAGATGCAGTTGCCGGTCAACACCCTGGTCAGCGGCCTGATGGATGACCTGGCCAAGGCCGGTGCCGGTTATGCCGACGAAGAGCGCGACGGCGACGACAGCCTGGTGATGAATGATCCGGACTCGGCCCTTGGCCTGGCCAGCGCCAGGGTGCTGGCCGCCGGTCTGGCCCGTGAGCTCAAGGTCACCCCGCCGCCGGCTTCCGCCGTGCAGCTTGAAGATGCGCGGCAACGCCTGGAAGTCAGCTCGGCGCCGTTCACCGAAGCCTTGAACCTGTCGCTGCAACCCTTCGATGCTGCGCGCGCCCAGGCTTTGCTGCAACGCCTGCGCTTGCCGCAATCGACCCTGGAGCGCGCCCTGGCCCTGACCTGGCTGCAACGCAGCGTCGAACAGGCCGCCCCGGCCGTGGCGCTCAAACCTGGGCCAGGATGGCAACAGCAGCAGGGCGCCAGCGGTGAAACCTTCTGGCAGTGGCAAGGCCCGCAAGTGCCTGGCGTGCTGTCGCTGACCGGGGCTGAGGAGCGTCCGCTGCGGGCCTCCCTGAGCTACCTGAGCAAGCAGCCGGCCGCCGCCGCGCTGCCGGTGACCATCAGCCGCCGCTTGCTGCGGCTGGTGCCGGGTGACGAAAGCTTCACCTTCAAGCTGGAAGCGGTAGGCACCAAGCCGATTGCCAGTGATGGCCTGTACCTGGACGAAGTGATCATCGCCAACCAGGGCGGCAAGCCGCTGCCTTACGGCATGCTCGAAGTGCCGCTGCCACCGGGCGCCGATGTCGAACGCACCACTTGGGGCATCAAGCTGGCTGGGCTGGCCGGTGCCGAGGCGTCGTCCCTGGAGAAAGCTCGTTTCGAACCGGGGCAAATGGCCTATGCCGTGCCTCTGGAAGTGCTGGGCGAAAAAAGCGAAGTGCGCCTGCGGCACCTGATCCGCTTCTCGCAAAAGGGCCAGTTCAATCTGCCGGCGGCGCGTTACTTCCAGGTCTATGCGCCTGAGCATCAGGCGACGGAACAGAAGCCGGCGCTGGGTCAGGTCACGGTCAAATAACATGACGCGGCGTTTGGTCTGGCTGTGGTTGTGTTTGATCCCGGTGCTGGCAACAGCCCAGGACGAGCCGCTGCGCCTGGCCTGGAAAACCGCCCAGGGCGATGAGCTGCTGCACCTGAGCCAGGCTCAGGTGCTGGCCCGCGAGCCTTTGCCGGCGAGTCTGCAGGCGCCGTTGGGCAGCCTGTGGAAGCTGTTCGTCTATGCCTGGCTGGCAGACACCGGCGCTCAGGAACCGGCCTATGCCTGCCAGGGCCAGTCCAAGGAAGAAGTCTATTGCTGCACCGCCGGCGCCAGCATTGGCCGCGATGAGGCGCTGGTGCGTTCCTGCGGTTTGTATTTCGACCCCCAGCGTTTGCAGGTGCAAGCCGATACCTGGCGCGGCTACTGGCAGGCGCGGCAGGCGCCGCCGTGGTTGCAAGACCTGAACCAATTGCAGCCGCAAACCCGGGTGCCGGTGGCCGAACTGTTGCAGATGCTGGCGGTGCTGCCGGCTCAGGATCAGGCGCGGCGGGTATTGCTCGATGTGGTGCTGCGCGCGGGTGACGGCCTGGTGGTCGGCGCCCTCGGCGGGCGCTTGCGAGTCAAGACCTGGAGCTGGCTCGGCGAGCAGGACGCGCAATCGCGCCAGGGTGGTTTTGCCGGCTGGCTGGCGGACGGCACGCCACTTTGGGTCGGTGGCCGTGGCACCAGCCAGCGGGTGCTCAAGGACTACGCCGAGGCCCTGGCCACCTTGCTGCCGGTCAACGCACCGGTGGATAAAGGCCGCTGCGTGGCGGTCAAGCTGTTTTCCCGCTATCCGATACAACGGCTTACCCAGAACGGCCAGGCGATCAAGACCGGCGCCTTGCAGGGCGATTACCGGGTCGAGTTCGTCAACGGCAATCAATTGGATATCCACAGCACCGGCGAATTGTTCTTGCAGCAGGACGCCGGCCAGCCGCGCCTGGTGGCCCGCCTGGACCGTGAGGAATACGTCGCTCGCGTATTGCAGCGCGAAGCCAGCGCGCAACCGGCCGAGGCGGCCAAGGCCCTGGCGGTGGCGATCCGCACTTACCTGCTGCAAAACGCCGGTCGTAGCGGCGAGTGCCTGAGCATCGACGACAGCAGCGACCGCCAGCGCGTGGCGCCGCGTCCGGCCACCCGCGAGGCGCGGGCCATTGCCGCCTGGACCAGTGACCTGATCCTGGCCGGGACCCAGGTCACCTACCATTCGGACCAGTCCGGCGAAGACAAGCTGTCCTGGCAGCAGGCGGTGCAGCAGGCCCAGTCGGGTCAGCGTTACGACGCCATCCTGCTGCACGCCTATCCCAGGGCCAGCCTGAGCCGCTGGGACAACCCAGTGGCCTCCTGCGAACCCTTGCCGGCGGCCCAGGACTGGCTGCAAAACCAGCGTCGCCGCTGGCGCCAGCCCCTGGATCGGGAGATTGGCTATAACGAAGTCAGCCATTTTGCGGTGTGCCGCCTGGCCTTTGGCCGGCCGTATGTCGATCGCGAGCGCCAGCGCATTTATGTGCGCGGCGTGCTGTCGCTCCAGGACCGCCTGGATCTCACCCACGAATACCTGCACCTGGCCTTTGAAGCACATCCCAATGGCCAGGATGAAACCTACATCGAAGGGCTTGCCCGCCACCTTTTACTGGAATAGGCCATGAAACTTCCTTATCCCCCGGTCATTCTGCTGCTCTGTGGGCTGTTCACCCTGGCGCCGGCCCTGGCCGACAGCAGCATTCACCTCGACACCCCACGCGGGGGCTGGCGCACCGGTGCGGCCGATGGCGAACTGTTCGAACAGACCGTCAATTACCCCGCATCGTCGGTCAACACTCCGGCCGGCCAGTCCGACACTGCGCGCATCAGCGGCCAGATCAAGGGCGCGCCCAAGGCCAGCGGCGAGCCAGGCAAACTGATCGTCAACGGTGTCGCCATGCCGCTCAAACTGGATGGCGAAGGGCGCTTCGATCGGCCGTTTTCCTTTACCAACGGCAGCAACAGCGTGGAAGTGCGCAGCGCCGATGGCCAGCAACGCAAACGCGTGCAGTTTCTCAACAGCGGCGGCGGTGCCACGCCACCGAAATTGCGGGTGCTGTTGTCCTGGGACAGCGATAACACCGACCTCGACCTGCACCTGATCACCCCCGATGGCGCCCACATCTGGTACGGCGACCGCGTGGCGCCCAACGGTGCGGCCCTGGATGTGGACGTCACCACCGGCTATGGCCCGGAAATCTTCGCCATGCCGGCGCCGCTCAAGGGCCAGTACCTGGTGTATGTGAACTATTACGGCGGTGGTTATCGCAGCACCGACGATGACGATGAAACCCAGGCCGACGCGGTGCAGCCGCTGACCACCGCCCAGGTCACGCTGATTACCGAGGAAGGCACGCCGAACGAAAAGACTGAGTCGTTTATCGTGCCGATGCGCGCTCCGGGTGAACTGACCCTGGTCAAGCGCTTCAGCTACCCGTGACGGCGCCGCGCAAACCACGCGGCTGGTGCGCAGCCCTGGCCTTGGGATGTGTGCCGGCCATGGCGGCGACGGTGGAAGTGGGCAATCAGAACGGCCTTTCCGCCACGGCTTCAGGGCCGGGGGTGGCCTTGATGCACCTGGACAGTTGCCAGTTCACCTTGCCACTGGCCGAGCACCAGACCCTGACTTACGTCACCCCCCATGCCTTGTTTATCGAGGCAAAGCGCGGCGACCAGGTGCGCAACCGGCCCTATCTGTGGCAGGCGCAAACTAATTCCGGTTATGCCTGGAGCTTCAGGAAGCCCGGTGCACGGCAGGACAAATGGTTCGGCCTGATGTGCGACAGCTCGGAGTATTTCAGCTTCCAGGGGCCGCACACGCCGGACCCGACGCAAGAATACAACCCGGCCATCGAGTCCCTGCGCCAAGACAGCGAACACAAATGCCCGGCCACCCTCACCGGGCACGGCTGGGTCCCGAGCCCGCAGGCCGGCGCGGCCAACGGCTATGTGTTCAAGTCCCTGCAAGGGGTCAACTGGAGCGGTTTTATCTTCGGTTTTCGCAACCCGGGGCGGGACAGTTTCGGCCGTGTCAGCTTCTGTCTGGTGCACGGCGATAACGTGCTGCTGGGTGCGGCAGAAAACGATCCACAGCCCCTGGAACTGAGCCCGCGGACCTTGGCTGAGATCACCGCAATCGTGTCCTCGATCACCTTTCCCTGAATCAGTGCCCACACTGGCAGGCCGCTAGCGTGATTAATTGCCGCAAGACAATACGACTCGCCTGCGCTTGATTTGCAATGAATCACCGTTCATTGGCAAGGAGATGCGCATGCGGGTTTTTCAGTCGTGGTTGAAGGTGTGTGTGGTGGCCTGCGGTTGTGCTGCCACCTCGGTGCTGGCCGGCGGCGCCGACGGGTTGCAGCGGGTCAAGGTGGAGTTGGTGACACCGCCCCAGGTACATCCCCATGAGCAAGTGGTCAGCGGGCCGCCGAAAGTCATGCAGTTTCACATGCGCGTCGAAGAGAAAAAAATGCTCATCGACGACCAGGGCACCACGCTGCAAGCCATGACCTTCAATGGCTCCATGCCCGGTCCGACCCTGGTGGTGCATGAGGGCGACTACGTCGAGCTGACCCTGAGCAATCCGGCCACCAACACCATGCCGCACAACATCGACTTTCATGCCGCCACGGGGGCCCTGGGCGGCGCGGCGCTGACCCAGGTGCTGCCGGGTCAGGAAGTGGTCCTGCGCTTCAAGGCCGACCGCAGCGGCACCTTCGTCTATCACTGCGCGCCGGCGGGCATGGTGCCCTGGCATGTGGTCTCGGGCATGAGCGGGACCCTGATGGTGCTGCCCCGTGACGGTTTGAAAGACCCAAGCGGCAAGCCCCTGCACTACGACCGCGCCTACACCATCGGTGAGTTCGACCTGTATATCCCCAAGGACCAGGACGGGCACTACAAGGACTACCCGGACCTGGCGTCAAGCTATCAGGACACCCGCGAGGTGATGCGCACCCTGACCCCGAGCCATATCGTGTTCAACGGCCGGGTCGGTGCGCTGACCGGCGCCAACGCGCTGACCGCCAAAGTCGGTGAAAGCGTGCTGTTCATCCATTCCCAGGCCAATCGCGACAGCCGCCCGCACCTGATCGGCGGCCATGGCGACTGGGTTTGGACCACCGGCAAATTCGCCAATGCGCCGCAGCGTAACCTGGAGACCTGGTTCCTTCCCGGTGGCTCGGCCCTGGCCGCGCTCTACACCTTCAAGCAGCCGGGTACTTACGTGTACCTCAATCACAACCTGATCGAAGCCATGGAGCTAGGTGCCCTGGCCCAGGTCAAGGTCGAAGGGCAGTGGGACGATGACCTGATGACCCAGGTAAAAGCCCCGGGGCCGATAGCACCGGTCAAACCGTAGATTGAGGGGCAGGGCGCGCGGGTGATGCCAGCGCATAGTTTGGCGCACAGGTCGGTCGTTTCGACGACCTGCGCGCCAGCCGGAATCGGCGCTTTTGTTGGCGGGGGACGGCCAGTCAGTCGCTCTGATCGGCGGTGGACAGCACTTCGTCGATCTTCCAGCAGCCCTTGTCCTTGACCATCCGCACGTCGACCACCTGGGTGGTGTCCGGGGTGCTGCCCAGGGTCACTTGTTCCTTGGCGCTGGAGCCCTGGATCTGCGGTTCGCTGACCTTGATCTGGGTCAGCCACTCATCCATGTAGTCCTGGGCCTTGAGGAAGTAGTCCTCCTCCAGGCCGTCGGGGCTGGCCATCTGCTTCTTGATCTTTGCGATCAGCGAGTCCGAGACATACTTCTTCATCTCGGGGACGCTGTCGGTGAGCGGATCCTTGTCCTGGCTATAGGTTTGCAGGTACCAGTTGTAGAACGCCTGGGTGACAGGCTTGGGCGAACTGGCGCAGTCCGCCAGGGCCAGAGGCTGATGCAGCGCGACGGCAGCCAGCAGCGAGCAGAAAAGCATTCTCATGGATGACCCCTTATGGGTGGCGATAGATTTTGTAGCCGGGTTTCTGTACCCGATAGGAATGCCCCGGGTAGAAGCCATGCAACTGCTTGAAGTCAGACACCCAGAGTTTGCCGTTGAACATCGCCATATGCCCATGGGGATGGCCGGGAATCGGCTGGATGATCACCACGTCGCCTGCATCAGGGGCCTGGCCGGCTGGCTGCTCGACAAATCCGGCGGAGGTCAGGGACGAGCCAAAGTCCTTGGCCGAGTGCTTTCGGTGCAATATCACCCCACCGCCGCCGGCCTCGATCGCCTGGCGCGTATAGGCCGCGCAGCGCCCGGTACTGCCTGCATGAGCATGCGAGTTCAAGTGATTGATAGCGGCTTGTTTATTCCACATTCCTTGTCATCCGAAAGTCCTTGAGAGCGGGGAGTTTATGCGGGCTATGGCACTGCCGGAAATACTGGCTAAGTGCCTTTTTATGGGGCTTTGGGGGATGGGTCACAGTTAACGCTTGAGACCAGGTGGGTGTGCGCTGGTACCCCGCGCCGCTTTTTACCAGGCGGCGATGCGAGTCATCACGGAAAGGCCCCACACAAGGCATTGCCCTGGTAGCTGTGCATCAGCGGTGCCATGAACATGAAGGGGCCGCAGGCGTAGAACGTCGAGGTCATGCTCTGGTTGGTGTAGAGCAGCGGTTTTTCGACGCCATAGACGTTCTTGCCATAGGCAATTTCGCTGTAGGACTCACAGACCGGCAACTTGAGGGGGATGGGAATAATCACCGCCAACAACGTGGTGCCGCACCATTCGCGGGTCGAGGGTGTTCTTTCCGTACGGGTGATGACCGGCTTTTCGCCGTAGGAAGCGAGCTGGTCGTGCGCGCTGGATTTGCTGCTGGTCTTGCTGGTGGTGTCGACCCAGGCGCCTACACAGCCCGTCAGGCTCAAGGCAAGGAGTGCTGAAACAAGAAGTTTTTTCATGGCGAGCCTGGAAGAGGTAGGAGCATCAGCCCGCAGTCGCGCGTGGCGGTGAAGCGAGGCAATCATACGGATCCGGCGCGGTTTTTCGAGCGACTTCGCATCTTCTTGCCCGTCCGTCGCGCAGTTGGCCCTAGGTGGGCACCTCTGGGATCCTGGCTCGCGCAATAGCCGGGGCGCCGCAACCGGATGTGGTGTTAAATACGCGCCCGGAAATACCCCGTGGCCAGCGCCCAGTCGGCATGCTCTTGCTGCGGCGCGCTGCGAAGGAAGGGATTTGCTCACATTCACACGGATGGATACTCAATGCCTGCACCTACCCCACAACCTGTGTCTTCGGGCCCGTCACACCTGCTTGTGGCCTCGTCGCTGGTCGCCATTTTCGGTGTGCTGATCATGTTGCTGCGCATCGCCCAGCAAAACTACATGCTGGCCATCGGCGCGGCCTGGGTCGCCAACGGCCTGACGATGATCTTTCACGTGCTGTACTGGATGCGCTACGGCCTGTCGGGTGCCTGCAAGGCTGCGGTTATCCTGCAAATCGTGATCACCGTGGCCCCGCTGTTTTTTGGCTCGTTCGGGCTGGCCCTGGTGTTTCTCATGACCGGTGGTGAGCTGCGCTTTTGGTGAGGTAGCGGCTTTTTAAGCCGTTGGCGCGATCTTGAAGAGGTTATCGGGCGGGTGGGCGCGGCGCCGGACCCTTGTTCGAGCAAGAAGCGTGGCATTCAGGCGGATAAGGATGACTTTCAAAAAGGCATTAAAAAGCCGGCTTGTGGCCGGCTTCTCGGGGACTGGCTTGGTTCATTTTTGGTAAACCGCACCAGCCTTCAAAACGTACACCCAGCTCTTGCGTCTGGCTGTGGGACTGGGCGAGAAAATCATCCGCTTCGTCGTGCGATCTGGCCACGGAAGGGCCGATGCGCAAATGTGGGGCGCAGCATACGCATATTTACCGAGGATTCCCAGCGCGAAGGGCTGGCCAGAGGCTTCAAGAGCCAAAATAGTGCAACGGAATTTTACCTACCCCAGGCACCGGGTTCTTCGCACCCACAAAAAAGCCCCGAATCATCGGGGCTTTTTCTTGCAGCTTATGGCTCGAAGCTTACCGCTGCGTCTCAGCCTTTGTAGGCTGCAACCGACTTCATGATCTCGGCACGGGCTGCGTCTGCGTTGCCCCAACCGTCGATCTTCACCCATTTGCCTTTTTCGAGGTCTTTGTAGTTCTCGAAGAAGTGCTTGATCTGTTCCAGCAGCAGTGGCGGCAGGTCGGTGTATTCCTTCACGTCGACGTATAGCTGGGACAGCTTGTCGTGTGGCACCGCGATGACTTTGGCATCGCCGCCGCCGTCGTCGGTCATGTTCAGGATGCCCACCGGACGGGCGCGGATGACCGAGCCTGGGGTCACTGGGTACGGGGTCACGACCAGCACGTCGAGGGGGTCACCGTCGTCGGCCAGGGTGTTGGGGATAAAGCCGTAGTTGGCCGGGTAGAACATCGGGGTCGCCATGAAACGGTCAACGAACAGGCAGTCGCTGTCTTTGTCGATTTCGTACTTGATCGGCGCGTGGTTAGCCGGAATCTCGATCGCGACGTAGATGTCGTTCGGCAGGTCTTTGCCAGCCGGAATCTTGCTGTAGCTCATTGGGCGGTGCCCCCGTTAGATGACCAAATGACTGGCCGGATTGACCAAAAAGTGGCGGCGATTATAGACACACTCCGCTATCGATGCCACGTACCAAGGGTCGTACAACGCTTAGTCGTGATGCTGATAGACCGGATCTTCGGCCTGAAGTTGCCGCAGCCTGGCGAGCGGATTCTGCCGGTAAAACAGCTGCAACTGTTCATAGACTTTCGGATAGGCCTCGCTGAGCAGATCCGGGGCGCTGAAGAAGTACTCACTGGTGACGGCAAAGAACTCGGCCGGGTTTTCCGCGGCGTAGGGGTCGATGGCGGTTTCGGCGTCCGGGTTCTGCTCGAGCTGGCGGTCGAGGTCGTCGTAGGCTTCTTGCATGACCTGCGCCCAGTCGCTGACCCGCATATCGCTGTGCAACGGCGGCAGGCCGTTGGCGTCGCCGTTGAGCATGTCCAGCTTGTGCGCCAGTTCGTGGATCACCAGGTTGTAGGCTTCCCAGCCGCCGCTGGCCAGAACCCCGGGCCAGGCCAGGATGATCGGCCCTTGTTGCCAGGCTTCGCCGCTGTGCTCACCGTCCCACTCGTGCTCGACGCCGCTGGCATCGCGATGGCGCTGGGGGCTGAGGAAGTCGTCGGGGTAGAGGACGATTTCATGGAAACCCTGGTACCAGTTGAGATCGCCCAAGTGCAGCAGCGGCAGTTGGGCCTGGGCTGCCAGCAGCAGGCGCTGTTCCTGATGCAGTTCGACGCCGGGCAGGGCGGTCAGGTGTTTTTCATCGAGAAACAGCACGCTGGCTTCGCGCAGCCATTGGTCTTCCTCGGCGCTGATGCCGTCGAGGAAGGGCAAGTGCTGACGCACCCGCTGCCAGGTGTCGTCGGCAATCGGGTGCTTGGCCAGGATGCGCTTGCGGCGCCAGGCGCTGAGGGACCACATGTCGGTCAGCGCGGCTCGGCGTTGGACGTCGAGTTACCAAGACGGCTGCGGGCGACGCCGATGATCATCGGAACCAGGGACAGGAGGATGATGCCCACCACCAGCAACGACAGGTTTTTCTTGATGAAGGGGACGTTACCGAAGAAGTAACCGAGGGTGACCAGGCCACCGACCCAGAGGATGGTGCCGGCCACGCTGAAAGCGAAGAAGCGCGGGTAAGGCATCCGCGCCACACCAGCGACGAACGGTGCAAAGGTGCGGATGATCGGCAGGAAGCGCGCCAGGGTCACGGTCTTGCCGCCATGCTTGTCGTAGAAGTCGTGGGTTTTTTGCAGGTAATCGCGGCGGAAGATTTTTGAGTTCGGGTTGCTGAACAAACGTTCGCCCGCTGTTCGGCCGATCACATAGTTGGTGCTGTCACCGAGGATCGCCGCCAGCATTAGCAAACCGCCCAGCAGCACCGGGTCCATGCCGCCGCCCGCCGCCACGGCGCCAGCAATAAACAGTAGGGAATCACCTGGCAGGAATGGCATCACCACCAGGCCGGTTTCGCAGAAGATCACCAGGAACAAAATGGCGTAGATCCATGGGCCGTAATTGTTCACCAGCAAGTCGAGGTAGACGTCGAGGTGCAGGATGAGGTCTATCGGGTTGAAATCCATGGGGGCACCTGTGGTGACGGCCCGGCTCGGCGGACCTGTGCGATGACTCGGGGTAAGGTCTTACAGCGAAGGCAGACGTTTCTTACTTGCCGAAAAGGCCCGCATTATAAAGTGTGAACTGTGAAATGCGCGTTGAGATTGTAGCGGGGCGTTTCGAGGACAAAGCACGCGAGGGGCGGGAGATTCGGGAAATACCACAGCGGCCCGCAGGCCGCTGTTGAACGGATCAATCATCGCTGATGGGTAATACGTAGTTCTTGAACTCGGTGTCTTCGCGAAAACCGATGGATTCGTAGGTTTTCTGTGCCACTTCGTTATTGCTGCTGGTGGAGACACGCATGCGCACGGCGTGGGTTTCCTTGGCCATTTTCTTCGCAGTGCGGATTAGGTTGTCGGCCACCAGTTGGCGCCGGGCGTCTTCGGCGACGTAGATGTCGTTGAGAATCCATACCCGCTTGAGGGACAGGGACGAGAAGCTGGGGTACAGCTGGCAGAAACCGAGCAGTTTGTTGTCGTCATCGGACAATGCCAGGTAAATCACCGACTCCTTGCGGCGCAGGCGTTTTTCCAGAAAGGCCCGGGATGAGTCCGGGTAAGGCAGCGCGCCGTAGAATTCGCGGTATTTGACGAATAACGGGGTCAACAGATCCAGGTGTTCCAGGGTTGCTTGAGTAATCCGCATGGTAGTCCTCAACGGCAAATGGATATGACGGCAAACGGTTCGTTACTCGGGGCAGCCGTGTTCGGATGCTGCCTAAAGCTGGAAAAAAGCGCAATCGTCTTGAAAATCAAGCCTCGGGCGGGCTCAACAGGAAATTGCCCTTCATGTTCTCCGGCGCATCCGACTCCAGAGTTTGTACCTGGGCTTCATCCTTGAGGTTGACCCCCGACAACTGGCGCCGACACGCTTCGCGCATCAGGTACAGCAGGCGGTGGGCAGCCATGCCGTAGCTCAGGCCCTCCAGGCGCACGTTGGAGATGCAGTTGCGGTAGGCGTCGGTCAGCCCGACCTTGGGCTGGTAGGTGAAATACAGCCCCAGGCTGTCCGGTGAACTCAGCCCCGGGCGCTCGCCGATCAGGATCACCACCATTTTGGCGCCCAGCAGTTGGCCTATTTCATCGGCGACCGCGACTCGGCCCTGTTCCACCAGGATCACCGGCGACAGCGACCAGCCTTCGGCGTTGGTCTGTTCCTCCATCCGCGCCAGAAACGGCAAGGTATGCCGATGCACCGCCAGCGCCGAAAGCCCATCGGCGACCACCACCGCCAGGTCGACGCCGCCGGGGTTGGCGCTGGCGTAGTCGAGCAGGGTGCGTGCCGACTCATCACTCAGGCGTCGACCCAGGTCGGGGCGTTGCAGGTAGCTGTGACGATCCACGGCTGCGCTGTGCAGCAATAGGCTGTCACGCCCGCGCTCGGCCAACTGGCTGCTGAGCCCGGCATGGTCGAAGGGCAGGTGCACGGCATCGCGGGCCTGGGCGTGGGCGTATTGGAAGTCCAGTTGTGCGCCGGTTGGCAGGCTGGTGCCGGTGCGGCCCAGGGCGATGCGGGCCGGGGTCAGGCGGCGCAGTTCCAGCCAGGGGTTCTGGCTGTCGGTGGGGTGCTTGTCCATAAGTGTCTCGCTTATCCCAATTGCGCCAGCGCCTGGCGGAAGGCTGGTGGCAGGTGATTGCCGAAATGCACCTTGCCATCGGCTTGGGTGAAGATTCCGGTGCGCGCCAGCCATTGCTCGAACTCCGGGGCCGGCTTCAGGCCTAGGGTCTGCCGGGCGTAGAGCGCGTCGTGAAAGGAAGTGGTCTGGTAATTGAGCATGATGTCGTCGGAGCCGGGGATACCCATGATGAAGTTGATTCCGGCCACCCCCAACAGGGTCAGCAGGGTGTCCATGTCGTCCTGGTCGGCTTCGGCGTGGTTGGTGTAGCAGATGTCGCACCCCATGGGCACGCCCAGCAGCTTGCCGCAGAAGTGGTCTTCAAGGCCGGCGCGGATAATCTGCTTGCCGTTGTACAGGTACTCCGGCCCGATAAAGCCCACCACCGTGTTGACCAGGAATGGCTTGAAATGCCGGGCCACGGCATAGGCGCGGGTTTCGCAGGTCTGCTGGTCGATGCCGAAGTGCGCGTTGGCCGACAAGGCGCTGCCCTGGCCGGTTTCGAAATACATCAGGTTTTGCCCCAGGGTGCCGCGGTTCAGGCTCAGGCCGGCGTCGTAGCCTTCCTGCAACACATTGAGGTTGATGCCGAAACTGGCGTTGGCCGCCTCGGTGCCGGCAATCGACTGGAACACCAGATCCAGTGGCACGCCCCGGTTGATCGCCTCGATGGAGGTGGTGACGTGGGTCAGCACGCAGGCCTGGGTCGGGATGTCATAACGCTGGATGATGGCATCGAGCATTTCCAGCATGGCGCAGATCGAGGCAATGCTGTCGGTGGCCGGGTTGATGCCGATCATGGCGTCGCCGTTGCCGTACAGCAGGCCGTCGAGCACGCTGGCGGCGATGCCCGCCGGTTCGTCGGTGGGGTGGTTGGGCTGCAGGCGGGTCGACATCCGCCCGCGCAGCCCTACGGTGTTGCGAAAGCGCGTGACCACACGGATCTTCTGCGCCACCAGCACCAGGTCCTGCACGCGCATGATCTTCGACACCGCGGCGGCCATTTCCGGAGTCAGGCCGGGGGCCAGGGCGCGCAGGCTGGTTTCGTCGGCGGCATCGCTGAGCAGCCAGTCACGAAAGCCGCCCACGGTCAGGTGGCTGACCGTGGCGAAGGCCTGGTGGTCGTGGGTGTCGATGATCAGCCGGGTGACTTCATCAGATTCGTAGGGAATCAGCACTTCCTGCAGGAAGTGTTTCAGGGGAATGTCCGCCAGGGTCATCTGCGCGGCGACCCGCTCGCCGTCGTTCAGGGCCGCAACCCCGGCCAGAAAGTCTCCGGAACGCGCCGGGCTGGCCTTGGCCATGACCTCCTTGAGGCTATCGAAGCGATAGGTCTGGGGGCCGACGGTGTGGGAAAAACTGGCCATCTCTGTCTCCGTTGCAACGATGAGGGTACGTTGTCGTAGGGGTGGCAGTTGTCAGAATGCCACCTTTTTCGACCGCTGTTCCAGGCGCTTGCCCGCGCACGTGCAAGCCGGTGTTTCGCGCCGGCCTCAGGCCGTGGCCTTTTGCCCTGCGGGCAGCGGGGCCTCGGGCTCGGCGTCGCCCAGGTACTCGCCTTTGGCGATGATCCCGGCGGCGCGGTCCTGGGCTTCGAGCTCCAGGGCTTTGGGCACCGATAACCAGTACGCCAGGCCCACGGCGATGAATCCGGCGCTGATTTTGCCGATCAACACCGGGAGGATGATGGTCGGTTGGAAGTTGGCGGTGAACGACAGGTGGTCGCCGAGCAAAAAGGCCGCGCAGACGCCAAAGGCGATGTTGATCACTTTGTCTTTGGGCGGCATGAAGCGCACCAGGCGAAACATGGCCAGGATATTGGCGATGGTCGCCAACATGCCGGCACTGCCGACCGCGCTCAGGCCCACCTTGCTGCCGAGGCTTTCCAGGGGCTTGCCCAGGTATTTACGCAGCAGGTAGACCATGGGGAAGGCCCCGGCCAGCATGATGCCAATGTAGCCGGCGGTTTCCAGGGCACGGGTCTGGTCCTCGGCGTCGGCGATGATCGGATGGAAGCCCCAGCCGCCGAATACCAGCGAAAACACCCCGGTGAAGTATTCGACGATGGAGAACACCAGCACCAGCTTGATTGCGGCATCCATGGCCCGGCCGAAGATGATGAAGCCCTTGATCATCATGTCCGGCAGAAAACGCAGGCCGACGGCCAGGGCCACGACGAAGATCAGGATCGGCAGCAGGTTGGCAAAAATACTGCCCATGCCCAGAGCCAGTTGGTAGCCGGCTTCGCCATTGGTGGTCACCAGGTCGCGCACCAGCGGGTTGCTGAACGCCAGGATCACGCTGGCGATCAGTACGCCGATGGGGATGGTCAGGATCCCGGACATGATTCCCAGCGCCATGTATTTATGGTCACGCTTATCGAGCATCGCCAGGCCCATGGGAATCGAGAAGACGATGGTGGCGCCGCCCATGAAGCCGGTGATCAGGGCCATCACCAGCGCTTCCTTGCTGGCGGCCAGGGCCGAAGCCAACTGATAACCGCCCATGTCCGAGGCGATGATCATGGTCGCCGCCAGCGCCGGATCGGCGCCCAGGGAATTGAAGAACGGACCGAAGATGCTTTCGATCACCACCGTGAGGTAGGGAATTGAGGCCATGATCCCGGCGGCCGGTACGAAGATGTACCCGGTGGCGTGGATGCCCTCCATGAATTCTTTGCCCAGCCCTTTTTCGCTGTCATAAATCGCGGCGAATGCCCCGAGTACGGCGCAGAGCATGATGAGGTAAAGCACGTAATTGCCGATCTGATCCATTGGGTTGGTCCTTGTTCTTATTGTTTTTTAAAAGCCACGTGGACTTTCAGCACGACAGCCCGATGCGAGGCCAATCGGGAATTTTTGACAGCAGCATCCCTCTCGGCCAGTCGTGGACGCCGAAACGGAAGGGAGATGGAGGGGCGCTTCAGGCCCAGGCGGACTGGAACCCCCGGCGACCTGGGTCGCCGGGGGCGTGGATCAGAAGAAGCCCAGCGGGTTGATGTCGTAGCTCACCAGCAGGTTTTTGGTCTGCTGGTAGTGATCGAGCATCATCTTGTGGGTTTCACGGCCGACACCGGACTTCTTGTAACCGCCGAACGCGGCGTGCGCCGGGTACAGGTGGTAGCAGTTGGTCCAGACGCGACCGGCCTTGATCGCCCGGCCCATGCGGTAGGCGCGGTTGATGTCGCGGGTCCAGAGACCGGCGCCCAGGCCGAACTCGGTGTCGTTGGCAATCGCCAGGGCTTCGGCTTCGTCCTTGAAGGTAGTGATGCTCACCACCGGACCGAAGATTTCTTCCTGGAATACGCGCATATCGTTGGTGCCCTTGAGCAGGGTCGGCTGGATGTAATAGCCGGTTGCCAGGTCGCCAGTGAGTTTTTCTACCTTGCCGCCGGTGAGCAGTTGCGCGCCTTCCTGTTTGGCGATTTCCAGGTAGGAAAGGATTTTGTCGAATTGTTGCTCGGAGGCCTGGGCGCCGACCATGGTGTCGGTGTCCAGCGGGTCGCCACGCTTGATCTGCTCGACCTTCTTCATCACCACTTTCATGAAGTCGTCGTAGATCGACTCTTCGACCAGGGCCCGGGATGGGCAGGTGCAGACTTCGCCCTGGTTGAAGAACGCCAGCACCAGGCCTTCAGCGGCCTTTTCAATGAACTGCGGCTCGGCCTTCATGATGTCGGCGAAGAAGATGTTCGGCGATTTGCCGCCCAGTTCCACGGTGGACGGAATGATGTTCTCGGCCGCGCATTTCATAATGTGCGAGCCCACCGGAGTGGAGCCGGTGAATGCGATCTTGGCGATGCGCTTGCTGGTGGCCAGGGCTTCGCCCGCTTCTTTACCGAAACCGTGCACCACGTTGAGCACGCCGGCCGGCAGCAGGTCGCCGATCAGCTCCATCAGCACGCTGATGCCCAGCGGGGTTTGCTCGGCCGGCTTGAGGACCACGCAGTTGCCGGCGGCCAGGGCCGGGGCGAGTTTCCAGGCGGCCATCAGCAGCGGGAAGTTCCACGGGATAATCTGCCCGACCACGCCCAGGGGCTCATGGAAGTGGTAGGCGGCGGTGTGTTCGTTGATTTCGGCGCTGGAGCCTTCCTGGGCGCGGATGCAGCCGGCGAAGTAGCGGAAGTGGTCAGCGGCCAAAGGGATGTCGGCGTTGAGGGTTTCACGCACGGCCTTGCCGTTGTCCCAGGTTTCGGTGATGGCCAGCAGCTCGAGGTTCTGCTCGATGCGATCGGCGATTTTCAGCAGGACCAGGGAGCGGTCCTGGGCCGAGGTCTTGCCCCAGGCGTCGGCGGCGGCATGGGCAGCGTCCAGGGCCTTGTCGATGTCTTTGGCCGTGGAGCGTGGGAATTCGGCGATGGTTTTGCCGTTGACGGGCGAGGTATTGGTGAAATAGTTGCCATCGACCGGAGCGACAAACTCACCGCCGATGTAGTTGCCGTACTTGGCCTTGAACGAAACGATAGCGCCTTCAGTACCGGGGTGTGCGTAACGCATGGTGGGTATCTCCTGGCTTTTGTGCTTATAGGGGAGGACGCGCTGTTGCGCTTGCTAAGCCTAGAGCAAAGGTCGGGCCAGCGTGTTGCGGGCCCGCAGAATCAAGGGTTTTGTGGTGTTTCGAAATGTCCCTGGGGGCCGGCTGTGGCAGATGTGGCACAGCCGTGAGTGACAGTTTGTAACCTGTACGGCACAACCTGTGACTGATCGGTCGAGCCGGCATTGCAATGAATCCGCCGCAGGAGGATGCTGGTTTGCTCGTGAAATTCACCCGCCCCGTGCATCGCCGCTGCCTGGCTGCGAACGGGGCTTCGGGCTTTCAGCCATCTCGCGGCAGCGGTTAAAGGTGGTTCCGTCTGAGCGTGACAGCGCAGCAGGAGAATAATAAGAAATGCACAGCAGTAATCATCTGACCCGGCACGCCCAGCAAGTGTTGACTGTCACCCAGGGCAAGGCCCGCTTGCAGGGCCCGGGCAGCGACCCGTCGATCGCCCGCTCGTGGCTGCGTTGCCTTGAGGATTACCACCTCGACCCGGCCCAGGCCATGGCGCCGACTGTGCTTGAGCAGGGGCGGGTCCTGGAAAGCCGCGAGCGCCTGCAGCAAGTGCTGCAGATTGCCGGCAGCGAGATGGCCAGCCTGCATCAGCAATTGTCCGGTGCCGGCCATGCGGTGCTGTTGACCGATGCGCGTGGGGTGATCCTCAACTGCATCACTGCGCCCACCGAGCGCAAGATCTTCGAGCGCGCCGGCCTGTGGTTGGGTGCTGATTGGAGCGAGGCCTGCGAAGGCACCAACGGCATCGGCACCTGCCTGGTGGAGCGCCAGGCCCTGACCATCCACCAGGATGAACACTTTCGCGGGCGCCACACCGGCCTGACGTGTTCGGCCAGCCCGGTGTTCGATCCCCATGGCGAGCTGCTGGCGGTGCTTGATGTGTCGTCGGCGCGCCAGGATGTCTCGCGGCAAAGCCAGTTCCACACCATGGCCCTGGTCAACCTCTCGGCGAAGATGATCGAGAGCTGCTATTTCCTGCGTTATTTCGATAACCAGTGGTTGCTGCGTTTTCATTTGCAGGCCGAGTCCGTGGGGCTGTTCATCGAAGGGTTGCTGGCGTTCGACGGTGATGGGCGGATCCGCGCGGTGAATCAGAGCGCATTGAACCTGCTGGGGCATGTGCGCGGCGGTTTGCTGGGGAAACCAGTGGAGTCGTTCTTCGATTGCTCGCTCGATGAGTTGCTGGGCCGGGCCAGCGTCAATGCCAGCGCCAGTTGGCCGTTGCGCAGCCGCGATGGGCGCAATTTGTTCGCCCTGTTGCGTGGTCAGCCGCGCGCGGTGCCGCAGCCGGTGGTTATGCCAGCACCGGTGCTTGAACGCCCGCGGTTGCCGGGCATATGCCTGGGCGATGCGGCGCTGCAGGAGGATTTCCGCAAGGCTCTACGGGTCTTCGAGCGCGATGTGCCTTTGCTGGTCAACGGCGAAACCGGCTCTGGTAAAGAGGCGTTTGCCAAGGCCGTGCACCACGCAAGCCAGCGTGCGGAAAAAGCCTTTGTCGCGCTCAATTGCGCTGCGATTCCGGAGAGCCTGATCGAGAGCGAGTTGTTCGGCTATCGCGGCGGCAGCTTTACCGGCGCCCGCAAGGAAGGCATGCGCGGCAAGTTGCAACAGGCCGATGGCGGTACGTTGTTTCTCGACGAGATCGGCGACATGCCCCTGGCCATGCAGACCCGCCTGTTAAGGGTGCTGGAAGACCGCATGGTGGTGCCCATCGGCGGCGAGCCCCAGGCGGTGAATGTGCGGATCATCAGCGCCACCCACCGCGACCTGCTGGAGCGGGTGCACAACGGCAGTTTTCGCGAGGACTTGTACTACCGCCTCAATGGCCTGGAAATCGGCTTGCCGGCGTTGCGCCAGCGCAGTGACAAATCCCAGTTGCTGGACTTTCTTCTGGCTGAAGAGACCGGTGAGCAGGCGGTGCTGCTGGATGCGGCGGCGCGCCAGGCGTTGCTGGACTTTCATTGGCCCGGCAACGTGCGCCAGTTGCGCAATGTGCTGCGGACACTGGCGGCGCTCTGCGAAGAGGGGCGGATCGTCCTGGAAGATCTGCCGGCAATGATCCGTCACAGCCGTCCGGCCACTGCGCCGGCTCCGGTCGAGGATATGTCGGAGCACCCGCTGGATGATGCCGAGCGCCTGGCGCTGCTTAATGTCCTGGAGCAACAGCGCTGGCACATGACCCACGCTGCCGAGCAATTGGGCGTCAGCCGCAACACCCTGTATAGAAAACTGCGCAAACACGGCATCGCCCGCTAGCCCCCGTACGGGATACATCTGGGAGGAGTGCGGTGTGGCTGGTCGGTTACAGGGATGAGCGTAAAGCTGGCGTGTCAGCTAAAGAGTGCGAATTCCGGCCCTCTACGCTAACCTGCCGCGATGTTTACGAGGTCGACTATGCACATTCATATTCTCGGTATTTGCGGCACTTTCATGGGCTCGATGGCGGTTCTGGCCAAAGAGCTGGGGCATCGTGTGACTGGTTCCGATGCCAACGTCTACCCGCCCATGAGCACCCAGCTCGAGGCCCAGGGCATTGAGCTGACCCAAGGTTACGACCCGGCGCAGCTCGACCCGGCGCCGGACTTGGTGGTCATCGGTAATGCCATGTCCCGCGGTAACCCCGCGGTGGAATATGTGCTGAATAAAGGCCTGCCCTACGTCTCCGGCCCACAATGGTTGGCCGAGCATGTGCTGCGAGGTCGCTGGGTACTAGCGGTCGCCGGCACCCATGGCAAAACCACCACCAGCAGCATGCTGGCCTGGGTGCTGGAGCACGCGGGCATGAGCCCGGGTTTTCTGATTGGCGGTGTGCCGCAGAATTTCGCAGTCTCGGCTCGTTTGGGTGACACACCCTTTTTCGTGATCGAGGCCGATGAGTACGACAGCGCCTTCTTCGACAAGCGTTCCAAGTTCGTCCATTACGGCCCGCGCACCGCGATCCTCAATAACCTTGAGTTCGATCATGCGGACATCTTCCCCGATCTTCCGGCCATCGAACGGCAGTTCCACCACTTGGTGCGCACCATCCCCAGCGAAGGTCTGGTGATCCACCCGACCACCGAACCGGCCTTACAGCGGGTGATCGACATGGGCTGCTGGACCCCGGTGCAAACCACCGGCGCGGGCGGCCAATGGCAAGCCAGGCTCCTCAGCGAAGACGGCTCGCGCTTTGAAGTGCTGTTTGAGGGGGTGGTCCAAGGCGTGGTCGAGTGGGACATGACTGGTCAGCACAACGTCGCCAATGCCTTGGCCACCCTGGCGGCGGCGCGGCATGTGGGCGTAGTGCCATCTATGGGCATCGACGGCTTGAGTGCGTTCAAAAGCGTCAAGCGGCGCATGGAAAAGGTCGCTGAAGTACGGGGCATCACCATTTACGATGACTTCGCTCACCATCCAACGGCCATCGCCACCACCCTGGACGGTCTGCGCAAACGCATCGGTGACGCTCCGCTGATCGCCATCATCGAACCGCGCTCCAACTCGATGAAGCTGGGTGCCCACCGCGATGGACTGCCGGAAAGCGTCAACCAGGCTGACCAGGTGATCTGGTACGCCCCCGCCAACCTCGGCTGGGACCTGGGCGCGACGGCCGCACAGTGCTCGGTACCGTCCATTGTCAGCGACTCGCTGGAAGGCATCATCGAGCGCGTGAAGAGCCAGGCCAAACCTGGTACTCACGTGGTGATCATGAGCAACGGCGGTTTCGGCGGCCTGCACGGCAAACTGGCTGAGGCGCTGCAATGAACAAAGGTCCGGAACGCATCACCCTGGCCATGACGGGCGCCTCTGGCGCCCAGTACGGCCTGCGCTTGCTCGATTGCCTGGTACGTGAGGATCGCGAAGTACACTTCCTGATTTCCAAGGCCGCGCAGTTGGTCATGGCCACTGAAACCGACGTCTCGCTACCGCCCAAGACACAGATGATGCAAGCCTTCCTCACCGAGTACACTGGTGCGGCGGCGGGGCAGATCCGCGTCTATGGCAAGGAGGATTGGATGTCGCCCGTGGCCTCGGGATCCGGTTCGCCGGCGGCGATGGTGGTGGTGCCGTGTTCGACCGGAACCTTATCGGCCATTGCCACGGGAGCCTGTAACAACCTGATCGAGCGTGCGGCCGATGTGACGCTCAAGGAGCGTCGCCAGTTGATTCTGGTGCCGCGCGAGGCGCCGTACTCGAGTATTCATCTGGAGAACATGCTCAAGCTGTCGAACATGGGCGTGACCATTCTGCCGGCGTCGCCGGGCTTTTATCACCAGCCGCAGACCATCGATGACCTGGTGGATTTTGTGGTGGCACGGATTCTCAACTTGCTGAATATTCCCCAGGACATGCTGCCACGCTGGGGCGAACACCATTTGAGCAGCGATGAGTAGGGCCTTGCTGCTGGCGTTGATCGCCTTGCAACTGGGCGGTTGCGCCACCGTGCGCACCCTCAATGCCGCCCAGCCGGGAGCACCGGTGGTGTACTCGGGAACGCGCTTGGATATGTATGCGATGCAGGGTGGCTGTTGCGCCATGGACCGTTTTGGTGCTGAGGCGCCGAGCTATCCCGGTGTTGACCTGCCCGCCAGCGCCCTGCTCGACACGCTGCTGTTGCCGCTGTCGGTCCTGACGGTGTTGGGGGTGGGTTTCCAGGCTACCGGTGGGCTGTAGCGGCGCTTGCTGGAGCGCAACGCCGCTGCTGAGTCATTGCTTTTCCAATCTGGTTTTATTTGCCCAGCTTGCGTAATTCGTCGGACTCAACCACCCGCATCCCGTCTTGTTCTTCCAGGGCCAGGCGCCACATGGCGCGGGCCAGTTGGCAGGCCTCGATACCGCGGTACTTGCCGGGAATCAGCTTCGACAAGGGGCCGGCCAGTTGTTCGGCCAGGCGTGGTTCAAGGCGTTCGCCCAGCAGCAGCGAAGGGCGGCAGATGGTCAGTTGTGGCCAATCCTGGGCTATGAGCGCCTGCTCCATTTCGCCTTTGACCCGGTTGTAGAAGATCGAGGATTTGGCGTCGGCCCCCACGGCGCTGATCACGATCAGATGCCGTGCGCCCATCTCCCGCGCGCGCTTGGCAAAGGCCACCACCATATCCAGGTCCACGGCACGAAACGCTTGTTCCGAGCCGGCCTGCTTGATGGTGGTGCCCAGGCAACAGAAGGCGATGTCCACCTGGCCTGAGAGTTGCGGCAGGAATACGGCCGGGTCGCCGACTGGGTTTTCCAGGCGTGGATGCTCGCTCAACGGGCGGCGGCTGGGTGCCAGGACGCGCGTCACGGTGGGTTCGTTGAGCAGGCGGTCAAGCAGGTGTTCGCCAGTCAGGCCGGTGGCTCCAGCGAGCAGGATATGCTGAGGTGTCAAGTACATAGTGTTTCCCCCTTGATACTGTTTCAGCTTAGTTGCTCTTTGCTTCCTTGCTGTCGATTGAGACACTTTGCAGTGCTTTTCGTGCCTGCTGTTTTCGCAGTTGTTGCCAGTGCGCCAAGACCCCCTTGGGCGCCCAGATCTGCGGTTCCGAGGCTTCGAAATTATCGGCCTGCTCGCGTTGGGCGACGTTGGCTCGGGCCAGTTTGAAGGCTTGCTCCAGGTCGTCGGTCTGGTTCAGCGCCTGAGCGAACAGCGCATCGCCAAAGTAGGTGAAGTCCGCTTCTTCCGAGCAGCCGAAGGACACCCGGTCGGCCTGCGAGGCGGTCATGATCAGCGTGTGTTCGTCCTTGAGTGCCGGGATAAAGCCCCCGGAGTAACAGGCCGAGATCACGATGATCTTGTCGCGGTTTTTCAGCGGGGCCAGAGCTGTCGCCAGCTCGTCGGCCGGCAGGTCGGCCAGCTCCAGGCGCGGCTGGTCAAGTACCAGTTCGTGGGCGTTGGTGCCGTGGCTGGTCAGGTAGATGAAGATCAGGTCTTCCGGGCCGCTGCGTTCAGCCAGGGTCTGGGCCGAGCGGTGCAGGTTCTCCCGGGTGGCCATGGGCCGGTCGGCCAGGTGGTCGCGGTGGTTGACCAGGCGGATCTGGCCGTAGGCACCAAAACGGCTGGCGAGCATGTTGCTGACGTAATCGGCTTCGCGCAGGAAGACACTTTGCTTGCCGTCACCGGCCAGGGTCAGGCTGTAGAGTTCTATCGCCGAGGTGGAGGCAGGGACATTGGCCAGTGCCTGATCGAGCAGACGCCCCTGGGCCAGTAAACCGAGTTCCAGTGGGTCCGGCAGCAGCTTGCCGCTGGCGTCGCGCACGCGCAGGCCGTTGATCCAGTCGCCGCTTTGCACCGTGCCGTCGCGCAATACCAGCACACCGTGGCCCTGGTAGCTGTCGCTGTCGAAGCCGCCTATATAGAAGCTGCCGTCGCTGAGGTTGAGGCGACCCTGGCCGCTGAAGCGCCAATCGCTGAACTGCCCGACATAGTGGCTGCCGTCGACCCCTATCAACTCACCCTTGCCGCTGAGTGCGCCTTCTTTGAACTGGCCGATCCACACATCGCCGTCGGCGTTTTCGTAACGACCCTTGCCGTGCAGCTGATTCTGCTTGAAGCCGCCGACGTAGATGTCGCCCTCGGCACTGTTGAAGGTGCCGTTACCTTCGAGTTGGCCATTGACGAAGTGGCCGCTGAACTGATTGCCGCTGGCGTCGCTGCGCTGGCCTTCGCCGTTGGGTTTGCCGTGGGCGAACTGGCCTTGGTATTGGCTGCCGTCCTCCAGTTCGAGGCGGCCCAGGCCCGAGTACAGGTCGGCCTTGAACTCGCCGCGGTAGGTCATCCCGCCCTCTTTTAGGGTGCCTTCGCCATCGCGGCGGCCAAACTTGAAGCCGCCGGTGTAACTGCTGTCCTGGGTGGTCAGGCTGCCTTGGCCATGGAACAGGCCTTGCTGGAACTGGCCGCGATAGACCTCGCCGTTACTGCCATGCCATTCGCCGTTGCCATGCCATTGGCCATTTTCAAATTGGCCGGCGTACCAGCTGCCGTTGGGGTAGTCGATGCGCCCCTGGCCTTGCAGCAGGCCGTTGACCACGTCGCCCCGATAGCGTCCGCCGTCGGGCAGCCGGGCGTCGGGCGGCAGCAACGATTCGCCGTCTCCGCAGGCGGCGAGCAACAGGGTCAAGAGCAGGGGTACAAATGGGCGCATAGCGGGATCCGGGTAATTAGGGGACCGAGTATGCCGTAGCCATGTGGCTTATATATAGAGAGGCTGTGCGAAACAGCGTGAGCTGTTTCGCATCGGCGCTGTTTCAGACGAAGCAGAGCGACAGTGGCTCGGCGATATAGGCGGGTTTTTCCTGGCCTTCGATTTCCAGGGTGGCGGTGGCCTTGAGCAGCCACTGACCGGGTTTCTTCTCGGTGACTTCAGTGAGGTCGACCTTGAGTCGCACCTTGGAGTTGACCTTGACCGGCTGGATGAAGCGCACGCTATCCAGGCCGTAGTTGACCACCATCTTCAGACCTTCGGGCAGCACCAGAATGTCTTCTATCAGCTTGGGAATCAGCGACAGCGAGAGGAACCCATGGGCGATGGTGCCGCCAAAGGGGGTTTGCGCAGCCTTGACCGGGTCGACGTGGATGAATTGGAAATCACCAGTCGCCTCGGCAAACAGGTTGATGCGCTCCTGATCGATGGTGAGCCATTCGGAACGTCCGAGTTCCTTTCCGACATAATCTTTGAGCTCTGCAACAGGAACGTAGGGCATTGAGACTCTCCTTGGCGTATCGGTTTTGTAGTGTTTCACGGGGTGGGGGCGGTGCCCTGACAACCACTTTAGATCATCATGGCCCAATGCTTGGGTCAACCATCCATGCTTTTGGCGAATGCCGATCTATAGCCCTTGCGTGCTTATAATGCGCGACGCGTTTTTGCTGGAGAGTGGGGATGTTGTTACGCGGTCTGACATGGCTGGTGCTGTTCCAATTGCTCGGCACGGCGATCAATCATCTGTTTCTGCCGATACTGCCGGGGCCTATCGTCGGCCTGCTGCTGATGCTGATCTTCCTGATTGCGCGTGGCGAAGTCGGGGAACCCTTGAGCCTGGCGGCCAGCAGCCTGTTGCGCTACCTGCCGTTGCTGCTGGTACCGCCGGCCGTGGGCGTGATGGTCTACGCCAAGGACATTGCCGCCGATTTCTGGGCGATTGTCGGGGCGCTGGTGCTGTCCCTGGTGATTTCCATGGCCTTTGTCGGCGTGCTGATGCAGAAGCTGGTCAAACGCCAGGCGCGGCGGGAGGAAGGGCAATGACCTTCGACTGGCAAGGCGCCTGGGCGGCCGTGATCCACCATCCATTGTTTGGCATTGGCATCACCCTGGGGGCTTATCAACTGGTGCTGGCGGCGTTCGAGAAAACCCGCTGGATCTTTCTGCAGCCGGTGTTGGTGTCGATGCTGCTGGTCATCGGCGTGCTGCTGGGCTGTGGCCTGACCTACGCCGAGTACCGCAAAAGCACCGAAATCCTGAGTGTTCTGCTGGGGCCGGCCACGGTGGCTCTGGCGGTGCCGCTTTATTTGAATCTGCGGCGGATCCGGCAGTTGTTCTGGCCGATATTTACTACGCTGGTGGTGGGTGGCGTGGTGGCTACCGGCCTTGGGGTGTTGTTGGGCTGGTGGTTTGGTGCCGAACACATGATTTTGATGACCATGGCGCCCAAGTCGGTGACTTCGCCGATTGCGATGCTGGTGGCCGAGCAGATCGGCGGCGTGGCGGCCCTGGCGGCGGTGTTCGTGCTGATCACCGGGGTCATCGGGGCGATTTTCGGCCCGAGCATTTTGAATCGCCTCGGTGTCCATAGTCCTGAAGCGCGTGGCATGGCCTTGGGCATGACGGCGCATGCCGTGGGCACCTCGGTGGCCTTGCAGGAAAATGAAGAATGCGGTGCCTTCGCGGCGCTGGCGATGAGTCTGATGGGCGTGGCCACGGCGGTATTCCTGCCGTTGGCGGTGTCGTTGGTGGTTTAAGGATGTTTCTATGAGCCTGGCGCTTTTTCCCCTGAATACCGTGTTGTTTCCGCAGTGCATCCTCGATTTGCAGATTTTCGAGGCGCGCTACCTGGACATGATCGGCCGCTGCATGAAACAGGGCAGTGGTTTTGGCGTGGTCTGCATCCTCGAAGGCGAGGAGGTCGGCAATGTGCCGCAAGGCTACGCGCTGATCGGCTGCGAAGCGTTGATCACCGATTTTCATCAGCAGGACAATGGCCTGCTAGGCATCCGGGTCAAGGGTGGACGGCGTTTTCGCGTGCTCAGCAGTGAAGTGCAGAAGGACCAGTTGGTGGTTGCCCAAGTCGAGTGGCTCGATGAGGCTCCTGAGCAACCGTTGCAGGATGAAGACGCCGACCTGATCGCCTTGCTCAAGGCGCTGGCCGAGCATCCGATGGTCGAGGCCTTGAGCATGGGTGCTGAGGCCACCGGCCAGCAGTCATTGGCGAATCAGTTGGCCTATCTGCTGCCATTTTCCGAACTGGACAAGCTCGATCTGTTGCAACTGGATAATCCGCAGCAACGGCTGGATGCGATCCAGGCGCTGTTGGATGAGTTGCAGGGCGAGCTTTTCGCCTGATGCCTTGGTCTGCAAGCTCGGCTTTACGGATCTTGCCGCCACGTTCTAACTGATTTCCTCAATACGCATAGCGCACTAGGGCATGGGGCAGGTGGCGCATGGCCATGAATGCGCACAGCGCAATCATGCTCGGTAGCACCAGCCACCAGACCTTGGCCGGCATTGCCGGCAGGGGCGTCTGCCGCTGGCTCAGGGCCAGGCTGGCGGCGCAAACGCAGGTGGCGAGCATCGCACCGGCCAGGATATCGCTTGGCCAGTGCGCCCCGAGATAGACCCGCGACAAGGCGATCGAAGCGGCCGGTAGGCAACCCAGCAGCAGCCAGGTCAGGCGCATCCTGGGCGGCTGGCCGCGTCCGGCAAGCACCGCCAGAGTCAGGAACAAAGCAAAGGCACCGGAGGAATGCCCGCTGGGCATGCTGTAACTGGTCAGCGGATCGGTCAGGACCTCGGGACGTACCCGGGCGAAGAACCACTTGCTCCCGGTGTTGGCCAGGGCGGTGCACATCAGTGTGGCGCCGGCGAAGATCGCCTGCCGCCATTGGCGGGCAATCAACAGCAGCAGGGTGAGCACGCCGCTGATGATGAACATGGCTCGGAACTCGCCGATCTGCGTGACCAATACCATGATCCGGTCCAGGGGCGCACTGCGGTGCTCTTGCACCAGGGCAATCAAGCCCTGGTCGAACTGGGTCAGGTAGGGGTAGCCGATAAACAGCCCGGCCAGGATCACCAGGCTCAGCGCGCTCATGATCAGCGTGGCATTGCGGTGTCGGCGCAGGCTGCTGGTAATGCTCAGGCCCACCAGCACCGCGATGCTGCCGACGACGATCCCGGCTTCGGGCCAGAATCCTTCGGGTAACGGCAGGCGTATCGCGGCGCCGGTGGCCCAGCCGGGCAGCAGGTAGGCAACGGTCCAGCCGGCCGCGGCCAGCAGGCTGACGGCAATAAAGCGTGGGAAAGGCATGTCGAACATGCCGGCGACCATCGGCAACATCGGGCGCAATGGGCCGATAAACCGTCCCACCAGCAGGCTGGCGATGCCGTAGCGCTGAAAATACGCCTCGGCGCCGCTGATCCATTGCGGGTGTTGGCGCAGCCCGGGCAGGCGCCGAATGCTTTGATGGAAATGCCTGCCGAGCAGGTAAGACACGACGTCGCCCAGCAACCCTCCGAGAAGCCCCAGCAGCAGGGTTTCGCCCAGGGACAGGGCGCCATTGCCGGCCAGCACGGCAATGGCGAACAGCAGCACCGTGCCGGGCACGATCAGGCCGGCAATCGCCAGGCACTCGACACAGGCCACAATAAATACCGCAGCAGCCAGCCACTGCGGGTTGGCCGTCAACCAAGTGGTCATGCCATCGAGCCATGGGCCCATAGAGTCAACTCCGTCAGGTACACATTGAGCGCAGCAGCGCTGCCAGATCGCGAAAGCGTTATCGCGGGTGGGGGCGTTGCTGCGGAATTTCAGTCGAGCAGAAAGTAATCGCGTCCTTCGACTTGGCCGCGACGCAAGGGGTTCCGTGTGCAATAAGGCGCATAGGACGCGTCGACGAAGCGATACATCAAATGCTCGTCGCGGCCGTGGGGAATGCCCAGGCGGGTGGTCTGGATAATCTGTCCGATCGGGGTGTCGACATCTTCGACAAACAGCAGCTCCTGATCAAAACGCTTGGCATCCCAGGTTGGGACTTTCAAGCCCAGGGCCTTGCACAGCAGGGTTTGGCCGGCGCACAGCTTTTGCGAGGGGCGGGGACGGCCACTGACATCGGGGTTGTTGAGCAGCATTTGCGCCAGGCTGGCCGGGCCTGAGACAGCGTCGACCCAAGGATAGGCTGATTTTATCAGCACCGCATTGCCCGGGCCCTGGGCGCTGAAGTTCAGCGAGTCGCCGCCACGGGCGTAATACATATAAATGTGGCCGCCATCCAGAAACAAAGCCTTACGCTTTTCTGTGTAGCCGAGGGAGGCGTGACTGCCTTTTTCCTCGCAGTAATAGGCTTCGGTCTCGATAATGCGCGCCGATAACCACAGGCCGTTGACTTTGTGCCGGATGATTTTGCCCAGCAGTTCGCGGGCCAGCAGTTGCGCGTCACGATCGAAGAAGCTGTCAGGCAGGGCGTTGGGCAGGCCTGCGTTGGTCAGAATGGACATAGTGGCAATAGTGGGCGACGAAAAATGTGACGCAATAATATCAACATCGGCCTTAACTCATGCTTAACGCGCGCCATTTTCCCTCCATTTTGACCATCCGCCCGTGACCGCTGTCCGTGGGCCGATGCGACAGCTATAATCTGCCGCTTTCCTCTTTGCCAAGACCACACCAGACCATGACTGAGTCCGTTCTTGACTACATGACCCGTTTGGGTCGCGCTGCCCGCGAAGCTTCGCGCGTCATCGGCCGTGCCAGCACTGCGCAGAAAAACCGCGCGCTGAATGCTGCCGCCGCCGCTTTGGACGCCGCTCGCGCAGAGTTGACCGCCGCCAACGAGCAGGACTTGGCAGCCGGCCGGGCCAATGGTCTGGAACCGGCCATGCTTGAACGCCTGGCACTGACCCCGGCGCGTATCGACGGGATGATCGTCGGTCTGCGCCAGGTTGCAAGCCTGCCGGACCCGGTGGGTGCGATCCGCGATATGAGCTACCGGCCATCGGGTATCCAGGTCGGCAAAATGCGCGTGCCGCTGGGTGTGGTTGGCATCATTTACGAATCACGGCCGAATGTGACCATCGATGCCGCGAGCCTGTGCTTGAAGTCAGGTAACGCGACCATCCTGCGTGGCGGCTCCGAGGCCATCTATTCCAATCGTGCGATTGCCCTGTGTATCCAGCGCGGCCTGGCTGAAGCCGGTTTGCCCGCGGCTGTCGTCCAGGTGGTCGAAGTGACCGACCGGGCGGCTGTCGGTGCCTTGATCACCATGCCGGAGTACGTCGACGTGATCGTTCCGCGTGGCGGCAAGGGGCTGATCGAACGCGTCAGCCGTGATGCCCGCGTGCCGGTGATCAAGCATCTGGACGGCATCTGCCACGTTTATGTCGGCGCTCACGCGGACCTGGCCAAGGCCCAGCGCATTGCCTTCAACGCCAAGACCTACCGCTATGGCATCTGCGGCGCGATGGAAACCCTGCTGGTGGATCAAGCTGTGGCTGCCGAGTTCTTGCCGGCGATGGCCGCGCAGTTCCGCGAAAAGGGTGTCGAGTTACGCGGGTGCGAGCGTACCCAGGTGATCATCGAAGTGATGGCGGCAACCGAAGAAGACTGGAATACCGAATACCTGGCACCGATTCTGTCGATTCGCGTGGTGGACGACCTGGGCCAGGCCATCGAGCATATCAATCATTACGGCTCGCACCACACGGACTCGATCGTCACTGAACACCAGGGTGAGGCCCGGCGTTTTGTGGCTGAGGTCGACTCCAGTTCGGTGATGATCAACACCCCGACCTGCTTCGCCGATGGCTTTGAATACGGATTGGGTGCGGAGATTGGCATTTCTACTGATAAGCTGCACGCCCGCGGCCCGGTAGGTCTCGAAGGCTTGACCTGCGAGAAATACATTGTGGTCGGTGATGGCCAATTGCGCGGACAGGAGTCGGTCTGACTTGGGCGACCTTGGCCAGCCAGCCGTCCTGCCCGTCAGCGAACCCCGGCCCAGGCGCGTTGGCGTACTCGGCGGGACGTTCGACCCGGTGCATATCGGCCATTTGCGCGGTGCGCTGGAAGTGGCTGAATCGCTGACTCTTGATGAATTGCGCCTGACACCCAGTGCCAGGCCGCCTCATCGCAATACGCCGCAGGTGTCGGCGTTGGACCGTCTGGCGATGGTCGAGTGCGCGGTCACGGGGGTTTCACCGTTGTTGGTGGACGACCGTGAGCTGAAACGGGACAAACCGTCTTACACCATTGACACCCTGGAACTGATGCGGGCCGAGTTGGCCGCGGATGACCAGTTGTTTCTGCTACTGGGCTGGGACGCTTTTTGCGGCCTGCCCACTTGGCATCGCTGGGAGGAGTTACTCCAGCATTGCCACATCCTGGTGCTGCAACGCCCGGATGCCGACAGCGAACCGCCGGATGCCTTGCGCAACCTGCTGGCAGCGCGGTCGGTAAGTGACCCCTTGGCCCTGACCGGGCCGAGCGGGAATATTGCATTCG
>Ga0302175_10000048_pt1 | contig 56316 bp, 50 predicted proteins | sample I_Fen_N3_3_FD_198791 | JGI IMG/M metagenome (GOLD analysis project Ga0302175, IMG submission 198791) | Peat permafrost microbial communities from Stordalen Mire near Abisko, Sweden - I_Fen_N3_3 | ecosystem: Environmental > Terrestrial > Soil > Wetlands > Permafrost | place: Sweden: Abisko... | reverse complement strand
CGTGAAGGTGGTCGAGACCCGTCTCGGCGAGCCGGATGCCCGTGGCCGCCGCAGCCCTGAGCCGATCCCGGGCTCCGAAGAGATCATCCCGGCCGATGCCGTGGTCATCGCCTTCGGTTTCCGCCCAAGCCCGGCGCCGTGGTTCGAGCAGTTCAGCATCCAGACCGACAGCCAGGGCCGCGTCGTGGCGCCGGAACAAGGCCAGTACAAGCACCAGACCAGCAACCCGAAAATCTTCGCCGGTGGCGACATGGTGCGGGGCTCCGACCTGGTGGTTACGGCGATCTTCGAGGGGCGCAACGCCGCCGAAGGCATCCTCGATTACCTGGGCGTCTGACGACGCCAGCGGCAAGCTTCACGCTGTAAGCGGCCAGTCAAAGGCAGCAGTGCTTTTGACTGGCGGCTTATAGCTTGCCGCTCACCGCTGCTCCCCCGCTGTCTTTCTGCGTCGCGCTCTGAGAAAATACCCGCACTTTTTTTCCGGATGCCGACATGACTGCCCTGAAGAACGACCGTTTCCTTCGTGCCCTGCTCAAGCAACCCGTAGACGTCACCCCGGTGTGGATGATGCGTCAGGCTGGGCGCTACCTGCCTGAATACCGCGCCAGTCGTGCCAAGGCCGGTGACTTCATGAGCTTGTGCATGAACCCGGAGTTCGCTTGCGAAGTCACGATGCAGCCTCTGGACCGCTACCCGCAGCTGGATGCGGCGATTCTGTTCTCCGACATCCTGACCATCCCCGACGCCATGGGCCAAGGCCTGTATTTTGAAACCGGCGAAGGCCCGCGCTTCAAAAAAGTCGTCAGTACCCTGGCCGATATCGAAGCCCTGCCGATTCCGGATCCGCACAAGGACCTGGGTTATGTGATGGATGCGGTCAGCACCATTCGACGCGAGCTTAACGGTCGCGTACCGCTGATCGGTTTCTCCGGCAGCCCCTGGACTCTGGCGACTTACATGGTCGAAGGCGGCTCGTCTAAAGACTTCCGCAAATCCAAAGCCATGCTTTACGAAAACCCTCAAGCCATGCACTTGCTGCTGGACAAGCTTGCGCAGTCGGTGACCTCTTACCTCAATGGCCAGATCATGGCCGGCGCGCAAGCGGTGCAGATTTTCGACAGCTGGGGCGGCAGCCTCTCGGCGGCGGCCTACCAGGAGTTTTCCCTGGCCTATATGCGCAAGATCGTCAGCGGCCTGATCCGCGAGCACGAGGGGCGCAAGGTTCCGGTGATCTTGTTTACCAAAGGCGGCGGTCTGTGGCTGGAAAGCATCGCCGACGCGGGCGCCGACAGCCTGGGCCTGGACTGGACCTGCGATATCGGCGAAGCCCGTCGCCGAGTCGGCAGCAAAGTGTCCCTGCAAGGCAACATGGACCCGACGGTGCTCTACGCCAACCCGGAGGCGATCCGCACCGAAGTCGCGCGTATTCTTGCCAGCTATGGCAAAGGCACTGGTCACGTATTCAACCTTGGCCATGGCATCACCCCGGAAGTTAACCCGGAACATGCCGGTGCCTTCCTGCGAGCAGTGCATGAGCTGTCGGCGCAGTACCACGAGTAAGCGCCACCCCATAAAAAACGCCCGGCCAGTGCCGGGCTTTTTTATGCCTGGGGTCAACAGGTCGGCGGATTAAGTTTCAATTCAGCCTCACTGGTTAACCTGGCGCCATCGAAACCCACACTGGATCACTGCCATGAAAACCCGTTACCTCGTTCTGTTGCTTGCTCCGCTGTTCAGCACTGCCGCCCTGGCTGTCGGTTATACCGGCCCGGGCGCGCACGCGGTAACCACCGTTGCCGCGGCCAACGACGCCGCAGACGACACGCCGGTGGTGTTGCAGGGCCACGTGATCAAGAAGTTGAACAATGACGACAAGTACGAATTCAAGGATGCCAGCGGCACCATCACCGTCGAGATCGATGACGAGGACCTGCCGCCAGTGGCGTTCAATGAGAAGACCCAGGTCAAGCTGACCGGTGAAGTCGAGAAGGGCTTGATGAAGCGCGAGATCGACGTCGACCTGGTGGAAATCATCCAGTAACTCAAACGGCATTCTCAGGTGCCTTCGCCCATGCCGGCGATCGGGCTCGGCGCACAGAGCGCCAGGGTCGGATCGTCGGTGTGGGCGTTTCAGATCACTGGGTGGCCAGCGGCGGCAGTTTCGACAGTTTCATCGCGATCAGCAGCGCGCCCACCAGCAACGCCCCGATAAACAGCCCGATCCCATTCCAGCCCCCCAGATGCCAGAACACCCCGCCTGCGGTGCCGGCGATGCTGGAGCCGGCGTAGTAGCTGAACAGGTACAGCGACGAGGCCTGGCCCTTGGCCTTGAGGGCGCGGCGGCCGATCCAGCTGCTGGCCACCGAGTGCGCGCCGAAGAAGCCGAAGGTGAACAGCAGCATGCCCGCCAGCACCAGTGCCAGGGGTTCCAGCAAGGTCAGGGCGATGCCCGCCAGCATCAGCACGATGGTGCCCCAAAGCACGCGGCGACGGCCGAGGCGGTCGGCCAGGGCACCGATTTTTGCCGAGCTGTAGATACCCGACAGGTAAACCACTGACAGCAGGCCGACCAGTGCCTGGCTCATGTGATACGGCTCGGCCAGCAGGCGGTAGCCGATGTAGTTGAACAGGGTCACAAAGGCCCCCATCAGCAGAAAGCCTTCCAGGAACAGCCACGGCAGGCCGGCGTCGCGAAAGTGCATGGTAAAGCCGTCCAGCAGGCTGCGCGGGTGCAGCGAGCGGGCGCGGAAGTTGCGTGATTCGGGGAGGATCTTCCAGAACACCGCCGCTGCGATCAGGGACAACCCGCCGATCACCAGCATCGCCGTGTGCCAACTGACGAAGTCGATCAGGACCCCGACGATCAGCCGCCCGCTCATGCCGCCAATGGCGTTGCCGCCGATATACAGGCCCATGGCCAGGCCGATGTGTTGCGGGTGGATCTCTTCGCTCAGGTAGGTCATGGCCACCGCCGCCAGGCCGCTCAGTGACAGCCCCACCAACGCGCGCATCACCAGCACCCCCTGCCAGCTTGGCATCAGGGCGCTGGCCATGGTGCAAGCGGCCGCGGCCAGCAGCGCCGCGACCATCACCGGCTTGCGGCCGATGCGATCTGAGATCGGCCCGGTGATCAGCAAGCCGACCGCGAGCATGCCGGTGGCGACGGACAGGATCAGGCTGCTCTGCGCGGCATTGATGGAAAATTCTTTGGACAGCAGCGGCATCATCGGTTGCACACAGTACAGCAGGGCAAAGGTGGCGAATCCGCCGGCAAACAGGGCGAGTACGGTACGCATGAACATCGGCGTGCCGTGTTCGATGTAAGTGTCACTGCGCGCAGAGGGAGCGTCGTCGAGGGCGGGGGCGGGTGGTTTTTGGGCAGGTGCAGCAACGGCAGATTTCACGGGGACCTCAGGGGGGAGCGCAGCCGGTCAGGCAATGGAAAAAAGCATATAGCTGGCTAATGATTCTTTCCAATATATTGTTCGACCTGTTTGATAGGTTATGCGACCTAATGGAGTCTTTATGGAATTGCGTCATCTGCGCTACTTCATCGCGGTGGCCGAAGAGCTGCATTTCGGCCGCGCCGCGCAGGTCTTGGGGATCTCCCAACCGCCGCTGAGCCAGCAGATCCAGGCGCTGGAACAGGAAGTCGGGGCGCGGCTGTTCGAGCGAACCAACCGTCGGGTCGAACTCAGCGAGGCCGGGCGCCTGTTTCTCGAAGAGGCACGGCTGGTCCTGGCTCAGGTGGATAAAGCCGCCGATGTGGCCCGTCGCGCGCAACGGGGGGAGTTGGGGGAACTGAAGATCGGCTTCACCTCGTCGGCCCCCTTCAATTCCACTATCCCCCAGGCGATCTTCGCCTTTCGCCAGCGCTTCCCGGCGGTGCACCTCAACCTGCGGGAGATGAGCAGCACTCAGGTGGCGGATGCGTTGGTGGACCAGTCGATCCAGGTCGGCCTGATGCGGCCCTTACCGCTACCGGATTCGCTGAGCGTGGTGGAACTGCTGCGCGAGCCGCTGGTGGCGGTTCTCAGTGCCAAGCACCCGCTGGTGGCGGGCAGCGAGGACGGCTTGCCACTGTCGGCGCTGGCCCACGAGCCCTTTGTATTCTTCCCACGCAGCTATGGCAGCGGCCTGTACGCGCAACTGCTGAGCCTGGCCCGCGACGCCGGGTTCACCCCGCATTTTGCCCAGGAGGCGGGCGAGGCCATGACCATCATCGGCCTGGTGGCGGCTGGGCTTGGGGTCTCGGTGTTGCCGGCCTCTTACCAGCGCATGCGCATCGACGGCGTGGTCTATCGCCGGTTGCTGGATCCGGAGGCGGTATCGGCGGTGTGGCTGGTGCAGCGTACCGATCAGGTTTCGCCGATGGCCAAGGCCTTTGTCGAGTTACTCACGCGCAAGACCGAGAACCTCGAAGGGCGATCCTGATCGGCGGCCAGGACGCTATGGCAGTCGCACCAGGTCGCCGCGCAAGGCCACTCCGGCCATCAGTACCCCGGCATGGCACTCGTAGGTATTGAGGTCTTTGCGCACGCGGTGCTTGTAGTAACTGACGATGTTGGTCACGGCGTTGGCGCCGGCCTTCTTGGCGGCGGCCTGCAAGGTGATCAATGCCGATTGCAGCACCCATTCGCAGGCGTCGTTGTCGCTCTTGTTGAAACCGTTGGTCTTTTTGTTGGTGGTGACGTCGCTTACCAGCAGCCGCATCGGCCCCATCGGCTGGTTGCCGGCCAGGTAGAACTGCACGCTGCCGTCCAGGCGTCCGGCGCGGATCGCATCGGCCACGACTTTTTCGAAGGGCATGTACAGCAGGTTGGTGGCGTGCCCCATGTTGGGTAGCAGGCTGAGCAGGGCAACGGCGAGCAGGGCTTTGATAGGCATGGTCAGCTCCTTGACGTTGAAGGAGAACCGCAAGGCATGCGCTTGGACAAACGCCGCGACGGCGACCTCGCAGTTCGCGCGGGCTGCAATGCGTCAGCCTGCTGCTGCGAGTGTAGACCTGGATTTCACCCGCGCCCTGTAGCCGCTGGCGAGGCACGAGGCTGCGCTGGCCCGCAGATTCACCGTAGTTGTTTCAGGTGTACCTTTGGCGGCCTTGAGGGCCTGCGCAGCCTCGTGCCTCGCCAGCGGCTACAGGCAGGGTGCCTGAGGTACCAGGCTTATTGCACTTTGGCCAGGTCGCCGCGCAACGCTACGCCGGCCATGATGGCGCCGGCGTGGCACTCGTAGGTCTTGGCGTCTTTACGTTCGTTGCTTTTGTAAAAGCTGGCGATGTCGGTCACGGCGTTGGCGCCGACTTTTTTCGCCGCCTGGTGCAGGGTGATCAGCGCCGACTGCAGGGCCCATTCGCAGGCCACTTGGTCAGATTTGTTGAAGGCATTGGTTTTCTTGTTGGTCACGGCGCCCGGGCTGATGACCGAGACCTTGCCCGCTGGCTTGTTGCCGGCCAGGTAGAACTTGACGCTACCGTCGATCTTGCCGGTGCTGATGGCTTCGGCGACGACTTTGTCGAATGGGAGGTACAGCGCGGTGTCACGGGCCTGGCTGATGCCGGGCAGGGTTGCGAGCAGCAGGGCGGCGGCCGCGGCCAGAGTCTTGATTTGCATGATGGTCTCCTTGACGTCTTCTAAGGGGGGGCAAAGCACAAAGGTGCAGCCGCCGCCCTTGGGCAGCGGCTACAGGTCAGTTCGGAGCAGGGGTGGCCTGGGCCGCGTCGGACAGCTGTTGCGCGGTGCGTTCGTTCTGGTTGTCACGCAGCTCGCGCAGGATGCCCTTGTCCAGCAGGCGCACCCAGCGGATGTAGTTCTTGTGGATCTTGCCGTCCTTGTAGTCCAGTTCACGGCTGTCGCGGTAGACGATCTTGTAGAAGCTGGCCGAGTACTCGATGTCGATCTCGGCGTGGAACTCCTCGCGCACGGTGATCTGTGCCTGGATCAGGCCGGGGCTGATGCGCTGCACCTCCCACTTGCGGGCCACCAGGTTTTTCAGGATGGCCTGTTTCACCTGGTCCTGGTCGGCGGTGATGGTCGCCGGGATGATGCGGTTTGGGGTGTACATGCGTTTGCTGGTGCAGGACACCGTGGTCAGCAGCGCCAGGACGATCAAGGTTGCGCGAAGCAAGGAAGACATTCCGTTTTCTCCAGTGGGTTGGGGGGCGTTACGGCCAGCGGCGGAAAATCAACGACGTGTTGACCCCGCCAAAGGCAAAGTTGTTGTTCATCACGTACTGATGGCTCATCTGCCGGAACTCGCCGCGCAGGTAGTCCAGTTCGCCGCAACGTGGGTCGACCTCATCGAGATTGAAGGTGTGCACGTACTGGTCGCGGTTGAGCATCTCGATGCTGAACCACGACTCCAGCGCGCCGCAGGCGCCCAGGGTGTGGCCGAGGAAGCTCTTCTGCGAACTGATGGGCATGCGGCTGCCGAACAGGCTGCTGGTGGCCAGGGTTTCGGCAATGTCACCCTGTTCGGTGGCCGTGCCATGGCCGTTGACGTAGCCGATGGCGGACGCGGGGATGCCGGCGTCTTCCAGGGCCAGTTCCATGGCCCGGCGCATGGTGGTCTGTTCCGGCCGGGTGGTGTGCTGGCCGTCGGCGTTGCTGCCAAAACCGACGATTTCCGCGTGGATGTGCGCACCGCGCGCCAGGGCGTGTTCCAGTTCCTCGAGCACCAACATGCCGCCGCCTTCACCGATCACCAGGCCGTCGCGGCCGCTGTCGTAGGGCCGAGGGCTGGTTTGCGGGGCGTCGTTTTTCAGGCTGGTGGCGTACAGCGCGTCGAACACCATGGCTTCGGTGGGGCACAGCTCTTCGGCGCCGCCGGCGAGCATCAACGGCAGGCGTCCGAACTTGATCGCCTCATAGGCGTAGCCGATGCCCTGGCTGCCGCTGGTGCAGGCGCTGGAGGTGGGGATCAAGCGCCCGGTGAGACCAAAGAAGATGCTGATATTGGCCGCCGTGGTGTGGGGCATCATGCGCACGTAGGAGTTGGCGTTGAGGCCTTCGGCCACCGAGTTCAGCAGCATGTTGCCGAAGGCCTTGATCTCGTCGGTGCTGCCGGTGGACGAGCCGCAGGCCACGCCCATGCGCCCGTCCTTGATCGACTCGTCGCCCAGCAGTCCGGCGTCGGCCAGTGCCTGCTCGGCGGCGCCCACGGCCAGGCGCGAGACCCGGCCCATGCTGCGCAATTGCTTGCGGGTCCAGTGGGCCGGGACCTTGAAGTCATCGATCGGCCCCGCCAGGCGCGTGTTGAGTTCGGTAAAGCGATCCCACTCATCCATGCGCCGGATGCCGCTGCGGTTGGCGCTGAAGTTGCCAGCGATGGTGGCCCAGTCGCTGCCCAGGGAAGTGATACCGGCCATGCCGGTGACGACCACGCGTTTCATCAGCACAGGCCTCCGTTGACGGCCAGTACCTGGCGCGTGATGTAGGACGCTTCGGCCGACATCAGGAAGTTCACCGCGCTGGCGACTTCTTCCGGGGTGCCCATGCGTTGTGCGGGGATCATTTTCATCAGCTCCTCCACCGGCACATTCTCATCGAGCATGGCGGTGTCGATCAGGCCTGGGGCCACGCAGTTGACGGTGATCTTGCGCTTGCCCAGTTCGATGGCCAGGGCCTTGGCGGCGCCGATCACGCCGGCCTTGGAGGCGCTGTAGTTGACCTGGCCACGGTTGCCGATCAGCCCGGAGACCGAGGTGATACAGACAATGCGCCCCGCGGCGCGGCGCCGGATCATCGGCATCATCACCGGGTGCAGCACGTTGTAGAAACCGTCGAGGTTGGTACGCAGCACGTTGTCCCAGTCGTCCTCGGTCAGGGCCGGGAAGGCGCCATCTCGGGTCAGGCCGGCGTTGAGCACCACGCCGTAGTAGGCGCCGTGGGCCTCCACGTCGGCTTCAAGAATGGCTTTGCAGGTGGCGCGGTCGGCGACGTCGAATTGCAGGACGCGCGCGTTGCGCCCCAGGGTCTGGACTTCAGCCTGTACCGCCAGGGCCTCGGTGAGGCCGGTGCGGCAGTGCAGCACCAAGTCATGGCCGGCCTGGGCCAGGCGCAAGGCGATGGCGCGGCCGATACCACGGCTGGAGCCGGTGACCAGTACGGATTCAGTCATGGCGAGGTTCCTGTGTTTCGTCGAGATAGTGGGCCGCGTGCGGCGGGCGGAACACGTTGAGGCGAGCGCTGGCCTGGATCCCCGGGCCGCTGAGGTGGCACTCGAAGACGCCCATGCCGTTGTCGTCTTCCAGGGAGCGCAGGGCGTGGATGCGCAGCTCGCTGCCGGCCGGAAAGTGTTCCACATTGCATTCGAATTTGCGCGTGCCGAGCAAAAAGCCCAGCTCCACGGCTTGGCCTTGCTGGCGTGCGCGGCAACCGGCATAGGCGGCTACGCTTTGGGCCATCAGCTCGATACCGAGCCAGGCCGGCAGGCTCCCGTCGGCGCGGTTGAACAGGCCGCCGGGCTTGACGGTGAGGCGGGTGTGGATCTGTTCTTCATCGAACCCCAGGACCTGATCGATCAGGATCATGTCGCCCGCGTGGGGCAGCAGTTCGGCGAGTGGCCAAGCGATCATGGGGCGTCTCCGATAATCAGGCTGACGTTGTTGCCGCCAAAGGCAAAGGAGTTGCTCATCAGGTGGCGCGGTGCGCCCGTGGCCAGGCGATCGGCACTGCTGACCCAGCGCAGGGCGGGCAAGTTCGGGTCGGGCTGGGCGTCCCAGACATGGGGCGGCAGGGCCTGTTGCCGATTGTCGCCGGCCAGGCTCAGCCAGCAGAAGGCGGCTTCCAGGGCCCCGGCGGCGCCCAGGGTGTGGCCGCTCATGGGCTTGGTCGACGAGCACGGCACACCCTGGGGAAACAGCTCGGCCACGGCCAGGCTTTCCATGGCGTCGTTGTGCTGGGTGGCGGTGCCGTGCAGGTTCAGGTAAGCGATCTGCTGCGCTGTCAGGCTGGCGCTGCTCAAGGCTTTGCGCATCGCTTTCAGGGCGCCCCGGCCGCTGGGCTCGGGCGCGGAAATATGGTGCGCATCGGAACTGGCGCCGCCGCCCAGCAGGGCGATGGGCTGCTGCGTGCCGGGCGCCTTGCTCATCAGGAACAGCACCGCGGCCTCGCCGATATTGATCCCGTTGCGGTTGACCGAAAACGGGTTGCAGCGCTGGGCGCTGACCGCTTCCAGCGCCGAAAAGCCATTCAGGGTCAGTTGGCACAGGCTGTCGACCCCGCCGCACAACACCGCGTCGCACAAGCCCAGGTCGAGCAGGCGCCGGGCGCTCATCAGGGCCCGGGCGCTGGAGGTGCAGGCGGTGGAAATCACGTAGGACGGACCGCTTAACTGCAGCCATTCGGCGAGAAAGGTCGCCGGGGCCCCGAGTTCCTGCTGCTGGTAGTCGTAGCTGGCCGGAAAGTGCTGGTCGTGCAGGTAATGGGCGATGCCACGGCTGGCTTCGTCGATGCCCGAAGTGCTGGTGCCCAGCACTACGCCAATGCGCCCCGGGCCGTAGGCCTGGATCGCCTGATCGATGTCGTCGCGAATCTGCAACGCCGCTTCCAGCAGCAACTGGTTGTTGCGGCTGTGTTGCCGGCTCAGGTGTGCGGGTAGGGCCGCCAGCGGGCCCTTGACCGCTGCCACCGGCAGGCTGCGCTCGGGCACCCAGTCGGCTTCGTCGCGCAGACCTGAGCAGTCGCCGGCAAACAGGTTGCGGGCCACCTGTTGTTTGTCCCGTCCCAGGGCGCAGATCAGCCCCAGGGCGTTGAGGTAGGCCGTCATGGAGCGCTCTCGGCGGTCAGCGGGCTGATGTGGTACTGCAGGCCTTGAGGCAGGTTCAACTGGAAATCCAATGGTTGGCGATAGCGGAGCTGCCAGCGCGGGGCGAGGCTGCGTTGCTCGCCCTGCGCCTGTGCAGCGGGGTAATTCTCGGCCAGCTCGGCGGCTGGTGTCAGGGCGAACAGCAGCGCGGCGAACAGCTCCCGCGCCTCTGGATTGGGCGGCAGCAAGCCATCGGCCTGCCACTGGCCATCGATCAGCCTCTGACGGGCCAGGGGAATGCCCAGGGGATCCATCAACGACCAGCGGATACCCGCGCCTTCGGCCTGGATCACCAGCAGCCAGTCCTGGCGCTGTGCCGCTTGTTCACGTTCGATATGCAGCTGCAACGGCAGGGCCAGGCTTGGGGTTTTTGCGGGCAGCGGCGCCTGGCTGGCACAACCGGCCAGCAACAACAGGCAACCCACCAGCGAGGCGCGGATCATGCCGGCTGCCCTGGCGCGCAGTGGTCGCCCAAAGGCTTGCGCGCCACCACATTGACCAGGGTTTCTTCGCGCTGGCCAAAGGGTTTCGGGCGACGCAGGCCGAAGCGTTCCAGCAGGCCGAAATCCGTCGAGCGGCTCCACCACAGGTAGGGGTAGGAGACGTTCTGCGGGCTGAACTCAAAGCCCTGGCGGCGGATCATGTCCAAGTACTGGGCGGCGCTTTTCTGCACGTGCATCGGGTGGCGGAACAGCCAGCGAATGACCCAGGTGTCGATATAGGCTTCGGTGGATTCGGCAAACAGCAGGTAGCCGCCGGGCTTGAGCACCCGGTAGAACTCGGCCAGGGCTTTGTCCTGTTCCACCAGGTGATGGAAGGTCTGGTGGCAGAACAGCAGGTCGACGCTGGCGTCCGGCACCTCCAGGGTCGCGCAGTCGCTGCCGATCAGCTCGACGTGCATGCCTTGGCGCGCCGCTTCCTGGGCACTCAGTTCCAGGCTGTGGGGGTCGGCATCCAGGCCGATCAGGCGCTGGGGGGCGAACACCTGGCGCAGGTGCTGGAACGACTTGCCCTGGCCGCAACCGGCATCGAGCAGCACCGGGTTGGCGGGCAGGTCGCTGCTGAACAGTGAGCGCAGGTCGTTGATCGCCACCCGCAGCACATGGTGCTGCCAGGTGTGGCTGCGCAGGAACCAGAAGCCGAAGCGGGTTTCCTCGACGTAGCTATCGCAGAGGTACTGTGGCTGGGGGCTGTTCATGCCACCTCCGTCGCGCAGATTTCCGAGAGCATGCGCAAGCGGCGCTTGGGCTCGCTGACAAACGGGTTGCGCTCGTCCCAGGCGTAGCCGGCAAGGATCGAGCTGATCATGCGGCGGATTTCCGGCGAGCTGCCGGGGTGGAAGATCACGTCCTGGAAGGTCCCGGCGTACCAGCCTTCGACGTAGCAGCGGAAGGTGTCGACGCCACGCTTGAGGGGCTCGGCAAACTCGAGTTGCCAGTCGACGCTTTCCCCTTGCAACTGACGATGCAGCACGGCGGCGGCCATGCTCGCCGAGCGCATGGCGATGGTGACCCCGGAAGAGAACACAGGGTCGAGGAATTCCGCGGCATTGCCCAGCAGGGCGAAGCCCGGGCCGTGCAGGCTCTTGACGTTGGCCGAGTAGCCGCCGATGGTCCGCGCCGGGGTGTCCCAGACGGCGTTGGCCAGGACCTTGGCCAGGCTCGGGGTCTCGGCGATAAAGCCGCGCAGGCATTGATCCAGGTCCTGGTCACGGCCGGCAAAATGCTCCTTGGCCGCGACCACGCCCACTGAGCACCGCCCGTTGCTGAAGGGGATGCTCCAGAACCAGATGTCGCGCTGGGTCGGGTGGGTGGTGACGAGGATTTTTTCCCGTTCGAAACCAGGGTGGTCGATGCGGTCTTCGACGTGGGTGAACACTGCCTGGCGCACCGGGAAGTTCGACGGTGCCTCCAAGTCCAGCAAGCGTGGCAGGACCCGGCCATAGCCGCTGGCATCGAGCACGAAGTGGGCCTCGACCTGGTACTGGCTGCCGTCTTCACGGCGCACGCCGAGCTGCGGCTGGGGCAGGCTGAAATCGGCGCTGACGATCTCTTCGCCATAGCGCACTTCAACCCCTTGCAGCGCCGCCTGATCGGCCAGCAGCTTGTCGAAGTCGGCGCGCTGGACCTGGAAGGTGGTGGGCTTGCCGTCGCTGAAGGTGTCGCCGAAATCAAAGGCGCTGTAACGCTCGCCCCAGGCGAACGCCGCACCGTTCTTCAGTTGGAAACCGGCGGCTTTGACCGCGTCGAGCATGCCCGCTTCCTCGACGAAATCCAGGCAGTGGGAAAGCAGGCTTTCGCCGATGGAGAACCGCGGGAAATGCTGGCGCTCGATGATCAGCACGTCGTGACCCTTGCGCTTGAGCAGGGCGGCGGCAATCGCGCCCGATGGGCCGGCGCCGATGACCACGACCTGGCGACGTTCCATTTCAACTGTTGGCACTGGGGCTCCTTGCCGGTTCGGCGATGTTCAGATTCAGAGGGACCAAAGGGGGGCGATGCATGCCGGCAACTGCCGGCAACAAGGTGGCGATCAGGCCCATCAGCATCAGCGCAAAGTACAGCGCCGGGCTGATCAGCTGTTGTTGCAGCAGCAGGTTGAGAAACACGATCTCGCTCAAGCCGCGAATATTCAGTAGCAGGCTTTCCCGCCAGCGGCTGGCACCGGCAAAGGACGCACCGGCCCATCCCAGGCCCAGCCAGTTGCCGGCCAGCTTGCTGACAATCGGCACCAGCAGCAGGGCGCCCAGTTGCAGCCAGCTCAGGCTGTCCATGGCGCTGTGCACGTTGATCTGCACGATGCCGAACGTCAGGATCAGCGGGATGGCGATAGTGGTCTGTAAACGGCTCATCCAGGCTGCCTGTAACGGCAGCACCAGCGCCACCTTGAGGGCGGCCATGCACAACAGGTAGCCGATGCCGAAAATCAGTGCATTGAGCTTGTAGTGCTCGGCCACCACCAGCAGCGCAAAGAAGCCCAGGCTGTGCAGCAGCGGCTGGCGCAGGCCGAGCAGGCGCAGGAGCAACGGCAGGCAGGCGCCGCCCAGGGGCAGCAGCAGGCTGGCCAGATGCAGGCTGCCCTGGGCGATTGCGAACAGGCTCCAGCAGGTCAGGTCGATCAGGATCGCGGTCTGCACCAGGCGCCGAGTGGCGGCGGCCGGGTAGTTGATATGGCGCAGGTACAGGTAGAGCACCGGGATCGCGGTGATCGCAAACAGCAGCCCTACCGCCAGGGAACTCAGCCACGGCTGTGGCGGCAACAGCCAGAAGGCGATCGCCAGGCCACAGGCGAAGGGGATGATGAAACTGGGCAGGGCGATTTTCAGACTCTGGCGGTCCAGGCGCAGGTCGATCACGTCGCTCAGGATATGCCCCAGCAGCAGGGCAAAGCTCAGGCTGTAGAGATTTTTCAGCCAGCCCGGGGACACCAGCTGGGCGCCGCTCAACTGCCAGTGCGGCTCGATCCACAGCAGCATCAGCAGTGGCAGGCCGAAGGTTGCCAGCAGCAACTGACTGACAATCGGAATCAGGCCCAGGCGCCGACCGACGGCGGTCGCCAGGGCAAACAGCGCCAGGGCCAGGCACCAGAACAGGACGATCAGCATGGGCTTGGCTCCGCAACGCTGGCGGGGTGTGGCTGCTTGCCGGCCCAGGGCGCGAGCATAAAGCTGAAGGCCAGCCCGAGGCTGACCGACAGCCCGAAATTGCTCACCGCCGGGGTGCTGGAGATGGCCAGCAAACCGAACGACAGCCAGGTGGTCAGCGCCGCGAGCAGGGTGCCCAGCAGGCTGACGGCGGCGCCGCCGACCTGCTCGCGCATCAGGATGGCGTAGTCGACGCTGATGGCGGTCACCAGCAGCAGGCCGAACAGGCTGAACAGGGTCAGCGGTTGCCCCAGCCAGCCGAGGCTGGCCAGGCTGCACAGGGCCGCCAGCAGCGGCAGAGCGACGATGCGCAGGGCCCCGCCGAGGCCGAACGGCAGAATCAGCAGCAACACGATCAGCACGCAGGAGGCGAGCTTGAGTTCGGCGGCACTGACCTGGGTTGCGGCAAAGACTTTATTCAATTCGCCAAGACGGTCCACCAGTTGCACCCCGGGCAGGTCCTGGGCCTGGGCCCGCAGCAGGCCGGCATCGTTCAGCCCTTGCAGGCTGACCATGGCCGCCACGCCCTCGGGGCCGGCGCCCAGCCACAGCGTACGGTAGGGTTCGGCCAGCGGGCCTTTCAGGGCGGCGTCGATGTCTTGCACCGGCAGCGCCTGCAACCGGCCCAGCTCGGCCTGCAAGGCACTGGCCGGCACGCCGAGGTCCAGCAGCGGCTGCCAGAACTGCGGCAGGCGCGTCAGGGCCTCACGCAGTTGCTGTTGGTCGCTGGGCAGGTTGACCAATTGATTGAGCGCCAGGTAACCCTGCAACTTGCCCTGCTTCACCAACTGTCCCAGGCGTTCGCCCAGGGCGTGCTGGCGTTCGAGCAATTGTTGCTGGTCGGCGGCGCGCACCAGGAAGAACTGGCTGGTGGGCTGGTAGCCGGTGATGCGGGCGATGGCCTGGGCTTCGTTGAGCAACTGCGGTGGTGCGCCGACCCACTGGCGAATGTCGTTTTTGCTGCTCAGTTGCCAGAGCCCGGCGGCGCAGAACACCGCCAACAGTGCCAGCAGCACCGGGCTTGGCACCCGCCGCAGCAGGGCCGCGCGCAGTTGTAGCAGGCACTGCGCAACCCGCAGCGGCCATTGCGCCGGGCGCAGGTCCGCGCCCTTGAGTAAGGCCGGCAGCAGGCACACCGCCGACAGGTAGGCGCCGAGCAGGCCGGCAGCGGAGAACACGGCGATCTGGGTCAGGGCCGGGAACGGGGTCCAGGCCAGCGCCAGGTAACCGATGCAACTGGTCGCCAGGCTCAGGCTCAGGCCCGGCAGGGTCAGGCGTAACGCCGGCCAGCTGTGCCAGGGTTTCAGGCTCCAGCTCTTGGACAGGTAATGCAGCGGGTAGTCGACCGCGACGCCGATCAGGCTCGAGCCCAGGACCAGGGTCATCACATGCATATGGCCGAACAGCGCCACGCAGGCCACCGCGCCAAACAACATGCCCACCAGCACCGGGACAAACGCTAGCAGCACCCGCAGTCGACGAAACGCCAGGAGCAATAGCAGCAGGATGCCCAGGGTCGCGCCGCCGCCGACCCAGGTGATTTCCCGGGTGGCTTGCTGCTGGCCATTGGCGGCGTACAACAGGCCGCTGGCGGCCAGCAATTGCACATCGGCCTGGCTCGCCTGTTCACGGCTTTGCCGAAGCAGCTCGGCCACCTGCAGCGGCAGGTTCATATCAAAGGCGTTGCCGGTGGTGCGTGCCCGCAGCAGGACCCAGCTCTTGCCGTCGGCGTCGGCCACCAGGGCGCCGCTGCCGATGTCCAGTTGCACCGCGCCGCGTTGCGGCTGGCTGTTCTGGATACGCCCGGTGAGGCCCAGCCAGTCATCCTGGCTCGGCACCAGGCTGAACCCGGTAAAGGGGTCGAACAAGGCTTGCACCCGCTGCTGGATAAAGGCCGCAGGTTGTTCGATCAGTTGTTGCCGGTCGGCCGCCGAGAGCATCGCCAGCCGGCCTTGCAGCAGTTGGCTGCGCAGTGCCGGGAGGTCGGCTTGCAGGTTCCACTGGACCTTTTCGAACAGCCCGCTGGCCTGCCAGCGCTCACCCAGTTGCTGGGCCATGGCCACCGCCTGCTGACGCTCGGCATGGCCCACCAGCACCAGCATTTCGCGGTTCAGCGGCTCTTGCATGCGCTGCTCGGCCTTGAGCTCCAGGGCATCCGGGGCAGTGCCCGGCACCAGCTCCATGAGGTTGGCCGACAGCGGCGCACCCTGGCGCCACTGCCAGCCGGCCAGGGCCAGCACCGCCACCAGCAGAATCAGGAAAAGCCTGGGCAACCAGCGCTCACTGGGCAAAGTCATGTTGCTCCGCTGCGCTCAAAGGTTGGCTGCTGGTGCTGTCGCGCATCTGCAGCAGGGTACTGTCGCCCTGGGTTTCCAGGAGTTCGATGCGCTGCACCAGGGCACCGCCGTCGATATTGATCTGGGTGAACACTTGCTTGAGCAGCAGCGAGCGCGGGGTCAGGGTCAGTTTCCAGTCCTGGGCGTCGCCCGCCAGCTGGAGTTCGAAGTCGCGCTGCAGGCCGCTGCTGTCGCCTTGCAATACCGCGAGGAACAGGCGGTTCTGCTCGGCGCCGGCACTTTTGCCCGGGAGCATTTGCCAGCCGTTGGCGTCGCGCCGGGCGATGCCTTGGCCGGTGATGCGGTAGTCCTGCTGCAACGGCGTTTTCAGCAGCCAGAGCAGGCCGTGGTTCTTGGCCAGGACAAACGTGCCCTTACTGGTCAGGGGCTGGGGCAGGGCCCGCAGGTGTTTTTCCTGGATGAAGTTGCCGTGGATGACCTCGGGCTTGGCCAACTGCTCGCTGAGCTGTTGCAGGTCGAAGGCCTGGGCCAGGGAGCTGAACCCCAGCAGTGCCATGCCCGAGAGGGCGGCCCTTGCCAGAGGCAGGAACTTGAACCAGCTCATATCAGCACCTTGGCCACGGCGTCGGTGAAGACCTTGGGCGAGGCCAGTTGCATCTCGCGGCTGGCCATGTCCACCGCGACCTGCACCGAGCAGGCGCGGGTCAGGCGTTCGCCGCTGGCGAGGTCGGTGATCAGGTAGTTGATCTTCAGCCGGTTTTCCCACTCCACCAGGCTGGCGCGCACGTTCAGGGTCTGGCCGAACACGGCGCCGCGCACATAGCGCAGTTGCAGGTCGATCACCGGCCAGGCGTAGCCCGACTCGACCATGGCCGTGTAGTTGTGGCCGATCCGGTCGAGCAAGGCACAGCGGGCGACTTCCAGGTACTTGACGTAATGCCCGTGCCAGACGACGTGCATGGTGTCGACGTCGAAAAACGGCACCAGGATCTGGGTATCGGCGTGCAGCACTCCCTTACTGCGCATGCAGCCTCCAGTGTTGCTCGGCGATGCGTTGCAGACACAGGCGCAGTTCGCCTTCCAGGGCGCGGTCTTCGATCACCGGCGGGAAATCCTTGGCCAGTTCTGCCTGCATTGCCGCCAGGGCCGGTGGCAAAGGCCGCGCATCGGCGGCCTGGGCGCGTAGCCACACGCCCTGGTTGGCCGCCAGCAGGGTGGCGGCGGCGACCTGTTCGGTCAGTTCCAGCACGCGAATGGCGTCCCGGGCAGCGATGGTGCCCATGCTCACCTTGTCCTGGTTGTGGCACTCGGTGGAGCGTGAGAACACGCTGGCCGGCATGGTGTTTTTCAGGGCTTCGGCGGTCCAGGCGCTGGTGCCGATCTGCACCGCCTTGAAGCCGTGGTTGAGCATTGCGCGCTCGGCGCTGGCGCCCGACAGGTTGCTCGGCAGGCCGTGGTTGTAGCGCACGTCCACCAGCAGCGCGAGCTGTCGGTCGAGCAGGTCGGCGACGTTGGCCACCAGGGTCTTGAGGCTGTCCATGGCGAACGCAATGTGCCCGCCGTAGAAATGCCCGCCGTGCAGCACGCGTTCGGCTTCGGCGTCGATGATCGGGTTGTCGTTGGCGCTGTTGAGCTCGGTCTCGATAAACGCCCGCAGCCAGTTCAGGCTGTCGGCCAGCACCCCCAGGACATGGGGGGCGCAGCGCAGGGAATAGCGGTCTTGCAGGCGATGCAGCGGCGCGGTCGGGGCGTCGATGGCCAGATCCTGGCGCAGCCAGGCCGCCACTTGCATCTGCCCCGGGTGCGGCTTGGCGGCGAACAGGCGCTCGTCGAAGTGCTCGGGGTTGCCTTGCAGGGCCACCACGTTCAGCGCGGTGATGCGGGTCGCCAGTTGCAGCAGGTAATCGGCGCGGGCGAAGGCCAGGCACGCCAGGCCGGTCATCACCGCGGTGCCGTTCATCAGCGCCAGGGCTTCTTTCGGGCGCAGCACCAGTGGCTCCCAACCCAGCTCCCGGTGTACGTCGGCAGCCTGGCGGCGTTCGCCACGGAACAGCACTTCACGCTCGCCGGACAGGGTCGCGGCCACGTAGGACAGTGGCGTCAGGTCGCCGCTGGCGCCGACCGAGCCTTCTTCCGGGATCAGCGGCAGGATGTCGTGTTCGAGAAAGGCCTGCAGGCGCTCCAGCAACTCGACCCGCACCCCGGACACGCCGTGGCACAGCGACTGCAAGCGCGCCGCCAGCACCGCACGGGTGGCCTGGGCATCCAGCAGCTTGCCCAGCCCGCACCCGTGGAAGGTGTACAGGTGACGTGGCAGGGCCTCGACGTGTTGCAGCGGCACCGCGACCACGCAGGAGTCGCCGTAGCCGGTGGTGACGCCGTAGATCACGCCTTCCTTGTCGAGCAAGGAGTCGAGAAACTGCGCGCCCTTGGCGATGCGCTGGCGAAACCCGGCATCACCTTGCAGTTGCACGGGCACCTGACGGTTGGCCAGGGCCAGCACGTCTTCGATGCGCAAGGGGAGTTCGCCGAAGGTTACCGGCTCAAGCGGATGCGTCGTCATCGGTCTTCCAGAATGGGTAAAAGTTGAACCACTGTTGCGGCGCTTCGAGGCAGTACTGACCCAGGCGTTCGGCGTAGCGGGCGGTCCATTGGGCGATCACCTGCTCGCGGTCGCTGCGCTTCCAGGCCACGGCGTCGGTGAAGGGCTCGAGGATCACCCGGTAGCGGCCCTGATGCTTGAGGCACAGCAGCAGGTTGACCGGGCATTTAAGCAGCCCGGCCAACAGCCACGGGCCTTGGGGGAAGGCCGCCGGATGGCCGAGGAAATCCACCCGTACATTGCGTCCGCCGTGCAGCGGCACGCGGTCGCCGGCAATCGCCAGCCACTCGCCACGGTCCAGGCGCTGGCTCAGTTGCAGCATGATCGCCGGGTCCAGCTCGCTGACCTGGATCAGCCGCAGGTTGGTGGCCCCGGCCTCGCCCAGCAGGCGGTTGAAACGTTCGGCGTGCTTGGTGTGCACCAGCACGTTCATGGTCACCTGCTCGCCGAGTTCGGCCAGGGCACGGCAGACTTCGAGGTTGCCCAGGTGTGCGCCTACCAGCATCTGTCCGCGTTCGCCGCGCAACTCGTTGCGCAGCAGCGCCGGGTCGATGATCTCGATCTGCTCGATGCGCAGCTTGCCGTTCCACACGTCGAGCTTGTCCAGCAGGGCATCGGCAAAGGCCATGAACTGGCCGAACACCCGGCGCTGGGTCGGGCGCAGGTCGTGGCGTCCGCTCCAGTCGGCGAGCCGTTGCTGGTACTGCCAGGCACTGTGCCGAGCGTTGCGGCCGAACAGGAAAAAGTACAGGACGATGGCATACAGCACCGGGCTCAGCACCCGCCGCCCGAGGATTTTGACCCCGAACGCGGTGAGCTTCATCAGCCAGAAACTGCCGCGTTCTTCATGCTCGGCCCAATGCTGTTGCTGGCTCATGCACGCCACCGTTGCCAGAGGATCTGCGGCGCCCGCAGCAACATGCCGAAAAACAGCCGGGTGTGCATGCTGGAAATCAATGCGTTGTCGTGCAACAGGCGAAAGTGCGAGAGGCCATCGGTGGGGTAGTGGACCTTGGTCGGCAGCCAGCGCATTGGCTGATTGCGCCAGGCCAGGCGCACCAGGACCTCGGGGTCGAAATCCATGCGCTTGCCGAGTTTGACCGAATCGATCAGCGCCAGCACCGGCGGCAGAGGATAGACCCGGAAGCCGCACATGGAGTCGGGAATCTGTAACGACAGGCTGTTGATCCAGACCCAGACGTGGGTCAGGTAGCGGGCATACAGGCGGCCCTTGGGCACGCTGCTGTCGTACTGTGGATAACCGCAGATCAGCGCTTCGGGGTGGGCACGGGAGCTGGCGATAAAGTTATCCACATCGCGCAGGTCGTGCTGGCCGTCGGCATCCACTTGCAGGGCGTGGCTGAAGCCCAGGCGTGCAGCCTCGCGCAGCCCGGCCATCACTGCGCCGCCCTTGCCCTGGTTCAGTGCCAGGCGGATCAGGAACACCTGCTCGCGCTTGGCCAGTTGTTCCAGGACCGCCGCGCAGGCCGGGCTGCTGGCGTCGTCCACCAGCACACAGGGCAAGCCGCCGGTGAGCAGGGCGTCGACCACCGCCGGCACCGCGCCTTCGTGGTTATAAACCGGAATCACCGCACAGGGTTTATGCATCGACCGCTCCCGGCCGCGGGCTGCGCTCGATGGCACAGAACACGCCGATTCCCCGATAAAACTTATCCACAAGCTGCCTCCAGCAAAATGCGTCCACTGGAACAGGCCGCCGTGTCGTTGCGATACGCGAAATACAATTTGCTGCGTTCCGCGTCGAACCGCAGATGCAGCTGCACCTGGTCGCCGGGGCGCACCAGTTGCTGGAACTTCAGCACTTCCATGCCGGCAAAGCGGCCGGGCAGTTCCAGCAGTTGCTGGCCCAGGGCCAGGGCCCAGTCGACCTGGACCACGCCAGGCAATACCGGGGTCTGCGGGAAGTGGCCGCTGAAAAAGGCCAGGTCCGGGGGAATGCTCAGTTGCAGGTTCCATTCGCCCGCCTGTTCGTGCTGCTCCAGCACTTCAGGCGTTTGTGGGCGCGGCGCCAGCAACAGGGCCTCGACCTCGGCCTGGGGCAGCTTGCCCTGGGCATTGAGCGGCAACTGGCGCAGCAACCGCCAGCGGCGCGGCAGGGCCAGGGCTTCGCAGTGCTGGCTCAGGTGCTGGCGCAGGGTCTGGGTCAGGTGCCGGCGGCCGCTATTGCGCAAGGTCTGCAAGCCCGCTTCGCTCAAGACCAGCACGGCGCCGAGGGAGGCGCGGTTTTCCTGGACCACGCCCAGGCGCGCTTCGCTGACCCAGGCATGGTTGGCCAGGGCCTGTTCGAGCATGGGCAGCGAGATGCGTTTTTCTTCCAGTTTGACGATCCGATCCAGGCGCCCGAGCAGCTCGAAACGGCCATCGGCCTCGATCCGCGCGGCATCGGCACTGTGTTCGATATGCCCCTCTGGCAGGTAGGTCGACGCGATCAGTAGCGCGCCGTCCGGATCCTGGCTCAACTGTACGCCGGCAAAGGGCTGCCACAGGCTCGCGCCCTGGCGCCAGGCGATGCCGCCGGTCTCCGAGCTGCCGAAAATTTCGGTCGGCCACTGGCCCAGGCGTTGTTCCAGGCTTTGCGCGGCCTCGGCGGGCAAGGCGCCGCCTGAGGAAAACACCCGGCTGACCTGGCTCAAGGCCGGCCAGTCGAGGTTGTCGCCCATGCGCTTGAGCAGGGCCGGGCTGGCGACCCAGGCGAAGGCCGGGTGCTCGCGGCTGGCGCGTTGCAGGTCTTCGGGGAACGGCAACTGGCGGCGCACGAACGGACGCCCGGCGCACAGCGGCCACAGCACCCGGAACAGCAGGCCGTAGATGTGTTGCGCGGCGACGCTGCCGATCATGCAGGCGCTGCCCAGTTCGGCGCCCCACAGCTGTTCCAGGGCTTCGACCTCGTTGGCCAACTGCACCAGGGTCTTGTCGATGCGCTTGGGTTCGCCGCTGGAGCCCGAGGTGCACAGGCTCAAATGGCAGTGCACCAGGTCCAGTTCGGCAGCCGGCAGCGGCGCCTGCAACAGGTCGGCGAGGCGGGTGTCGTGGTCCAGGTCTGTGAGCCACAGGTCGACTTCGCCCGACCAGCGTTGGCGGGTCTGGGCTTGCAGGTCGGCGGGCAGCAGCACGCTGACCCCGGCACGCCAGGCGCCGAGCAGGGCGATGGCCAGCTGCGCAGCGTCTTCCAGGTGCAGGGCCATGCGTTGCACGCCCCGGGCCTGGAGCCCGGCGGCCAGGCGCAGTGCCTGGTCGTGCAGGGCGCTGTGGTCGAGTACCGGGTCGAAGGTTACCGTCCGTCCCGGTTGAGCCTTGAGCAACAGGTGCTCAAGCTTGATCCAATTCATGCGCGGCCTCGTACGCGTTGTCGTAATAGCCATTCAATGGCAAACAGCAAGCCCATCAGCCCGTAGGCGATCAGGCCGTTGTACAACGTCCACCAGCTCAGCGGCGCCCAGAGGGTCAGGGCGGCGGCGAGCAATCCGTTACAGAGGAAAAACACACTCCAGGCCACGGTGACCTGGCGTGTGTAGCGAATCGCCTTGGGCGGCAGTACAGGCTCGCGCAAGCGCGCCAGGCGCTCGGCCACCGGCGGGCCGTATTTCAGGCTCAGGCCGAACAGGCCGAGCATGAAACTGCTGATCAGCACCGGGTACCAGCGCAGCCATTGCGGGCTGTCGAACAGCGCCAGCAGCAGGCAGAACACCATCGCCGCAGCCGCCATCCACAGGCTGCTGGCGCGTCGTTCGCCGGTCAGTGCGCGGGCCAGCCACAGGCCGCCCAACAGCAGGCCGAACTGCCATGGGGCGAAGTGCTCCATGCCGAAATACACCGCAAAGGGGTACAGCAAGCCCGCGAGCAGCAGGCCCAGGCCGATCAGCCGGCTCATGCGGTCGGCTGGACCAGACGGTAAACCGCCTCGACCACGTCGTTGACGGTGCGCACCGACTTGAATTCCTCGGCGGCGATTTTCTTGCCGGTCTGACGCTTGATGTGGTCGATCAGGTCAACCGCGTCGATGCTGTCGATTTCCAGGTCCTGGTACAGGTTGGACTCAAGGTTCACGCGCTCGGGCTCCAGCTCGAAGAGTTCGACCAGGGCATCGCGCAGGGTGTTGAAGATATCGTCACGAGTTTGCATGGTCCGGTCTCAAGCTGCCTGTTTTGCAGTGACGAAGGCCGCAAGGCTCGCCACGTTACTGAAGTGATTGCGCGTGTCCTTGGCGTCGGCGTCGATCTTGATGCCGTACTTCTTCTGGATCGCCAGGCCCAGTTCCAGGGCGTCTACCGAGTCCAGGCCCAGGCCGTCGCCGAAAAGGGTCTGCTCGTTGCCGATGTCCTGAGCGCTGATGTCTTCGAGGCCCAGGGCGTCGATGATCAACAGCTTGATCTCAAGGGTTAAGTCCGGGTGCAGATTGCTCATCTGAGGCGAGCTCCTTAATGAAATAGTGATGCAAGTGGTCGTTGAGTTTGCGCGAGGCCTGGGGGGCGGGGCCTTGGGCGGCGAAGGTCTGTGGGTCTATATCGGCACCCACGCGAAAACTGAAGTGCACGCGGCGTTGCGGGATGCGATACCAGGGTTCGGCCTTGGTCAGGGTGGTCGGGCTGACCTTGATCACCACCGGGGTGAGGATTCTCGCACCCCGCAGGGCAATTGCCGCCCCGCCCCGATGAAAGGCCGGTGCCTGGCCGGGTACGGTGCGCGTGCCTTCGGGAAAAATGATCAGGGTCTGACCGTCCCGCAGCGCCTGGCCGGCGGCATCGAGCATGTCCATGCTGCCGTCATTGCTGATGTAGCCGGCTTCGCGCACCGGGCCGTGGGTGAAGGGGTTCTGCCACAGGCTCTGTTTGACCACGCAGTTGGCGTTGCGTACCAGGCCGATCAGAAACACCACGTCGATCAGCGACGGGTGGTTGGCAATGATCATCTGTCCGGGGCGGCCGAGTTTTTCCGCGCCCTGGACGTCATAGGTCAGCACGCCGCAACGGGCCATGAAACGGATAAACAACCAGAACAGCCGACTGATGGTCGCGCGTGCCCGGCGCTGGTGCGCTTCGGGCGTGCCCGGCAGGCGGCTCAAGAGCGGAAAAATCACCAGGCGCAGGCACAGGCTTCCCAGGCCGAACAGCGTAAAGCTCGCTGCCGTGGCCACCAGTCGCCAGTAGTAGGCATCGCGCGGCTTCGCGCTCACAGGTTGCGTTGCCAGGTCCATACACGTCTCTTCCAGGCATGTTGGCAGGTGGCCTGTGCAGTGAGCAGGGTACGCAACAGATTCAGGGCATGGGGCCACGGGGATTCCGGTGCGCTCCCATCGCCGGCGCTGCCAAGGGACAGTTGCCAGTCGTCGCCCGGGGTCAGCAGCAGGCCGACCGCATAAGGAAAGGGCACGTCGTCGATCCATTCGGCATAGGCCTGGGGCGGTTGCTCTTCGGTGATCAGCAGCAACACCGCTGGGGCACCTTCAGCGAGCAGCGCGGCGGCTTCGAGCATGCCGTGCTCCAGACCGTCGCCGGCGGCGGCCAGGGCGGTCATTTCGCTGGTTTCGCCACGCATGATCGACCACAGGCCGATCACCGCGTTATGCACCGACAGGCTGAACTGGGTCGGCGACAGGGGCTGGCCGGCGGCCAGGTCGCTGAGAATGTCGAAAGTGCGTGGGGTTTCGCCGTGGCGTGAAACGAACACCAGGGGTAAGTGTTCCAGGCCTTCGGCCAGGGGCCAGCCGACGCTGAAGGCCATCCGTGCCAGGCGGCTCAGACGTCGGCGTTGCATGGCGGGCAGGAAGGATACGTCGGGGGCGGCATCGCTGCTGGCCAGCATGGTCGGTTGCCGGCTCCAGGCCTGCCAATCGTCCACGCTTTCGAGCCCAGGGGCCCACGCGCGCCATTGAGCGATGTTGAACTTGATCACTGGTTTTCATCCCGCCCCTGCGGGCTTCCTTGACGCGGTGAGTCGCGCTGATAACGAACCGACTCTACATGGCGCTATGGCCGAGTGGCGCGCATTATCCCGGTGCGGCTGGCTTGTAGCAAATATTGGTTACATTCGCTTGAAGAAATCAGATGATTCCAGCGCGGCGATGTTGTTTTGACATTTTTTTCGCTGCGGGATCATGCAGCCCGTCGGTAATTTCAGGGCTTGGGCTGATATTTTTCGATGATGGCAGCCCTCACACGCGTGTGGGGCGCCAACGAGGTAGCTAAGCGACAACCAGGGCTACTACACTCGCTGATCTTTGATACACGGAGGTTTAGATATGCGGCGTGTGGTGTTCAATCAGAAAGGTGGCGTGGGCAAGTCGAGTATTGCCTGCAATCTGGCGGCGGTCAGCGCCAGCGAGGGCTATCGCACCTTGTTGGTGGATCTGGATGCTCAGGCCAACTCCACCCAGTACCTCACCGGCCTGACCGGCGACGACATTCCCATGGGCATTGCCGACTTCTTCAAGCAGACCCTGTCGTCCGGGCCGTTTTCGAAGAAAAACCAGGTCGATATCTACGAGACCCCGTTCGACAACCTGCACGTGGTCACCGCCACTGCCGAGCTGGCCGACCTGCAGCCCAAGCTCGAGGCCAAGCACAAGATCAACAAGCTGCGCAAATTGCTCGACGAGTTGTCGGAAGATTACGACCGAATCTACCTAGACACCCCGCCCGCCCTGAATTTTTACGCTGTATCCGCGTTGATTGCCGCCGATCGGGTACTGATTCCCTTCGATTGCGACAGTTTCTCGCGCCAGGCGCTGTACGGCCTGCTGGCAGAGATCGAAGAGTTGAAGGAAGACCACAACGAAGCCCTGCAAGTGGAAGGCATCGTGGTCAATCAGTTCCAGGCCCGGGCCAGCCTGCCGCAGCAGATACTCGACGAGTTGATAGCCGAAGGCCTGCCGGTGCTGCCGGTGTACCTGGCCAGCTCGGTGCGCATGCGTGAGTCGCACCAGGCCAACATGCCGCTGATCCACCTCGATCCACGGCACAAGCTGACTCAGCAGTTTGTCGAACTGCACAACCTGCTGGAAAACGCCTGAATCCACCGTGAGGGGGCAAGCCCCTCATGGGGCGGTGCGCGCCTCAGATACCCTGGCTGCGCAACCAGCCCAGCAATTGCGGCAGCGGTAAGGCACCGCTCTGGCGCGCTACTTCCCGGCCATTCTTGAACAGGATCAGGCTGGGAATCGAGCGGATGCCCAATTGCCCGGACAACTGCTGGTTGCTTTCGCTGTCGAGTTTGGCCAGCCGGCATTTGCCCTTGAGCTGGGCTGCCGCCTGTTCAAACACCGGGGCGAAGGATTTGCACGGCCCGCACCACTGCGCCCAGACATCCACCAGCAACGGCAGGTCGCCCTTGATCTGGCTGGCGTAATCGCCCTGGGTCAGATCAAACGGTTTGTCCAGCAACACCTCGGCCTTGCAGCGCCCGCACTTGGGCAGATCGCCGAGGCGTTCGCCGGGGATGCGGTTCAGGCCGTTGCAGTGAGGACAGGGAATCAGCAGTGGCTCGGACATGGTTGGGCTCCGCAAGCAGGGTAGAGCGCCTTAAATGGCGGCGCCCGGGGTGAATATCAAGTCGGAGGCCCAGGTTCACGGGGCGGACGGGACCAGTTCGACGCTGACCAGGCGGTCCATGGAACGGCCGATGTAAAAGGTAAAGGGCCGGCCCAGGGCCCTGGCCATGCTCTCGCAGCGGCCCATGAACCCTATATTTTGCAGGGGGGAAATCTCCCCGTTCTCATGATGCTGCAGGCCCAGGGAGCCGACATTGAACCCGACCCGGTCGGCCCGGCGATCAGGGTGCGTGCCCCAGGAGGTCTTGATTGCACCCAATGCGATGCGCTTGTCGAACAACTGCTGGTTGAGCGTGGGGTTGACGAAGGTGATGTTGCCGAACAGGTACTGCGCGGGTGCGTGCTTGTCGTCTTTCCACTGCAGGTACAGGTTGTAATCGCCTTTTCCGGCCCCAGCCTTGCTGCCCATCTGGCTGAACAGCATGCCCGGTGGCCGGACAGTGGCCTGGTATTGGCAATACGCCTCGTTGGGGGTGCCGGTGGCTGCGAGCTTGCCGGTGGCCAATTCCTCTGCCGAAAATTGAAACATGACTTCGGCGAACTTCACCGGTTCCAGGGGCAGCGGGAAGCGCCGCGGCAGGTCCATGGCTTTTTTGCGGTACTCGGCGCTGGTGTATTTCCCGGTTTCCGGGGCGATCTCCAGCACCGCTTCGAAGGTGCCGGCTGCACGGGCCTGGACGATCTCTCCGAACAGTTCCCGCAGGCGCTGGCGCTGGGCCTCGGGCACGCGGCTGTCCAGTTTGATATGCAGGGTCTTGTCGTCCTGGCGATCCATCTCCAGGCCGATGTCGCCGGCCTCGATGCCGATCTCGGCGGCCATCTGGGTGATGGTCTCCTCAAAGTACGGCGCGATTGTGGCCTGCTTGGGGTTGCCCACCTCTTCCTGGAAATGCAGGGTGAGGTAGGTCTGCTTGCAGCCGGTCAGCAGCATCAGCAGCAGGGCGGTAATGCAGAGGCGTGGGTTCAATGGGGATCCTTGTCGCTCAAGTGGTTACAGGTAATCGACACGGCTCAAGCGATCCAGGGTCCGGCCCATTTGAAATGTAAACGGCCGGCCCAGGGCCTGCATCGTTTGATCGCACAGCGCTTGCAGCTCATCTTTGCGGGTGTCGAAAGGCTGGGCGGTGGTGAGTTTTTGCACGCCGATGGAGCCGATGCGGATGGCGAATTCGTCGAAGGGAACCGGTGCGGGCCGGGTGATTTTCGAGCTCGATGGCCAGATCAGGACGGTTTTCTGTTGAAGGTGTCGGTTCAGGTCCGGGTCATCGAAATGCACCGTGAGCGGTACCTTGGCGATGCTGCCGCTGCGGGTCATCAATGAGATAAGGCCGCGCTCGGTGTTGTCCGTTTCTAGGGCTTCGTAAGCGACCAATTTCATTGGCGTGGGCATTTTCAGGTGTGCGGTGATCTTGCAACTGACCGAGCCTTCGATTTCGCTCTCGTTGACGATGGCGTGCATGCTGTCCTCGTAGCTTCGGTCCAGCAGCAGGTCGAACTCCGGGTCGAACTCGAGAGTGGCGTCGATGCTGTCCGGCAGCCCACTGGACCCGGACGGGTTGACGCTGGCATGGGCGTTATCCAGGTCCAGGCGCAGGTTCATCGAGCTGGCCTTTCGCGCGTGGGTGACCCCCTCGAAGATGGCCCTGAGGCGGCCTCGTTGTTCCGGGCTCAGGGAGCGGTCCGCCAGGCGCAGGTGGAGCAACTTGTCATCCTCCGGGTCGCGCTCCAGGGCGATGGCGTCCGGGTCCAGGCCCTGGGCGCTGAGCGCGGTGAAAATGCTTTGCTTGTACGCCTCGTGCACCAACTGGTCGGAGTATTGCGGGCCGGCCTTGGGGTCGGAGCGCACCGAGTCCTGGAAGTGCAGGGTTGCGAAATCTTCCTTGCACCCGGTCAGTGAAAGCAGCAGTGGCAATAGCAGCAGGCAGCAACGTTTCATGATGGGCTCGTGCAGGGTTTGATGGGAACGGACAGGTCGCCGACGCGTCACTGCGCCAGGCGGCGACCATTGAGGCCGATGACCACGGCGAACTTTTTGGCGATGACTACCTCGGCCAGGTTGCTGGCGGCCAGGAAGTTCTGCATCGGGTAGGGGAATTCCACGGGGATTTCACCGATCGACACATGTTGCAGCGCTTGCGCCGGCAACTCGATCCCGTCGCTCGCGGCGCCGCCGCGAATCAGGTAGACGTTGTCGCTGACAGGCTCGTAGGACATGCCGCCGCTGCCTTGGACACGTTGCAGGCTGGCGGTCTGCTCGGCCAGCACATCCAGTTCGGCCTGGGTGATGGTGCGGTGCGGTTTGCCGTGCAGGCGCAGGTCCTGCAGGTTCATGCGGTACTTGGCGCGGCGGCTCAGGTAGATGACGGCCGACACCAGGGTGATGACAGCAAAAACCAGGGTGACCAGGTTGAGGAACAGATTCATGCGCGTCCTTGCAGGTACTGGAAATCAGGGCTGCGCATTATCCGCATCCGTTGCCGCTGGGTCCATGCGCCAACCCTGTTTTGCCCGCTTTTTTGTGCGGCAGGCCTTAGTCAAAACTCATGAAGCAATCGTGCTCGGCGTAGTGGTCGATGGCCGCCAGTAGCTGCGCGTTGCTCACCGTCGGCTTGTGGTGCAGGGCACTTATGACCACGTCTTCGAGCAGTTCGTCGCTGAACCAGAATTCCAGGCCGTTCTCGAGGATGTACGGCGGGTAGATCTCTTCGTCGTCATCGGTGATCTGGGGAAACGCCTCGATCACGCAGGAGGTCCGCAAGGTTATGGGGTTGTCTTGCGGTGCGCCGTAGATGCAGAAGTGCAGGGTTTTTTTCTGCTGGCGCAGAAGGTCGATCAAGTCGCCGAAAGCCAGGTGCTGCTGGTAGTGCATAAAACCTCCTGCGGTCATTCGCGGTAGCTGACGCTGGCGATGTAGTGAACGATTACGCCGCGGATGCTGGCGGTTGCTGGGGTACCGCTGAAGCGGTGGTCATAGGCCAGCACCAGTTGGTTGAACGGCTGCGCGGTTTGTTCCAGGCCTTGCTCGGTGAGGCTGGCGCAAATGCTGGCGGCGTATGAAAAATCTTCAAGTGCGGCGGGCAGCGAACAGCCTGCTTCGACTCGTGCAACTTCCAGCAAGTCGTCGTCGAGGCGCACGCCGAAGGCCCGGGAAAACTCCGAGCCCTGGCTATCGCCGTCTTCGGTGTAGCTGGGGCAAGTCAGTTGGTGCAGCGTGTCCTCGCTCCAGTCAGCGAGGGTCGCCCAGATCGAGACGGTTTTTTCCGGCATTTGCGGTTCCTTGGCAAGCGCTTGATGTGGGGGCTCAAGCGTGCTCGGTAAAAGTGTTACGGACTTTACCAGACGCCAGAGTGCCCTGGAGTTTGTTGCAATCGCTCACACACTGCGCGGCAGGCAGGTGCCTTGGCTGTCTGGGCTTGAAGGACGCGAGCGCAGTCGGCCAATGCGGCTGGATACGTGGTATCGACTGCTCAAGGGCAGCAAACCAGTGGATCTCGCTGCCATGCGCGCCATTTGTCCGGCGGTGGATAAAGTGGGCCCGCTGCATGTGTTCGATATCGGTGGTAACAAAGTGCGGCTGATTGCAGTGGTGCGCTATACCACGCAGAAGCTGTACATCCGTCATGTGTTGGATCACCGCGACTATGATCGCGGCCCATGGAGGGAGGAACGAGGATAAGTGTGTTGGTCGAGCAGGCTGCCGAGCATTGGCAGTATGTGGCGCCCCTGGTGTGCAAACCCAGGACCGAGGCGGATTACGACAGGTTGGTCGCGGCGCTCGATGAGTTGCTGGATCTGACCGGAGATGACGAGGCGCATCCGCTCAATAGCCTGGTGGATATCATCGGCGACTGGATCGAGGCCTACGACGAAGAGCGTCGGCCCATGCCGCAGGTCGGTGGGGTCAGTATGCTGGCTGGCCGAGCGCTTTGGCATCTCGGCCGAAGTGTTCCTCTGAGGGCGCGACTCAGGAAGAACAACTGATCTCCAGGTGCTTGCCCCACTCCGGAGGCCGCTCGGCATAGGCCTGCATGCCGGGCTGCTCTTCGAACGGTTTGCTCAGCACGCGGTGCAGGCGGCGCACCTCGCTGTAGTCGCCGCTCTCGGCGGCATCGATGGCCTTTTGCGCTAAGTAGTTGCGCAGGATGTACAGCGGATTGACCCCGTGCATCCGCGCCCGGCGCTGCTCCTGGGTTTCCTGCGGCTCGCGGGCAACCCGGGCCTTGTAGCGCTCGGCCCAGGCATCGAACCCCTTGATGTCGACAAAGTCATCCCGCAGACGGGCCACGGCCAGTTCGGCAGACTCATCCCCCAGGCGACGGAAGAACAGGGTGTAGTCGACGCTGCTGCCCTGCATCAGTTGCAGCAGTTGCTCCAGCAACTGCTGGTCATCGTCCTCGGCGCGGGTCAGACCCAGGCGCCGGCGCATCAGGTCCAGGTACTGAGCCTGGTACAGCGGCAGGAACAGGCCGAGGGTTTCGCGCAGCGCCTCGACGCTGATGAAGGGCGTCAGGGCCTGGGCCAGCGCGCTGAGGTTCCATTGGCCGATCGGCACCTGGTTGCTGAAGGAATAGCGGCCCTGGTCATCGGAGTGGTTGCAGATGAAGTGGGCGTCGAAATCATCGAGAAAGGCGAAGGGCCCGAAGTCGAAGGTGATGCCCAGGATCGACATGTTGTCGGTGTTCATCACCCCATGGCAGAAGCCATAGGCCTGCCACTTGGCGATCAGTTCGGCGTTGCGCTCGACGATCTCGCGAAACATCGCCAGGTACGGCTCGGGCTGCTCCAGGCACTCGGGGAAGTGCATGGCCAGCACCTGTTCGCCGAGCTGTTTTTGCTGTTCGGGTTTTTTCGTGTAGTAGAAATATTCGAAGTGGCCAAAGCGGATATGGCTCGGCGCCATGCGCAGCACCATTGCCGCCCGCTCCTGCTTCTCGCGCCAGACCGGGGTGTCGGAGCCGATCACGCACAACGCCCGTGAACTGGGGATGCCCAGGGCATGCAGCGCTTCGGAGGCGAGGAATTCGCGGATCGATGAGCGCAGCACCGCGCGGCCATCGCCCATGCGCGAATAAGGGGTTTGCCCGGCGCCCTTGAGGTGCAGGTCCCAGTGCTCACCGGCAGCGTTGTACACCTCGCCCAGCAGCAGGCCACGGCCGTCGCCAAGTTGCGGGTTGTAGGAGCCGAACTGATGCCCGGAATACACCATTGCCCGTGGCTCGGCGTCGGCCCACAGCGTGTGCCCGCCAAACAACTCGGCAAACACTGGGGTCTCGGCCAGCGCCGGGTCCAGGTCCAGCAGGGCCATGGCGGCGTCGCTTGCCACCACCAGGCGCGGGTTGTCGATAGGGTCGGGCAGGACGTGGGTTGAGAACGCATCGCCCAGGCGGGCGAAGCGATTGTCGAAGGTCAGTTCGTCGAGGGCTTTCAACGGTCATCTCCTAGGGTCTGTTGCCGTTTGGTGACGAGCCGCGTTGCTGGGCCAAACGGTGCGAGGCAAGGCGCGCAATGCAGCCTGGCGCCGTTTGGCATGCAACCCGAAGGGACGGGGCCCAGTGGGCATCCGTCGCGGCCTGTCACCAAACGGGAACAGGCCCTCGCAGAATGTCCGAGCATTCTGCTAGGGATAGGGCGCTTAGTCGAGTTTGCCCGATGGCGGCTCTTGCAGCGGCTTGTTTTCGGCGCGCTGGACGATGGTCTTGGTCTCGGGCTCGATGGGCACCATTTTGTACTCCTGGCCTTGGAGGTTTTTCAGGTAGACCTCCATCTGCCGGAACGAAATGTTGATGTGCTGTTTCTTGAACTCGCGGTTGATAAAGCGGTTGACCTCATCCACCACCGGGTTGCGGTCGCCCAGCTCGCGCACGTGCATGCGCAGCTCGTGGTCCAGGGTGCTTTCGCCGAAGTTGAGGAAGTACACGTGGGGCTCGGGCTCCTTGAGCACCCGCGGGTTCTCCCGTGCGGCCTTGAGCAGCAGTTCTTTCACCAGGTCCAGGTCGGAGCCGTAGTCGACGCCGAGCTTGAGGGTGACCCGGGTGATGGTATCGGTCAGCGACCAGTTGATCAGTTGCCCGGTGATGAAGGTCTGGTTGGGGACAATGATGTCCTTGCGGTCGAAGTCGGTGATGGTGGTGGCGCGGATGCGGATCTTGCTCACCGTGCCCGACAGGTTGCCGATGGTGATGGTGTCGCCGATCCGCACCGGGCGCTCGAACAGGATGATGATGCCGGAGATGAAGTTGGCGAAGATCGCCTGCATGCCAAAACCCAGTCCCACGGACAAGGCCGCTACCAGCCATTGCAACTTGTCCCAACTGACCCCGAGGGTCGACAGGGTGGCGACGAAGCCGACCCCGGCAATGGCGTAGGACAGCAGGGTGGTGGTGGCGTAGGCGCTGCCCTGGGCCAGGTCCAGCTTGGACAGCACCAGCACTTCCAGCAGACCCGGCAAGTTGCGCGCCAGGGCGAAGGTGATGCCGATAATGATCAGCGCGCCGAGCATGTCGCCGATGCTGATCGGCACCATGCTCATGTTGGCGCCGGTGCCGCTGGTGTATTCGTAGAGGGTGACGTTGTCCAAGTAGGAGAACACGGTGATCAGGTCCGACCAGACCCAGTACAGCGCCGCCATGAAGCCGCCGAGCAAGGCCAGGCGGATCAGGCGCAGGGATTGTTCGTTGACCTTTTCGATATCCAGGGGCGGCTCTTCGACCATCGCATCGCCGCTTTCCCCGGCTTCCTTGGCGGCCTGGCGCTTGCTCAGGGCACGCTGGTAGGCCAGGCGCCGCGCCGCCACGCTGAGGCCGCGCACGAAGGTGGCTTCGATCACCAGCCAGAACATCAGCAGGTACAGGGTATTGATCAGGCGGTCGCTGAGTTTCAGCGCGGTGTAGTAGTAGCCGAAGCACACCGCGATGAACAAGGCGATCGGCAGCGCCGTGAAGAGCACCCCCACCGCCTTGCGAAACAGCGAGGCGTTGTGGTGGGTCGGGCTGCTCAGCAGCAGGCGGCTGAGCAGCCAGGCCATCAGGGCGTAACAGGTCAGGACCACGGCGATCCCGAGCACGTCATCGGCCAGGGCCGCCGGTTGATGCTCGGCCACCGCCACTACGGCCACCAGTGCCAGCACCACCAGACCCAGGCGCCGGACCCAGCCCTGAAGGAATTCGACCTGGGGCTTTTCCCAACGGAAATGCAGTTCGGCCACGCCGCCCGGCGCGAGGATTCGATAGGCGGTGTAGAACACCAGCCAAGCCTGGGCCGTCTGCAACAGCGCCGCACCGAGGTTGGCGTTCTGGCCCCGGGCGTCGATCTGCAGGGCGTAGCCGCACAGCGCCAGGGCCAAGGTCACCGGCATGGCCAGGAGAATATTGACCAGAATCGCCAACGGCGTGTGCCACTGGCTGTCGCGCTTGAAGTGGCCGATGTCCTGGTGAACCTTGTTCAGCCGCGAGTACAAATTCTTGCGTCGCCACAGCAGGGCTCCGATCAACAGCAGCAGCGGCAGGAACAGCAGGGGACGCTGGGCCAGGCCGTCGGTCAGCTCGCTCAGGCTCGAGGACCAGGGCAGGGTGGTGACCTGTTTTTCCAGGCGCTGCGGCACGCCTTGCAGCCACTCGAGGTCCAGCGGCTTGTTGCTGGGGATCCAGAACATCTGCTCGTCGAGGGTCGCCCGCAGGTTTTGCGAGGTGCTCAGCAATTGCTTTTGGTTCAGTTGCAGGGTGATGGATTCGTTGAGCAGTGCACTCAGTTCGCGGTTCAGGCGCTCCAGCAGATCGGCGCGGGTGATCGCCAGGTCGAGCAACGTGCGGCGCAATTGCGGCGTGACCTGCTCGGACGGCTGGGTGGCCAACAGGTTGTCGACGTAGGTGCTGGGGCTGCTGATCAGCTCGCGCTGTTGATTGACTTCGAACTGGTACAGGCGGATATCGGCGATCTGGTCGGCCAGGTCGCGGTCCAGGCGCAGGCGCGGCAGGGCCTGTTTCTGTTTATAGAGGATCTTCGACAGCAGCAGGCTGCCCTTGAGCACGCTGATCTGCTCGTCCAGGGCGGCGTCGCTCTGGGTCACGCTGTCCAGTTGCTGCTTGGTCTCCAGGTTCTGCTGGGTCAGTTCGTTGAGGCGGTCGGTGCTTTTGAGCAGGTAGTCGGAGAGCTTGAGGTTGGCCACGCTTTCGCTCGCCAGCAGGCTGCTGCTGCCGGCCTTTTGCGCTTCGATGGACTGCTGGGTGACGGTCTGCTGGGACTGGGCCAGACGCTTCTGGTTGATCAGGGTCTGCAGGTCCTGGATTTCCTGTTCCAAGCGCGCGGTTTTTTCCATCAGCAGGTCATGCTGGCTGTTGCCCAGGTCCTGCAACTGGCTATTACCCGCCAGCTCCTGGCGCCGCAGGGGGATCAAGGCATTGATCGCCGCCAGTTCGGCATTCAGCAGGTTGCGTTGGTCGGCGCTGAGCAGCTTGCCGTTGTCACGACCGGACTTGAGGGTCAGGTTGATCTGCTGGGTGCGGGTCTGGCTGCTGCTGATTTCCGCCTGGGCGCGCTCCGGACGGGTTTGCGCGGTGATGGTCAGGCTGTTGGCGTCGGCCAGGGCTTTTTGCAGGTCACTCTGCAGGGTGGTGCGTTCGGTGAGCAGTTGCTCCAGCTGCGACACCGGCGCGCTGGCATAGCGTTGTGCTACCGGCACCACCTTGGTGGCTTTGAGGCGGGCCAGTTCACGCTGGTTTTCCGTGGTCTGGCGCGGTGCGTTGACCAGTTGCTGCTTGAGGTCGTTCAGCCGCTGCTCGTAATCCTGCTTGTTGCCCAACTGGGTCAGGGTGTTTTGCAGAATCGTCTGCAAGGCTTTTTGATCGGCCTCGGGCAGTTTGCGATCGGCGATTTTGTCCAGGCTTTGCTGGACCGCTTCGGCGCTGGGCGGCTCGGCAGCCTGGGCGGCGCCTACGGAAAAACACAAGCCCAGCAGGGCAATGGCAAGAAAAGTGCGCAGGGTTGGCATAGAGACCGGTCAAGCAAGTGGAAAAAGGGTCGGGTGCGTCAAGGCTGGTATCAGGCTGATACTAAACCGCAACGCGCCCTGGAGTTTAGAGGAAGAGACCGGGGCCCGGGCGACTTCCTTCGGGGAATCTGACGCCCACTTTGCTGATCTTGTTCCCGTCCATCACTGCAACGGTCCAGATGGTGCTGTTCCACTCCACCTGGTCGCCCACCACCGGTGCGCCGCCGACCTTCTGGGTAATGAAGCGGCTCAATGGCATGTCGCTATCAAGGCCGTCCAGCTTAAGCCCGTACAGCGCCGAAACCGCGCCCAGCTGGGCGTCTCCTTCCAGCACGAAGTCGCCGAAAAAGCGCAAGTCCAGGCCGCGCTGCGGTGCCTGGCTGAAGAGTTTGCCGAGGGCCGACAGGTTGTGTTCATGACCGATCACGCACAAGAGGTCGTCGGCCTCGAGCACCGTACTACCCGACGGATGGAGCAGTTCCTGGCCCCGGAACAGGGCCGCGATCCGCGTGCCCTCGGGCATTTTCAGCTCGCGCAGGGCGGCGCCGATGCACCACTTCTCCGCGCCCAGGCGGTAAACGAACAGCTCCCACTCGCTGGTGACGTGGACCTCCAGCGCCGCCCGGGAAATCGGTGCCGGCTCGGGTGGCACCGTGACCTTCAGCAGTTTGGCGACCCAGGGCAGGCTGGTGCCCTGGACCAGCAACGAGACCAGGACAATAAAGAACGCCAGGTTGAAGTACAGCTGGGCATGGGGCAGCCCGGCCATCAGCGGGAATACCGCGAGAATGATCGGCACCGCGCCGCGCAGGCCGACCCAGGAAATAAAGGCTTTTTCCCGGCCATGGAAGGCCTTGAACGGCAGCAGGCCGACCATCACCGACAGCGGGCGGGCAAACAGGATCATCCACAGCGCCAGGCCCAGGGCCGGCAAGGCGATGGGCAGCAGGTCGTGGGGGGTGACCAGCAACCCCAGCACCAGGAACATGCCGATCTGCGCCAGCCAGGCCATGCCGTCGAGCATGTGCAGGATGCCGTGGCGGCTGCGCACCGGACGATTGCCGATCACCAGGCCACACAGGTACACCGCGAGGAAGCCGCTGCCGTGCAGGGCGTTGGTCAGGGCGAACACCAGCAGGCCGCCGCTGATCACCAGGATCGGGTACAGGCCGTTGGCCAGGTGAATGCGGTTGACCAATTGCAGCATCACCCAGCCACCGCCCAGGCCGATTACGCCACCGATGCCGAACTCGCGCAGCAAGTGCCCGAGCAGGCTCCAGTGCAGGCCGGTCTGGCCGCTGGCGATCATGTCGATCAGGGTTACGGTGAGGAACACCGCCATCGGGTCGTTGCTGCCCGATTCAATCTCCAGGCTGGCGCTCACCCGCTCGTTCAGGCCCTTGCCGCCCAGCAGGGAAAAAACCGCCGCGGCATCCGTGGAGCCGACGATGGCGCCGATCAACAGGCCCTGGATCAGGTTGAGGTCAAATAGCCAGGCTGCGGCCATGCCGGTCAGCCCGGTGGTGATCAGTACCCCGACCGTGGCCAGGGACAGCGCCGGCCACAACGCCACGCGAAAACTCGAGACCCGGGTGCGCAGGCCACCGTCGAGCAGAATCACTGCCAGGGCCAGGTTGCCCACCAGGTAGGCGGTTGGGTAATTGTCAAAAACGATGCCGCCGCCATCGACGCCAGCGGTCATGCCCACGGCCAGGATGATCACCAGGATCGGGATGCCCAGGCGGGACGAAAGTGAACTGACTAAAATGCTCGCACCTACCAGCAACGCGCCGATCAAGAACAGGCTGTTGATGGTCGTCGCATTCAAAGGCAGTACTCCAGGAGCGAAAAGGCGGGCACAAACTGACCATGCAGTCTGCGTGCCAGCGATTCTAACCTGTTGAAATACGGTGATGTCAAAAAGCTTTTTAAGCAATCGCCCAGCATCCTCTATTGCGAGGGGAGGTGGGGTCAACCGCTGCTGGCAGAAGAGTGCCATGCGAACATCTGATGGTTTTTCTGCTTCAGCGGGGGGGGGCTCGCCGAGCGGTTCCCGATGTCGGTGGCAAGGCCGAGCAGCCTTGGGGATATTCAGAAAAATCCGAGCAGGCGACGAGGCGTCAGGAACCACATGGGCCTGACACAGTCTTTAGCACTCATCTGTGAGGTCAGCAGCCAGGTTTATCAAGGCGTTGCGCCGGATAGCCCTGGCATCCATGGTGACTTTTCTTTATCGTACGCGCCCTTTGAAAATGCTCGGAAAATCAAAATGTTGGAAGCATCCCTAAGCCAATTGGAACAGCTGGTCAGCGACCTGGTGCAACAGAACCAGGAACTGCTCGGCACGAACGAAACCCTGAAGAGCGAACTGGCTCAGGCCAAGGATGAAAACGAAAGCCTGCAATTGAGCCTGATGGAACAGGAAGAGAAACAAGGCGCGACCACTGCCCGTATCCAGGCCCTGGTCGAGCGCGTCAGCGCCGGTCCCGTTAGCGCATGATGCACGGCGCCGAAGGGGTAAAAGTCGTCTCGATTCTCGGTGAAACCTATTCGATCAAGGCGCCGGCCGGGGAAGAGCAGACCCTGCTGGACGCTGCTCTGATGTTGAAAGCCGCGGTGGCGGACACCAAGAAGAAATACCCATCGTTGATCGGCGACCGTTTGTTGGTGCTGGCGGCGATGAATCTGTGTTCGCAGCAGATCGAGATGCAAAAACGCCACAAGCAGGAACTCAACCGTTACCAAGAGCAAGTCAGCGCCACGGTTGAAGTCATCGCCAAGACCATCAACCAGGGCTGAAGGGGTTGAATACAACCAGAGAATAGATTGTCGATTAAGTTGTATACAATCGGCATGGCTGTTGCAGTGTTTCAGCCTCTTATTCTTTGGGGGTGCTCCATGCAGTTCTGGCGACGCAGTATTCAATGGCAACTGATCCTGGGCATGGGTACTGCCCTGCTGGTCAGTGTTCTGATCGTGGTTGGCCTCTACACCCTGGTGGTCAACCGCCTGGCCCAGAGCTATCTGCTGGAGCAGGCACTGCCGTCGAGCATCGAAGCGATGCGCAACGATATCGAACGGATTCTGGTACAGCCGCTGACGGCGGCGAAGGACATTGCTGGCAACACAATGGTGCGTGATTGGCTGGCGGGGGGCGAAAACGTTGCTCAAACGGACAGCTTCGTCAGCTACCTGGAAAGTATCCGTGCCGAACACCAGGCCTTCACCGCGCTGATTGCGGGGACTGACAGCCACCACTACTACAACGAAAAAGGCCTGGATCGCACCCTCAGCCGGGCCAACCCCACCGACGCCTGGTTCTACTCCTTTATCGACGGCGATTCGCCGCGCCTGCTCAATATCGATAACGACACCAGCACCGGCGAGCTGGCGCTGTTTATCGACCTCAAGGTGCGCCAGGCCGGCAAGGTGGTGGGCGTGGCCGGGCTGGGCCTGAGCATGCGCGAGCTGTCGGAGTTGATTCACAACTTCAGCTTTGGCGAGCGCGGCAAGGTGTTGCTGGTGCGGGCCGACGGCCTGATCCAGGTCCATCCCGAGGCCCGGTTCAGCGGCAAGCGCCAGCTGGCGCAACAGATCGGCGAAGGCGCGGCCAAGGCAGTGATGGGCCATCAAGGCCTGTCCAGCAGCCCCTTCATCCGTGATGGCGAAGACTACCTGGCCTTCAGCCTGCCCCTGCGCGATTTGGGCTGGACCCTGGTGGCCGAAGTGCCCAAGGCGCAGATCTACGCCGAGGCCCGGCGTGCCCTGTGGCTGAGCAGCGGTATCGGTTTGGCCGTGGCCCTGGCCTGCCTGTTATTGGTGGTGCTGCTGGCGCGTGGCCTGGTGCGCCCGATCCGCCAGGTAACAGCGGCGCTGGTAGCGATTGGTAGCGGTGGTGGCGATTTGACCCACAGCCTGGACGCCAGCCGTGCCGATGAGTTGGGTGATCTGGCCCGAGGCTTCAATCGTTTTCTGCAAAGCCAGCGCGACATGATTGGCGAAGTCCTGACCACCAGCGAGCGCTTGCGTGCGGCCGTGGGCCAGGTGGCGCAGGTGGTGGACAACACCGCCCTGCGGTCCGGTCGCCAGCAGGAAATGACCGACATGGTGGCCACCGCGGTCCACGAAATGGGCCTGACTGTACAGGACATTGCGCAGAACGCCGGCAACGCCGCGCTCGCCTCGCAAACCGCGCGGGATGAGGCGTTGCAGGCCCGTGATGTGGTGGGTGGCTCGATCCGGCAGATCCAGAGCCTGTCCGATGAGGTGGGGATTGCCGCTGGGGCGGTGAGCGAATTGGCGACCCAGGTGGCTTCCATCGATCAGGTGCTGGCGGTGATTCGCAGTATTTCCGAACAGACCAACCTGCTGGCCCTGAACGCCGCCATCGAGGCGGCGCGGGCCGGTGACATGGGCCGCGGTTTCGCGGTGGTGGCCGACGAGGTGCGAACCCTGGCGCGCCGTACCCAGGCCTCCACCGATGAGATCCAGCACATGATCCAACGCCTCAAGCAGGGCGCGGACAATGCCGTGTCCTCCATGCATTCCGGGCAGGCGGCCACCGGTACCGGGGTCGAGTCGAGCCAGCGTACCGGGGCTTCCCTGACCGCGATCACCGGGCAGGTCGAGCGCATCAGCGACATGAACCATCAGGTGGCGACGGCCACCGAGGAACAGTCGGCGGTGACCGAGGAAATCAATCGCAATGTGCAGGGTATCTCTGACCTGGCGCGGGCCACGGCCAGTGAAGTGCAGGCCTGCCGCGAGGACTGCCAGACCCTGCAACGCCTGGCAGATGACCTGGCGCGGCAGGTGGGCGGCTTCAAACTGCGTTGAGCCAGTGCGCTGCATGAGCTAAGCGCAGCAGGTCGTGAACCGGTTCTCAGAACCAGGCGTCCTGCATGGTCAGGCAGGTGTCGTCCCGGGCTTCGAGCAGGGCCAGTTCATGGTGGCAACCCGGTACTTCCCAGGTCAGGAAGTACCGCGCCGCCTGCAATTTGCCCTGGTAGAAATCAGTATCCGCCGGGTTACCCCTGACCAGCCCTTGTTCGGCGTGGATCGCCTGTTCCAGCCAGCGCCAGCCAATCACCGTGTGGCCGAAGGCTTTGAGGTACAGCGCCGAGTTGGCCAGGCTGCTGTTGACCCGGCCCTGGGCCAGGTCGCCGAGCAAGCCCAGGGTCACGCTTTGCAGGCGCGCCACCAGTTGCTCCAGGGGCTGGCGCAAACGCGTGAGTGATTCATGGGCCTGGGCCCGCTCAGTGGTTTGGGCGATCAGGCGGATCAGTTGCTTCAAACCGGCGCCGCCGTTCTGCGCCAGTTTGCGCCCCAGCAGGTCGAGGGACTGGATGCCGTGGGTGCCTTCGTGGATCGGATTCAGGCGGTTGTCGCGGTAGTACTGCTCCACCGGGTATTCGCGGGTGTAGCCGTGGCCGCCAAGGATCTGGATCGCCAGTTCATTGGCCTTGAGGCAAAACTCCGAGGGCCAGGATTTGACGATCGGGGTCAGCAGGTCCAGCAGTTCGTGGGCCTGCTTGCGTTCGGCCTCGCTGCCCAGGGTGGTGGTGTCATCGAACAGCCGCGCGGCGTACAGGCCGAGGTCGAATGCGCCTTCCACATAGGCCTTCTGGGTCAGCAGCATGCGCTTGACGTCGGCGTGCTGGATGATCGACACCGGTGCGGTGTTCGGGTCCTTGCTGTCCGGCAGACGGCCCTGTGGTCGTTCGCGGGCGTATTCCAGGGAGTACAGGTAGCCGGCATAACCGAGCATCACCGCGCCCATGCCGACGCCGATCCGTGCCTCGTTCATCATTTGGAACATATAGCTCAGGCCTTGGTGCGGCTTGCCCACCAGATAGCCGACACAGGTACCGTTATCGCCGAAGTTCAGCGCGGTGGAGGTGGTGCCGCGCCAGCCCATCTTGTGAAACAGCCCGGCCAGTAGCACGTCGTTGCGCGGGCCGAGGCTACCGTCATCGTTGACCAGGAATTTGGGCACGATAAACAGCGAAATGCCCTTCACTCCGGCCGGCGCATCCGGCAGTTTGGCCAGGACCATGTGCACGATGTTTTCCGACAGCGGGTGATCGCCGCCGGAGATAAAGATCTTGTTGCCCTTGAGCCGGTAGCTGCCATCGGCCGCCGGTTCGGCGCGGGTGCGGATATCCGACAGCGAAGAGCCGGCGTGGGGTTCGGTGAGGGCCATGGTGCCGAAGAAACGGCCGTCGATCATCGGTTGCAGGAAGCGTTGTTTCTGCTCCTCGCTGCCGAAGCTTTCGATCAGGTTGGCCGCGCCCATGGTCAGGAATGGATAAGAGGTCGAGGCCGCGTTGGCCGCCTGGAAGTGCGCAAAACAGGCCTGGGACAGCAAGGTCGGCAACTGCATGCCACCGGCCTCGAAACTGCGGGCAGCATTGAGAAAGCCGGCCTCGAGGAAGGCGTCGACGGCGGGTTTGACTTCGGGAATCAGAATCGCGGCGCCGTTTTCATAGCGCGGTTCGTTCTCGTCACCCTTGCGGTTGTGCGGGGCGAAGAATTTCTCGGCAATGCTGCGGGCGGTGTCGATGGCGGCGTCGAATGTTTCGCGGTTGTGCTCGGCAAATCGCTCGCGCTGGGTCAGGCCCTCGGCATCGAGGACTTCATACAGCTCGAAAGCCAGATTGCGGGAACTGAGCAGCGTCTCGGACATGGCAGCCTACCTGTAGAAAAGTATGCCGCGAGTGTAGGAAGGCTTATAAAAAGGGGGAAGCAAGATAGATGGGGGTGATGGGGCAGCACAAGCAGCAAGAAGCAGCGGCAAGTTGCAAGAAAAAGCAGACCCGAACCGGACTGCTTCTCCTTGCCGCTTGAAGCTAAAAGCTTGCCGCTGCTCTTAGCCGATGGTCATGAGGCTGGCGTTACCGCCCGCCGCAGCAGTGTTGACGCTCAGTGCGCGCTCGATCACCAGGCGTTCCAGGGCAATCCCGGTTTCGCCTTGGGACAGGCCGTGCACGCCGACAATCGCCCCGGCACGCTTGGCCACTTGCTCGCACACTGCGCGCAACTGGTCGGAGTCGCCGTGATGCAGTACGGCGTCGATCAGCACCTCGTCCTTGGTCCAGTCGGCAACACGCTGGATGCGCGCCTGGACGTCCTTCGGCAGGCGTGCGTACAGCGCCTTGCCCGGCTCGCCTTCCGGCCATACCGCGCTGCCGCCCACGGCCAGTACCGCAGCCAGTTGCGTCAGCAGATCGCCTTCGTCCTGGGCCAGACACAGCACGTGTTCGCGGGGCAGGATCGCGTAGCTGTTGCGCTCACCGGTCGGGCCGGCGAGGGTCCGGGTGACGCCGCTTTGCGATTGCGCCGCAAACTGTACGCAAAGCGCGCCCAGTTCGGCCAACTGCTTGCTTTCAGCCCAGGCTTGCAGGGCGCCCAGGGGTTTGCTCATGGCGTCGCGCAGGCGCACATCGGGTGCGTTCAGGGCGTCGCCGCGAGCGAACGACTGTTCGATGGCGTCCACCGGACGGGTCGACAGCAGACGGTACAGGTACAGCGGGCCGCCAGCTTTCGGGCCGGTGCCCGACAGGCCTTCGCCGCCGAACGGTTGCACGCCGACCACGGCGCCGACGATGTTGCGGTTAACGTAGACGTTACCGGCGTGGACGTTGTCGATCACCTTGGCGATGGTTTCGTCGATGCGGGTATGCACGCCCAGGGTCAGACCGTAGCCCGAGGCGTTGATCTGGGCGATCAACTGGTCGATCTCTTTACGCTTGTAGCGCACCACGTGCAGCACCGGGCCGAAGATCTCCCGTTGCAGCTCGTCGAAGCTTTCCAGCTCGATCAGGGTCGGCATGACGAAGGTGCCGCGCTTGATCTCTTCGCCGTCGGCAATTGCCACCTGGTACACGTTGCGACCTTTGTCGCGCATGGCCTGGATGTGTTTCTCGATGCCGGCCTTGGCTTCGGCGTCGATCACCGGGCCGATGTCCACCGACAGGCGCTCCGGGTTGCCCAGGCGGCATTCAGCCATGGCGCCCTTGAGCATTTCGATCACGCGGTCTGCTGAATCTTCCTGCAGGCACAGTACGCGCAGGGCCGAGCAACGCTGACCGGCACTGTCGAAGGCCGAGGACACGACGTCGATGACCACTTGTTCGGTCAGCGCCGAGGAATCGACGATCATTGCGTTCTGGCCGCCAGTTTCGGCGATCAGCGGGATTGGCCGGCCCTGGTTGTCCAGGCGCCCGGCGACGTTGCGTTGCAGCAGGCGCGCCACTTCGGTGGAACCGGTGAACATCACGCCTTTGACCCGATCGTCGCCGACCAGGCGCGCGCCGACGGTTTCGCCACGGCCCGGCAGCAGTTGCAGCACGCCTTCGGGAATCCCGGCTTCAAGCAGCAGGCGCACGGCCTGGGCCGCTACCAGCGGGGTCTGTTCCGCAGGCTTGGCCAGTACCGGGTTGCCGGCGGCGAGGGCCGCTGCGACCTGGCCGCTGAAGATCGCCAGGGGGAAGTTCCATGGGCTGATGCACACCACCGGACCCAGAGGTCGGTGGGCGTCATTGGTGAAGTCGTTGCGTGCCTGCACGGCGTAGTAGCGCAGGAAGTCCACGGCTTCGCGCACTTCGGCGATGGCGTTGGCGAAGGTCTTACCGGCTTCACGGGCCAGCAGGCCCATCAGGGGCTGGATTTCGCCTTCCATCAGGTCGGCGGCGCGCTCCAGGATCGCGGCGCGTTCGGCGGGCGGGGTCGCCTGCCAGATCGGTCCGGCGTTGATGGCGCACTGGATGGCGTTGTCGACGTCTTCGACCGTGGCTTCCTGGACATGGCCTACGACGTCGCGCAGGTCAGACGGGTTGAGCACGGCTGCAGGCGCTTCGGTGCTGGACGTGCAGCCCAGCATCGGTGCGGCTTTCCAATTGTTGTGGGCGGTGGCGAGCAAGGCGCAGGACAGCGATGCCAGGCGGTGTTCGTTGGCCAGGTCGATGCCCGCCGAGTTGGCGCGCTCGCTGCCGTACAAATCACGCGGCAATGGAATGCGCGGGTGCGGCAGGCCGAAGCCGCCTTCCAGCGTCGCCATTTGCTCGATGCTGGCCACTGGATCAGCCACCAGCTCCTGGATCGAAATCGACTGGTCCGCAATCCGGTTGACGAACGAGGTGTTGGCGCCGTTTTCCAACAGGCGACGGACCAGGTAGGCCAGCAGGGTTTCATGGGTGCCCACCGGCGCGTAGACGCGGCATGGACGGTTCAACTTGCCTTCGGAAACCTTGCCCACCACTTGCTCGTACAGTGGCTCGCCCATGCCGTGCAGGCACTGGAACTCGTACTGGCCGGGGTAATAGTTCTGCCCGGCGATGTGGTAAATGGCCGATAGGGTGTGGGCGTTGTGGGTCGCGAACTGCGGGTAGATGACTTCTGGTACCGACAGCAGTTTGCGTGCGCAGGCGATGTAGGAAACGTCGGTGTACACCTTGCGGGTGTAGACCGGGTAGCCTTCCAGTCCTTCGACCTGGGCGCGCTTGATTTCGCTGTCCCAGTACGCGCCTTTTACCAGGCGGATCATCAGGCGATGGCGGCTGCGGCGAGCGAGGTCAATCACGTAGTCGATCACGTACGGGCAACGTTTCTGGTAGGCCTGGATCACAAAACCGATACCGTTCCAGCCGGTCAGTTGCGGCTCGAAGCACAGGCGCTCCAGCAGGTCCAGGGACAGCTCCAGGCGGTCGGCTTCTTCGGCATCGATGTTCAGGCCGATGTCGTATTGTTTGGCCAGCAGGGTCAGCGACAGCAGGCGCGGGTACAACTCGTCCATCACGCGCTCGTACTGGGCACGGCTGTAGCGCGGGTGCAGGGCCGAGAGCTTGATCGAGATGCCCGGGCCTTCATAGATGCCACGACCGTGGGAGGCCTTGCCGATCGAATGGATGGCCTGCTCGTAGGAGGCGAGGTATTTCTGGGCGTCGTGTTCGGTGAGTGCCGCTTCACCGAGCATGTCGTAGGAATAGCGGAAACCCTTGGCTTCGAACTTGCTCGCATTGGCCAAGGCTTCGGCGATGGTTTCGCCGGTGACGAACTGTTCGCCCATCAGGCGCATGGCCATGTCGACGCCCTTGCGGATCATCGGCTCGCCGCTTTTGCCGATGATGCGGCTCAGGGACGATGTCAGGCCGGCTTCGTTGTGGGTCGCGACCAGTTTGCCGGTCAGCAGCAGGCCCCACGTGGCGGCGTTGACGAACAGCGACGGGCTGTTGCCCAGGTGCGGCTGCCAGTTGCCGGTGCTGATCTTGTCGCGGATCAGCGCGTCACGGGTGCCCTTGTCGGGAATGCGCAGCAGGGCTTCGGCCAGGCACATCAGGGCCACGCCTTCCTGGGACGACAGGGAAAACTCCTGCAACAAGCCCTGAACGATACCGGCACGGCCGCCGGCGCTCTTCTGGTTGCGCAGTTTTTCCGCAATCGACGACGCCAGTTTATTGGTGGCTTCGGCCATGGCGGCCGGCAGGCGGGCCTGCTCGATCAGCATCGGCACCACTTCCGGTTCCGGACGGCGGTAGGCGGCGGTGATCGATGCGCGCAGCACCGATTGCGGAAGAATGCTTTCGGCGAACTCGAGGAAGCACTGGTGCGCGTGGTCGAGTTGCACCTCGCCGGCTTCATCGGCGTCGGTGCGGATCGCACCGCTCAGCTCAGTCAGGGTTGCACCACCCTCGAGTTTTTCCAGGTAATTGAAAATTGCCTGCTTGATCAGCCAGTGCGGTGTGCGATCAATCGAGGTCGCGGCTGCCTTGAGGCGCTCGCGGGTGGGGTCGTCAAGTTTGACCCCGAGGGTGGTGGTAGCCATATTTTTATCCTCATGTATGCCACGGTGGCGTGGCCTCAGCTGGGCGCAAGATTAGCCGGGCGTCGAAAGAGGTGCAACCGGGTGCAACCCTTTTTTCGTCGGACAAATAAGCAACTCGTCAGGAAAAAAATTCCCGTTCTTTCCGGTGCGCGCAAGGTTGGTGCTTTTTGTTCTTGAAGTAGGGGTTTTTGCTCCAAAAGGGAGCAAAAACCCCTTGTTTCAGGACTAATCCGATCAGGTGCAACTTATTCTAGAAAAACAGGTTGCACCTCATTTGAGTTGTTGAATAGGATTCGCGGCCAAGGTGCAACCGCTGCCGAAAAGTGGTTCACCGGCTGATGGCTTTCCTGGGGAAACATCAGTCATAAATGCGCGGAACACTCATTCGTCTGTCAAGCATCGCTGTCTGACGTTGAACACTGACCGCAGCACCATAAAAACAAAGCCAGGGCGTAACTCAATGAGTGCAAGCAATCCAACCCTGATCACCTTCGTGATCTACATCGCAGCAATGGTGCTGATCGGCTTTATGGCCTATCGCTCCACCAATAACCTTTCCGACTATATTCTGGGCGGCCGCAGCCTGGGCAGTGTGGTGACCGCGCTTTCCGCTGGTGCCTCGGACATGAGCGGCTGGTTGTTGATGGGCCTGCCGGGTGCCATCTATATGTCCGGCCTGTCGGAAAGCTGGATCGCCATCGGCCTGATCGTCGGTGCCTACCTGAACTGGCTGTTCGTGGCCGGTCGCCTGCGGGTGCAGACCGAGCACAACGGCGATGCCCTGACCCTGCCGGACTATTTCTCCAGCCGTTTCGAGGATAAAAGCGGCCTGCTGCGGATCATTTCCGCGGTGGTGATCCTGGTGTTCTTCACCATCTATTGCGCTTCGGGCATCGTGGCCGGCGCCCGTCTGTTCGAAAGCACCTTCGGCATGTCCTACGAGACCGCGCTGTGGGCCGGTGCCGCTGCGACCATCGCTTACACCTTCGTCGGTGGTTTCCTGGCCGTGAGCTGGACTGACACCGTGCAAGCCACGCTGATGATCTTCGCCCTGCTGCTGACGCCGATCATCGTGCTGCTGGCGACCGGTGGCGTAGACACCACCTTCCTGGCTATCGAAGCCCAGGACCCAAGCAACTTCGACATGCTGAAAAACACCACCTTCGTCGGCGTGATCTCGCTGCTGGGCTGGGGTTTGGGTTACTTCGGCCAGCCGCACATCCTGGCGCGCTTCATGGCGGCGGATTCGGTGAAGTCGATTGCCAAGGCTCGTCGCATCTCCATGACCTGGATGATCCTGTGCCTGGGCGGCACCGTGGCCGTGGGCTTCTTCGGCATCGCCTACTTCTCGGCGCACCCGGAAGTGGCCGGTCCCGTGACCGAAAACCCTGAGCGTGTGTTCATCGAACTGGCCAAGCTGCTGTTCAACCCATGGATTGCCGGTGTCCTGCTGTCGGCCATCCTGGCGGCGGTGATGAGTACCCTGAGCTGCCAGTTGCTGGTGTGCTCCAGCGCCCTGACCGAAGACTTCTACAAAGCCTTCCTGCGTAAAAATGCTTCCCAGGTCGAGCTGGTATGGGTCGGTCGGGCCATGGTGCTGTTGGTGGCGTTGGTGGCCATTCTCCTGGCGGCCAACCCGGAAAACCGCGTACTGGGCCTGGTCAGCTATGCCTGGGCCGGTTTCGGCGCGGCCTTCGGTCCTGTGGTGCTGATCTCGGTGCTGTGGAAAGGCATGACCCGCAACGGCGCGCTGGCCGGCATCATCGTCGGTGCCGTCACCGTGATCCTGTGGAAGCATTTCGCGCTGCTGGGCCTGTACGAAATCATCCCGGGCTTTATCTTCGCCAGCCTGGCGATCTTCCTGGTCAGCAGCAAAGGCCGTCCAACGGCGGGCATGCTGCAACGCTTTGACGCTGCGGAAAAAGACTTCAAGCTCAATCGCTGACGGCCACGAGCCAAGGCTCGTCGCCCTCGGATAAAAAACGGCCCGCTACCTTCTGGTTGCGGGCCGTTTTTTTAGGCCTGGCTCAGGGCTTGGTCGAGATCGGCCAGGATGTCTTCGATGGCCTCGATGCCCACCGAGAGGCGGATCATTTCCGGTTTGACCCCGGCCTTGGCCTGCTCCTGCTCATTCATCTGGCGATGGGTGGTGGAGGCCGGGTGACAGGCCAGGGACTTGGCGTCGCCGATGTTCACCAGGCGTTTGAAGATCTGCAGTGCATCGTAGAAGCGCACGCCGGCTTCATAGCCGCCCTTGAGGCCGAACGAGAGAATCGCCGACGGTTTGCCCTGCATGTATTTCTGCGCCAATGCGTGGTGCGGGTGGTCAGGCAGACCGGCATAGCTGACCCAGGCTACCTGGGCGTGTTGTTGCAGGAACTGCGCGACCTTGAGCGCGTTCTCGGTGTGGCGCTCCATGCGCAGGGCCAGGGTTTCCAGGCCTTGCAGCAACAGGAAGGCGTTCATCGGCGCCAGGGCTGCGCCGGTATTGCGCAGCGGCACGGTACGGGCGCGGGCGATAAAGGCCGCCGGGCCGAACTTTTCGGTGTAGACCACACCGTGGTAGGCCGGCTCCGGGGTGTTGAGGCAGGCGAATTTTTCCGGGTGATCGGCCCAGGGGAAGGTGCCGCTGTCGACAATCACCCCGCCCAGGGAGTTGCCGTGGCCGCCCACGTACTTGGTCACCGAGTGCACCACAATATCGGCGCCGAACTGGATCGGCTTGCACAAAATCGGCGTGGCCACGGTGTTGTCCACCATTAGCGGCACGCCCCGGGCGTGGGCGGCCTGGGCCAGGCCTTCGAGGTCGACAATGTTGCCGGCCGGGTTGCCGATGCTTTCGCAGTACACCAGCTTGGTCTTGTCGTCGATCAGCTCGGCAATCGCCTCGGCCGAATCATCCCGGGCAAAACGCACCTCGACACCGAAGCTGGGCAGCAGGTGGGCGAACAGGGTGTAGGTGCCGCCGTACAATTGCGGGGTAGAGACGATGTTGTCGCCTGCCTGGGTCAGGGTCTGGATCGCGTAGTGGATCGCCGCGCTGCCCGCCGCCACCGCCAACCCGGCAATCCCGCCTTCAAGGGCGGCCATGCGCTGTTCCAGCACATCGTTGGTGGGGTTCATGATGCGGGTGTAGATGTTGCCCGGCACATCGAGGTTGAACAGATCCGCGCCGTGCTGCGCGTTGTCGAACTCGAAGGCGACGTTCTGGTAGATCGGCACGGCCACGGCCTTGGTGGTCGGGTCTGATTTGAATCCATGGTGCAGCGCAATCGTTGCGTCTTTCATAAGTGGCTTGACCTCCTTGGCTTGCATTGGTTTTTTTGTAGGGCCTGAATGTAATGCCTTCACTGTGGGCAGGTCCGCACTTGCATTAGAACTTTTTTTTGCAATGGCCGCGTCTTGCGGCATAAGCCAGGGTGCGCGTGGCACGACCTGACGACGGCGCGTGTACAAGGTAAACTTCGGCCCCTGCGCAGGAGCAACCATGAACTATCGTCACGCCTTCCACGCCGGCAACCACGCCGACGTCTTCAAACACCTGACCTTGACCCGCCTCATCGCCCTGATGTCGCGCAAGGAGCAGCCGTTCGCTTACCTCGACAGCCACGCCGGCATCGGTCTGTACGACCTTCAGGGCGATCAGGCGTCGCGCACTGGCGAGTACCTGGAGGGCATTGCCCGGTTGTGGGGCGAGCAGGATCTGCCGCCGCTGACCGCCGACTACATGGACCTGCTGCGCAAGATGAACCCGGATGGCCAATTGCGCTATTACCCGGGCTCCCCCGAGCTGGCGCGACGCCTGACCCGCTCCCAGGACCGGGTGCTGCTCAACGAGAAACACCCCGAAGACGGGCAATTGCTCAAGGACAACATGAAAGGTGATCGCCGGGTGGCGGTGCACCTGGGCGAAGGCTGGCACGTGGCGCGGGCCCTGCTGCCGGTGGCCGAGAAGCGTGCGTTGATGCTGATCGATCCGCCCTTCGAACAACTGGACGAAATGCAGCGTTGCGCGGCTTCGCTCAAAGAAGCCATCGGCCGCATGCGCCAGACCGTGGCGGCCGTCTGGTACCCGGTCAAGGACCAGCGCATGTTGCGCCGCTTCTACCAGGACCTGGCCGGCACCGGCGCGCCCAAGCTGTTGCGCGTAGAGTTGCTGGTGCACCCGCTGGACACCCCCAACAGCCTCAATGGCTCCGGCCTGGCCATCGCCAACCCGCCGTGGGGGCTGGAGGAAGAGCTGCGTGAACTGCTGCCCTGGCTGTCGAAAAAACTCGGCCAAACCCAAGGCGGCTGGCAGATGGATTGGTTGATAGCTGAGTAGCAGCGGCAAGCGGCAAGCCAGAGCTCAACCGCTTGCAACGTGTTGCTTGTCGCTGCTCTTAACGTGCAGCTGCTTCAGATGGTGCAAGTGACGCCAGTGCCACCGATGCCGCAATAGCCGGCGGGGTTTTTCGCCAGGTATTGCTGGTGATAGGCCTCGGCAAAATAGACGGTCGGGGCCTCTTCGATTTCAGTGGTGATGATGCCCAGGCCGGCTTTGGTCAGTTCTTCCTGATAGGCCTGTGCGCTGGCTTTTGCCGCCGCCAACTGCTCTGGAGTGGTGGCATAGATCACCGAACGATACTGGCTGCCGATGTCATTGCCCTGGCGCATGCCCTGGGTCGGGTTGTGCAGTTCCCAGAACATTTTCAGCAGGTCTTCGTAGCGGGTCTTGGCCTGGTCGTAGACCACCAGCACCACTTCGCTGTGGCCGGTCAGGCCCGAGCAGACTTCTTCATAAGTCGGGTTCGGCGTCAGGCCGCCGGCATAACCGACCACCGTGCTGACCACGCCGTCGTGCTGCCAGAAGCGGCGTTCCGCGCCCCAGAAACAACCCAAGCCAAAGATCGCGAAGCCCACATCGTCAAGGAATGGGCCCAGCAGCGGGTTGCCATTGACGAAATGGGTTTCGGGCAGGTTCATCGGGGTTTCGCGGCCAGGTAGAGCTTGTTCTTTAGTCGGTAGCACGTTTTTGTTCACCAGAATTTCCGAGCGCAGAACCATGATCAGTCCTCTCAGTCAGGTTGGGGAGTCAGTTACAAGATAGACACGCAGTTTGCCCGAGTGTTACAGCGCTGTCAGGCGATTGGGCCGCGCGGGTAGCGTTTGAGCTTGTCGATCAGCTCGGAACCGGGGATCGGCCGGTCGAACAGGTAGCCCTGGCCGACGTCGCAACGGTGACGGCGCAGGAAGGCCAACTGCTCGGCGGTCTCGATGCCTTCGGCCACCACCTTGAGTTTCAGGTTGTGAGCCATGGCGATCACCGCGGAGGTGATCTCCATATCGTCCTGGTTGTCAGGGATTTCGTGGATAAAGCTGCGATCGATCTTGATGATGTCGATCGGGAATTTCTTCAGGTAGCTCAGGGACGAATAGCCGGTGCCGAAGTCGTCCATGGCCAGGGTCAGGCCGAGCTTTTTCAACTGGTCCAGTTGCTGGTGGGTGTCTTCGGTGGCTTCCAGCAGCAAGCCCTCTGTTAACTCAAGCTCCAGCAGCGAGGAGGGCAATTGCTCTTCCTTGAGGATGCTGGCGATCGAGGCCACCAGGTCGGGGTCGGAAAACTGCTTGGGCGACAGGTTGATCGCCACCTGCAGGTTGCCCAGGCCCGCGGCGGTCAGTTGCTTGCTCATGCGGCAGGCCTGGCGCGCGATCCACTTGCCGATGGGGATGATCAGGCCGGTCTCTTCGGCCACGCTGATGAACTGGTCCGGGCGGATCATGCCCTTTTCCGGGTGGTTCCAGCGCAGCAGGGCTTCCATCCCCAGCAACCGGCCGCTGCGCAGGCAGAGCTTGGGCTGGTAGAACACGTCGAGTTCGTTCTGGGTCAGGGCGCGGCGCAGGTTGTTTTCCACGAACAGCTTGTAGCTGGCCTCGGCGTTCAGCGCTTCGGTGAACACCTGTACTTGGTGCTTGCCGTTGGCCTTGGCCTTGTGCAGCGCCAGGCCGGCGTTGCGCATCAGGGTTTGCGGGTCGCGTCCGTGCAGCGGTGCGCAGGCCAGGCCCACGGAGCCGGTGACGCTGATCAGCTGGTTGTCGACGAACATCGGTTTGTCCAAGGTCGTCAGCAACTGGCTGGCGATCAGTTGGCCGGCCTCCAGGCTGGTGTCGTCGAGCAGCACCGCGAACTCGTTACTGGCGAAGCGCGCCAGGCTGCCGCTCGGGCTTAGGCTGTTGCGCAGGCGGCGGGCCAGGCTGATCAGCAGTTTGTCGCCGGTCTGGTGGCCGAGGCTGTCGTTGATCCGCTTGAAGTTGTCGATGTCCACCAGCAGCAGGCTGATAGGAGTGTTGCTGTCGCGGGCGAAACGTTCGTCAAGGTTGCGGATAAAGGCCGGACGGTTGCCCAGGTTGGTCAGGTTGTCGGTGTAGGCCAGGCGCTCGATGCGCTGCTGGGCCAGCTTGGCTTGGGTGATGTCTTCGTAGATGCCGATGTAGTGGGTCAGTTCGCGGTTGTCGCCGTAGACCTTGGAGATCGACAGCTGGCCCCAGTAGGGCTCCAGGTTCTTGCGGCGGCTCTTGAACTCGCCTTGCCAGCTGTTGCTCTGGGCCAGGCTGGACGGCGCGTCGAACAGCAACTCGCTGAGGTTCTCCAGGGCCGGCAGTTCCGACAGCCGATGGCCGTGGACTTCCTCGGTGCTGTATTGGGTGATCGCGGTGAAACTGGGGTTGACGTACTCCACCACGCCATCGCAATTGACCAGCAGAAACGCGTTGGCGCTTTGTTCCACGGCACGCTGGAACAGGTGCAGGGCGCTGGTGGCGGTGCGCCGGTTGTGATTGTTGATGACCTGGGCGAACTGATCGGCCAGCTCGCCGGCAAAGGCGATCTCGTCGGACTGCCAGGCCCGGGTCGCTCCGGTCTGTTCCAGGCACAGCACGCCCACCACCTGGCCGTCGATACGAATGCTCGCGTCGAGCATCGCATTCACGTCGCGGGGCCTAAGGCTTTCTGCCATCTCTCGGGTGCGCGGATCGCGCATGGCATTGTGCGCATCGATGGCGCGGCAGCTGTGCAAGGCCTCCAGGTAGTCCGGAAAACCGCTGGCGTCGATCGGCTCGGGGATCCGGTATTCCTGGGTCGCGCGGGTGTACGCGGCGATCGGCGTCAAGCGCTGGTCTTCGAGGTTCCAGATGCTCGCGCAGTCAATCTCGTAGATGTCGCAGGCGCAGCGGGTGATTAGCTCCGCGGCTTCCTTCAGTGAGTTGCCGGAGCTGTAGCGCTGGCGCGTCAGCAGCAGGATCAGGTCCTGCTGGGCGCGTACCCGGTCCAAGTGCTGCAGCTGTTCCTGCTGGGCTCGCTGGTTGAGCTCCAGGGCGATCTGCAGGCGGCTGTTCTGGGTTTCCAGGTCTTGGGTGGGCAGCGTGGGGGTGTCGCTGAACAGGCCGTCGACCACCAGCAGGTAGCCGCGCAACAGGTGGCGATTGTGCTGTTTGTAGGCTTCGCCCAGCTCCAGCAGGCTCAATGGGCCTTCGGACGTGTGCAGGGTGTAGCGCACCAGATAGTGCGGGCTGTGGGTCAGTTGCTGCTGAATGGCGTCATGCAGTTGATAGCGTGCTTCAGGCTCCATCAGGCTGGCGTAGGGCGCGCCGACCAGGGCGCAGAGCTCGACTGCCGGCATGCCGAATTGACGTTCGCAATTGGGGTCGAGAAATAGCAGCGCCCAGCTAGCTTCGTTCAGCCGTTCGAAACGCAGCATGCCGAGCCGAGAGGGCACGGGCAACTGCGTCACTACCTCGGCCACCATACGGCTGGCGGCATCGGGTTGGCTTTTCATTGAGGAAACTCGCTTCGAAAATGCGGATCGCGCTGGGCTCGCGCCCTCTTCACTGTTGTCTGCGGCAAGGTTGCATCATGCGGCACTTACTGACAAGAGAGATGAAGGCTAAGTGCTATAAGAATCTATCGGCCGCGGTCAGGATTTCTGCACACTTATCGTCTGCCGTTTGGCGCCTGGCTCTGAGCTGGCGGCTGTGCCGATCGGCAGGCAAAAAAAAGCCCCGCCAAATTGGCGGGGTTGAGGTACGAGCGTGGCGCTCGGAAAACAGTGCGAATCGGCTCTCCCGTGACAGGAGAGCCGACCGGCTTACAACAGGATGGTGCGGATGTCGGCCAGCAGGTCGCTCAGGCGCTTGGTGAAGCGTGCCGCAGCCGCGCCGTTGATCACTCGGTGATCGTAGGACAGCGACAGGGGCAGCATCAGCTTCGGCTGGAAGGCTTTACCGTCCCAGACAGGCTGGATGGTGGCCTTGGAAACACCGAGGATCGCCACTTCCGGCGCGTTGACGATCGGCGTGAAGCCGGTGCCGCCAATGTGACCGAGGCTGGAGATGGTGAAGCAGGCGCCCTGCATGTCGTCGGCCGAGAGTTTTTTGGTCCGGGCTTTTTCAGCCAGGGCCGCGGCTTCGGCAGCCAGTTGCAGCAGGCTCTTCTGATCGACGTTCTTGATCACCGGTACCAGCAGGCCATCAGGGGTGTCGACCGCGAAGCCGATGTTGACGTACTTCTTGCGGATGATCGCCTTGCCGCTAGGGGCCAGCGAGCTGTTGAAGTCCGGCAGTTCCTTGAGCAGGTGCGCACAGGACTTGAGCAGCAAGGGCAGCACGGTCAGCTTGACGCCAGCTTTCTCGGCGACGGCTTTCTGGGCCACGCGGAAGGCTTCCAGCTCGGTGATATCTGCCGAGTCGAATTGGGTTACGTGCGGTACGTTCAGCCAGCTGCGGTGCAGGTTGGCGGCGCCAGCCTGCATCAGGCGGGTCATCGGTACTTCTTCGATCTCGCCGAAGCGGCTGAAATCCACCACCGGGATCGGCGGGATGCCGGCACCGCCGGTTGCGCCGGCAGCTGCCGGTGCTTCCTTGGCTTTTTGCAGCATGGCCTTGACGTAGACCTGCACGTCTTCTTTCAGCACTCGACCGTGTGGGCCGCTGGCGCTGACGCCGCTCAGGTCAACGCCGAACTCGCGAGCCAGTTGGCGAACCGCCGGGCCTGCGTGAACCTTGGCGCCGGGTCTGGCCGGGACAGCCGCTGGTGCGGCAGCCGGTGCAGGAGCTGCGGCGGCAGGTGTGCTCTCAGCCTTGGCGGCCGGAGCCGCCGCAGGTGCTGGAGCAGGAGCCGCTGCTGGAGCTGCGCCCTTGACCTTGAGCTTGAGGATCAGGTCGCCGGTGCCGACTTCGTCGTCCAGCTTGATCGAAACACTTTCCACGACGCCGGCGGCAGGCGATGGGATTTCCATGCTCGCCTTGTCGGATTCGAGGGTGATCAGCGATTGGTCGGCGGTGACGGTGTCGCCAGCCTTGACCAGGACTTCGATGATCTTGGCCTTGCCCGACGAACCGATGTCTGGGACATGGATGTCCTGGACGGTGTCGGCTACCGGAGCTGCAGGCGCCGCGGCAGGAGTGGCAGCGGCTGCCGGGGCAGGTGCTGCAGCCTGGGCTGGCGCAGCAGCGGCAGGGGCCGCGGCACCCGCTACTTTCAACGCCAGGATCAGGTCGCCAGTGCCGACTTCGTCGTTGAGCTTGACGCTGATGCTCTCAACCACGCCAGCGGCAGGCGATGGAATTTCCATGCTCGCCTTGTCGGACTCCAGGGTGATCAAGGATTGATCCGCCTCGACGGTATCGCCGACCTTGACCTGGATCTCGATGATCTGGGCTTTGCCCGACGAACCGATGTCCGGCACGTGAATTTGCTGAGTGCTGGCAGCAGCAGGCGCAGCGGCTGGAGCCGCGGCGGCAGGTGCGGCCGCCGGTGCCGCTTCGGCTTTGGCCGCTGGCGCAGCGGCAGCCGCAGGGGCCGCCGCAGCGGCACCTTCGACTTCCAGCTCGAGCAGTTCGTCGCCTTCTTTCAGGCGGTCGCCCAGCTTCACTTTCAGGGCTTTGACGATGCCGGCCTTGGGCGCAGGAATTTCCATGCTGGCCTTGTCCGACTCAAGCGTCAGGATGCTCTGGTCGGCTTCGACACGGTCGCCGACCTTCACAAATAGTTCGATTACTTCACCTTCACCGCTGCCGATGTCAGGTACGCGAATGAGTTCGCTCACAGAGTGTCTCCTCAGCAGTCCAGTGGGTTGCGTTTTTCCGGGTTGATCCCGAACTTGACGATAGCCTCGGCCACCACCTTGGGTTCGATATCACCACGGTCAGCCAAGGCTTCCAGGGCTGCCAACACCACGAAATGACGGTCTACTTCGAAGAAGTGACGCAGTTTCTTGCGGCTGTCGCTGCGGCCGAAACCGTCGGTGCCCAGGACTTTGAATTCCTTGGACGGGACCCACTGACGAATTTGTTCAGCGAACAGCTTCATGTAGTCGGTAGAGGCGATGACCGGACCTTTACGGCCGCTCAGGCACTCTTCGACGTAGCTCAGTTTCGGCTTCTGGCCTGGGTGCAGGCGGTTGCTGCGCTCGACGGCCAGGCCATCGCGACGCAGTTCGTTGAAGCTGGTAACGCTCCAGACGTCAGCGCCGATGTTGAACTCTTCACGCAGGATCTTCGCCGCTTCACGCACTTCGCGCAGGATGGTGCCGGAGCCCATCAGTTGCACGTGGTGC
>Ga0302175_10000047_pt1 | contig 57132 bp, 48 predicted proteins | sample I_Fen_N3_3_FD_198791 | JGI IMG/M metagenome (GOLD analysis project Ga0302175, IMG submission 198791) | Peat permafrost microbial communities from Stordalen Mire near Abisko, Sweden - I_Fen_N3_3 | ecosystem: Environmental > Terrestrial > Soil > Wetlands > Permafrost | place: Sweden: Abisko... | reverse complement strand
CAACCTGACCGGCGTGGTGATCGGCATGAGTTACATCATGATCCCGTTCATCGTGCTGCCGTTGCAGGCAACCATGCAGGCCATCGACCCGATGATCCTGCAAGCCGGCTCCATCTGCGGCGCCAGTCCGTGGACCAACTTCTTCCGGGTGTTCCTGCCGCTGTGCCGGCCGGGTTTGTTCTCCGGTGGCTTGATGGTGTTCGTGATGTCGCTCGGGTACTACGTCACCCCGGCGCTGCTCGGCGGCGCGCAGAACATGATGTTGCCCGAGTTCATCATCCAGCAGGTGCAGTCGTTCCTTAACTGGGGCCTGGCCAGTGCCGGTGCGGCGTTGTTGATCGTGATTACGCTGGTGTTGTTCTACTTCTACCTGAAGCTTCAGCCGGAATCCCCGGTTGGCGCCAGCAACGCGAGGTAAGCCGTCATGCTCCTGTCCCCCAATGCCATGAGCCGGCGCATGCGCTTCGGTTTGTACGCCACCACCGGGTTGATCGGTCTATTCCTGCTGTTGCCGATCGTGTTCATCGTGCTGCTGTCGTTCGGCTCCTCCCAGTGGCTGGTGTTTCCGCCGCCGGGCTGGACGCTGAAATGGTACGGCCAGTTTTTCTCCAACGCCGACTGGATGAACGCCGCACTGGCCAGCCTCAAGGTCGCGGTACTGACCACGATTTTCGCCGTGGCTCTGGGCCTGCCTACCGCTTTCGCGCTGGTGCGCGGGCGCTTTCCCGGCCGGGAAATGCTCTACGGCTTGTTCACCCTGCCGATGATCGTGCCGCTGGTGATCATCGCCGTGGCGGTGTACGCGCTGTTTCTCAAACTCGGTTACACCGGGACGATGTTTGCCTTCGTCGTCAGCCACGTGATTGTCGCGCTGCCCTTCACCATCATCTCGATCATCAACTCGCTGAAGCTGTTCGATCAGTCGATTGAGGATGCCGCAGTGATCTGCGGCGCATCGCGCCTGCAAGCGGTGTTCAAGGTGACCTTTCCGGCGATTCGTCCGGGCATGGTCGCCGGCGCACTGTTCGCGTTCCTGGTGTCGTGGGACGAGGTGGTGCTGAGCGTGATGATGGCCAGCCCGACCCTGCAAACCCTTCCGGTAAAAATGTGGACCACCCTGCGTCAGGACCTGACACCCGTGATCGCCGTCGCCTCGACGCTGCTGATCGGCCTGTCGGTACTGGTCATGGTGATCGCCGCCGCCCTGCGCCGGCGCAACGAAGTCAGCGCTTGAGCGCCCAGGAGTAAGTAATGAGTGCCGTGATCAAAGACCCCGCGCAGCAGAACAGCAAGACCCTGGTCAGCCTGCGCAACCTGAACAAGCACTACGGTGACTTTGCCGCCGTGGACAACATCTCGCTGGACATTCAGGACGGTGAATTCCTGACCTTCCTCGGCTCCAGCGGCTCGGGCAAAAGCACCACGCTGTCGATGCTCGCCGGCTTCGAAACGCCGAGCAGCGGCGAGATCCTGGTCGAAGGCCAATCGCTGGTCAACGTGCCGCCGCACAAGCGTGACATCGGCATGGTGTTCCAGCGCTATTCGCTGTTCCCGCACCTGTCGGTTCGCGACAACATTGCGTTCCCCCTGGCGATTCGCAAACTGGCCACTGCCGAGCGCGAGCGCCGGGTCGATGCGATGCTCAAACTGGTGCAGCTTGAGCAATTTGCGCATCGCCGCCCTTCGCAACTCTCCGGCGGCCAGCAACAGCGCGTGGCGATTGCCCGGGCGCTGGTGTACGAACCGCGCATTCTGCTGATGGACGAACCGCTTGGCGCTTTGGATAAAAAGCTGCGTGAGGATCTTCAAGATGAGCTGCGCCAACTGCATCGGCGCCTCGGCATCACCATCGTCTACGTAACCCACGACCAGGAAGAAGCCATGCGCCTGTCCCAGCGCATCGCGATTTTCAGTCACGGCAAAATCGTTGGTCTGGGCAGCGGCTATGACCTCTACCAGAACCCGCCGAATGCGTTTGTCGCTTCGTTCCTCGGCAATTCGAACTTCCTCAAACTCAAGGCCCAGGGCAATGCGGTGGCGTCGTTTGAAGGTCAGTCGTTGTCCATCCGCCTGACCGCCGGCCTGCACACCGACCAGGATGTGCTGTTGATGGTGCGTCCGGAAAAAGCCCAGGCGCTGAGTGTTCCACAAGCCGTTCAGCAACCGCTGGCGGCAGGCTGGAACGAGGTGTCGGCCAAAGTTGTGGAAGTGCTGTTCCTCGGTGAAAGCCAGACGTGCAGCGTGGTGACATCGGGCGGAACCTCAATGACCGTCAAGGCGCTGTCTGCGGCAGGCATGCCGCTCAAGGCTGGCGACCCGGTGCAAGTGCGTTGGGCCACCGCTGATGCGTGCGTCTACACCCAATGGGCTGAAAGCGATCTGAATAAGGCGGCCGGCGCGCATTAACCTGAAGTGAGGGCTGGAACCTGTGGCGAGGAAGCTTGTTCCCTCGCCACAGGTTATTCATCGCTGTTTCTATCGCTTATCTGACTGACATTACGCCGATCGCCTCACGTCAAAAAGCGCTTGCAAACGATGTATTACGGTATACCATCATACCAACAAACATAAAAACCCGCCGTACACCGCCCGAGGACCGTCCAATGATCGATGCCGCCATCTACAAACAAGTCATGGGTTCGTTCCCGTCTGGCGTGACCGTGATCACCACCCTGGATGACGACGGGCAAATCGTCGGCCTTACCGCCAGCGCGTTCAGTTCGCTGTCCATGGACCCGGCCCTGGTGCTGTTCTGCCCCAATTACAGCTCCGATTCCTACCCGATCCTGATCAAGAACAAACGCTTCGCCATCCACGTACTTTCCGGCGGCCAGCAGAACGAAGCCTATGCCTTCGCCCGTAAAGGCAAGGATAAGGCCCAAGGCATCGAGTGGACCTTGAGCGAGCTGGGCAACCCGCTGCTGAGCAATGCCACGGCGATCATCGAATGCGAGTTATGGCGTGAGTATGAAGGTGGCGATCACGCAATCATGGTGGGCGCGGTAAAGAACCTGATCGTGCCGCAACGCACCACCGGTCCACTGGTGTACTGCCACGGCAAAATGGGCGCCCTGCCCGTCCTGGCCTGAACCGACCTTCAAAAATAAAAACCCGAGGTAAGCGTCATGAAATTTTCCCTGTTCGTGCACATGGAGCGGTGGGACGACAGCATCAGCCATCGTCAGTTGTTCGAAGACTTGACCGAACTGACATTGATGGCCGAGGCCGGTGGCTTCAGCACGGTCTGGATCGGCGAACACCACGCCATGGAATACACCATTTCACCGAGCCCGATGCCGCTGCTGGCCTACCTGGCGGCCAAGACCACCACCATTCACCTGGGCGCCGGCACCATCATCGCGCCGTTCTGGCACCCGATACGGGTGGCTGGCGAATGTGCGCTGCTGGACGTCATCAGCAACGGTCGGATGGAAGTCGGGCTGGCTCGCGGCGCTTACCAGGTTGAATTTGATCGCATGGCCGGCGGCATGCCCGCCTCGTCCGGTGGCCAGGCGCTGCGGGAGATGGTTCCGGTGGTGCGCGCACTGTGGCAAGGCGACTACACCCACGACGGCGAGATCTGGAAATTCCCCACCTCTACCAGCGTGCCCAAGCCGATCCAGAAGCCCAACCCGCCGATGTGGATCGCCGCCCGCGACCCGGACTCGCACAACTTCGCGGTGGCCAACGGCTGCAACGTCATGGTCACGCCACTGATGAAGGGCGACGAAGAAGTCCTCGACCTGAAGAACAAATTCCAGGCTGCGCTGGACAACAATCCAGACGTACCGCGCCCGCAACTGATGGTGCTGCGTCACACCCACGTGCACGCAGTCGATGACCCGGAAGGCTGGAAAGTCGGGGCCAAGGCGATTTCGAAGTTCTACCGCACCTTCGACGCGTGGTTCGGCAACAAGGAAGTGCCGGTCAACGGTTTCCTGGCACCGAGTCCGGAAGAGAAATTTGCCGCGCGCCCAGAGTTCGAACTGGAGAGCCTGCACAAAACGGCAATGATCGGCACCGCCGAAGAAATCATTCCGCGCATCAAGTACTACCAGGAACTGGGGGTCGACGAGTTCAGCTTCTGGTGCGATAACAGCTTGCCCCATGCCGAGAAGAAAAAATCGCTGGAGCTGTTTATCAAGCAAGTGGTCCCGGCGTTTCGCTGAGCCCGCTGACCTGCCCCGGGACGCGAAGCCTGGGGCTGACTGACGTGTAGGGTCGATTCCAATGCCAAACGGTCGCCTCCCATCACTCGCCCTGCCCTGTGGCGCCGAGCAGGCTTACCTGCGCGGTGCATGGACCGCTTCGCACATCCAGCTCAAGCGCCTGCGCGCCAGCGTCTGCGCCAAACAAAACGGCTTCTGGCAAATAATTCACTGAGCCCCTCCGAACAGAAATCCACGCACCTCATGTCGCGCCATTGCGCGACGTGGTGAGGCGCATTGTGCTTCGACTCGTGATCAGGTTTGCTCAATGAACAATAAAAACGCGCTGTTGATCATCGACATGCAGCAAGAGGACGGATTCGTCCTGGAACAATTCGACACAGTGGTGGCCAACACCGCCGCATTGCTCCAAACCGCCCGCCGCCAGCGGGTCCCGGTCATTTTCACCCGCCATATCAATCAGGCCGACGGCCGCGACATGCCGCGCGGCGAACCGCGAGCGGCCGATGGTGGCCCCAGCAGCTACCGCGCCGGTTCCCGGCAAGTGGAAATACTCGAACAACTGGCGCCGCTGCCGGATGAGTGGGTGCTCGACAAGGGCCGTTACAGTGCCTTCCACCGCACACCTCTGGATGCCCGACTCAAGGCATTGGGCGTCGACACATTGATCATCAGTGGCGTATTGACCGATGTCTGCGTCCTCAGCAGCGTGTTCGATGCCTTTGCGCTGGGCTACCACATTCGCCTGGTCGGCGACGCTTGCACCACAACCACCCTGGCGGGGCACTATTCGGCGCTGTTGATCATGGCCAACTGGATCTATTCGCTGGAAATCCTGACCAGCGAGCACTGCCGGCGAGCGCTGGAGAACCGCGATTACCTGAGCCTGATCCCCGAATGCCCGGACCGGTTCGCCCATCAGCCCCATGAGTTCGAAAACACTATCGCCCGTTTGCAAACCCACCTCGCCCGGACTCAGGAGTAATCGCCATGCACGTCGAAAAAAGAAGCATCGATTTCATCCCTGAATCCGAACGCCACGGCCAGCCTGGCTCGCTGTTTTTCATCTGGTTCGGCGCCAACATGAACATCACCACCATTGCCTCCGGCGTATTGCCGGTGGTGATGGGGCTCAACCTGTTCTGGAGCGCGCTGGCGATCATCGTCGGCTCGCTGCTGGGGGCGATTTTCATGGCCTCCCATTCCGTTCAAGGGCCGAAGCTGGGCATCCCGCAGATGATCCAGAGCCGAGCCCAATTCGGCGTGCTGGGCGCGGTGTTGCCGTTGCTGTTCGTGATGCTGATTTACCTCGGGTTCTTCGTCAGCAACACCTTGCTCGCCGCCCAGGCGCTGGAGTCGGTCAGCCCCTTGCCGGCGACCGGTAATATCTACCTGATCGGCGCGTTGTGCTTTGTCGTCGCGCTCTATGGGTATCGCCTGATCCATCGCCTGCAAAAGCTGCTGTCGCTGCTCTCGCTGGTGGTGTTCTGCGTCGCCACCCTGCTCGCGTTGCGGTTGCCGATCCCGGTTGAGCAATGGCTGGCGACCGGTTTCTCGTTGTCGAAGTTTCTGGCGGCGGTGAGCATTGCCGTTACCTGGCAACTGTCCTACGCCCCGTATGTGGCCGACTATTCACGCTATCTGCCGAGCAACACGTCAAGCGCCAAGGTGTTCTGGTACAGCTACGCCGGGACGGTCAGCGGCGGTGCGTGGATGATGATTCTCGGCGCGATCCTCAGCGTCGGCATCGGCGATTTTTCCAGCAATGTCGGTGGCCATGTCGCCGGACTATTCGGCGGCGGTGCGGTCCTGCTATTCCTCTTTATTCTCTATGGCCAGGTGTCGATCAACGTTTTCAACCTCTATGGGGCGTTCATGTCGACCATTACCGTCATCGAGCCCTTTGCCCGCCTCAAGGTAACGCCTCGCGTACGTGGTGTGTTCATGTTGGTGATCAGCCTGGTCGCGACAGCGTTGTGCACCATCAATCAGGACGATTTCATCAACTTCTTCCTCAATTTCATCTTTTTCATGAGCTATTTCCTGATCCCATGGACGGCGATCAATCTGGTGGACTACTACTGCCTGCGCAAAGGCAAATACCAGATCGACGCCATCTTCGACCTGAATGGCCTCTACGGACGCATCAACTGGATCGCCTGCGGCAGTTTTGTGTTGGCGATTGCCCTGGAAATCCCGTTCATGAACACCACGCTTTACGTCGGCCCGGTGGCCACGGCACTGGACGGCGTTGACCTGGCCTGGATCGTCGGCTTGCTAGTGCCTGCGCTGAGCTATTACTGGCTGGTGAAACTGGGCAAGCGCACCCAAGGCATTGGCGAGCTGTCCTGAGCAACCGCTGAAAACCACAACGCCGGGTGCAATGCCCGGCGTCGTGTCGCCCATTGAAACGTGAAACTGCTAACCTGAGCCCCTGGTTTCATGACGCTAATGGACCATCAAGGCCCCACGGCGTCTTGATGAATACCTCGAAGCTCTTTCAATGACGGTGACGCATTTGATCAGCAGTACCTCAACACTGGCCCGGGACATCGACGGCAAAGCCATCGCCGCCCAGGTCCTGGAAGAAGTCCGCGTAGAGCTTCTGGCCCTGGCCGAGCAACAGATTTATCCCGCCTTGGCGGTCGTGCTGGTCGGTGACGACCCGGCCAGCCATGTGTATGTGCGCAATAAACTGCTGCGGGCCCAGGAAGTCGGGATTCGCTCCCTCGAACACCGCTTGCCGGACACCGCCAGCCAGGCGCAAGTGCTGGAGCTGATTGCCCAATTGAACGCCGATGTCACGGTGAACGGCGTCCTGGTGCAGTTGCCCTTGCCCGGTCATATCGACGAAGCGGCGGTGATCCACGCCATCGACCCGATCAAGGACGTCGACGGTTTTCACCGCGAAAACGTGGGCGGACTGGTGCAAGGCATGGACGTGCTGACGCCATGCACGCCCAGCGGCTGCATGCGCTTGTTGCACGAGACCTGTGGTGACATCAGCGGCTTGCACGCCGTGGTCATCGGCCGTTCGAACATTGTCGGCAAACCCATGGCGACCTTGCTGTTGCAGGCCCATTGCTCGGTCAGCGTGGTGCATTCGCGCAGCGTCGATGCGCCGGCGCTGTGCCGATTGGCGGATATCGTTGTGGCGGCGGTGGGTCGGCCGAAACTGATCGACGCCACGTGGCTCAAGCCCGGGGCAGTGGTGATCGATGTCGGGATCAATCGTGTGACTGACGAAACCGGCAGCCATCTGGTGGGGGATGTCGATTACGCCAGCGCCCGCACCGTCGCCAGCGCAATCACGCCGGTGCCCGGCGGCGTCGGACCGATGACCATTGCCTACCTGCTGAAAAACACCCTGATCGCTGCCCGGTTGCAGCGTGCGGCCAAGGCACTTGAAGTCGACGAAGACGGGTGTGATTCAGACATCAATTGACCGGTGATTGACTCAACTGAGGGCATATGAAAAAGCCCAACCTCTTCAGGTTGGGCCCAAGCACTAGTAGCGGTGGTATTCCTGGCCTCCGTAATAGCGACCGTGATCACGTCCATGCCCATGCCCGTCATGCCAATACGGCCAGCAGCCGCCGAGCAGCAGGGTTACTGCAATCACCAACAGTAAAGGGGTCGTGCGTTTCATTTGATCATCTCCGGGCAGGCAATGCCTGACGCTGTAAACGTTGGATCTGCCCGCAAATCAGAAGGTTCAAAACGACCTTCAGCCCACGCTCACACCGCTTTGGCAAACACCTCGCCCAACCAGTCCACGAATACCCGCACCCGTGGCGACATGTGGCGGTTGTGCGGGTACAACACGGAAACCGGCATCGGCGGCGGTGGCAGGTCGGTCAGAATCTCTTTCACCAGGCCTTGGGCAATTTGCGTTTCCATGCGGTAGTGCGGGCACTGGATGATGCCGATTCCGGCAATCGCCGAGGCCGCGTAGATTTCCGCACCGAACACCGACAGCGACCCTTCAATGGCCACTTCTTTCAATTCGCCTTCCACCATGAATTCAAACGGAAACAGCTTGGCGGTGGTGCGCGAGACGTAGTTCACCGCGCGATGCTGGCTCAGGTCGGCGAGGCTTTTCGGTTCGCCGTGCTGGCGCAGGTATGCCGGGCTGGCGCAGGTGATCTGCCGCAGGTTGGCCACGCGTTTGCCGATCAGCGCCGAGTCCCCCAGGGTGCCGGCGCGCAGCACGCAATCGACGCCTTCGGCGATCAGGTCGACAAAGCGGTCGGCCTCGCTGATGGATAACTCGATGTCCGGGTAACGGGCCATGAATTGCGGCAACGCTGGAATCACAAAGTGTTTGGCCAAGGTGCCATGCATGTCCACGCGCAGCCGCCCTTTCGGGGCCACGCCGCGAAACGCCAGTTCGGCCTCTTCCAGCTCTGCCAGTAGTTGCACGCAACGCTGGTAATAGGCCTCGCCGTCCAGAGTCGGGCGCACCTTGCGGGTGCTGCGCTCCAGCAACCGCGTGCCGAGCCAGGCCTCGAACTGATTCAGCGTGTGGGTCAGCGTCGCCCGTGGCAGGTTCAGGTCATCCGCCGCCAGGGTAAAGCTGCTGCGCTCGTAGATCCGCACAAACACCTTCATCGCTTTGACTTGATCCACGTTGCACTCCCCGGCGTTCTATTGTTGGCGATTGTTGAACAGTCAAGGCAACTCTGGTGCATTTATCGTCCTGAGTAAACATGTGAATCTAGCTTCACCCAAGCAAACACCTTCCAAGGAATCACAAACATGACTGCTCAAACCTCGAAAGTTGCCATCATCACCGGCGCCTCCCGCGGCATCGGTGCGGTGATCGCCAAACAACTGGCCAGCGAAGGTTTCGCTGTCGCCGTCAACTACGCCAACAGCGCCACCGAAGCCTCGAAACTGGTGGTCGAATTGCGTCAGGCCGGCCACCAGGCCATTGCGGTCAAGGCCGACGTAGCCAGCGCCGACGACGTGCGTCGCCTGTTCGATGAAACCGAAGCGCAACTGGGCAAAGTCGATGTACTGGTGAACAACGCCGGCATCCTCAAGGTCATGCCGCTGGCGCAACACAGCGACGAACTGTTCGACCAGAATTTCAATATCCACACCCGTGGCACCTTCAACGCCCTGCGCGAAGCCGCCACCCGACTGAACGCGGGCGGGCGGATCATCAACTTCTCCAGCAGCACCGTCGGCATGAACCTGCCGGGCTACGCGGTGTACATCGCCAGTAAAGCGGCGGTGGAATCCCTGACTCAGGTGTTCGCCAAGGAAATGCGCGGTCGCAACATCACCGTCAACGCCGTGGCCCCTGGCCCGGTCGCCACTGATCTGTTCCTGCATGGCAAGAGCGAAGAGCAAATCCAGACCTTCGCCAAGATGGCCCCGCTGGAGCGTCTGGCTCAGCCGGAAGACATTGCCCGCGTCGTGAGCTTCCTGGTCGGCCCGGATTCGGCCTGGGTCAACGGGCAAATCCTGCGGGTCAACGGCGGCCTGGTCTGAAACCAAGCCTTTTTTGTGGAGGTCACGAACATGAAATCGATCATCCTGATTACCGGTGCATCCAGCGGTTTTGGTGCCCTCACCGCCCGCGCCCTGGCCGACGCCGGTCATACCGTCTACGCCAGCATGCGTGAAACCCTGGGGCGCAACGCGCCGCAGGTTGCAGAAGTGCAGCGCTACGCCGAGCAGCATCAGGTGGACCTGCGCAGCGTCGAGCTGGATGTTGCGTCGAGTGAGTCGGTTGAGGCCGGTGTCGCGAAAATCATCGAGGATTGCGGTCGGCTGGACGTGATCGTTCACAACGCCGGGCACATGTCCTTCGGGCCTGCCGAATCCTTTACCCCGGAGCAGTTCGCCCAGCTCTACGACATCAACGTGTTGAGCACCCAGCGGGTCAACCGCGCCGCGCTGCCGCAGTTGCGCAAACAGGGTCGGGGCCTGGTGTTGTGGGTGTCGTCCAGCAGCGCACGCGGCGGCACCCCGCCGTACCTGGCGCCGTACTTTGCGGCCAAGGCTGCGATGGATTCCCTGGCCGTGTCCTACGCCAGTGAGCTGGCACGCTGGGGCGTGGAAACTTCGATCATCGTGCCGGGCGCATTCACCAAGGGCACCAATCACTTCGTGCATTCCGGTTCACCGGCCGATCAGGCCCGTGCCGCCGAATACAACGAGGGGCCTTATGCCGGGGTGCCGGAGAAGGCACTCAAAGGCCTGGCAGCCCTGGAACCGGCTGACGCGGATGTCGGTGAGGTGGCCAGTGCTATCGTCGAGATCGTCGGTATGCCGTTCGGTAGCCGTCCGTTCCGTTGCCATATCGACCCGTCCGAGGACGGTGCCGAAATCGTCAACGCCATGGCCGATAGGGTCCGCGCCGAGATGTTCCGTCGCATCGGCCTGGAGGATTTGCTCAAGCCGACGGTTCGCTAAAAGCGTTTACGCCGCAGTAACAGGCCACCGCCCGGGAAACCGGCCGGTGGCTTTTTTGCGAGTGAAAGGCCTAGCGTTTATGGGCCGTCACCATCCGGTAGGCGTCAGGCGGTTCCGGCAGGGCCGCGAGCATGTCTTGCAGGCCTGCGGACCATTGCTTGCGGATTTGCTTGAAGTACGGGTCATCGTGGGTGATGCGAAACGGCTGGGCCTCGGTAAGGCTGTTTTTGCGGTACACCAACAAGTCCAGGGGCATGCCCACCGACAGGTTGCTGCGCATGGTCGAATCGAACGAGATCAACCCGCAGCGCAAGCCTTCCTCGATGGAGGCGTTGTACGTCAGGTTGCGATCGAGTATCGGCCGGCCGTATTTGGCTTCACCCAACTGCAAGAACGGCGTGTCCTCGGTGGCCTGAATGAAGTTGCCTTGGGGGTAAATGCTGTAGACATCCGTCGGCCCGTCGGCGATTTGCCCACCGACCAGAAACGAGCAACTCAAGTCGGTCTTGCCCGCCAGTTTGGTGCGGTCCCGGGCGACGACCTCGCGGATGGTTTCAGCCACCAGCACGGTGGCGTCATACAGCGTGCGGACATTCAACAAGTGCGGCCCCTGCCCGGTGGAGCGCTGCTTGAGCAAGTTGACCACCGATTGCGACGTGGCCAGGTTGCCCGCCGTTTGCAGAACAATCAGCCGCTCGCCCGGCGTGCTGAACGTAAACAACTTCCGGAACGTTGAAATCTGGTCGATACCGGCATTGGTCCGTGAGTCGGAGATGAACACCAGCCCGTCGGCCAGGTGCATAGCGACGCAATAAGTCATTCGTGTTAACTCGTGAATAGAGGATGAACGGCCGCACCGTCTCATGACGGTACGGCCGGTAACGGTTACTGCTGCAAACCAGGGTTATGCGTGCTGGACCTGGACCATCGAGTTCACCTGAACCCGCGCCAGCATCGACTCGGCCCCACCGCCACGCCGCATGCCGCGTACCGGGCAGGCGTCGAGGTAGTCCAGGCCCACCGCGAGCTTCAGATGACGGTCGGGGCGAGACAAGCGGTTGGTCACATCGAAGCTGTACCAACCGTCGTCGAGCCAGGCCTCGGCCCAGGCGTGACTGGCGAGGTGACTTTCATCTTCGGTGCACAGGTAACCGGAGACGTAACGGGCGGGAATGCCCAGGCTGCGGGCACACGCGACGAACGCGTGGGTGTGGTCCTGGCAGACACCGGCCTGGCGCGCGAATGACTCGGCGGCCGTGCTGTCCACCGCCGTCGCGCCGGGACTGTACGGCATGTAGTCGGCCAATCCGTTCATCAAGTCGATCAACGCCGTGCGGTCGCGGCGGCTGCCGCAGTGCTTGGCCGCGAAGTCGATCAGGGCGGCATCGGCTGTCGTCAGGTGGCTGGTGCGCAAGAACGGCAACGGCGACTGGTCGTCGTGCTCCACCTCCAGGGTCTGATCGATGTCGACCTGGCCATAGGCGGTCAGTATCAGGGCACCGTGGGGCTCGTCCATGGTCAGGACGTGCAGGATGTTGCCGTAAGGATCGAGCTGGCTGCGCACCAGGCGCGGCAGTTCCAGGTGCCATTGCAAAATGTGCTGGCGCTCGGTGTTCTTCGGCGTCAGGCGCAGGAACTGGATGCTGGTGCAGACTTCGTCGGCGTAGCTGTAGGTGGTGTCGTGGCGTATGGACAGTTTCATACGACCTCCAGATAGGATTCGTGAACGGTCTGGCCCAAGTGGCGAATCCGCCCGATGAAATCGGTCAGCCACAGGTGCAGGCCGGAATCGAGAATTTCATCGATGCCGGTGTAGCGCAGCCGCGCATTCAATTCGGCGGCCAGGCGCTGGGCCGGCCGACCGTTGTTGCCTGGCAGGCTGGCGAGGATCTGGTCCAGCTCTTCGACACAGGCATGCAACGAACGTGGCACGTCGGCGCGCAACAGCAGCATTTCCGAGACTTGCTCGGCGCCGGGCGCGTTGCGGTAGATCTCGTTGAACGCCTCGAAGGACGACAAGGCGCGGAGCAAGGCGCTCCACTGGTAGTAGCCACGTGCGGAGTTGTCGCTCACCTCCTCCGACTCTTCGCCGAACATTTCGTAGCGCGCATCCAGCAGGCGCAGGGTGTTGTCAGCGCGCTCGAGGAACGTCCCCAAGCGAATGAAACAGTAGGCATCGTTGCGCATGATCGTGCCCGAAGTCGCGCCGCGAAACAGGTGCGAACGCTCCTTGACCCATTCGCAGAAATGGCTGATGCCGTAACGCGCCAGGCCATTGCTGGCGATGTTGCGCATCTCCAGCCACGTGGCGTTGATGTTCTCCCACATGTCGGCGGTGATCCGCCCGCGCACGGCGTGCGCATTGGCCCGCGCGGCCTGCAAGCAGCAATAAATGCTGCCGGGGTTGGTTTCGTCCAGCGCGAAAAAGTGCAGCATGCGCTCGGTGTTGAGCTCGCCGTACCGTTCGTTGTAATCGTCCAGCGTGCCGGCGGCCAGCAGCGACATCGCCAGCTCGGCGCGGCCATCGGTGCGCCCGGCCTGGGGCATCAGCGACAGCGAATAACTGACTTCGAGCATGCGCGCCAGGTTTTCGGCGCGCTCCAGGTAACGGGACATCCAGTAGAGGTCCGAAGCGGTTCTTGAAAGCATGTCTTAGTCCTCCACAACCCAAGTGTCTTTGGTGCCGCCGCCCTGGGACGAGTTCACCACCAGCGAGCCTTCGCGCAATGCCACGCGGGTCAGGCCGCCGGGCACCAGGCGGGTTTCACTGCCCGACAGTACAAACGGGCGCAGGTCGATGTGACGCGGGGCGATGCCGCTTTCGACGAAGGTCGGGCACGTCGACAGGCACAGCGTGGGTTGCGCGATATACGCCTCGGGGCGGGCCTTGAGCCGGGCGCGGAAGTCTTCGATTTCCGCCGCCGTGGCCGCCGGTCCGACCAGCATGCCGTAGCCGCCGGAGCCTTGGGTTTCCTTGACCACCAGTTCGGGCAAGTGGGCCAGCACGTGGGACAGGTCGGCCGGCTTGCGGCATTGCCAGGTCGGCACGTTCTTGAGGATCGGTTCCTCGCTGAGGTAGAAGCGAATCATCTCGTCAACGTAGGGGTAGATCGACTTGTCGTCGGCCACGCCCGTGCCGACAGCGTTCGCCAGCACCACGTTGCCCGAGCGGTAGGCGGCAATCAGGCCGGGGACACCGAGCATGGAATCGGGGTTGAACGACAGTGGATCGAGGAAGGCGTCATCGAGGCGCCGATAAATCACGTCCACCTGTTTCGGGCCGGACGTGGTGCGCATAAAGACATGATCGTCGCGGACAAACAGGTCGGCGCCTTCCACCAGTTCCACACCCATTTCACGGGCCAGAAAGGCGTGTTCGAAGTAGGCACTGTTGAAGCGACCGGGGGTCAGCACCACCGTGGTCGGGTTGTCCAGCGGGCTGGAGCTCTTGAGGGTGTCCAGCAGCAGGTTCGGGTAGTGATCGATCGGCGCCACCCGTTGCGCGGCGAAGAGTTCGGGGAACAAGCGCATCATCATCTTGCGGTCTTCGAGCATGTAGCTCACGCCGCTGGGAGTGCGCAGGTTATCTTCCAGCACGTAGTAACTGCCATCGCCGTCACGCACCAGATCGACGCCGGCGATATGGGCGTAGATACCGCGATGCAGGTTCAGGCCCTGCATGGCGATCTGGTAGCCCTCGTTCGCCAGGACCTGCTCGGCCGGGATGATGCCTTCCTTGAGAATCCGTTGGCCGTGGTAGATGTCGGCCAGGAACATGTTCAGGGCCTGGACCCGCTGAATGCAGCCACGCTCGACCATTTGCCATTCGCTGGCCTTGATGCTGCGTGGAATGATGTCGAACGGAATCAACCGTTCAGTGCCTTGCTCGTCCCCGTACAAAGTGAAGGTGATGCCGGCTCGATGGAACAACAGGTCGGCTTCGCGACGACGTTGATCCAGCAACTCCAGAGGAGTGTCCGCCAACCAACGTGCGAACTCCTGGTAATGTGGGCGGCAACCACCACTCGCGTCATACATTTCGTTAAAAAAAGCTCGGGACATACCCCACTCCTTGCCGCGATACAAACGGCATTTTCTTATAACTTCGCTATTTCACTAGATGAGGCCTTACGTTATTGAGTGAGTACTGTTTCTGGATAGCACCTCAGTGTGCGTCGTTAACTTCCTGTTTCATGCGGATATAAATTCCTCATGACGCCGGCAATCTCTTGACGCGTTCCGGCGCCAGAGACTTGGCCTTTGCGGTTTTATGTCTGGCGCCCAATTTATAAAACTCCCCACTCTCTTTTCCGTTAAAAAACCACACTTGCGGTGGTTTGAAAGTACTTTTGCAAGGGCTATGCCCAAGTGTTGCCCGAAGGGATAAAAACGGAAATCCTTTTAAAAAAGATGCATTTGGGACATTTTGTTTCATTATTGAGACTTTTATCAGTAAAGTCGCTGAAACGTTTTTCCCCCGAGTTATTTGCACAACTGTGGCGCGGACTGAAATGGTGCAATTTGAAACTCAAGTGCGTTTTCTGCCCTATAAGTGGGAAATTTCCACTCACCGTTTTTATTGCCCTCGTCATACAAAGTGTCCAGCACAGCGCACCCTTTAGCGTAGACGCACTATTAACGCGCAAAAAAATGCACCACTAGATGTCGCCGATAATGAAGATGCCAAGGCGTGATGCACAAGCGATCCCCTCACTTATAGAACAAGACCGAGCAAACGCCCTTATCGATTGCCCTTTCGTTTATGAAGTTTTTCTTCAAAGGGCATGGCCATCCAGAGGGGTTATCCGCCTTGCAAGCCGCTCCTACCATGAAGTGCCCCCTTACCAAACAATGGTGTTTCGAGGGCATTCAGGAGCAATGAACAGACAATGTCAGGCCAAACAGTATGTGTATCGGGCTTAGCGCCGAGTCGCCGCAACACTCATTACGGCATTGTCTTCGGGACGATAGCGGCGGTTATCTGGGGCGCCTTTCTTGCGGTGTCCCGCCATGGGATGGGGGCCGGGCTGCATGCCAGTGACCTTGCGTTCATTCGTTACGCCGTCGCCGGTGCCGTGCTGCTGCCGTGGGTACTGACCCATTCACCACGCACACTGGCCGGTATCGGCTGGCGACGCTGCATCGTCTTGTCGTTGCTGGCCGGCCCACTCTTTGTGCTGATTGGCGCGAGCGGTTACCTGTTCGCTCCCCTCGCCCATGGCGCGGTCATTCAGCTCGGCGTCCTGACACTTATGAGCATCTGCCTTGCCGCCCTGCTGCTCGGTGAACGCTTGCGCACCTCACGGCTTATCGGGCTGGGCGTGATCATCGCCGGGCTGGTGACGATTGCCGGCCCGGCGCTCCTGGACGGCCAGTCCCAAGCCTGGATCGGGGATTTGCTGTTTGCCGCCGCAGGCTCGATGTTCGCCGTGTTCACGATACTGGTGCGGCGCTGGAAACTGCAGGCCTTCGCCACGACGGCGGTGGTTTCGGTGCTCAGCGGGGTCATTTATTCCCCGCTGTATTTAGCGCTGACGGGCACCCAACGCCTGAGCGCCGCACCGATCGCCCTGCTCGTTGAACAAGGCGTCGTGCAAGGCCTTCTATCGGGCATCGTCGCGCTCTTCACCTTCGCCCGCGCCGTGCATTACCTGGGCGCCGGTCGAGCCGCGCTGTTTCCGGCACTGGCACCCGCCGTCGCGATTTTGCTCGGCATCCCATTGGTGGGCGAACTACCGAGCCTCGGCCAGTGGTGCGGCCTGCTCATCTGTACGTTCGGCTTGCTGATCGCCTTGCGCAGTGACGCCGCCCGCTCTCGCTAAACCGCCCTCTCGTTACTTACCTGAAAACCAAGGAACTTCCATGACTCAATCATTGATTGCGGGCATCCAGACGCCCCCTGCGCCTTACACATTTGACGGCCTGTTTATTGACGGGCAATGGCGCTCGGGCCGCGCCGGTAGTGTCCTTGAAGTCAACAACCCCTACTCTGGCGAACGCCTTGCCGAACTGCACCAGGCCAATCTGGACGATGTTGACCAGGCCTACCACGCAGCGGAATCGGCGCAATCAGCGTGGGCGCAAACCTTGCCGGGCGAGCGCTCGGCCCTCTTGCGCAAAGCCGTCGACGTCCTCGATGCGCGCCATGGCGAAGTGGTGAACTGGCTGATTCGCGAATCCGGCAGTACCCGCATGAAGGCGGAAATGGAATGGGGCGCCGCCCGCGCCATCCTTCTTTATGCATCGACACTGCCGAACCAGGTTCACGGTCGAATCATTGCCGGCGATATCCCCGGCAAGGAGAACCGCATCTATCGCAACCCGGTCGGGGTCGTCGCGGTCATCAGCCCGTGGAACTGGCCGCTGCACCTGACGTGCCGCACCCTCGCGCCCGCGATTGCCCTGGGCAACGCCGTAGTAGTCAAGCCAGCGAGTGAAACGCCGATCACCGGCGGCTTGCTGATCGCCCGGATCTTTGAAGAAGCCGGGCTGCCAGCGGGCGTGCTCAATGTTGTGGTCGGTGACCCGGCGGTGATTGGCGACGGCTTTGTCCAGCACCCCATCCCTCGGGTCGTCTCGTTCACCGGTTCGCTGGCCGTGGGTCGACGGATCGCGAGCAACATCGCCACCAGCCCGCGCCTGAAGAAAATGATGCTGGAGCTCGGCGGCAACGCGCCGCTGGTAGTGCTCGAAGATGCGGATCTCGACTTGGCCGTGCACGCGGCGGTGGTGAGCAAGTTCCTGCACCAGGGCCAAATCTGCGTCATTGCCAACCGGATGCTGGTGCATGCAAAGCTTTACGAAGAATTCGTCGAACGCTATGTCGCGCGGGTCCGGAATCTGAAAGTCGGCAACCCCGATGACGCCGATACCGTGATCGGTCCCCTGATCAGCCAAAAGCAATTGCTCAACGTGCAACGTTCCATCGCCGCCGCGCAAGCAGAAGGTGCCCGGCAACGCCTGGGTGGCCCGGCAGACGGTTTGATCGTGCCGCCTCACGTGTTTGATCGCATCACCCCGCAGATGGCGCTGGGTCGCAACGAACTGTTTGGCCCCGTCGCGCCGATTCTGTCTTTTTACAGCGACGCCGAAGCGCTGCACATGGCCAACGACACCGAGTTCGGGCTGTCCAGCGCGGTCTTCTCCCGCGACCTTCAGCGGGCACAGCACTTTGCTGGCGGTCTGAAAACCGGCATGACGCATATCAACGACATCACCGCCGTCGACTTGCCCAACATGCCGTTCGGTGGCGAAAAGAACTCCGGCCTGGGCCGCTTCGGTAGCGAAGGCCTGATTCATGAGTTAACGACTGAACACTGGATGTCGGTGCAGCATACGCCGCGCCAATACCCGTTCTGATCTCACCGTCCCCTTCAGCACTGCGCACCCGGCCTCAAACCGGGTGCGCAGGGTTTCAGCGGGTTGCCTTCAACTCAAGCGCTCGCCAATTGACTGGCATCGATGGGCAACTTGCGCAGCCGTATGCCGGTCGCCGCAAACACCGCGTTCACCACCGCCGGCGCAATCGTCACCGTGGACACTTCACCGATCCCGCCAGGGGTTTCATGGCTGTCCAGCAGGTGCGTTTCGATGAGGGGTGTCTCATTCATTCGCAACACGCGATAGGTGTCGAAATTGCCCTGTTCGACTCGCCCGTCCTTGAACGTGATGTTGCCGAACAACGCGGCACTCAGGCCAAAAACAGCTCCGCCCTGCATCTGCGCCACGACACTGTCGGGAACGATGGATCGACCGCAATCCACCACGCACGTCACCTTGTGCACGCTGACCTGCCCGCGTTGATCGACACTCACCTGCGCCACCTGGGCGGCATAAGTACCGAAGCAGAACGTCAGGGCGACACCCCGGCCATGGCCCTTTTCCAGAGGGGTTCCCCACCCAGATTGTTGCGCGACAGCCTCCAGCACCTTGCGTGCCCGAGGGTGTTTGTCCAGCAGTGCAAGACGATAGGCCACAGGGTCTTGGCCGGCACTGGCGGCCAGTTCATCGATGAACCCTTCGACCATGAACACGTTTTGCGTATGCCCGACACCGCGCCAGAAACCGGTGGTGATGCCCTCGGGCGGCTCATGGCGGATATAGCTGACACCGATGTTGGGGAAATCGTAGGGGCCGCTCGGGTCGCGGGTCGCATCGCCATCGACGCCATTGGCGAAACGCGCCGGCAACCAGCGGGCGAGGATCGAGGAGCCGGTGACTTTGTGCGTCCACGCAACGGGCCGCCCCTGCGCATCCAGCCCGGCACTCAGATGATTGAAATGATAAGGACGCAACGTGCTGTGACGGGTGTCTTCCTCCCGGGACCAAATGACCTTGAGCGGGAACGTGACCTGCTTGGCAAACGCGACAGCCTGGGCGACAAAATCCACGTCCAGTCGGCGACCAAAACCACCGCCCAACAGATGGTTGTGCACCTGAACCTGAGCCTCGGCCAACCCCGTCAGTTGCGCGGCCACGGCTTGCGCGCGAGCCGGCACTTGAGTCCCCAGCCACAGGTCGCAGCCTTGCGCCCGGACATGCACCGTGCAATTCATCGGCTCCATGCAGGCATGGGCCAAAAAGGGCACCTGATAGACCGCTTCGAATGTCTTGTCGGCTTGCGCCAGCGCCTGTCCGGCATTGCCCACGTTGCGCACCACCGTGCCGGTCGCCAGCGAGGCCTGCTCGATCGCCGTCAGCATCTGCGCCGTGGAATATTGCCCATTGGCGCCTTCGTTCCATTGGATCTCAAGCAAGGCCAGCGCCTTGCGCGCCGCGCCCATATGCTCGGCAACCACCGCCACCGCGTTGTCGATCCGAATGACCCGCAGCACGCCTTTGACCGCCATGGCGGCACGCTCATCGACGCTCGCGAGAGTGCCGCCGATGACCGGACAGGCCACCACGGCGGCGACCTTGACCCCGTCCGGGCGGGCATCGATGCCATACAATGCGCTACCGTTGACCTTGCCCGGCGAGTCGGTGCGTTTGCTCGTCAGCCCGATCAACTGGAAGTGCTCCGGGGTTTTCAACTCAACCTTTTCCGGGGCCGGCAATGACGCCGCTTTCTCCACTAACTCGCCATAGGCGAGGGTCCGCTGACTGGGCTCATGACGGACAACGCCCTCGCGGGCTAGACAACTGCCGGGGGCAACACCCCATTGCAGCGCTGCCGCTTGGATCAGCAGCGTGCGGGCAGTCGCGCCGGCCTGACGCAATGGCTCCCAGGCGCTACGGATCGACGTCGACCCACCAGTGACTTGAAACCCCAGCAACGGGTTGGCGTAACGACTGTTATCGGCCGGGGCGTGCTCAATCACCACTTGATCAAGCCGCACCGCCAGCTCTTCGGCGATTAACACCGAGATCGAGGTGTAAGTCCCTTGCCCCATCTCCACCTGCGCGATGGTAAACGTGACCTTGCCCTGGCGATCAACCCGAATGAATGCATTGGGCTCGAACGCCTGGGCACCGTCGGCGAAGCTGCTACCGATGGCGCCTGGCAACGCAAGACTCAGCAGCAAGCCACTGCCGCTGGCTACACCAATTTTCAGAAATGCCCGGCGCGAGACTGTGGCTGTATCGAGCTTCATGCTCATGCCCCCACCTTGACGAACGTCGCCTGCCCGGCAGCCTGTTTAATCGCGGCGTGAATTCGCACATAGGTGCCGCAACGACAAATATTGCCCGACATGGCGTTATCGATATCGCTGTCACTCGGGTTGGGATTGCTCGCCAGCAAAGCACTGGCGGACATGATCTGCCCGGACTGGCAGTAACCGCATTGCACCACTTCCAGCGCCTGCCAGGCGTCCTGGATTTTCTTGCCGGCGAGGGTTTCGCCGATCGCCTCGATCGTCGTGATGTCGGCCTGGGCGGCCGCACTCACCGGCAATACGCAGGAGCGCACCGCCACGCCATTCATATGCACCGTACACGCACCGCACAAGGCCATGCCGCAACCGAATTTCGTGCCCGTCATGCCGAGCACATCGCGCAACACCCACAGCAACGGCGTGTCGTCGTCGACATCGGTCGTGTGCACGGTGCCATTTATCGTCAGTGTCTGAGTCATGTTCACCTCTCGCCAGTCAAAGGGGTTAGCTGCTGATGTCGCAACGGCCGATTACCGGCCATGGCCCGCATCAGCACGTAGAAAACGGGGGTCAGGAACAGCCCGAAGAAGGTCACGCCGAGCATCCCGGAGAACACGGTGATGCCCATGACCCGGCGCACTTCAGAGCCCGCGCCGCTGGAATAGACCAGCGGCAGCACGCCCATGATGAAAGCCATCGAGGTCATCAGGATCGGCCGCAGACGCAGACGACTGGCCTCAATCGCCGCCTGCATCGGCGTACACCCCTCAATTTCCAGGGTTCGGGCGAACTCGACGATCAGGATCGCGTTTTTGGCCGACAGCCCCACCAGCACCATCAAGCCGATCTGGGTGAAGATGTTGTTGTCCCCCGAGGTCAGCCAAACCCCGGTCATCGCCGCCAATAGCGCCATGGGTACGATCAGGATGATCGACAACGGCAGCGTCAGGCTTTCGTACAACGCCGCCAGCACCAGGAACACCAGCAACACGGCCAACATGAACACCCATTGCCCGGAGCCGCCAGCCAGCATTTCCTGGTAGGTCAGGTCGGTCCATTCAAAACCGATGCCCGGCGGCAAGGTGGCGGCCGCGACCCGCTCCACCGCCGCCCGCGCCTGACCGCTGGAGAAACCGGGTTTCGCCGCGCCGCTGACGTCCGCCGCCGGGAAGCCGTTGTAGCGCATGGCCCGCTCCGGCCCGAAACCGGGTTTCACGTCGATCAGCGTCGACAGCGGCACCATCACGCCGTTGCCGGCCCTGACCTTCAATTGGCCAATGTCTTCGGCATGTGCTCGAAACGGCGCATCCGCCTGCACCCGCACGCTGTAGGTACGACCGAAGCGGGTGAAGTCATTGACGTACTGGCTGCCCAGGTAAATCTGTAGCGCACTGAACACATCCGTCACCGGGACACCCAATTGCCGGGCCTTGGTGCGGTCGATATTGGCTTGCAGTTGCGGCACATTGACTTGAAAACTGGAAAACATCCCGGTCAATTCCGGTGCCTGACTGGCCGCCGCAATGAACGCCTTGGTTGCCGCATCGAGCGCCGGATACCCCAGCGACGCCTGATCCTCCAACTGCAGACGGAAACCGCCGGTCGTCCCCAGGCCACGCACCGGTGGCGGCGAGAAGATGACAATGCGCGCCTCCTGAACCTGGGAAAACTGCCGATTGAGTTGCGCGGCAATGCTCGCAGCGCTGTGCTCGGGCCCGTGGCGTTCGGCGAAAGGCTTGAGATTGATGAAGGCAATCCCGGCGTTGGAACTGTTGGTGAAGCCGTTGATGGACATCCCCGGGAAAGCCAGTGAGGCGCGTACATCCGGATTGGCCAGCGCCATATCACTGACATGCCGCACCACCTTCTCGGTGCGATCCAGGGTCGCGCCATCAGGCAGTTGAATCACCGCCAGCAAGTAGGTACGGTCCTGCGCCGGGACGAAACCACTGGGCACCTCTTTGAACAACAACACCGCAAGCCCCGTCAGCACCACGTAGCCACCGATCATCCAGCCCTTGTGCCTGAGTGCCTGGCGCACACCGCCGCCGTAGCCTCGGGAACCCCGGGCGAAGACCTTGTTGAATTGGCGGAAGAAGCCGCCGAACAGCTTGTCCATGCCGCGTGTCAGCCAGTCTTTCGGCGCGTCATGTGGCTTGAGCAACAACGCCGCCAGCGCGGGCGAAAGCGTCAGCGAGTTGAACGCCGAGATCACCGTGGAGATGGCGATGGTCAGGGCGAACTGGCGATAGAACTGCCCCGTCAGCCCACTGCTGAACGCCAGGGGGACGAAGACCGCCGACAGCACCAGAGCGATGGCGATGATCGGCACCGAAACCTCATGCATCGCCTGGTAACTCGCGGCCCGTGGACTCAGGCCGGACTCAATATTGCGCTCGACGTTTTCCACCACCACGATGGCATCGTCCACCACAATGCCGATGGCCAGCACCAGGCCGAACAGGGTCAGCGTGTTGATCGAGAAGCCGAACAGGTGCATCACCGCAAAGGTGCCGATGACTGAAACCGGCACCGCCAGCAACGGAATGATCGAGGCGCGCCAGGTCTGCAGAAACAGAATCACCACCAGCACCACCAGTGCGACGGCCTCCAGCAGGGTATGGATGACCGCGTTGATTGAGGTACTGACGAACTGCGTCGGATCAAACACGATGCGATAGTCGACGCCTTGCGGCATGTCCTTCTTCAACTCAGCCATCAGCGAACGCACGTCGTTGCCGATGTTCACGGTGTTGGAGCCCGGTGCCTGCAACACGAACAGCGCGGCGGCGGGCTGATTGTCGAGCAAGGCACGCGCGGCATATTCCGCCGTACCCAACTCGATCCGCGCCACGTCGCGCAGACGCGTGACTTCGCCATCGCTGCCCGTGCGCACAACGATGTCGCCGAACTCCTCTTCGTTTTGCAGACGCCCCTGCACACTGATGGACATCTGGGTATCGACCTCCAGTCCATTGGGCGAACCGCCGATAATGCCGCCGGCCGCTTGCACGTTCTCCTGCCGGATGGCGGTGACCACATCACTGGCCGCCAGCCCGCGCTGGGCGAGCTTTTGCGGGTCGAGCCAGATGCGCATGGAGTATTCGCCGGCGCCCCGGACCTGAACCGTGCCGACACCCTCGATTCGCGACAACCGGTCGCGGATATGCAGATAAGCGTAATTGTGCAGATAGGCCATATCGTAGCGCCCGTCCGGGGAATACAGATGCACCACCAGGGTCAGGTCCGGCGTGCTTTTGATGGTCGTGACGCCCAGGCGCTGCACGTCTTCGGGCAAACGCGACTCGGCCTGGGAGACACGGTTTTGCACCAGCACCTGCGCCAGGTTCGGGTCCATGCCCAACTTGAAAGTGATGGTCAGGGTGAGCAAACCGTCGGTGGTGGTCTGGCTGCTCATGTAGAGCATGTCCTCCACCCCATTGATCGACTCTTCCAGAGGCGTCGCCACGGTATCGGCGATCACTTGCGGGCTGGCGCCGGGAAACCGCGCGGTCACTACGACCGTCGGCGGAACCACTTCCGGGTATTCCGACACCGGCAGAATCGGGATGGCGATCAGCCCGGCGACCAGAATCAGCACCGAGAGCACGCAGGCGAAGATCGGTCGGTCGATAAAGAATTTCGAGAAGTTCATGACGCGTTCCTTGGGGGCCGACCGTCAGGTCCGTTTGTTGTCAGGGTTGACGGAGGAAACCGGCGCATCCGACGCCAGCATCGACACCACTTGCGGCGCAACCACCATGCCGGGACGCACCCGTTGCAGACCGTTGACGACAATGCGCTCGCCAGGATTCAAGCCTTGGGTAATCACACGCAAGCCGTTGACCGGCGACCCGACGGTCACCTCACGGTACTGGGCCAGGTTGTCGTCGCCGACCACCATCACATACCGGCGGTTCTGATCCGTGCCGATGGCGCGCTCCGACACCAGCAAGGCACCGCGAGTCTCGGCTTGCCCCAGGCGCAAGCGCACGAACTGGCCCGGCGTCAGGCGGCCATCGGCATTGTCGAATTGCGCACGCACGCGCACGGTGCCGCTGGCGGTATCGACCTGATTGTCGATCAGTTGCAGGTGGCCCTGGACCGGCGGAGTCGATTGGCCATCGGCCTGCATCTCCACCGGGATGCGTGGCAATTGGCTCTGACGGTTGTTCGACGTGCCCAAGCCGTTCAGGGCGCGCGTCACCGTGGACTCATCGGCATCGAAACTGGCGTAGATCGGATTCACTGAAACCAGGGTGGTCAGCACCGGCGCGGTCGGGCCTGCATCCACCTGGTTGCCCACGGTGACTTCACGGCGCCCGACGCGCCCCGCGACCGGAGCACGGATGTTGGTGTAGCCCAGATTCAGACGCGCCATCTGCAACAGCGCCTGCGCCGAAACAAGGTCGGCCGCAGCGGTTTTCTGCGCGTTGGCGCGTTCGTCAAGTTCACGCTCGGCAATCGCCCGGGCCGGCCAAAGCCGTTGCGCCCGCGCCAGTTCGGTATTGGCGTAACTCAGGCGAGATTGGGCAGCGGCGACCTGCGCCTGCGCACGTTGCACCTCGGCCGCAAAAGGCAGCGGATCGATGGTGACCAACAGGTCCCCTTTATTGACCAGTTCGCCCTCGGTGAAATGCAGCGCATTGACCTCACCCACAACCCGGGAGCGCACCGCCACGCGTTCCACCGCTTCAAGACGACCGGAAAACTCCGACCAGACCCTGACATCCTGCTGCTCGACCTGCGCCACCGACACCGCCAGCGGTGCAGTGCCGGCAGGAGCGGCGGTAAGTGTCGATACGGGACGCACCGCAAAAAAAACGCCACTGGCCAGCACCACGATCGAGATGATCGCCAAGGGTAAACGTCGTGCCAAAGTCTCGAACTTCATCGCCGCACCTCTCTTCCACTGAAGCTAACCGGGGGTGTTCCATTTCCAGGACGACGCTGGATTGGCCCGGTGCCGGGCAAATAAAAAGCGTCACCTGAAACGGAGGCACTGTAGCGAGTGAACTGGGTGGCGATAACGCGGTAATTCCCGCATGGGGTTTGAAGTAAAACTAATCAGTCTTTGCAAGACCATCGCCACAACCGGGGCGGTAGTGGCCTGGCTAATTTAAAAACAGGCGTGCCCGTTGCAGGCACACCCAGCACCATCGAGTAGTCAACCTGACGGGCGCCGCCAAGGTTAGCCAAATACTGAATCCGCCGCGCGTAACGGCGGCGCATCGGAAAAATGCCCGCCCGACGGGTCACGCAAGAAGTCGATGAGCGCCCTGAGTTTGCGCGTTACCCGGCGACGATCGGAGTAATACAGCGTGAACCCGGGGAGTTCCGGCCCCCAGTCTTCGAACAGGCTGACCAACTCGCCACGCTCGATAAAGCGGTCGATGTAGCCGCTGATCATGTAGCCGATGCCGTTGCCATCCAGGGCGCTTTGCACCAGGGCCGCCGAATCATTGACGATCAGTCGGCCACGCACGGGCAGTTGCAGGGTTTCCTGGCCCTTGGCCAAATCCCAGCGCTCGACCACACCACCGGATGATCGAAAGCAAATGCAGTTGTGATTGAGCAGATCAGCGGGATGCTCGGGTGTGCCGTGGCGCGCCAGATAAGCAGGAGACGCAATAATGCGCATACGCACCTTGGGCCCGACCTTGATCGCCACCATGTCCCGTTCGACAAAGTCGCCGAAACGAATGCCCGCGTCGAACCCCAGCCGGACGATATCGACGAACGCGTTCTCCATGCTGATTTCCAGGTCGATCTGCGGATACGCCTCCAGGAACGCCGACAACACCGGCTGCAGGATCGACATATAGGCTGAGCGAGGGACGTTCAGGCGTAGCAGCCCGGAAGGTGATCCTGTGGTGTCGCCGAGCTCCAGTGCCGCTGACGTCAACACATTCACGGCGGGCTGTACTTTGGCAAGAAAGCCGACGCCGGCCTCGGTCAGGCTGACACTTCGGGTGGTGCGATTGAACAACGCGGTGCCCAGGCGCCGCTCGAGATTGCGCACGACCTGACTGACGGCCGACGGGGAAACCCCCAATCTGACCGCTGCCGCCGAGAAACTGGAATGCTCGGCGACACAGACAAACGTCACGAGCCCATCGAGTTGGTCCTGGCGCATGATTGCCCTCCGCAAAAGGGAATTTTTATACCACAAGCATTATGAAGATTGACTTCAAAGCCTGAGTCAAATCCAGCCTATTGTCCGTCCCGAAGGAACCCTGAAGACTTTTCTGCACCCACAGAGGAATCATCATGCCTATCGAACACGAGACTCAACACCCTCAGAAAACCTGGTTGATCACCGGCGTCAGCTCCGGGTTTGGCCAGGCCCTGGCCACCACCCTGCTGTCCGCCGGCCACCGCGTCGTCGGCACGTTGCGTGACGAAGCATCGCGCAAAAACTTTGAGCAACTGAAACCCGGCTATTCGTTCGGACGTTTGCTGGACGTCACCCACAGCACCGCCGTGGCAGGTGTGGTCGCGGAAATCGAAAGCACCGTGGGCGCCATCGATGTCTTGGTCAATAACGCCGGTTACGGCCATGAAGGGCTGATCGAAGAGTCGTCGCTGGACGACTTCCGCCATCAGTTCGACGTTAACGTGTTCGGTGCCGTGGCCATGATCAAGGCCGTGCTGCCGTTCATGCGCGAGCGTCGCAGCGGGCACATCCTGAACATTACCTCGATGGGCGGACTGACCACTTTCCCTGGCCTTGGGGTGTATCACGGCAGCAAATTCGCGCTGGAAGGGATTTCCGAAACCCTGGGCAAAGAGGTCAAGCCGTTTGGTATCGCGATCACCGCCATCGAGCCCGGCGCGTTCCGCACCCACTGGGCCGGTCGCTCCATGGTCAGGGCAGAACGCTCCATCGGCGACTACGACGCGACATTCGACAGCCAGCGCAAGGCGCGACTGGAACGCAGCGGCCAGCAAGCCGGCGATCCCCTCAAGGCCGCGCTGGCCATCATGCAGGTCGTGGCTTCGCCGACGCCGCCCGCCCACCTGTTGCTGGGCCGCGACGCGGTGCAATTGGTGAAGGAAAAGCTCGCGGCACTGCAGGCTGAAATACAGCAATGGGAAACGGTGTCGCTGGGGACCGATTTCACCTGATTGAAGGCGCCCTCGCCACTCGACCTCACCCGCAAACGTGAGGTGCGGGCGAATGCGGTCAGGGGATATCGTTGCGATTTGCGCAATGCACCTCACCTGTTTTGCCTGATTATCAGGTCGCGCCCTGGGACCTACAGTGACGTCCAAGCGAGGTGCAATCATGCCAACTTTGATCGACGTCACACCCACCGTCAGGTTCTCCCGGTACTTTTTTAGCCCCACACCATCGTCCGAAACAGCGTATCCATTCGATCGTCGGAGCATGACCCCATGAAGACGCCTGAACGGTCTCATCGACGTGCACTGATCATCGGCGGTTCGCTCGGCGGCCTGTTCACCGGCAACCTGATGCGACGCGCCGGGTGGGCAGTCGATATCTATGAACGCTCACCGCACAACCTCGATAGCCGGGGTGGCGGCATTGTGTTGCAGCCCGAAGTCATCGAGGTTTTCCGTCAGACCGGTGTGGATCTGCAAACTCTTGAGCTGGGCGTACAGTCCCGGTCACGCACCGTGTTTCGGCCTGATGGCTCAATCCAGAGCAAACACATCGCGCCCCAGACCCAAACATCGTGGTCGCTCATCTACTCGACCATGAGGGCGGCGTTCGGTGAGGAGCATTATCACCAGGGTCGTAAACTGGTGGGCGTCAGCCAGACGCCGGACCGCCGCGTGACCGCGCTGTTCGAGGACGGCAGCCAAGAGACGGCCGACCTGCTGGTGGGCGCCGATGGCAGCAACTCCACTGTGCGCCATCTGCTGTGGCCCGCTGAGCAACCGAGCTACGCCGGCTACCTGGCCTGGCGTGGTCTGGTTCGCGAAGACGAGATGCCGGGCATCGCCCGTGATGCGTTACTGGGTGATTTCAGTTTCGCCAGCAACGTGAGCTCGCACATCCTCGGCTACCTGGTTCCCGGCGATGACAACGATACGCGCCCCGGCCAGCGGCTCTACAACTGGGTCTGGTATCGCGTCGCCGATCACGCGCAACTGCACGACATCATGACCGACGCCAAGGGTCGCGATCGTGGCTTTTCCATTCCCGAGGGCCAGCTTGCGCCCCGTTGGCGCGAACACCTTTATCGCGAGGCCGAAGCGCTGCTGCCGGCGCCGTTGCGGGCCGTGGTCCGCGCCACCACGCAGCCGTTTGCCCAGGCGATCCGGGATCTGGCGGTCGATCGGATGGTCAACGGCCGCGTCATTCTGCTCGGCGATGCGGCCTCCATCCCCAGACCTCACACCGCCGCCAGCACGTCGAAAGCCGCCGCCAACGCCCTGTCATTGCTGACGGCCCTGCAAGCCTATCCAGACGATCCCGACCAGGCGCTCAGCCACTGGGAACCCCGGCAACTGGCCCTCGGCAAGTCTCTGCGCGAGCAGGGGCGCCGCATCGGTGATCACCTATTGTTCCAGACTTCGCGCTCAGTCGGCGCCCGATAAACCTCATCGCTTTTTTTCGCCAAACCTTGGGAGTACGGTCATGAAATTCCTGTTTGAAGACGAGTCTTTTTCCTTCGAAACCCTGCGCACGGCCGGTTTCGCCAACTACGGCGGTGCCGACCTCGGCGAAGTCATCGTCACCGCGCGGGCCATCCCCGAAGGCGATGAAAACGCCTGGCTGGAACAGTGGGAAGCCACGGCCGATCGCGTGGCAAAAATCGGCGAGAAATCCCTCGCCGCCGGCCATCATGTCAGTGCCCGCCAGGCGTTCTTCCGGGCCTCGAACTATTACCGCACCGCCGAGTTCTTCAAACGCGCCAGCCCGGTCAACGATGTCGATGTCGCCCGGTTGTCCGATCGCTCGATCCAGACCTTCATTCAGGCTGCCCAACTGCTCGACACGCCGTTCGAGATTGTCGAGATCCCCTACGAAAACACCACGCTGCCGGGCTATCTGTTCCTGGCCGACCAATCCGGTGAACCCAAGCCGACCGTCATCTACAACAACGGCTTCGATTCAACGCAAGAGGAGTCGTATGTCGCTATCGGCGCGGCGGCCCTGAGCCGTGGCTACAACGTGCTGGCGTTCGACGGCCCTGGCCAGGGCGCGGCCATCCGCGAGTCGAAGCTGACATTCCGTCATGACTGGGAAAAAGTGATCACGCCGGTCATCGATTTCGCCCTGACGCGCAAAGAAGTGGCGCCCGACAAGATCGCGCTGTTCGGCTATAGCCTGGGCAGCTACCTGGTTGCCCGTGCCGCCGCGTTCGATCATCGGCCGGCAGCCATCATCCTCGACGACGGCATTCTGGACTTCCATGCAGCCTTCGAGAACATGCTGCCGCCGTACCTGGTGTCATGGATACACGCACAAAAAGATGAGGAGGCCGACGCGGTGCTGCGCATGATCATGGCCCTCAAAACCGGCCCGCGCTGGGCCATGCAGAATGGCATGTGGACCTTCGGTACCGCTTCGCCCAGCGAGTTCGTGCGCCAGAGCAAGCTCTACACCCTGGCGGGCATTGCCGGCGATATCACGGCAGCGACACTGGTGCTCGATGCCGAGAACGACCAGTTCCTCAAAGGCCAGCCTCAAGCGATTCACGCCCTGCTGAAATCACCGAAGCAACTGGTGACGCTGACCGAAGCCGAAGGGGCCGGCGAGCATTGCCACATGGGCGCGATGTTTCGCGCGCACCAGACGATATTCGACTGGCTGGATGAAACCCTGGCGGGCATCTGACCCACTGACGCGCTCTGCCGACGAACGATACCCGGCAGAGCGCGTTTTACCAGCGCCGTAACAGACACCCTCCAGCGTTGCCGATCAGCCGTCCGCGTCCAGCGCCAGTTCCGAGCTGATGGTGTCAATCAACGCCCGGACACGGCGCGGCAGGACCCGAACCGGCGGATACACAATCTGCAACGCCGTTTGGCCGGGCGAAAAATCAGGAAGCACTTCCACCAGTCGGCCAGCGGCAAGATCGGCCTGAACATCCCAGACGGACTTGTTGCAGATGCCGTGCCCGTCCAGGCACCACTGCCTGACCAGCCCGCCGTTATTCGCCACCCTCCGCCCCCGCACCACAACGCGGTAGGCCTCGCTCGCGACCCGGAACGTCCAGACCCGATCGATGTTGGCGCCAAAGCGCATGACGATGCAGTCATGCTGCGCCAGGTCGTCCGGGTGTTGAGGCATGCCATTGAGCTCAAGGTATCGCGGCGCGGCACACACCACGCGCCGGTTCTCGCCAATCGGCTTGGACCGCAGCGTGCTGTCGGCCAACAGCCCGTAACGCACGGCGAAGTCGATCCCTTGACTGACCAGGTCGACAAAACCATCGGTGAGGTTGAGGTCGATCGTCACCGACGGATGCTCGGCCAGAAAGCGGTCAAGAATCGGCACGATCCGCGCTTGCCCAAGATCGACCGGGGCACTGAGACGAATGAGCCCGGAGATTTTTTGCGCGCCCAAGCGGATGCTGCTTTCCAGCTCATCGGCTTCGGCCAGCAGGCGGCGGGCGCCATCGGCCAGCAGTCGTCCTTCATCGGTCAGGCTGATCGAGCGGGTGGTGCGGGTCAGCAGGCTCGCGCCGTAGTAGCCCTCAAGCATCGCCAGGCGCTCGGACACCGAAGCCGGCGACAGCCCCAGCTCTCGACCGGCGGCAGACAGGCCACCCTTCTCGACGATCATCAGAAACAGCGCCAGGTTATCCAGGGTCATCTTTCGGACTCTCCGAAATATAATTTCGAATCCTAAGCAATTATCAAATTACTTCGCAATGTCTATCTTCGCCACATCAACCGGCAGGAGATAGCCATGCACTTGGACCACGTCACCATCCGCACTCGCGACATCGCTGGCACCCGCGATTTCTTTCGTACCGTATTCGATCTGCAGGACGGCGAACGTCCACAAGCCATCAAGCGCATTCCCGGTCACTGGCTCTACACCGATGGCCAGCCGCTGGTGCACATCATCGGCACCCAGGGCTATGGCATCGACCATGCCGCCGAGGCGATTGACCACGTGGGTTTCCGCATCGAAGGGTACAGCGCGTTCCGCCAGAAGCTCGAACGCCTGGGCATTCGCTACTCAACCATGGACCTCGAAGAGCTGCAGGAACGTCGCCTGTTCTTCCGCGCTCCCGGCGGTCCGCTGCTTGAAGCTGTTTTTTCCGAACCCGTGCCGTCGTCGATCGCCGCGCACTGATCAACTGACTTTTGAGAAGGAGAACGACCATGTCACTGACTTCAAGAATGCCGATTCAAATCTGGATACTGACCCTTTCCGCCTTCGCGATCGGCACCGCCGAATTTCTCATCGCGGGCATCCTGCCCCAAGTGGCTGACAGCTTGAAAATCAGCACCGGGCAAGCAGGCAATCTGATCACCGCTTATGCGCTCGCCATTGTGATCGGCGGCCCGCTCCTGACGCTGTGGCTGGCACGCTTCGAAAAGAAAACCGTGCTGATTGCGCTGATGGGGCTGTTTGTCGCTGGCAACCTGATGGCGGCCTTCAGCACCGACTACACGACGCTGATTATCAGCCGCGTGGTGGCGGGCCTGACGCAAGGGCCGTTCTACGGGATCGGCGCCGTCGTCGCCACACGCATGGTGGCCGATAGCATGGCCGGCCGAGCGGTTGGCCAGATGTTCGGTGGCCTGACCCTGGCCAACGTGCTGGGCGTCCCGGCGGGTGCCTGGATCGGCAATGCCTTCGACTGGCACACCACGTTCCTCGTCGTCTCGGTCATGGGTGTTATCGCGATGCTGTTGATCGCCGCCACGATCCAGCGCAGCGCTGAAGAGAAACCGGCCTCGGTACTGACCCAACTCTCGGTTTTCCGTGACCGCAATCTGCTCGCCAGCCTGACGTTCACCATGCTCGGCTGGGTCGGTTTCATGACGCTGTACGGCTACATCGCGCCGGTGGCAGAACAGATCGCCGGGTTCGACCGCAGTGCAATCACCTGGGTGCTGGTGGTGGTCGGTGCCGGCCTGGTCGTCGGTAACAGCATCGGTGGCCGTACCGCCGACGCCAATTTGCACCGCTCGCTGATCGTCTGGCCCATCGCAATGATCGCAGCCCTGGTGCTGGTCGGCTTCGTGGCCCCTTACAAATGGTTGTTCCTGGTGGGGGCGTTCATCTACGGCGTGACGACGTTTGCCAACCTGCCGCCGATGCAAATGCGCGTGATGAAGTACGGCTCGAAGGCCCCTGAACTGGCGGCTACGGCGAACATCTCGGCCTTCAACATCGCCAACGCCCTGGGCGGCTTCATCGGCGGCGCCGTGATCGACAGCCACCTCGGCGCCTCCGCCATCCCCTTTGCCGCCGCGATCATCCCGGTGCTCGGCCTGCTGTTCATCGTGTCCCAGGAATCGCGCTCGCCGAAAACACCGAAGGTGCCTGCGACCTGTGTATCCCTTGGTAATTGATGCCTTACCCATTCGTTCTTCTGGAGATGAAAATGTCGACTACATCAAAATTGTTCAGCAGCACCCGGTTTGGCGGTCACGACGTTGCCCACCGGATTGTCATGGCCCCCATGACCCGCGCGCGCAGCACGCAGCCCGGCGATATCCCCAACGCACTGAACGCCCGGTATTACGCGCAACGTGCCTCGGCGGCGTTGATCGTCACGGAAGCCTCGCAGATCTCCCCCCAAGGCAAAGGCTATTCGTTTACCCCCGGCATCTACAGCCCGGAACAGATTGCCGGATGGAAACTGGTGACCAACGCCGTGCACGACGCCAATGGCCGGATCTTTCTGCAGTTGTGGCACGTCGGCCGGATGTCCCATCCGGATTTCCACGGCGGCGAGCTGCCAGTGGCGCCCTCCGCGGTACCGTTCGATGGCTCGATCTGGAAGGTTGACCCGGCAACCGGCATCGGCGCCATGGTGCCGTGCCCGACGCCAAGAGCGCTGACCCGTGACGAGATCAAAGCCATCGTCAAGGATTTCCGCCAGGCCGCCCGCAATGCCATCGACGCCGGGTTCGATGGCGTCGAAGTCCACGGTGCCAATGGCTACCTGATCGATCAGTTCCTGCGCACGACCTCCAATGTGCGCACCGATGAATACGGCGGCTCTCGGGAAAATCGCCTGCGCTTTCTCAAGGAAGTGATCGACGCCATCGTCGACGAAGTGGGCGCCGACCGCACCGCCATTCGCCTGGCGCCGTTCCTGACCGCGCGCGGCATGGGTTGCCCGGACATCCTGCCGACCATCCTCGAAGCCGCTGAGTACCTTCAAGCCAAGGGCATCGCCTACCTGCACCTGGTTGAGGCGGATTGGGAGGATGCGCCGCAGTTTACCGAGCAGTTCCGGCAAGACATCCGCCAGCGCTTCCAGAACCCGATCATCGTCGCCGGAAAATACGACCAGGCCCGGGCTGAATGGGTGCTGTCCAAAGGGTATGCCGACCTGGTTGCGTTCGGCCGCCCCTTCATCGCCAACCCCGACTTTTCACAGCGCCTCGCCGCTGGCCTGCCGTTGGCCTCGTTCGAGGGCAGTTCGCTGTTCGGCGGGACGGAGCGCGGTTACACCGATTACCCGGCCTGGAGCGCCGAGGCTCACCCGACAGCGCAGGCCTGATGTAGCACCTGATTGATCCCTCCTGTTCGCCAATGCGCGTTGAACCGCATTGGCGAATACTCGCTCGACGATTGCTCTTCCCTTCCCCGCAGTTCTCCCCCTCTCAAAATAATCACAAAATCCCACAATACGAAATTTCTGTTAAATCCCTATTTACAGAATTTTTGATCGGCGCTAGATTGACGCCATGGCCCACCTGCCAACACACGGGCCGCTAAAACAAAAAGAAGAGTTCCTGCCATGCAAACCGTGCCTGATGCAAAAAACGTCCTGAGTGGCGTGATCGATCCACGTCCCATGGGGCGTGTACAGCTTGAGTTGATCGGCCTGTGCGTGATCCTCGCGGCCATCGATGGTTTCGACACGCAAGTGATGGGCTTTCTGGTCGGCCCGATGGCTGAATCGCTGGGCTTGCCACCGGCCAGCTTCGGCCCGGTGTTCGCCAGTACCCTGTTCGGCCTGATGCTCGGCGCGTTGAGCCTGGCACCGTTGGCTGACCGTATCGGGCGCAAGAAAGTCTTGCTGGGGTGCGTCGCCACATTCAGCCTGTTTTCGCTGTTCACCGCCCTGACCCACAGCTACGAACAACTCCTGGTGGCGCGCTTTCTCACGGGCCTGGGCCTGGGCGGCGCCATCCCCAACCTGATCGCCCTGGTCTGCGAATACACCCCCAAACGCCATTCCCGCAGCGCGGTGACGCTGGTGTTTTGCGGCATGCCGCTGGGGGCCATGGCGGCGGGGCTGATTGCCGAGCAATTGTTGCCGGCCCTGGGCTGGCGAGCCGTGTTCGTCTGTGGCGCGCTGCTGCCTTTAATCATCGCCGACCTGTTGTGGCGCAGCCTGCCGGAGTCGGTGGAGTTCCTCTCGCGTTCACCGGCCAATCGCGACCGGGTGCGCAAAACCGTTGCACGGTTGGCGCCGGATCTGAAAACCCTGCCCGAGGCCCTGTTCAATCGCCCGCAGACGAATGCCCCGCGTATTTCACCCCGCCGTCTGTTTGAACACGGCATGTGGCGCCGCACCTTGCTGCTCTGGCTGCCCTATGCCATGAACCTGCTGATTCTGTACTCGATCATGAGCTGGGTGCCGACCGTCTTGAGCAGCGCCCAACTTCCGGTCGAGACCGGCGTCCAGGCCATCGTGCTGTTCAGCCTCGGCGGCGTTATCGGCTCACTGGTGCAAGGCAAGTTGATGGATGCGCTGGGCGCCCATCGCCTGCTGATCGGGCAGTTCCTGGCCTATCAAGTGCTGGTTCTGCTGCTGGTGATGTTGCCGCTCAAAGCGGCGAGCTTCCTGGCCATCCTGTTTCTGATGGGCGTGCTGATTCAGGGCGCCCAGGCCGGGTTGAACGCCCTGGCCGCCGAACTCTATCCACAAGAAATTCGCTCCACCGGTATTGGCTGGGCGTTGGGCGTGGGCCGGATCGGCTCGATCCTCGGCCCATTGCTCGGCGGCCTGATGGTCGGCCTCGGCTGGCATGTCCAGCAGGTCTTCATGGCCGCCCTGATTCCAAGCCTGATTGCCTTGTGCGCGCTGCTGGCGATTCATTTCAGCCAACGCCGCTACAACGCATCTCACCCTACCCCCACTTACTGATCCTTTCAGGAGATACACACCATGAAAATTGCCAGTTTCTTCAATCAGGGCATCCCGAGCTACGGCGTGATCGAGGGTGATCAAGTCATCGACCTGCAAACCCTCAAGGCCGACCTGGGCTACGACTTGAAAGCCGCGATCACCCACGGCCTGCTGAGCCAGTTGACCCCGTCCAGTCTCGCCGAACTCCCACGCCTGGCCCTCAGTGAAGTGACCTTCATGCCGGTGATCCCGAATCCGGGCAAAGTGCTGTGCATCGGCATCAACTACGCCACTCATGTCCGCGAAACCGGCCGGGACATGCCGACCTACCCGATGATTTTCACCCGTTTCGCCGACAGCCAGACCGCCCACCTGCAATCGATCCTGCGCCCGAAAGCCTCGCACAAGCTCGACTTCGAAGGTGAGTTGGCGATCGTCATCGGCAAAAAAGCCCGCCATGTCAAAGCCGCGAACGCCCTCGACTATGTCGCCGGTTACGCCTGCTACAACGATGGCAGCGTGCGCGACTGGCAGAAACACACGATCCAGTTCGTCCCGGGCAAGAACTTCCCGCAGACCGGTGGTTTCGGCCCATGGCTGGTGACCGCCGATGAAATTGCCGACCCGCAGGCGCTGGAGCTGACCACCCGGCTCAACGGCGAAGTCATGCAACACACCAACACCGGCGACATGATTTTCGACGTGCGCCAACTCATCGAGTACTGCACCACTTTCACCGAACTGGCACCCGGCGATGTCATCGTCAGCGGCACCACCGGCGGCGTCGGCGCGTTCCGCGAACCGCCGGTGTGGATGAAACCGGGCGACGTGGTCGAAGTGGAAATTTCCGGCCTCGGCATTCTGCGCAACACCATCACGGACGAGATCTGAGTCATGACTGACACCAACAAAAACGCCACCGTCGATTCCACGGACAGCACCGCCGACGCCAAGGGTTCCAGCCTGGAACGCATGCTCAAAGTGCTGGACCTGTTCACCGAACACCAACCGGTGTGGACCGTCGACGACCTGGGCAATGCCATGGGCTACACCCGCTCGACGATCTACCGCTACGTGCGTGAACTGGCCGAAGTGGACTTGTTGTTCCAGGTCGAGGCCGGTCGCTATGCACTCGGGGCGCGGATCATCACCTGGGATCGGCAACTGCGGGTCAGCGATCCGCTGGTGCGCGCGGCCAATCAACTGGAGCGCGAATTCCCGCAATGGAGCACCGAACAAGTCTGGCTGACCTGCCGACTGTTCAAGGACCAGGTGGTTTGTGTGCACCAGAGCGGCAGCCTCGCCAGTGAAGTCAGCTACAGCCGTGGTTCGCCTCGCCCGCTGTTTCTCGGCGCGACTTCCAAGGCGATCCTCGCCAACCTCGGTTCACGCCAGCACAACCGGCTGTACCTGGAGAAACACGAAGAAATCCGGCTGAGCAACCTGGGCCAGAACTGGGAAGAGTTCCGCCGTTCGATGCAGCGTCTGCGCAAGAAAGGCTACGTGGTATCCCGGGCCGAAGTGGACAGCGGCATTTGCGGGGTCGCGGCACCGATTCTCGACAGCGACGGCAAGGCCATCGGCAGCATCAGTTGTGTGCGTCTGGAGCGCGACTGCAACCCCGAGCGCGATGACGAGTACGGACAGCAAGTCGTGGAACTGGCGCAGAAGCTCTCCCAGCTCATGCAGGCGTTTTCCGGACGTCCCCGGCCGTTGGACTAAACAGCATCGGTATCGAAAATGACCACTTCCAAGATAATCAACACCGGCGTGCTCATCAGCGGCGCCGGCCCCACCGGCCTGACGCTGGCCAATTACCTGGGCCAGGCTGGTGTGGAGACGTTCATCATCGATCGCAAACAGAGCACGGTCGGCGAACCGCGCGCGGTCTCGATCGACGATGAGTCCCTGCGCACCATGCAGGCCGTGGGGATGGATCAAGCCGTGCTCAAGGACGTCGTGCCCGGCTATGGCGTGCATTACTACACACGTCCGGGTGGCCGCTGTTTCGGCAAGGTCGAGCCGACCTCGACGCTGTATGGCTTTCCCAAACGCAATGCGTTCCGCCAGCCGTTGTTCGAAGCGACCTTGCATGAAGGCATGCACCGTTTCGACAACCTGCGCGTGGGCTTCGGTCACGAACTGCTGCAGGTCGAGCAGGATGCAACGGGCGTGACCGCCACGGTGCGCGATGCCAATGGCGAAATCCTCACCGTCAAGGCGCGGTATCTGGTGGCGTGTGATGGCGGTCGCAGCCCGGTGCGTAAACAGCTGGGGATCAACATGGTCGGTTCCAGCTTCCAGTCGCGCTGGCTGGTGGTGGACACCGATCAGGACGACGATCCGTTCTGGCAATGCCGCATGTACTGCGACGCGCGCCGCCCGACCGTGGACGTTCCGGGGCCCCATCGCACCCGGCGCTACGAATTCATGCTCATGGCCGATGAAAGCGACGAGCAGATGCTCGACGACGAGCGGATCAAAAGCCTGGTCAAACCTTTTCGGGGTGACGAGCCGATCTCCATCGTGCGCAAGACCGTGTACACCTTCCATGCCCGGGTGGCCGAGCGCTGGCGCGAAGGCCGGATCTTTCTCGCCGGGGATGCGGCGCACCTGACCCCGCCCTATGCCGGGCAAGGCATGAACAGCGGCGTGCGTGATGCGCACAACCTGGGCTGGAAACTGGCCGGCGTGTTCAACGGCCACCTGAGCAGCGATGCGCTGGACAGCTACGAAACCGAACGCCGCGATCACGCCTGGGCCTTGATCAAACTGGCCCTGGGTCTGGGTGTGGTCATGGCCCCGTCCAGTGTCTGGCGGGCGAACCTGATCAGCGCCGCGTTCCGGGTCATCGGCCTGTTGCCACCGCTGCGTGATTACTTCTTGCAGATGCGCTTCAAGCCCAAGCCGCGTTTCACCCAGGGTCTGGTGATCGGCAGCGGCAGCAGCGGTCAGTTGAGTTGCGGGCAGATGTTTCCGCAACCCGTGGTCGAGGACGCCGCCGGCAACAGCGTCATGCTGGATGCAGTCCTCGGCACCGGTTTCGCGCTGCTGCAATACGCGCCCCGCACTGAGAGTCGGTTAAACGCGTTGCAACACCCGTTATGGGAGCGCCTTGACGCCCGGCGAATCCTGATTCTGCCCAAGGGCAGCGCGGTTGATTCGAGCGACGCAGCGTCTGTCTGGGTGGATCGCGACGGCGCGCTTGGGGCACTGCTCGGCGAGCCGTCGGGGCAACTGGTGCTGCTGCGTCCCGACCGTTATGTCGCGGCGATTTTCCCCCTCGCCGAAGAACAGACCATCGCCGACGGTTTCGCCGCCCTGCTGGGCATTCAACAGACCCCGGCCAGCGCCGAGATCGAGGCGATTCCGCTGGCCGAACCATTACTGCGAAATTCACGCTAAGGAGACCGTCATGCACACCTTGCAGACTCACACCCCTGCGCGCCTGTTGTACCTGCACCTCTCCAGCAAGGAGCCGCAGCGCCAGGTCGATTATTACCAACGCATGCTCGACTTGCAGGGCTACCAGCAAGCCGATGGCACCTGGGTGCTGACCGGGCCGCAACGGGCCGTACTGGTCAGCCCGGCCGACAGCAACGGTTTTCTTGCCGCCGCTTATGGCGTCGCCGATCAGGCCAGCCTGAGCCGCTTGCGGGTGAACCTGCACGCTCGCGATTGCCAGACCGAAGACGCTCGCTCTCCCCTGCTCGAAGACAACGCGTTCAGCGTGCGTGACCCCCAGGGCCGGCAACTGCTGTTCGGCGTCGGCCGGGACATTCCTGACGCCAGCCATCCGGGCTTGCCGGGCCGTTTGCAGCACGTGGTGTTCCAGACCACCGAGCTGGACGCGGTGCTCGATTTCTACATCAACAAGATCGGTTTCGCCGTGTCCGACGATGTCATCGATGAGGCCAACGGCGCACTGATGACCCGTTTCATGCGCTCGGACAACGAACACCATTCACTGGCGTTTTTCCGTGGTTCCCGAAACGAACTGGATCACCACTGCTACGAAACCAACGAGTGGAACGACATCCGCGACTGGGGTGATCGCTTCGCCGCCGAACGCATCTCGATCTTCTTCGGCCCTGGCCGCCACGGTCCTGGCAACAACCTGTTCTTCATGGTGGTGGATGCCGACCGCAACCGTCTGGAGATCTCCTGCGAACTGGAAATTACCGGGCCGGAACGCGAAGCCGGCGTCTGGCCGCACTGCGAATATTCGCTCAACTCCTGGGGCAAGGCCTGGATCAGGAGCTAAGCGGCGCCCTACTCATTCAACACGATAAAAACAACAGACAGGTGACCTATGAGCGCTTCATTCACTCAGCAACTGCAAGGTGGCTGGACTCGTTTCATGCACGGCGAATTTGAATGCACGGTCATTACCGACGGCCCCTTGCACATGGGCGCGCCGCATCCGACCTTCATCGGCGCTGACCCGAAAGAAATCGACCAGTTGCTGGAAGACAACTTCCTGCCCAAAGACCGGATGTCACTGAACCAGAACATCCTGATCGTCAACACCGGCAGCCAACTGGTGCTGTTCGATACCGGCGCCGGGGTCAATGCCGAATTCGGCGTCAAGACTTTCGGCGCGCAAACCGGCCAGGCCCTGATCAACCTGCGGGCGGCGGGCATCGATCCGGCGGACATCGACATCGTCGCCCTCACCCACGCCCATCCCGATCACTGCTGGGGCCTGGTGGACGATGACGGTCAGTTGCTCTACCCCAATGCGCGGATTGCCATCGACCCGCGTGAGCTGGATTACTGGACTGACCTGAGCATTCTCTCTACGCCCAAGGGCGAAGCGATGAACCCGCACATGCGCGACCACTTTTTGGGTGCGCACAAGAACCTCACGCCGTATGTGGAACTGGAACGCATCATCCTGATCGGTGACGGTTTCGAGCTGCTGCCCGGCATCACCGCCGTCAGCACCCCTGGCCACAGCCCGGGCCACACCCTGTACAAAATCGAAAGCCGGGAGCAGACGCTCGTGCTCTGGGGCGATCTGTGCCACCACCAGGTGCTGCTGTTGCAACGGCCGCAATGGGGTTTTCTGTTCGATTACGACAACGCCGCAGCCGCCCACATGCGCATCAAAGTGCTCGAAGAAGTGGCGCGTAAACGCTACGCCGTTCTGTCCTATCACTTCCCGTTCCCGGGCCATGGCCATCTGGTCGAACGCGATGGCGGCTACGGCTGGTTGCCCATCGAATTGCAACTGTATTGAGTCGAGGAATCACCATGTCCCTGCCCACTCATTCGACAGCGCGCTGCCACTGCGGCCTGATCGATGTCCATGCCCATTGCCTGTCACCGACCTACAAGGCCGCGCTGACCAAGGCTGGCCTGTTGACCCTGGACGGCGGCTATCCGGTGCCCGAGTGGTCGCCGGAAAAAGCCCTCGCGGTCATGGACGCCGGCAACATCGACACGATGATTCTGTCCGTGTCGTCGCCCAGCGTCGGCTTTCTCGAAGAAAAACATGAGCGCGTGGCCCTGGCCCGTGCAATCAACGAAGACACCGCCGCCGTCATTGCGCAGCACCCCGGCCGTTTCGGCGGCTTCGCGACATTGCCGTTGCCGCACGTTGCCGAGTCGCTGGCGGAAATCGCCTACGCCTTCGACGAATTGAAATTCGACGGTGTGGTGATCGAAACCAACGCCGACGGCAAGTACCTGGGCAGTGAAGACCTGGCGCCGATTTTCGATGAACTGAACCGCCGCCAGGCCACGGTGTTCCTGCACCCGACTTCGCCGCAATGCTTTGACGCGGTGGGCCTGGGTCGCCCGGCACCGTTGTTCGAATTCCCGGTGGACACCGCGCGCACGGTGATCGACCTGGTGTTTTCCAACACCTTCAAGCGCTGCCCGGACCTGAACCTGATCCTGCCCCACGCCGGCGGCGTGCTGCCATCGATTGCCCGGCGCATCGCACTGTTGTCCGGCATGCCGCAGATGAAGCCGGCACCCAAGCCAGGCACCGAAGTCATCGAGGAACTGCAACGGCTGTACTACGACGTGGCGATGTCGGCCAACCAACCGACCTTCGATGGTTTGCGCACCCTGGCACCGCTGTCGCAGATCCTGTTCGGCACGGACTTTCCGTTCCAGCCGGCGGCTAATGTTGCCGCCAACGTCAAGCATTTCCGGGAACTTGAAGGCTTGAGCGCCAGCGAACACGAAGCGATTGCCCGTGGTAATGCGCTGCGCCTGTTCCCGCGTTTGCGCCGCGGCTGAGAACGCCCACGAGCGCCCGGCGCTCGCCACCCTCCAGAGAGTGAAGATCATGAGTTCCAGTCATTACACCGGTTTCGCCGGTCAATACATCGACGGTCAGCAACGCAGCGGCGGCAGCGGTCGCGCCTTGCGGGTCAGCAATCCGTACAACGGCGAGGTGATCGCCGAACTGCAACTGGGCGACCTCACGGACCTCGAACGGGCCTGCCAAGTGGCGCAAGCCGCGCAACTGAAGTGGGCGCGCACCTTGCCGGCCGAACGCAGTGCGGTGTTCCACCGGGCGGTGCAGATCATGCAGACCCGCCGTGAGGAAATCGTCAGCTGGCTGATCCGCGAAAGCGGCAGCACCCGGACCAAAGCCAACATGGAATGGGCCGCCGTGCACGATGGCATGCTCGAAGCCGCGACCTTCCCCAACCGGGTCGTGGGGCGGATTCTGCCAATCGATATCGCCGACAAGGAAAGCCGCGTCTACCGCAAACCGCTCGGGGTGATCGGCGTGATCAGCCCGTGGAACTGGCCGATGCACCTGTCGCACCGTTCGATCGCCCCGGCGCTGGCCCTCGGCAACGCCGTGGTGGTCAAGCCGTCGCAGGAAACCCCGATCACCGGCGGCCTGCTGCTGGCACGTATCTACGAAGAGGCCGGGTTGCCGGCCGGCCTGTTGAACGTGGTGGTCGGCCAGAACAGCGACATCGGCGATGCCTTCGTTCAGCATCCGGCGTTGCGCTTCATCTCCTTTACCGGCTCGAACAACGTCGGGCGCCATATCAATGCGCAGATTGCCGCCGCCAGCACCCTCAAGCATGTCGCGCTGGAACTGGGCGGCAACGCGCCGCTGGTGGTGCTCGATGACGCTGACCTGGAGCACGCGGTGCATGCCGCCGTGGTCGGGCGCTTCCTGCACCAGGGCCAGATCTGCATGAGCACCAACCGGATCATCGTTGACCGCTCGCTCTACAGCGATTTTGTCGAGCTGTTCGTCGAGCGGGTGTCGCGCTTGAAGTTCGGCGACCCGGACGCTGCCGACACCGTGATCGGCCCGCTGATCAATCGTCGGCAACTGGACAGCGCGCTGGCGCACATTGCCCGGGCTCGCGCCGATGGCCTGCCGCAACTGCTCGGTGGCGAGCCACAGGGGCTGGTGTTGCCGCCGCATGTGTTCGGTCCGGTCAGCAACGATTCGGCGCTGGCCCAGGCCGAGTTGTTCAGCCCGATTGCGCAGATCATCCGCGCCGACAATGAAACTCACGCGTTGAACATGGCCAACGACACCGAATACGGCTTGAGCAGCGCGGTGTTCACCCGTGACGAAGGGCGTGGCCTGCGCTTCGCCCAGCAGCTTCAGGCAGGGATGGCGCACATCAATGACATCCCGGCCAACGACAGCCCCAACAGCATGTTCGGCGGGGTGAAAAACAGCGGATTGGGACGTTTCAATGGCGACTGGATCATCGACGCCTTCACCACCGACCACTGGATCAGCGTGCAACACGCGCCACGTCCTTATCCGTTCTGATCTTGAGGAGTGATTGCTCATGCAACAGCAACAGTCTGAACTGCGCCGCGCCAAAGCCGCAGTGATCCGGGAAAAAGGCGGCCGCTTCCTGATGGAAGAGATCGAGCTGCAAGCGCCCCGCGCCGATGAGGTGCGGGTGCGGGTGGTCGCCTCCGGGGTGTGCCATACCGACCTGATCGTGCGTGACCAGTATTTCCCGTGCCCGTTGCCGATGGTCCTCGGCCACGAAGGCTCCGGGGTGATCGAAGCGCTCGGTGCCGACGTGAAGGACTTCAGCATTGGCGACCATGTGGTGATGACCTACCTCTCCTGCGGTCACTGCGAACCGTGCAGCACCGGCGAGGCGACGTATTGCACCCACACCTTCCCGTTGAATTTCGGCGGCAGTCGCCTCGACGGCAGCGGCTCGACCCACGATAGCCACGGGCATGTCATCCACGATCACTTTTTCGGTCAGTCGTCGTTCGCCACTTACTCGATTGCCAACCGCCGCAACATCGTCAAGGTCGACAAGGACTTGCCGCTGGAGCTGCTCGGCCCATTGGGTTGTGGCGTGCAAACCGGGGCCGGCGCGGTGCTGAATGTCTTGCAGCCGAAGGCCGGGACTGCGTTTGCGGTGTTCGGCGCCGGCGCAGTGGGCTTGAGCGCGTTGATGGCCGCACGCATCGCCGGGGCGACCACCCTGATTGCGGTGGACATTACGCCGGGGCGCCTGGAATTGGCCAAGTCCCTGGGGGCCACCCATGTGATCAACAGCAAGGAAGTCGATCCGGTGGAAGAGGTCCGGCGCATCACCGGCGGCGGTGCGCATTGCACCCTGGAAACCAGCGGCCGCCCGGCGGTGTTGCGCCAGGCCATCGATGCACTGCGGGCGCGCGGCACCTGCGCCATCGTCGGTGCGCCACCGGCCGGTACCGAAGCCAGTTTCGACGTCAACGACGTGATGACCCAGGGCCGGACCATTCGCGGAGTGATCGAGGGTGAAAGCATTCCTTCGGTGTTTATTCCGCGCTTGCTGGAACTGTATCGCCAGGGCCGATTCCCCTTCGACAAACTGGTGCGCTTCTACGACTTCGAGGACATCAACCAGGCCGTCGCCGACGCGCAAAGCGGCCTGACCGTCAAACCGATCCTGCGTATGGGCTAGACCCCCACGCAAGCAACAGGCTGCCCTCCCGTCTTCAGGCCCTCGCCTGAAACGGGCGGGCAGTGAATTCGCCTACCTACAAAAACAAGAGAAAAGGCAATGCATACCATCAAGCTCACTCAACTTGGTGCGGTTCTGGCCGCCTGCGTAACGCTCACCGCCCATGCTGCACCGACCGAAGATCGGGGCGAAGGTGCGCTGTTTACCTCGATTTTTGGCGACAACTTCGAGAAAGAAACAGGGATCATCATCAGTGGGCTTTCAGAAACCACCTTATCTCGCAACAACCGCTCCACAGCGGATGAACGCAAAGGTGGCATGACCAACTTCCCGCTGATCGGGGCCGGCGATGAAGGCCTTGAGTTCGGTTCGCTGCGGCTGTTCATCGACAAACCACTGGAGTCGAACGTGATTCCCCGGGTCACGCCGTTGCCAGGGCCGACACCCGACAAGTTCTCGTTCGGCTTCACCTTCGAGGGCAACTACGGGCGCAACGCCCAGTTCGCCCGTACCTTCGGCTGGGACATGCATTGGGGCGTGAACTCCCCGGGCGACGATGATCCGGCCAAGGCCCAACGCGACAAGCAACGGTTCCTGGCCGTACCCAACCTGGCCGCCACCGCGTACCTGCCGATCGGCACCGGCCTGACCGTCATGGCCGGGATCTTTGGCCCGGGGATCGGCTATGAAATCCCGCCGGACATTCGCGAAGCGCGCAACGCCTTCGCCACCAAGACCTACGCCCTGGTCTCGGAGCCGGGCACCTTCTCCGGCGTATTGATGGGCACGCGCCTGATGAGTAACGCCAGCGGTGTGCTGGGTGTCGAGTTGGGTGTGGTGCAAGGCTGGAACAACCTGCGTGACAACAACGACAGCAAATCACTGACCGGCGCCGTGCGCTGGCGCACGCCCGACATGAAAACCTGGGTCGACTATGAGTTCGTGGTCGGTAACGAAGAAAACAGCAGCACCGACGATGTTCAGGCACCGATCCAACGCCTGATTTCACCGAACGGCCAACTCAAGCAACAGCACTCGGTGAACGGCTGGCACGCGTTCGACGAGCATTGGTCGATGGGCGCGGAAGTGCTCTACGGCCAGCAGGCGGGCGACGGTAAACCGAGCACCGTCGACATCGTCAACGGCCCGGGTTTCGACGGTGCCAAGTGGTGGGGCGCGAACGCGGTGTTGACCTATCGCTATCGCAAGGACCTGGCCTTCTCGGCTCGCGCCGAGCACTTCAGTGACCCGGATGGTTTCGCCCTGTTCCCGGTCAGCGCCGCGCGCGGGGACTTCAACGCGCTTACCGCCGGGTTTCGCTATGACGTCAACCGCTACCTCTCGCTGCGCCCGGAACTGCGTTACGACTGGTTCGACGGCAACCGTGAGGACCATCCGTTTGGCAACGGCCGCGACCGCGATCAGCTGACCGCCACCGTGGACGCCTTGTTCTACTTCTAAACCGCTGTCCCGAGCCACAGCTGGCCCTGGAATCCCCGGGCCATCGGCTCGTCTCATCCCTCAATCTGGAAACCCGAACCATGAACAACAACAAACCTGCATGGGACTCGCGTTACGAATGGAAAGCCGTGCTGCTGCTGGCGTTCGGTTTTGGCCTGGTGGGCCTGGACCGTTTCATCATCCTGCCGCTGTTCCCGGCGATCATGAAAGACCTGGCCCTGGACTATCAGGACCTGGGCAACATCTCGGCGGTACTGGCCCTGGCCTGGGCGCTGTCATCGATCCTGATCGGCCGGATCTCCGACACCTTCGGCCGCCGCAAAGTGCTGATCCCGTCGCTGATCGTCTTCTCGCTGTTGGCCGGCGTCTCGGGGCTGGCCACCGGGATCACCTCGCTGCTGATGATTCGGGCGGTCATGGGGATTGCCGAGGGCGCCTTCACCACCACCTCCATCGCCACCAATGCCGAAGTCTCCCATCCACTGCGCCGGGGCCGGAACATGGGCATCCAGTTGGGTTTCTTTCCGTTGCTCGGTCTGGGGCTGGCGCCGATCATCGCCACACAGTTGCTCGCCGTGGTGCCGTCCTGGCGCTGGGTGTTTGCCATCGTCGCGGTGCCAGGCTTCGTGCTGGCCTGGCTGATTTACCGCAACCTGAAGGAAACCCGGCCGCAGACCGCCAAGGCACCGAAGGCCAACGCTGAACCGGTCGAGAAACACAGCTGGCTGACCGTGCTGCGCCATCGCAACATGCCGCTGAACATCATCTGCATGTGTTGCGCGCTGACCTGCCTGTTCGTCGTCAGTGTGATGACGGCCAACTACCTGACCGACTACCTGCACCTGAGCATTGCGCAGATGGGCTTCGTCATGTCGGCCATCGGTTTCGGCGGGTTCACCGGGGACATGATCATGCCGCCGCTGTCGGATCGTCTGGGCCGCAAACCGGTGCTGCTGCTGTCATTCGTGGCTACTGCGCTATTCCTCTGGCTACTGACCAACACCGGCGCCGAACCGTTGAAGCTGTTCGGCCTGTTGTTCATGACGACCTTCTTCAACTTCAGCATGATTTGCATGATCAACGGACCGTTGACCAGCGAGTCGGTGACGCCTGCGCAGATCGCCACCGCCACCGGGCTGGTGGTGGGCGCGGCGGAGTTGTTCGGTGGCGCGGTAGCGCCGGCGCTGGCGGGTTACATCGCCCAGCACTACGGTATCGAGAAAACCCTGTTGCTGGCGCTCGGCAGCCTGGGCATCGGCTTGCTGGTGAGCCTGTTCCTGAAGGAAACCCTTCTGAGCAAGCGCAAATCGACGACTGACCAAGGGTTCCCGGGCCTGGGCGCGGGCACCGTCAAGCCTGACTGACCCCGCTCAATCGGTCGTAACGGGTCCCGGACATCAAGACAAGGACCACGGCGCGGGTGGAGTGAAGGCACTGATCAGGAAGTCAGTCATCACCCGCACCTTCGCCGGGGGCGTTCGATCCGAGGAACGCACCAGGTGAATACCGCCCAGATGGGCGGTCGGCGCATCAAGCGTGACCGGCTCAAGCTCACCCCGGCGGATGGCATCGGCAACGATGAATTCCGGCTCGTAAAGCACACCCAGCCCGGCAGCGGCGGCGGCGACAAGGGCGTCGCCGTTGTTGGTGCGCAGGGTGCCCTTGACCGCCACCCGCTTGTCGGCCTCTTTGCCGAATCGCCATTCTTCGGGACGCGACAGGCTCGACAAGGAAAAGCTCAGGCAGTTGTGGCTGTGCAAATCAGCCCAGCGTTCGGGACGTCCGTGGCGATTCCAATAGTCTGGCGCGGCGCACACGACCATGGCGCTGTCGGCCAGTTTGCGCGACACCAGACGGCTGTCTTTCAGCGGCCCCACACGGATGGTCAGGTCCCATCCCTCCTCCATCAGGTCCACCACGCGATCATTGAGCCCCAGATCAACGCTGACCCCCGGGTGCTTGCGGTTGAACTCCGGCAACAGCGGCGCGACGAAGCGCACACCAAACGACAACGGTGCATTGAGCCGAAGCAGCCCGGTCGCCTCCACGCGCTGTGAAGCAATCATGGCTTCCACATCTTCCAGGTCCGGCAGAATCCGGCTGCACGCGTCCAGGTATTGCTGACCGGCTTCGGTCAAGGTGAGCTTGCGCGTACTGCGATGAAACAGCCGCACCCCCAGTCGCATCTCCAGCGCATCCACATGTTTGGTCGCCATCGCCGGTGACACGCCCATCTGCCGGGCACCGGCCGAGAGGCTACCCAAATGGGCGGCATGGGAAAAAATCTGCATTCCGGTAATGCGATCAAGCATGGTTATTTCTCACTCTTATTAAAAACTGAATCGCCATTTCACTGGATTATCACCCTGACAGTGAAGATATAGAGTGTGAACCTCGTCGTCATCATGCTTGGAGACAGGAATCAGTGATGGAGTCCACAACGCTTCAAAATCCGGCAGATCCCAAACAATTCTCCCGTCGCCAACTGCTCGTCACGGCGTCGGTGGGCAGTCTCGGCGTAGCGCTCGCCAGCCCGCTGTCCAATGCCCTGGCGGCGGCCCCCATCTGGGATCGGAGCAACGCGCTGGATGAGGTGATTTTCAATGCCGTGGGCAGCGGCCGGATTGTCGGCGCGACCGTCATTGCCGCAAAAAACGGCGAAGTGGTCTACCAGCGCGCGGCGGGTTTCGCCGACCGGGAGAGCCAGCGCCCGATGAAAGAAGACGAGGTCTGTCGCTTGGCTTCGATGACCAAACTCATCGTCGCCGTGACCGCCCTGACCCTGATCGACCAAGGCAAACTGGGCCTGGAAGATCCGCTGACCCGCTGGCTTCCCGACTTTCGTCCGAAGCTGGCGGACGGCCGTGAACCGCTCATCACTGTGCGCCATCTGCTGACCCATACGGCCGGCCTGTCCTACGGTTTTCTTGAGGCCCCGGACGGGCCTTACCATCGGCTCGGCGTTTCCGACGGGCTGGATGCGTCCGGCCTGACCCTTGCAGAAAACCTTCGGCGCATTGCCTCGGCACCGCTGCTTTTCGAGCCGGGCACGAACTGGCACTACTCGGTGGCCACCGACGTGCTCGGCGCCGTCATCGAGCGGGTCAGCGGCATGACCTTGCCCGAAGCGGTCCGGCGCATCGTGACCGACCCGCTGGGCCTGTCCAGCCTCAGGTTTGTCGCCGAACCCGGCACCGTGCTGGCCACCCCTTACGGCGATGCAGCGCCTCATCCCGAGCGCATGACCGACCCTTTTGCACTCAAGTTCGGACCCAGCGCGATCGTCTATTCGCCCTCCCGTGCCTTCGACAGCAGTGCCTACCCCTCCGGCGGTGTCGGCATGGTTGGCACCGCCAGGGATTATCTGCGCTTTCTCGAAGCGATCCGCACCGGCGGCGCCGGGATCATTCGCCCGGAGACCGTGGCAGCGATGACCCGCAACGCCATCGGCGATCTGCCGGTCGCCGCCGCAGGCCCGGGCTTTGGCTGGGGCCTGGGAATGGCGGTGCTCAAAGATCCACAGGCGGCGAACTTGCCACTGCACGCCGGGAGCTGGAACTGGGCCGGAGTCTACGGCACGAATTTCTGGGTCGACCCCGCCCAGGGCCTGAGCGTCGTCACGCTGACCAACACCGCCGTGGCCGGCATGAGCGGGGATTTCCCGACCGCCCTGCGCCGTGCCGCCTACGCCGACTGACTCGCCACCCAGGCACCTCGAATCACGTCAACTACGTCAAGGAAATCACCATGAAGGCTTATCAAATCCTCGCCGGCGCCGGCATTACCGGGCTCGAAGCGGTCGAACGCCCTACCCACACACCCGATGCCCACGAAATCAAAGTGCGCATCAAAGCGACCTCGCTCAACCACCGTGATCTCAGCTTCGCCCGGGGCCAGTTTTACAACCCGCCCACTTATCCGATCATCCCGCTGGTCGATGGCTGCGGGGAAATCATCGAGGTGGGCAGCGACGTCAGCCGCTTCAAAGTCGGTGACCGGGTCATCACCAGTTACTACCCACGCTGGGTGGACGGCGGGTTGTCGCTGGCCAAAACCGCTGTGTCGTTCGGCGCCCAATTCGACGGTACCCTCGCCGAGGAAATCGTCGCCAGCGAGACGTTTTTCGCCCGGCCCCCCGCCAGCCTGACCGCCGCCGAGGCCTCGACCTTGTCCTGCGCCGGTGTCACGGCCTGGAACGCCTTGTTCGTGGCCGGCGCGGTCAAACCGGGTTCCAGCGTGCTCATTCTGGGCACGGGCGGCGTATCGCTGTGGGCCTTGCAACTGGCCAAAGCAGCGGGTCTGTTTGCCATCGTGACCTCGTCTCAAGACGAAAAACTCGAACGAGTCAAAGCCCTCGGCGCCGACGCGACGATCAACTACCGCACCACACCGCAATGGGAGGATGAAGTCCTGCGCCTGACCGCCGGTGCCGGGGTCGATCTGGTGGTCGAAGTCGGCGGCGAAGGCACACTGGCCCGCTCACTCAAGGCTGCCGGGGCTGGTGGCACCGTCGTGGTCATTGGCCGGGTCAGCGGTGGCGGCGGTGTCTCGATTGAGCCCGGCATGCTCATCGGTGGCGCCAAACGGCTGGTGGGGGTCACCGCCGGTAGTCGGGCGATGCTCGAAGACCTCGTACGCTTCGTCGACGTCAACCGGATTGTGCCGACCATCGACAAAGTATTCCCGTTCGATGAAGCCGTCGCGGCCTACGAATACCTGCAATCGGGCCAGCATTTCGGCAAGATCGTGATCAGCGCAAAATAGAACACAAATCCCACATTGTTAGATTTTTGTTGAATAAACCCATTGGTATCCGCATTCTTTACCCCCCTTATCACTGCAAAGGTTTTCACATGGGTCAGTTAGCAAAGCACTGGATCAATGGCGAGTGGACGGACAGCGGGCAACTGCGCGAAAGCATCAACCCGGCCACCGGCGAGGCTTTCGCCTCGTTCTATGACGGTGGCGTGGCTGAAGCGAAAAAGGCTGTCGCCGCCGCCAGCCAAGTCTTTCTCGAGAGCGACTGGAAAGTCGACGCAATGCTGCGGTCGACCGCCCTCAGCCACCTCGCCGATGCCTACGAACAGCGCTCGCAAGAAATCATCGATTGCCTGACCACCGAGAACGGCAAACTTAAAATCGAGGCCGGTTTCGAGGCCATGCAAATCGTCCGCGCCCTGCGCTTCGCTGCTGGCCTGGCGCTGCATACGTTTGGCCGCGTGGCCGAACCACGCCCGGGCACACAATCCATGGCGTTGCGCCAGGCGGTGGGTGTGGCAGGCCTGATCGTGCCGTGGAACTCCCCGGCGTTTCTGCTGATTCGCGCACTGGCGCCAGCACTGGCCGCCGGGTGTACGGCGGTCATCAAGCTTCCGGCACAAGCGGCACAGACAGCACATTTGTCCGCGCAAATCCTGGCCAGCGTTCCGGAACTCCCCAAGGGTGTGGTCAACATTTTTATCGAGAGCGGCGCCGCCGGCGCCAAGTTCCTGGTCGATTCCCCGGACGTACCGGTGATCAGCTTTACCGGCAGCACCTCGACCGGCCGCATGATCGCCGTTGCCGGCGCTGCGCAGTTCAAACGTGTCGGCCTGGAACTGGGCGGCAAGACACCGCACCTGGTGTTTAACGATGCCGACCTCGAAGCGGCAGTACCGGCCATCGTCGCGTCATCGACGGTGTTTGCCGGCCAGTTCTGCGTGACCGGCAGTCGAATTCTGGTGCAGCGAGGCATCGCCGAAAAATTCAAGGCGTTGCTCGCCGAGCGCCTGTCGGCCGTGCAACCCGGGCCGGCAGCGGACCCCGCCAGCCAAATGGGCCCGTTGATCGACCGCCAGTCGGCCGAACGCGTCGACCAGACCGTGAAAGCCGCGCTCGACGACGGCGCGACAGCGATCGTCCGGGGTGGCTTGATCACTGAAGGGCCGCTGGCCGGTGGCGCGTTCTACCGTCCGACGTTGCTGGAGGTTCCGGCCTCGGGGCTGGCGATCTCCCGGGAGGAGGTGTTTGGCCCGGTCCAGACGCTGCAAGTGTTCGACACCGAGGATGAAGCCGTCGCCATGGCCAACGACAGCGAGTACGGGCTCAGTGCCTGTATCTGGGGCCGTGATGTCAACCAGCCGATTCGCGTCGCCCGACAACTGGAGGCCGGGCACATCTGTATCAACAACTGGGCCAGCATGCAGGTCGAGTTCGAAGAAGGCGGTTTCAAGAACAGCGGTCAGGGTCGACTCGGTGGTTTGGCCAGCCTCGACGACTTCCTGGAGTACAAACAAATCCTTCAAGTGTTCCGCCAAGGGTAAAGGCAGGTCGGCAACGGGGGGCGCGCAAATGAGGCGCCACCCGGTTGCTTATTCAACGCCTGTGTCGATGAAACCACCGTCACCTCAGTGAAGACAGGAGCAAAAGATGCCGCCCATTGATCGTCGCGATTTTCTTAAAGCCGCCGCCGTTATTCCGGTCGCCCTGTCAGGTCTTGTGGACATGGCCTCGGCCAATGCCACCGAGACCGGGCCGGCAGCGGTCAAACGCGCTCCATCACCGTCCGAGCGTCTCGACTATGTGATTGCGGGGGCGGGCCACAACGGTCTGGTCTGCGCGGCCTACCTGGCCAAGGCCGGTTACCGGGTGCTGGTGCTTGAAGGTGATTCCGTCATCGGTGGCGGCTGCAAGACCACCGAGCCGCTGCTGCCAGGTTTCAAGGAAGACCTGTGCTCCAGCGCCCACGGCGCGATTCTCGCCAACCCGCTGATCCGTGACCACGAACTGGACTTGGCGCAGTACGGCTATGAGCTCCTGTATCCAGACGTGGTGTTGCACTATCCATTCCTCGACGGCGCGTCCTTCACCGTGTTTCGCAATGATGTCGAACGCAGCGCCGCGACCATCGAACAGGTATCCAAAAAGGATGCACAGACGTTCAGGCGCATGGCCGCAACCCGTACCAGCCTGGCCGCCATGGCGCCAGAAGCTGCGGCGACCAGCCGTGACGGTCTCTACCTGCGCCGATTGGGCGAAATGACCGGGTTCACAGCGGCCCAAGCGGTTTGGGAAAGCCCGCAAATGCGTGCGGCCGCCCTCTCCGGCGGCCGTTTTTTTGGCCCATTGGGCAGCGACTACGGCACGGGTAAACAGGCGTTCTCAATGCTCGACCACCTCAAAGGCCGGCCCATTCCCAAGGGCGGCTCCGGGATGTTGAGCGTGGCCCTTGGGCGTTTTGTCGAAGCCCACGACGGGGTCATTCTGACCCGCAAGCCGATTGTCCAACTGATCATTGAAAATGGCGCGTGCAAAGGCGTCGAGTGCGCCGATGGCACGCAATACCGGGCCGACAAAGGCGTGATCTCAAGCCTGCACGTAAAACACCTGATCGACATGGCCCCGCGCGCGCTGTTTGGCGATGCCGTTCTCGACGGGGTCAACCTCATGCAACCGGAACTGGCGATGTTCCAGTTCCACTTTGCATTCACACAAGAACCCGAATACGCGCTGGCCTCAGGCGGCACCCAGTCCAGTTGTGAAGCCTCGCTGATGGAAGACCCGGCGAGCATTTTCACCCTGACCCCGGACGACGCCCGTGGCGAGCTGAACATCGCGGACTACCCGCTTCAGGTCTGTCATCCGTCGGTGTTCGACAAGTCCCGCGTGCCGGCGGGCCAGGGCCTGCTGAAAATCGAAGGCTGTATGCCGTACAACCTCAAGGGCGGACCGGAACACTGGGATGCGATCAAGGACCAGGTCGCCGACGCGGTGCTGACCCGCTATATGCGTTACACCACCAACCTGAGCAAAGACAAACTGCTCGCCACGTTCCTGTTGAGCCCGCTGGATATTGAACGGATGAACCCTTCGATGTGGCGCGGCAGTGCGCACCACTTCGACAACCGTGGCGGCAACTTCGCGCCCTGCCGCATGGGCATTCCCGGCCTTTATCAAACGGGGGCCTGCACCGCGCCCGGCGGATCGATCAGCGGCATGCCGGGACGCAATACCGCACAAGCGGTGTTGCAGGACCAAGGGCGCACGATCAAAGAAGTCGTTGCGGCAAACGGTCCCGGTCGGCACGTTACGACAGCCTAGGGATCGCTGTTTCCAGGCCCTGACGTTGCGTCGCAAGCGTGCTGGACAGCGCGGCCGATTGTTGGGGCAAATGGAACAATAAAGCCAACTTTCGCCTCATTATCTTTGCCGAAGAACAGTCCATTATTCGCCACGCTCTCCACCCCACACCAAGGAGCGAGGCATACCCAAGCGCCCCTTTGCAGGACAGTGATGAATTTCAATTTGACTAACCGTGCGACATCCCTGCGCAGGCGCCTGTCGGTGGCGAGCCTGACGCTAATGATCACCATGGGACTGACGGCGTGCGGTGATCATCGTACCCCTGATGCCATGCAGGAACTGACCATGAAACCATCGATCACCTATTTGCATTTGCTGCAGCACACACCGTTTTTCACCTCGCTGTCGAACGAACAACTGCGTTGGGTCATCGACCACTCCCAGGAATGGGAAACCGAGGCCGGATCGGTCATCGCCAAGAACGATCAGACCGGAGCCTCGGCCTCCGATTACTGGGTCCTGCTCGACGGCGGATGGCGGCTTCACTACGACGGCGTCACCTTTCCCAGCGGACACGCCGATCCGGGCAAGTGGTTCAACATCCGCCAGGCCCAAGGCGCAGCCAGCGCACTGATCACCAGCGAACACAGTTACGTGATGCGCATCACCGAGGCCGACATGAACACCATGCTGGAGCAAGGTTTTGCCTTCGATCATCACCTGGATGATGGCCGTATTTATTACGGTTCTATATTCAACGGTAATGCCCGGCCACTGGGCGCTGCAGCCCATTAAGGAGCGACAACAATGAAAGTATTGGTTCTCGGAGCGACGGGTCAGGTTGGGCGCAATGTACTTCAGCAAGCGCTCGACGATGACCGTATCGAACAGGTTATCGCCCCCACCCGCCGGGCTCTACCGGCGCATCCCAAACTCGTCAATCCGGTGGCGAATGATCTGCGGCAAACACTGCCGGATGTCGCCAGGCGCTCAATCGACGCCATGATCTGCGCGATGGGCACCACCATCGCCAAGGCGGGTTCGAAGCAGGCGTTTCGGCAAGTCGATTACGTACTGCCGATCAAGTTTGCCGAGATAGCGCTTGCCCAAGGGGCACAGGCTTGCGCCGTGGTCTCTTCGCCAGGCGCATCCTTGACCATCCCGCTGTTTTATTGCCGGACCAAAGGCGAGCTCGAGCGGGATATCCAGGGCATCGGATTCCGCTCGCTGACCATTATTCGTCCGGGCATGATCGGTGGCAGCCGTGAAGAGTTTCGGCTCGCCGAGCGGGTGATACTGCCCATCGCCGCCCTGCTCCAGCCGATCTTGCCGCGAGGTCTGTGGATCAACCCCCCTGGCAACATTGCCAGGGTGTTGATCGATGGCGTGCTGTCCGGGGCCCCCGGCACACAGATGCTCACCTCAAAAGATCTGGTGTGAGCCACTCGCCCGCTACAGCCTGAAATGTTCCACCAGACCATTGAGGCTCACCGCCAATTTGGACAGCTCGCCGCTGACAATCGACGTCTGGTGCGATCCGGCGGCTGTTTGCATTGACAGGTCGCGAATGCTGATCAGGCTGCGATCCACCGCGCGGGCGACTTGCGCTTGCTCCTCGGCAGCCGTCGAGATCAGCAGGTTGCGCTCGTCGATCTGGCTGATCGATTCGGTGATCTCAACCAACGCCTGGCCCGCCGCTTGCGCCAGGCGCAAGGTTTTTTCCGCCTGCTCGGTCGTCAGGTCCATGGACGTCACCGCGTTGCCGGTTCCGACCTGGATATCGCTGATCATCTGTTCGATTTCCTGGGTCGAGACCTGAGTGCGGTGGGCCAGCGCCCGCACCTCGTCCGCCACCACCGCGAACCCTCGCCCCGCCTCGCCGGCACGCGCCGCTTCAATCGCGGCGTTCAGCGCCAGCAAGTTGGTTTGCTCGGCGATGGCACGGATCACCTCCAGCACCTTGCTGATGTCCACGGCCATGACGGACAGCCGTTTAACGTCGCTGGAAGTGGAGCGCACGCTCGACACCATCTGGCCAATCGCCCCGAGGGTTTCATCGACACGGCGACGGCCGCTCGACGCGGTCGCGCTCGACTGGTTCGCCGCGCTGCAGGCCAGTGCCGCGTTACTGGCGACCTCCTCGACCGCCGCGCTCATCTGCGTGACCGCCGTGGCGGCCATTTCGATTTCATTGTTTTGACGGACCATCCCCTGGGCGGCATCTTCGGTCACTGCATGCATTTGCTCGGCGGTGGTGGCCAACTGCGTGGAGGAGCCGCCAATCTGGGTGATCGTCTCGCGCAGGTTGTGCTGCATGGTGGCCAGCGCCGCCAGCAACCGGGCCAGTTCATCCGAACCTTTCACCACGATGGGCTGGCTGAAATCGTTATTGGCAATGCGCCTGGCAATCTCAAGGGACTGGCCCAGCGCAACCGTGACGCTGCGGGTGTACAGCCAGGCCAACAACACCGTCGCAATCAATGACGTAACGATCAATGCCGTGACGGTGATCCGGGTCTGCAGATAGACCGCATCCGCCGCGTCACCGGCGCCCTTGGCTTTGAGTTGCCCCTGCTCAATCAGGGCCTGGATGCTGGCGTACACCTTGTCGATCCCGGGACGCACGTCCGTCACCGTGAATCGGTTGGCGCCGATCAGGTCGTTGCCATTGATAAACGCCAGGTATTTTTCTTCGATCCCGTTGAACGCCTGGAGGCTGGCTTGCAGTTCATCGAACAACGCCTTGTCCCTGGGCGTGACAAGCAGCCCGGACAGACGTTTGATTTTGTCCTGCATGCTGGCACGCAGCGCGGTGATTTCGGCCAGGGCGCCCGCGTTCACCTCTTCGCTTTCGAGCGGGTTACGCAAACTGGAGTTGTAAGTGCGTACAAGGACGAAGCTTTTGTCGAGCTCGCCCAGCACCTGGATCGTCGGAACGATGGTTGTTTCGACAAAGTCTTCCGCGTCATTCAACGCCGAGGCTTGTCTCAATGCGAACAGGCCCATGCCAATAATCAGCAGGCAGAAAAGTCCGAAACAGAGAACCGAGCGAGGTGCGAGATTCAGTTTTCTGAGCAGCATGTATCACCCCAAGTAAGTAGTCAGACACAACGCCAAACAAGACAGGCGAACACCCTGTTGAAGGTGTTCGCCTGTTTTTTTGCTGCCGATTCAGCCGCGATGGCGCCGGCGGAAATAATCGATCAGCCCCTGAGTAGAACAGTCGTCGGCGGGCGGTGGATCGAACCCAGTC